>WBZP01002391.1_pt1 | contig 21614 bp, 18 predicted proteins | sample 5204301 | NCBI WGS metagenome assembly WBZP01 (sample SAMN12412401, study PRJNA552823) | activated sludge metagenome | isolation source: activated sludge from nitrification reactor of wastewater treatment plant... | place: USA: Pennsylvania | collected 2017
CCGCATTTCGGGTTCGTCGAACGGCTGCTGAGCAACCGGGCCACCGAGACCGAGCGCCAGACGTGGTACCCGCGGATCAACGCCGGCCTGGTGGTCGGCAACGCCGTCACCGACAGCGTCGGACGCACGCCCGGTAGCGGCGAGACCACGGTGCTGGCCGACGCCGATGGTGTGTTGCGGCTCAACGGTGTGAAGTTCTATTCCACCGGAACGCTGTTCACCGATGTGGTTGCGGTATCGGCTGTCGATGCGGCCGGAAATGATCTGCAGGTGATCGTGCCCACCGACCGTGCCGGTGTCGAGTTGCTGGACGACTGGGACGGTTTCGGTCAGCGCACCACGGCCACGGGAACCAGCCGGTTCACCGATGTGCTGGTGCAGCCTGACGAGGTGACCACGGTGAGTAGCGGCAAGTTCCTCGGCCATGGCACCGCGTTCCTGCAGCTGTATCTGGCCGCGGTGACTGCCGGTATCGCCGCCGCGGTGCGCAACGACGCGGTCGAGTTCGTCCGGCACCGGGCCCGGCCCGCCGCGCACTCGGTGGCCGAGACGGCCGCGCAGGATCCGTTCGTGCTGCGGGCGGTGGGGGAGATCACCGCGTCGGCGACGGCGGCCGAAACACTGGTGCTGGCGGCCGCCGACGCACTGGATGCATTGGTGGACAGTAATTCCCAGGTGGATGCCGATGCGGTGGCACAGGCTGCCGTCACTGTCGCGCAGGCCCAGCTGGTGACCGAACGGTTGACCATCGCCGCCGCCGAACGACTCTTCGACACCGGAGGAGCGTCGGCCACCGCGCGCAAGCTGAACCTCGACCGGCACTGGCGCAATGCCCGTGCCATCGGCAGCCACAGTCCGCTGGACTACAAGGCGCACGCCGTCGGCGACTACGTCGTCAACGGCACTCCACCGCCGGCCAGCGGGTACTTCTGAGTCATCTGCGATCGCGCTGAGCGCAACCATTTCCGCGATCACGACTCGGTCCTACCGTTCGGGCAACCAAACTTCCTGCGTCGCAGGAGAACACCAGGGAGATGAGCATGTCGAATCAGATCGATGAGGCCTCCGGCGTAGCGCCGGTCGCGGGTGACACGGTGGACGCGGATCGCCCGCACCGCAAACTGCGCGGCACCCTGGGAGTCTGGGGGATCGTGTTCCTGGTGGTGGCCGCGGCGTCGCCGCTCGGCGTCATCGGCGGCCCGGTGCCGCTGGGTATCGCCGGCGGCAACGGCGTCGGGTTCCCCGCGATCTTCATCGTCAGCACATTGATCATCCTGTTGTTCGCAGTCGGATTCACCGCGCTGACGCCGTACGTGCCGGATGCTGGCGCGTTCTACTCCTACATCGGCAAGGGCCTGGGCCGGGTGACCGGTTTCGGGTTCGCATTCGTTGCGCTGATCTCCTACCTGGCTCTGGAGATCGCCGTCTACGGCCTGATCGGCCAGGGCGCGCAGGCGTTGTTCGCCTCCTACGGACTACCCCAGATCCATTGGGGAATCTGGGCGCTGGCGGCGTTCGCGATCGTGACGGCCCTGGGCCACTTCAACATCGACCTGTCGCGCAACGTCCTCGGCGTACTGCTGATCGCCGAGGTCGCGATCGTCCTGGCGCTGGACGCCGCCGTCGTCTTCACGGGCGGCCACGAGGGGCTCTCGACCGGATTCCTGCACCCGGCGCAGATCGTGTCGGGCGCACCGGGAATCGCCCTGCTGTTCGCGATCCTCAGCTTCATCGGATTCGAGGCCACCGCCGTCTTCCGCGACGAGGCCCGCAATCCGCTGCGCACCATCCCGCGGGCGACGTACCTGTCGGTCATCCTGATCGGCGTGTTCTACACGGTTTCGACGTGGGCGCTGATCACCGCTTGGGGTGAGAGCCAGGTGGTCGACCAGGCGGTCGCCGACCCGTCCGGCCTGCTACCCGGCGCCACCGAACAGTACCTCGGCCTGGTAGGCCTGCATATCGTCCAGGTGTTGTTCGTGACAAGTCTTTTCGCTTGCATCCTGTCGTTCCACAACATCGTCGCGCGCTATGTCTTCACGCTGTCGAACCGCAGGGTGTTCCCCGGTCGCCTCGGCGAGGCGCACGCTGATCACGGATCCCCGCACCTGGCCTCCGGGGCGGACTCGATTCTGGTGGCGGTGTTCATCATCGCCGCGGCATTGATCGGCATCGACCCGGTGACGCAGTTCTACACCTGGCTGGCCGGCATCTCCACGGTCGGCATCGTGATCCTGCTGATCGCGACGACGGTGGCGGTGCTGGCATTCTTCGCGCGCCGGAAACGGGCTGGCGACCTCGAGGTTTCGGCCTGGCGGGCCTTCGTCGCGCCCGGTCTCGGCCTGGTCGGCCTGGTCTTCTCCTTCGCGCTGATCCTGAAGAACCTGCCCGGCCTGGTCGGCAATTCGACGCCGATCGCCATCGGAGTTGTCGTGTTGTTGGTGGCGGTGTTCGCACTGGGGGCCGGCATCGCGGCCCGCCGACCCCACGTAGTCCTGGAGTAGGTCCCGGAACAACCGGGTCGCCCCATCTCCGACGAGCGCTGACCCCATCCGCCTTCAGATCGGATGGGGTCAGCGCTCACTCCATCAGACGTGTGCGGTGTGCGCACGGGACAGCGCGTGGCGGGCATAGGCCCGAACATCGGCGTCGCCGTCGTCGAGAGCGGTGCGCAGCGCGTCCCGGGCCGCGGATTCGGTTGCCGCCCAACGGGTCAGGCTCAGAACCGCGGCCTTGCGGACGTCCAGGTGCGGATCGCTGATCGCCCCACTCAGTACCGGGACCGCGATGTCGGCCGGTGCGCCCGCAAGTCCTCGGGCCGCGCCCTGACGGATCTGCCAGGCGTTGTCGGTCAGCGCCCGCTGCATCGCGGTCGCATCGGAGTCGGTATACCCCACGGAGGCCAGCGCGGCCAGGGCGGCTGCCCGGACCAGTGGGTCGCGGTCGGCGAGCAATGCGCGCACGACGACCCCGCCGCCACCCAGAGTGGCCAGGCCATTGGCCGCGGCAATCCGGACCTCACGGTTGGCGTCCGACCCGGCCTGTTCAACGCCGGCCACGTCGTCCACCGACACCAGCGCGCGGACGGCTTCGATGCGGACGTGGTGATCGTCGTCGGTCAGCGCGGCGCGGTACTGCTGCGGATCGCCGGCGCCGCGGAAGCTCAGCACGTACACGGCGATCGCGCGGACCACCGGGTCGGTCGATCCCAGGAATGCCGCCGTCGCCGTGGGATTCGGGATCACCTCCACGAGCTCGCGCAATCCGCTGGCGGCCTCCCGCCGAACCGTGGCATCCGGATCGCCCAGCGCGGGCACCAGGGCGGCGGAATATCCGTCCGGCAGATGTTCGGTCAGGGTGTTCACCGCGGTTCGACGCACGCCGGGGTCGTCGTCGGCCAGGAAGGCGGCGAGGTCGTCGAGGGTGGGGGACTCCAGACCCAGTACGGCGGCAATGCGCGGCGACGGCGGCTGGGTCGCCTCGCGAATGCGAGATCGCTCGGTGGCCGGCGCATGCGACTCGATCAGCTCCGGCTGTGCGACGGGTATCGGCTCGGTCTCACCGCTGGGCAGTCCGTCGAGTTCGGGTACCGGCACGAAATACGGTGCCACCGGACGCTTCAGGAACTCCATCGACCCGTCGGCGGCCTTGCACAGGTTCAGGTGGTAGCGCCAGCCTTCGTCGTCGCGCTCCGGGGCGTCGGAACGGTCGTGGTAGAGGCCCCAACGAGATTCGTCACGGGTCAGTGACGACCGCGAGGCCATCTCCGCGCAGTCCCGGATGAACGACACTTCGACCGCCCGCATCAATTCGTGCGGGGTGCGTGCCCCGATGGCGGCGACCTCCGCACGCATGCGTTCGAATGACTGCACGGCCAGCGACAGTTTGGTCGCGGTCTTCGGCGGCGCCACGTAGTCGTTGACGAACCGGCGCAGCTTGTACTCGACCTGCGGCTGCGGGGGACCGTCGGGTTGCCGGGCCGCCCGGTAGATCAGCTCATGCGCATCGGCGATCTGATTCGCTGGGAGGTGTTGCGGGGCTGGCAGATCGGCGGAGATGCCGGCCGCGTGTTCGCCGGCCAGCTCACCGTAGACGAACGCGCCGATCATATAGTTGTGCGGCACGCACGCCAGGTCGCCGGCCGCGTAGAGGCCCGGCACCGTCGTCCGCGCATGTTCGTCAACCCACACTCCGGATGCCGAATGCCCACTGCACAAACCGATCTCGGAGATGTGCATCTCGATGTCGTGGGTGCGGTAGTCGTGTCCGCGATTGGCGTGGAAAGTGCCGCGGGTCGGGCGCTCGGTGGTGTGCAGGATGTTCTCCAGCGACGTCAGCGTCTCATCGGGCAGATGGGTGACCTTGAGGTAGATCGGCCCACGCGCCGATTCGATCTCCGTCTTCACCTCGGCCATCATCTGGCCCGACCAGTAGTCGGAGTCGACGAACCGTTCGCCGAGGGCGTTCACCTGATAGCCGCCGAACGGATTGGCCACATAGGCGCACGCCGGACCGTTGTAGTCCTTGATCAGCGGATTGATCTGGAAGCATTCGATGCCCGACAGTTCGGCGCCCGCGTGGTAGGCCATCGAGTAGCCGTCGCCGGCGTTGGTCGGATTCTCGTACGTCCCATACAGATAGCCCGATGCCGGCAGGCCGAGGCGCCCGCACGGACCGGTGGCCAGGATGACGGCCTTGGCGCCGACGATGACGAATTCCCCGGTCCGGCTGTTGAAGGCGACCGCACCCACGGCACGGCCCTGCGAGGTCAGCACGCGCACCGGCATGAAGCGGTTCTCGATGCGGATCTTCTCCCGCATGTTCCGCTGCCGCAGCACCCGGTAGAGCGCTTTCTTGACGTCCTTGCCCTCCGGCATCGGCAGGACGTAGGAGCCCGACCGGTGGACCTGGCGCACGGCGTACTCGCCGTGTTCGTCCTTTTCGAACTTCACGCCGTAACGTTCGAGTCGCTGCACCATCGCGAAGCCACGCGTGGCGGTCTGATAGACCGTGCGCTGGTTGACGATTCCGTCGTTGGCGCGGGTGATCTCGGCGACGTAGTCCTCGGGCTCGGCCTTACCGGGAATGACGGCGTTGTTGACGCCGTCCATCCCCATTGCCAGAGCGCCTGAATGGCGCACATGCGCTTTCTCCAGCAGCAGGACGTGGGCGCCGTTCTCCGCGGCGGTCAGCGCGGCCATGGTGCCGGCGGTGCCGCCGCCGATCACGAGGACGTCACAGTCCAGCCGGATGGCGTCTGTGATTGCGGGAATCTCCATCAGTGCACCAACTCCGAATGGTTGAGGGCGGCAAAGACTTGTGTGCGTAGCGCAGTTCGGTCCGCGCCGGGAGTGCGGGGGTCCGGCACCTCCAGCACGGCACGCAGCGGCTGGCCCGCACGGCCGAGCACCGCGATCCGGTCACCGATGAGCAGCGCCTCGTCGACGTCATGGGTGACGAACACCACCGTGGTCGGGTGCGCCCGCCAGGTGTCGATCAGGAGTCGCTGCATGGTGCCTCGCGTCTGGGCGTCCAGAGCGCCGAACGGTTCGTCCATCAGGACCGCCCGCGGCGCGCCGGCCAGGCCGCGGGCCAGCTGCACCCGTTGACGCATACCGCCGGACAGGCTCTTGGGCAGATAGTCCTCGAACTCCGAGAGCCCGACGTCGGCCACCCAGCGGCGCGCCTGTTCACGTCGTCCGGAGCGTGGCTGCCCGGATAGCTTCAGGGCCAGTTCGATATTGGATTGCACTGTGCGCCAGGGCAACAGCGCGTTGTCCTGGAAGACAACGGCACGGTCGCGCGAGGTGGTGGTGACGGGGTCGCCGTCGGCGGTGATCGTTCCCGCGTCGGGACGGAGGAGTCCCGCCACGGCGCGCAGCACCGTCGATTTCCCGCAGCCCGACGGTCCGGTGAGCACCAGGATCTCACCCGGGGCCACGGTCAGGTTCAGGTCGCGCACGACGGCTGGGCCGCCGTAGGTCAGCGTGACGTCGTGCAGTTGGAGGCCCATGCCGGTCGCAGTCATCGATTGCCCTCCCCACCCCGGGGCAGCCAGCGGGTGACGCGACGGCCGACCAGTTCCACCGCGGCGGACGTCAGGAATCCGAGCACACCGATGGTGATGATGCCCACGAACACTTCGGGATAGGCCAGCACGGTGTACGCCTGCCACGTCCGGTACCCGACGCCGAGTCGCCCCGAGATCATCTCGGCGGAGATCACACAGATCCAGGCAACGCCGATGCCGACGGACAGTCCGCCGAACACCCCGGGCAGGATACCCGGAAGCACCACCCGGACCAGGACATCCCACCGGCTGCCACCGAGCGTGCGCACCGAGTCCTCCCACAGGGTGGGTAGCGCCCGGACCGCGTGCCGGGTGCTGACCATGATCGGGAAGAACGCCGCCAGGAACGTGATGAACACGATGCCGGCCTCGTCCGTGGGGAACAGCAGGATAGCGACGGGGACGATGGCGATGGCGGGGATGGGCCGGGCCAATTCGGTCAACGGCCCGAAGATGTTGGCGAACAACGGCGAACGGCCAAGCAGGATGCCGGTCACCACACCGGCGATCGCCGCCAGCGCGAAACCGGTCAGGATGCGGATCAGTGACTGCCCGAGGTCCAGCCAGTACTGTTGGGTGCCGAGCTGGTGCGTGAACGCCGCGACGATCTCGCTGACGGTGGGGAGTGTGTCGAACCGCAGCCAGAGCCGGATGTCGTTGGCGGTCAACACCTGCCAGAGTGCGATGGCGGCGAGAACGGAGACAGTTCGAACCGCCCAGGCCCACGACGGAGGCTGCTTTCGCCGAGGGACGGCGGCGGCAGCGGTGAGCTGCGGTGCCACCGCGTCCAGGGCCGCTGCCGGGGCGGTCACACCGCACCCGCCAGCGCTTGCTGATAGTCGACGGCGACGGCCCCGGGGTGTGCGCTCGAGTATCGCTGTGCGCCGGCCGGCGTGCCGAACGGCAGGTAGTTCGGGCCGTCCTGGACCCACACGGCGTGGTCGGCGAACCAGCGGGTGCCCAGTTCCACGTCCGGAACGTAGGCGGCGCGGACCTTCTGGCCGTGCGCAGTGGCTTCGCGGATGGCCTTGAGCAGGCAGTTCGGATTGGCCGCCGGCTGGGTGGCGTTGCGTCCGTCGATCCAGAGCTCGCCGGCGGTGGCCGGGTCGGTGACTGCGGTGTTGCACACCGGATCCTGCCCCCCGATCGGCAATGGGTTGGTGGTCGCGTTGAGCGCCTGCTCATAGTTGAGACCACGATCGGCGTACACCTTGCGCAGGGCGGTGTCGGAGACGAAGCCGTCGATGTCGAGGTCGGCGAAGTCACCGATCGACTTCAGGTACGGCACATCACCTTTGAGCGCCGTCACCAGGGACGGTTTGACAGTGGGGTCGAATGACGTCCCACCCGGCCCGTTGTAGAGATAGACGACTTCCTCGGGCAGCCCGCTGCCCTCGGCGACGAGCTGCGCGGCCTCCAGAGGTTTGTCGTGCAGGAACTGGTTGGCATCCAACTGCGCCTGCAGGAAGGCGTCGAGCACCTCCGGATGCTGACCGGCGTAGTCGCGGCGCACCACCACGCCGTGGAAGGTCGGGACGTTCAGCTCCGCACCGTCGTAGAGTAGATTCGCCTTGTTCTGGAACACCAGCAACCCCGGCCACGCCACGAATTGTGAGAGGGCTTGGGCCTGACCGGATTCCAGTGCCGAAGCGCCCACCTGGGGCTGCTGGTTGAGTACCTCGACGGCGGTCTTGGGATCGATGCCGGCGCGGGTGAGTGCCTGCACCAGGGTGCCGTGTCCGGCCGATCCGACACTGGCCGAGATCTTCTGTCCGCGCAGATCGGTAAGTACCTTCGCCGGTGAACCGGGCGGCACCACAACCATGTTGAGGCCGCCCTTGGGGTTGTAGCCGGTGATCGACACCAGTTCCGTCTTGGCGCGCGGGTTGGCCTGTGTCTTCGAGCCGTTGATCAGCAGCGGGTAGTCACCCATCGAGCCGATGTCGATCTTCTCGGCGACCATCTGCGCGGTGATCGGTGCACCGGTGTCGTAATCCTGCCAGGTGACGTTGTACTTGGTATTGGTTCGCTTGGTGATGTCGGCCAGGCGGTTCTCCAGGAATCCCTTGGCGCGCAGCAGTGTTCCTGCGGTCACGGTGTTGATGGTCTTCGACTGGTAGCCGACCACCACGTCGACCTGGCCGTCGGTCTTGGGTTCGGAATCCAGCGAGCAGCCGGCTGCGGCCGCCACGGTGGCTCCGGCGAGCAGGATGGCGAGCGGTTTCTTCATGGACGTCCTTCTTTCAGCGAAGCAGATAGGGCATGTTGACGGTCACGGCACCGGTAGGGCATCGGGCGGCACACGGGCCGCAGTACCAGCATTCGTCGACATGCATGAAGGCCTTGCCATTGGCCGGGTTGATGGCCAGGGAATCCAGCGGACAGACATCGACGCACAGGGTGCACCCTTCGATGCACAGCGACTCATCGATCGTGACGGGCACGTCCACGCGGTTGTTGACGAGGGTCATGTCTCTCCCCTCGAGAGATTGCCGCGCAGGGTGATTCGGTCCCCACGCATTCGGATGTATTCGAGATCGACCGGACGGCCGTCGTCCAGATGAGTGAGGCGCTCCAGGAGCAGGACCGCGGCACCGTGCGGCACCTGCAGGATCGCCGCGGTGTGCGGGTCGGCGCTGACCGCTTCGATGGCCAGCGCCGCCGCACCGAGCCGCTGCCCGGTGACGCGCTCGATGAGACTGAATACGTCGTTGCTCTCCAGCGAATGTTCGAGCACCCGGGCGCCGATGTCGGATGACAGGTAGGTCATGTCCAGGCTCAACGGCAGGTCTCCGAGATAGCGGAGGCGTTCGACGAAGACGACAGGTTCGCCGGGTGCCAGGTTCAGCCGGCTGGCCACCGACGGTGGAGCGGCGACGGTGACGGCCGCGCGCACCTGATTGCGGACCTCGCCGTAGCCCTTGAAGGTGTCCTTGAGCCCGACCAGTGCATCCAGGCCGTGGTCGTACTTGCGGACGACAACGTGGGTGCCGACCTTGGTGGCGCGGCCGATGAGACCCTCATCCTTCAGCGTCGACAGCGCCTCGCGTATCGCGTTGCGCGAGACGACGAATTCGGCCGCCAGTTCGGCCTCGGCGGGCAGGCCGTCCGGATAGCCCCCGGAGTGGATCTGGTGCCGCAGGACGTCTGCGACCAGCCGGGCCTGGTCGGCGCGCGGGCGGCGCAGCGGGGTAGCTGCGGCGTAGTCGGCTTCGGCCATGCTCAGACGCTAGGTCTGCGGATTGGCCGCGGTGAATCGCCGGAAGGACCCGGCGATCTCGCCGCGCGGCATTGCGCCGCCCGGCCATCGGGCGGACCTGGGCAGATCGGGACGGGTTCGGCGATTGCGCCACCGCGGCGCCCGCCGGGCGAATTGTGATCGCGTTGAGCCGAATTCGGCCCGCGAGCGACCGCCTTTGTACGCAAACCGCGGCATGTCGGTGTACAGACGCGGCCGCTCGCGGGGAGAGGGGCAGCTGCTACATGGGGGCGTTCGCGGGCTGGAACACCCCGGAGCTGTCGGCCTCCTCCTCGGCGCGGATCACGTGCACGACGGCGTTGATCAACGCCAGGTGTGTGAACGCCTGCGGGAAGTTGCCCAGGTGCCGGCCGGTGCGCGGCTCGATCTCCTCGGCGTAGAGGTGCAGCGGTGAGGCGAAGCCCAGGAGCCGCTCGCACAGATGCCGGGCCTGATGGAACTCCCCGATCTCGACCAGAGCCGACACCAGCCAGAACGAACAGATGGTGAAAGTGCCCTCCTCGCCGGACAATCCGTCGTCGGTCTCCTGGACGCGGTAGCGCAGGACCAGCCCGTCCTCGGTGAGTTCCTCGGCGATCGCCATGACCGTCGCCCGGATCCGCGGGTCATCGGGCGGCAGGAACCGGGTCAGCACGGCCAGCAGCAGTGAGGCGTCCAATGCGTCGTCGCCGTATCGCTGGGTCAGCACACCGCGGTCGTCGACGCCGTGGGCGAGGATGTCGTCCTTGATCTCCTCGGCGATGGCGCGCCACTGCTGGGCGTAGGACTTCTCGCCCTGCACCTCGGCGAGTTTGGAGCCGCGGTCCAGGGCCACCCAGCACATGATCTTGCTCGACGTGAAGTGCTGTGGTTCGCCACGGACCTCCCAGATCCCGCGGTCGGGTTCGCGCCAGTGTTTGATGGCCTCCTCGACCTGCTCCTTGAGCACCGGCCACAGGTTCTCCGGGATCTGTTCACGCGACTTGGCGTGCAGGTACACCGAATCGAGCATCGTTCCCCAGATGTCGTGCTGCATCTGATTGAAGGCGCCGTTGCCGATCCGCACCGGCCGCGAGTAGTCGTAGCCGGACAGGTGGTGCAGCTCGGATTCCTCGAGGCTGCGTTCGCCGCCGACGGCGTACATCACCTGTAGCGGATGCCGCTCACCGTTGTTGGCGCCTGAGACATCGGCGATGAAGGCGAAGAAATCGTCGGCCTCACGGTCCAGTCCGAGGGTGTACAAGCCCCAGAGCGCGAACGTGGAGTCGCGGACCCACGCATAGCGGTAGTCCCAATTACGTTCGCCCTGAGGGGTTTCCGGCAACGACGTGGTGCTGGCCGCCAGCAGTGCGCCGGTGGGCGAGTAGGTCAGACCCTTGAGCGTCAACGCGCTGCGCTGCAGGTACGACCGCCACGGATGATCGGGGAAGTCACCGATGTTGATCCACTGCCGCCAGCTCTCGCTGGTCTTCCACATCTTGTCGGCGGCCTCGTCGAAGGTCTGCGGCGCCGGGTGTTTGGACCAGCTCAGCGCGACGAACACCGTGTCGCCCTCGGTCATCCGGGTGCGGGCGCGGGCCTCATGACCCTCGAGGCCGAGGCGCAGATTGGTGGTGAGCCGCAGCGTCGGATGCGCATCGGGATTGCGCGACGCCCGCGCAATCGCCTCGCCGTAGGCCTGTGCCGAGTACTCCCAGGTGGCCGGGATGCGGTGGTAGTCGAACGACGGCTCGCAGTTCATCACCAACTCGACCGTGCCCGATACACAGCGCACGGTGCGCAGCAGGATGTGCTCGGCGTCCCAGTCCATCGGGGTGCGCCGGTGGGTGCGCGACCGGGCTTCCAGGTCGTGCCACGGGCCCATCACCAGGGCCTCGCGGACCACCAGCCAGCCGGTGTGCGTCTGCCAGGTGGTCTCCAGGATCAGGCTGCCGGGCAGGTAGCGGCGAGCCGAGGGGACCGACACCCCGTAGGGCGCCAGCCGGAAATGCCCTGCTCCGCGGTCCAGGATGGCCCCGAACACGCTGGGGGAATCGGGCCGCGGCACGCACAGCCACTCCACCGACCCGCTCGATGAGATCAGACAGGTGTTCTCGCAATCCGACAGGAAGCCGTAGTCGGCGATCGGCGGGAACGGGTTGCGCAGTGGCCCGTCGGAGGTGTGCGCCGCGGGTGCACTGCTGATCAGCGGCGCGGTCTCGGGCAGTTCCCCGTTCAGGGCGTCTGTGGTCATCCGCACATCATCTGCCGGGGACACGGGGCGCGCCAGCGGAATCGACGGAGCGCTCCTGGGATCTGCTCAGCCGGTACCGACACGAACGTCGAGTGGATCTCGCAGGGACCGCTGAACAGATGGTTCTAAGGTGGACGGTGATGACCGGGATTCTGAGTTGGTGGGACGGCGTCGAGCTGTGGTTGACGGGTCGCGGGTTCGTCCTGCAGGTCATCGTCGTCATGCCGGTGGTGCTGGCCCTCGCGTACGGCACCGCGGTGGTCCTCGACGGGCTGCTCGGCCGGTCGATCACCGCCCGCCGGGTTCTCGCGCGGCGTTTCGGTCGTCGTGAGGAAAATCAGCCATGACGGGAATGCCCCGGTCACGGGTAACGGCGGCGCTGGTGCTGCTGCTGTTACTGGTGGTCGTCATGTGGTTGCTCACCCGGTGACCTGTTAGGCTTCCCGCCATGCAAACGGCGTCCGGCAACAAGAGTGGCCACATCCTGGCCCTCATTGCCGTGGGTTTTTCCGCCGTCGCCGATGTCTGTTGTTGTCGCTGACTCCACGCCCGTTCGCGGTCTGGTGTCGGTGATGGCTGCGGCCCATGAGCCAAAGAGCTGATCCGTCCCTTTCGCGAGTACGCGGGCATTCCGCTGAAGAAGACCCCTACCCGCACATGAAAGGCCCTTGATGAAGATCTCCACTCCCGCCTCGTGGCGCACCGCCGCGGCGCTCGCCGTCACTGCCTCTGTCCTGGCGGCCTGCGGCGGCGGTTCCAGCGACGTGGCCGGTGACACCGGCGGCGCCAAGGCTGACACCACGCTGACGCTGGTCGCCTACGCCGTGCCGGAGCCCGGCTGGAGCAAGATCATCCCCGCGTTCGCGGCCACCCCCGAGGGCAAGGGCGTCGCGGTGACGACCTCCTACGGCGCTTCGGGCGACCAGTCCCGCGGTGTCGTCGACGGCAAGCCCGCCGACATCGTCAACTTCTCGGTGGAACCCGACGTCACCCGGCTGGTCAAGGCCGACAAGGTGGCCAAGGACTGGAACGCCGACGCGACCAAGGGAATCCCCTTCGGCTCCGTGGTGACCCTCGTGGTCCGCAAGGGCAACCCGAAGAACATCCACGACTGGGATGATCTGCTGCAGCCCGGCGTGGAGGTCGTCACCCCCAGCCCGCTGAGCTCCGGTTCGGCCAAGTGGAACCTGCTGGCACCATATGCCGCCAAGAGCGAGGGCGGCAAGAACACCGACGCCGGTATCGACTTCATCACCAAGCTGGTCACCGAGCACGTCAAGACGCGTCCGGGCTCCGGCCGCGAAGCCACCGACGTGTTCCTCAAGGGCACCGGCGACGTGCTGATCAGCTATGAGAACGAAGCGATCAACGCCGAGCGGCAGGGTAACGACATCGAGCACATCAACCCGCCGCAGACCTTCAAGATCGAGAACCCGGTGGCCGTGGTGAGCACCTCGACCCATCAGGACAAGGCTGTCGCGCTGAAGAACTTCCTCTACACCGCCGACGGTCAGAAGCTGTGGGCCGAAGCCGGCTTCCGGCCGGTCGATCCGGCGGTCGCCGCGGACTTCGCCAAGGACTTCCCGACGCCGGAGAAGTTGTGGACGATCGATGACCTCGGTGGCTGGAGCCAGGTCGACCCGGCGCTCTTCGACAAGGACAATGGCACCATCACCAAGATCTACAAGCAGGCCACTGGATGACATCCCCCGTGGGGGCCCTGATCACCGGCTTGGAAGGCGGCGCGGGCGATCCTGAATCGCCCCGCCGGGGGCTCTTCCGCCCCCGCCACGGCAGCACATCGCTGCGGGTGGGTGCGGCAACCCTGTGGTTGTCGGTGATCGTGCTACTGCCGCTGGCCGCCATCGTCTGGCAGTCCGCCAAGGGCGGCTGGAAGGCGTTCTGGCTGGCGATCACCTCACATTCGGCGATCGAGTCGTTCCGGGTGACGCTGACCATTTCGATCGGCGTCACCGTGATCAATCTGGTCTTCGGTCTGCTGGTGGCGTGGGTGCTGACCCGCGACGATTTTCCCGGCAAGCGGCTGGTCGACTCCGTCATCGACCTGCCGTTCGCCCTGCCGACCATCGTCGCCAGCCTGGTGATGCTGGCACTGTACGGACCGCACAGCCCCGTCGGACTGCACCTTCAGCACACCAAGTGGGGTGTCGGGATCGCGCTGCTGTTCGTGACGCTGCCGTTCGTCGTGCGTTCCGTGCAACCGGTGCTGCTCGAGCTCGATCATGAGGTCGAGCAGGCCGCCGCGTCGCTGGGCGCCAACAACCCGACCATCTTCCTGCAGGTGATCCTGCCGGCCCTGTTGCCCTCATTGCTGTCCGGGGCCGGGCTGGCGTTCTCGCGTGCCATCGGCGAGTTCGGTTCGGTGGTGCTCATCGGCGGTGCGGTGCCGGGCGAGACCGAGGTGTCCTCGCAATGGATCCGCACCCTGATCGAGAACGACGACCGCACCGGCGCCGCCGCCATTTCGATTGTGCTGCTGGCCATCTCCTTCGTCGTGCTGTTCATCCTGCGGGCCATCGGCTCGCGGGCCGCCCGGCGCGAGGAGTTGGCGCCGTGACCCTGTCCCCGTGGGTCAAGCATCTTCTGCGCTGGGTGGCGCTGGCCTATATCGGCGTACTGGTCATCGTCCCGGTGTCGCTGATCCTGTGGCGCACCTTCCAGCCCGGCATCGGTGAGTTCTTCTCGTCCATCACCACGCCGGCCGCAGCCTCGGCGCTGCAGCTCTCGCTGTTGGTCGTCGCGATCGTCGTGCCCCTGAACGTGATCTTCGGTGTGCCCACCGCACTCGTGCTGGCACGCAACAAGTTCCGTGGCAAGAATATCCTCCAGGCCATCATCGACCTGCCGTTCGCGGTGTCGCCGATCGTCGTCGGCGTAGCGCTGATCCTGCTGTGGGGATCGGCCGGGCTCTTCGGCTTCGTCGAGAACGACTTCGGCTGGAAAATCATCTTCAGCTTTCCCGGCATCGTCCTGGCAAGCATCTTCGTGACCGTGCCCTTCGTCATCCGTGAGGTCGAGCCGGTGCTGCACGAGTTGGGCACCGATCAGGAGGAGGCCGCCTCGACGCTGGGTGCGCAGTGGTGGCAGACCTTCTGGCGGATCACCCTGCCGTCGATCCGCTGGGGCCTGACTTACGGCATCGTGCTGACCATCGCCCGCACTCTCGGCGAATTCGGCGCGGTGATCATGGTGTCGTCCAACCTGCCGGGTACCTCCCAGACCCTGACCCTGCTGGTGGCCGACCGGTACAACCGCGGCAACGAGTACGGCGCCTACGCGGTGGCAACGCTGCTGATGGCGGTGGCCGTCATCGTGCTCGTTGTCCAGGTGGTGCTCGACGCGCGGCGAGCCAAGGCCGCACAATAGGACCCGAGGAGAACCAAATGACCAACGCGATCATCGTGAGCGGTGCCAATAAGCACTACGGCGAATTCGCCGCGCTCGACAACGTCGACTTCGTGGTGCCCACCGGCTCGTTGACCGCGCTGCTCGGACCATCCGGGTCGGGAAAGTCGACGTTGTTGCGGGCGATCGCCGGCCTGGATGAGCCTGATACCGGAACCATCACCATCAACGGCCGCGACGTGACCCACGTCCCGCCGCAGAAGCGTGGGATCGGCTTCGTGTTCCAGCACTACGCGGCGTTCAAACATCTGACGGTGCGCGACAACGTCGGATTCGGCCTGAAGATCCGCAAGCGCCCGAAGGGCGAGATCAAGGACAAGGTCGACAACCTGCTCGAGGTGGTCGGCCTGGCCGGCTTCCAGAACCGCTATCCCAATCAGCTCTCCGGTGGCCAGCGACAGCGCATGGCGCTCGCCCGTGCCATGGCCGTCGATCCGGAGGTGCTGCTGCTCGACGAGCCGTTCGGCGCGCTGGACGCCAAGGTGCGCGAGGACCTGCGGGCCTGGCTGCGCCGTCTGCACGACGAGGTCCACGTCACCACCGTGCTGGTCACGCATGATCAGGCCGAGGCGCTCGATGTCGCCGACCGGATCGCGGTGCTCAACAAGGGCCGCGTGGAGCAGGTCGGCACTCCCACGGACGTGTACGACTCACCGGCCAACGCCTTCGTCATGTCGTTCCTGGGCACGGTGTCGTCGCTCAATGGAATCCTGGTGCGCCCGCATGACATTCGCGTGGGCCGCAACCCGGAGATGGCGATTGCCGCCGGCGACGGCACCGCGGAGTCCACCGGTGTCACCAAGGCGACCGTCGACCGAGTTGCCTACCTCGGTTTCGAGGTCCGGGTCGAATTGACCAGTGCCACAACGGGTGCGCCGTTCACCGCGCAGATCACCCGCGGTGACGCGGAGGCACTGGGTATCAAGGCCGGCGAGACGGTCTACGTGCGGGCCACCCGGGTGCCGCCGATCGCCGGTGATGCGCAGATCGCTCCCATCGGCGAGGCCGCGCTGTCCAACGTCTGAGCCGGGTCAGGGCACGGCCACAGTGGACGTCCGGTGCAGGAGTGTCCTGATCGGGCAGTACACGTCGGTGCGGCAGCCCAGCCACATCGCCGCGGCCATTACGGTCAGGCCCGCGGTCGTCAGCCCGACGACCGGGTCCACCTCCTCGGCCAGGACGAGCGACGCCATCAGCAGGACGAACCAGCCGAATCCGGCGCGCAGGCTGTCGGGGTCGATGCGGGCGGCCAGGCGTGATCCGAGCAGCGCGCCGCCGACGGCCGCCGCGGTGACCATGCCCGCCAGGCGCCAGTCCAGCGCGGCCCCGGAGAGGTGGCCGGCAAGTCCCGCAAGGCAATTCATCGCGATTACCACCAGCGACGTCCCGATCGCGGCCGGCATGGCCAGCCCACCCAGCAGCGCCAGGGCGGGCACCACGAGGAAGCCGCCGCCGGCTCCGAGTAGGCCGGTGAGCATGCCCACCGCGGCACCCTGGCCGATCGCCTTGGGCACTGAAATACGTTGACCGGCAGGACATTCCCGGCGGCCGCGCAGCATCGCGAGGCCGGCGACCACCATCACTACCGCGAAAGCGATCAGCAACACGGTGCCCGGCACCAGGTGGCTCAGCAGGCCGCCGGCATACGCGCCGACGATACCGGCCGAACCGAACAACAGGGCGGTGCGCCACTGCACCCGCCCGGCCCGTGCGTGGCTGATGGCGGCCACCGCGCTGGTGACCGCGACCACCAGCAGCGAGACCGCGATGGCATCCTTGGCCGGGAGCCCCGCGACGTAGGTCAGCAACGGCACCAGCAGGATCGATCCGCCGCCGCCCAGGAGCCCCAGCGAGACGCCGACCAGGACCGCCAGAGCGACTGTGAGCGCGATCATTTCGCGTTCGCCCGCGCCAGCTCGGCCACCACCGCGTCGGCGCTGCAGGACGGGCCCCGGTTGTACGGCAGCCTGGCCAGCGCCATACCCATGGCGCATGTGTTGGTCAGGGCGGCGACGGTCAGGCCGGCGCCGAGGGCCGCCGCCACCCATTTCAGCCCGGGCACGACGATGCTCGCGACGACGGCGACCAACACGATGAGCCCGGCGACCAGGCGCACCTGGCGTTCCAGATCCCACCGCGGAGTACCCCTGCTGACCTCGAATCCCTTGTTCTGCCAGGCGGTGATCCCGCCGTCGAGAATGTGTACGTTGGTCAGCCCGGATTCCCGCAGCGCCTTCTCGGCGGTGGTGGCACGCTGCCCGGACCGGCACACCACCACGACCTCCTCGGACAGATGACCGATGATCTCGGAACGGTGCTCGTGCAGCAGGTCCAGCGGTACGTTGTACGAGCCGGGAATGTGGACGGTTTCGAACTCGGCGGGCGTCCGGACGTCGATCAGCCGCGGTGCGTTCCCGAATTCCAGTGTCGCATTCAGCGAATCAGCATCGAGGCCTGGGGGAGTGGTCATCTCAGGCGAGTCCCTTCAACATCAGGTTCCAGTAGAGGGCGGGCAGCCCGTAGCGCTTCAGGTACCAGTAGGCGCGGTGCGGTCTGGTCGGATCCAGCAGGGGGAAGGACGGTTTCAGCTCGAGGTCGTAGTCGAACTCGGCCAGCAGCATGTCGTGCGATGACGTCACGATGGGGCAGGACGCATAGCCGTCGTAGCGTGCGGGCAGCGGTCGGCCGGCCAGCGCCGCATCCACGTTCGCGACGACGACGGGTGCCTGTTTGCGAATCGCCGCACCGGTTTTCGAGTTCGGCGTCGAGCCGGCGTCACCGAGGGCGAACACGTTGGGGTAGCGCACGTGCTGCAGGGTGTGCTTGTCGACGTCGACGTACCCGTTGGCGTCGCCGGTGGACAGGGGACTGGCCTTGATCCAGTCGGGCGCCGACTGTTTGGGCACCACGTGGAGCATGTCGAAGCCGAGTGTCGCATCGGTTCCGCCTTCGGCCGTCGCCGACAGCGTGACCTTCTGGCTGGCCGCGTCGATGCCGGTGATCTCGGAGTTGGTGTGCACCGTGATGCCGTAGCCGGCGGCGACCTTGTCGAGGTTATCGGCGATCGGCGCGATGCCGAAGGTGCGCGGGGTCGGCAGAACCAGATGCACGTCGATGTTGTCGAGCACGCCCTGGCGGCGCCAATGATCAGCGGCCAGATAGGCGATCTTCTGCGGTGCCCCGGCGCACTTGATGGGGCCCGACGGCATCATGAAAACCGCTGAACCGCTTCGGGTATTGCGGACCAGGTCCCACGTCTTGGGTGCGAGGTCGAAGCGGTAGTTCGACGATACGCCGTCGGACGCGATGGCTTCCGCGAGCCCGTCGGTCCGGTTCCAGTCCAGCTGGATGCCGGGACATACGACGAGTGCGTCGTAGCCGTAGACCGCGCCGTCCGCGCAGGTGACCTGATTGTTGTCCGGGTCGACCGACGACGCGGTGTTCTTGATCCAGGTGGCGTGCTTCGGCATCACCGCGGCTTCGGCCCGGCGGGTTTCGCCCGCCGTGGCCTCGCCGCCGCCGACCAGCGTCCACAGCGGCTGGTAGTAGTGCGATTCCGAGGGTTCGATGACCGCGACGTCGTGGTGACCCTTGCGGAGCATCCGGGCCGCGACGGTGATGCCGGCGGTGCCGCCGCCGACGATCAGGATCCGGTGCTGGCCGTTATTTCGCTGTGGCTCAGGCATTCTGGACCGCCTCGGCCCAGGCGTTGTAGCCACCCAGGATGTCGCTGACGTCGGTGAAGCCGTGCTGGCGCAGCAGGCTGGCCGCCACCGAGGACCGGTAGCCACCGGCGCAGTAGACGACGGTCGGCCGGGCCGGGTCCAGTTCGTCGGTGCGGTCCGGGAGCTGGCCCACCGGGATGTTGACGGCGCCGGGGATCATGCCGGCATCGGCCTCGCCCGGATTCCGGACGTCGACGATCTGCAGATCGGGCACGTCGGCCCGTCGTTCGCCGAACGCGGTGGTGGTCAACCGCGAGGCGGTCCGCACCTCGACACGGTGGGTGAACATCACCCGCTCGGGGTCGGGCAGACAGCCGACGACCCGATCGAAACCGATGCGCGCCAACCGGTTCTTGCCCTCGAGCTCCTGGCCGGGATCGGTCATCAGGACGATGTCGACGTCGGGTTTGACGACGGATCCGGCGAATTCGGCGTAACGGCCCTCCAGGCCGATGTTGACCGCGCCCTTCAGGTGACCGAGGGCGAACTCCTCGGGGCTGCGGCCGTCGACCAGGATCGCGCCGTTCTCGACCGCTCGCATGGCCTCGTCGAAGGACATCACCCGCGGGGCGGCGTGCTCGTCCAGTAGCTGCCGGTCCTTTCGGTTGAGGATGGCGTCGTAGACGAAATAGCCGGGCGCCGGCGGCTGGCCCGCGGTGACCAGGTCCATGAAGGTCGCCTTGTCGGGGGCGCGCAGCGCGTAGTTCGTCCGGTTCTGCTCGCCGATGGTCGACACCAGATCGGTGGACAGGTTCTTGCCGCAGGCCGAGCCGGCACCGTGGGCCGGGTACACCCGGGTCGCCTCGGGCAGCGTCATCAGCTTCGCGTGCAGTGAGTCGTACAGCTTGTCGGCCAGCTCCTCGCGGGTGAAGCCGATGGAGGCCAGCAGGTCGGGCCGCCCGACGTCGCCGATGAAGAGGGTGTCGCCGGTGAACACGCCGTAGGGGGTGGCGTCGTCGGCATGCTCGTACACCACGATGCTCATCGACTCGGGGGTGTGGCCGGGCGTGTGGCGGAACTCCAGCGTCACGTCGCCGAGTGAGTAGCGCTGCCCGTCGGCGGCCGGCAGGAAGTCGAACTCGGGCTGCGCGACAGCGGAGTACACGATCTTTGCCCCGGTGGCATCGGCGAGTTCGAGGTGGCCCGACAGGAAGTCGGCGTGGAAGTGGGTCTCGATGACCAACTCGATCGTCATGCCGAGCTCTGCGGCGTCGGCCAGGTACTCCGACACGTCACGCTGGGGGTCGATCACCACGGCACGGCCGGTGTTCTCGTCGCCGAGCAGGTACGACGCGTGTGACAGGCAGTCCAGGTAGTACTGGATGAGTTTCATTTTCGACCTTCCTCCGATATACCCACTGGGGTATCTGCTTCTCGATTCGAATATACCCCAGTGGGTATTCTGGTCAAGGGGACGAAGGTCCTTGGTAGGGGCGTCCAGAAGCCTCATGCGCCACTTTGACCCCTGTGGCAACAAACTGGACAGGATTGTCGGAGTCTCGAACTAGTGTTCGAATCATGGGAGTGGAGCAGCTGGCTCGGCTGAGCGTCGCCGTCGACGAGATTCATGACGTGGACTGGTCGGTGCTGCCGATCGCCGAGCAGTTGGCCGCCGCCGATGCCATCGAAGTGGCGATGCGCAAACTTCGGGCGGCGCAAGGCACGGTGTTGGTCGAGGTGGCCGGCCGGCCACCTGAGGTGTTGGGGGACAAGCCGTCGAATGTTATTGCCAACAAGCTGCGGATCAGTCCTGCGGAAGCCAGGCGCAGACTGCGCGATGCCGGTCTGGTCGCCGCGCGTATCGCATTGACCGGCGTTCCGATGCCGCCGATCCTGTCTGATGCCGCACCTCTGTGGCACCGCGGTGAGCTCGACCCGGACCATCTCCGGGTCATGGCGCAGTTCTTGGCCGATCTGCCCGCGGAGACACCGTTCGACCTGACCGAATCGGCGCAGCGGAAGCTGGCCGAGAAGTCGGTGCAGCTGCGCCCGGATCAACTGAAGAAGCTCGCGGACCTGATGCTCATCCTCATCAACCCGGATGGCAAGTACACCGATGTCGACCGGGCCCGCAGACGTGGCATCGTCATCGGACGGCAGCAGGCCGACGGAATGAGCCCGATCAGTGGGCTGCTCAACCCCGAGCTGCGCGCCACGCTCGATGCCGTGCTCGGCCGTCTGGCGGCGCCCGGGAAGTGCAACCCCGACGATGAATTACCTTGCGTCGACGGCGAACCCGATCCCGCGGTGGCTCAGCGCGACATCCGGTCGGCGCAACAGCGCAACCACGACGCGGTGCTGGCGATGTGTCGAGCGCTCCTGGCGTCCGGCGAACTGGGCTCGCACCGAGGTCTGCCGGTCACCGTCATCGTCTCCACCACCCTGCCGGATCTCGAGGTTGCCGCCGGCCACGGGATCACCGGATCGGGAACGACGTTGCCGATGCGCGACGTGATCCGCCTTGCGAGTCATTCCCATCACTACCTCGCGGTGTTCGACAAGCACACCGGCGAGGAGTTGTATCTGGGTCACGCGCGGCGCCTTGCCTCGGTGGCGCAGCGCATCATGCTCCATTCCCGCGATGTGGGCTGCACGTTCCCGGGATGCACCGTGCCCGGCTACAACTGCGAGGTCGACCACATCGACGAGTATGTGGAGGCCAACGGCCCCACGGACATCAACAACCTGCATTTTCCGTGCGGTCCGCACCACAAGCTGAAAACCACCGGCGGATGGAAGGTCCGAAGACGCGAGGACGGGCGGGTGGAGTGGATACCGCCACCGCAACTCGAGTTACCCGGCGGCGGGGTCAACGATTACCACCACCCCGATCGGTTGCTCGGTGACGACTAGTGGTCAGGCCGCAGCGCGCGCCGCGATGACCGCCTCGTAGCGGTCCAGCACGGTGGCGGCCACCAGGTT
>WBZP01002392.1_pt1 | contig 21611 bp, 27 predicted proteins | sample 5204301 | NCBI WGS metagenome assembly WBZP01 (sample SAMN12412401, study PRJNA552823) | activated sludge metagenome | isolation source: activated sludge from nitrification reactor of wastewater treatment plant... | place: USA: Pennsylvania | collected 2017
GTAGATTCGTATGACTTTACTAAAAACGTATCGCCGCCTACAATGTTCAATCGCAGTTCCATATCAAACCCTGAATTCAGTAGTTGCGACGGGGTGAATAATCCGACGTGGACAAAATCATAGTCTATAAGACCGTCAAGTTCACCCGATCCATACTGAACAAACTTCGGTTGACCGATAACTTTTCGCGGCGTTGTTTCTGAAAGCGCGAAAAAGTTCTTTAGTGCAGCGTCAAGCATTGCGCGCGCTTCATCAATCGTGATAATCGTTGCGGACATTTTTTTACTTCCATTTTTAGATGCTGTAAGAATTTACTGGACCGGAAATCGTTGAATCTCCTTCATTGTATTCGGGAAATTCAGAAGACTTTTCGCAAAGATACTTTTTCACTTGTTCGAAGTATGAATTTCCTTGCGCCTTCAGGCTGTTCGAAAGAATTGAAATTTCTTCGGCTGAAGCTTGTTCGGAATGTTGGCTTTGCTTCTTTACCACTCCGTGACTTGTTATCGTGATTTGATTCTTCCGGACGAACTTCGCGACTGACCAATAAGCAAGCGCGATCCTTGCGCCGGAAAAAATTATCGCGTCACCGCTCGAATCGGTATAGGTATCTCCATCCAACAAAAGTACGTTTCGCGGATCGGTAGGATTTATGATGACATCTGCGAAAAGCTTTTCGCCCAATCCTTTCCGAAGATCATCATCCTGCGCTTCCCGAATCGAAGCGTTCAATCTTTCTTCGTCAACCGATTCAGGAATATAAATTGTTTCTGAAGTGAAATAGCTTTTATCAATCAACATCTTTAGCCCTCGATTTGTATAGGCGTTCCGTTTACAATTGCTGAAGCTTGCGAAGCCGTCAATCCGAAAAGGATTTGAAGCGCGTTCGACTTCTGTTCCTTGCTCAAAGCCGGATCAATTACAATACTTGTCAAAGATTGCGTTCCCCCGACCCCTAATTGAATTGCAAGCGGTTGACCTTCATTCCCGCTTTCAAAGCTTGCCGGAAGAATTGCAACCCCTTCAGCATTCGCGAATGTTTTATTTTCTGAATACCGGAAGAATAGTTGATATTGTTGAAGAAGCCATCGCCGCTCGCTTGCCGTATAGGCATTATAGAACGAATAAGCATCTTGCATTTCTTGCTGCGAAGGACCAAGCTTCCCAGGCGTTTGATCTCCCAACAATACGGGCGGGATTGCATACCGCAAACGAATGTTTTCCTTTACTTCTGCATTCGTTACGGTGAATAGCTTGTCCGTGTCCTGGATTTCAATCTTCTTCAGATCAAAGGTTGAATCTTTTGAAGGCTTTTCAACGTGCCAAAACTTACTTGAATTCCTTGATCCCTGCTTTTCTTTGATGCTTTTGTGAAGCTGTTCGCGAGCGTCTTCCGACTTGTAAGGCTCCGTGACAAGCAAATGACTTGCAAGAAAATTCGAAGTAATGTTTGAAAATCTTTGATGCTTCCCTTCGTTGTCGGAAAGACATTCAAGCCATATCGGATCGAGCGAAGAAAGCGGATATTTCAAAGGTCCGTCCATCGAGCAATAAAGTATCTGACCCGGATATTTTTCAATTCCCACCGAATTCAAAACTTCTTCTGCAATCGTTTCCGGATCGGGATTGAAAAGAAAGTATTCCGTTATGGAATCCTTTTTCAAATTCTTGTCGGACCAATCAACGGCATGAAGAACGCGAATGACTTTCCCTTCCTTGTCCGGCTTCAATCGAAGTTCTTCAAATGGAATCGGACGAACTTCCGTCCATTGACCAAGCCCGTTAAATTGAAAGTGAAGCGCGAACCCTCGAAAGAGTGCAACCGATTCCGCATTCGCTTTGTGAACTTCATCAAACTTTTGACCGGATGAATTGACAATCGCCGAATAAATCTTCGGATCATTCAGGCCCGACCCTTCAATGAACTTTGAAAATGTTTCAATACAATTTGTCGCGCGTCCGGATAGGGCGCAAGCTTTTTTCATCCGTTGCGGATAAGCGTTGTCCCGGTCGAAATTCAAAATCCCTTCACGCTTGTTCAGCTTGATTTGGATTCGATCTTCAACCTGGATGATTTCGCTTTTTACTTCGCTTGCGGTTGCCATTGCCTACGCCCTATCTTTTGTCGCGCGTCAAAATTACTTTTCTGAACCTTCGCCGCCTTTACCGCCTTTACCGGCTTCTCCGGAATCGCCGCCTTTACCGGCTTTGCCTTTCGAAGATTTACCCTTCAATTCCTGAAGCAATTCTTTCAGGTTTGAAGGATACTTCGAAAAGCAATTCAACCGCGCCTTCGTGTTTTCCGAAAGTGCCAACAGCGCGGATTCATCCGTGATGTTGTTCGGAGTGACGTGCGTTTTCAGTTCGGGAACATAAATTTTCATTCCCGGTTTCATTACAAACTTTTCGCTTGCCATGTCGTTGTGATTTGAAGTTGTATTATTTTGGATTTGAGTAAGTCCGTGAATATCCGAATTATTTTCTTGATTGAAAAAGGAATTGATTTCTTCCAAGTATGAAGTAAGAACATCAATGCAACAAATCAAGAAACCCTTTTCCTTGTAATGAAGCGCGTTCGCTAACTGCGTTAATGGAACACTATTTCTTATTTGAACTGCTGACTTCCCGACAAGATCAAGAATTTCCGGAAGTAGTTCTTTCTTGCTTTGCATGATTCAAAAATAAAAAAGGGAAAGGGACTTGTTCAATCCCCTTCCCTTTTATTTCGATCATTGATTAAGCCGTTTCAAGACCTACAATGAAGGACTTCGTTGTTTCGTAGTTCGTGTCGAAAATCGTGAGCGGCGGCGTGTCTTCGAACTGATCTTGATCCGGTCCCAGGACCAATCGCCAAGCCCCTGCCGTGTCTGCATCGCCTGGATTGCGGGAAGCTTGCGTCAATACAAGACCAACCCCCAAACCGTAAAGTTCGAACGCCATGTTTCCGGAAGTTCCCTTCCATTTGTTTTCGACAATCGCGCAAACTTCAGCGTCCGCAAGTTCCGTCAGGGTTTTCTTCCCGGCTCCGCTATTGTCGAACAACAGGAAGTCAAGATTGTGAACCCAGTTGTTGATATAACGACCGCGATTCATCGAAGACGAAGGATTATTCGAAGACTTGATCCCCTTGAATTTATACGTCACCTTCGTAGCATTCAGGGAAAACCCGGTCAGGATCATCGGGTTCGTGTCGTAAGTCAGCGAAGAAACATCGAGGTCCTCGCGATTGAACAGCCAAAGCGTTGTTTCGGTTCCTGCTTTCGGTTTCGTGTAACAATTCGCAAGGTTGCCGCCCGAAAGCGTTCCGCAAGCGCGCGCATCAACTGAAAGTGAAGTTTGATGTTGGAAAATCGGTCCGAATTGCGGAACAAGCAAACCGGAATTCTTGTCTTTCTTGAAATGGATTTTCATTCGGTTCTTCTTTCTTTTATCGTGAATGATTTGTCGGAATGTTCAGGTTGCTTAATAGGCAACCTGAACCATGTAATCCGATTTTTGTTTCGCATCCAGGCTATAACCGAAGTCAACAATGTACTTCTTCGACTTGCGATCATAGAAGGAATCCATTTCGGAAAGATTCGATTCATCTTCGGTTCCGATCCAAACTTCCGACTTACTGATAAGAACCGCGCGATGTGGCAAATAATACTTCGTACCCGTGCTGAAGTAAGCCGAAATCGTACGGTCCCAAAAGTTAACCGGGACAATCGGGATTCCTTCAAACATCAAAGCGCGATAACCGCCCTCGATACGTTGATACGAAGCGTCAATGTTACGGGAACGAAGTTCCTTCGCGTATTGATCGGCAAGCGATTGAGTGCAAAGAATCATCAAGTCAGATGAATCGCGAAGGCGATAGTCTGCATTATATTTCAATGCTTCGAAAATGCTTTCCGCGACTTTTGCGGTCGTATCGGTAGCGTCAAACTTTTGATCTGCGAAAGTCGTTTCCGCGTTCTTATCAATCGTTATGCGCCGGTCCGTATCTGCCGTTGCGATGTCAATCCATTGCAACCAAAGTCCATCAATTACGTTGAAGTACGTCTTGTCCGTTCCGGCTGTAAGATTGCCGCCCGAACCTACGACTTCGGCTGCTTTGTCACCAAAGTGAGCGTGACGAAGAATTGATTCCGCGATAGCATCCGAAAGGCGATCTTCCATGAAGTTCGCGAAATCGGTATCGGTCAAGTCTTCCTTCTGAAGACCGTTCTTCATTCCCCAGACAAAGAAGGACGGAAGCAAGTCTTTCCAACATTGTTCAAAGCGATCTCCGATATATTCAGGGTCCCAAAACTTTTCCGACATGGAAACACCACCCGCGTTCGGGGTTGGATCGCATGAAGTTCGCTTCTTACCGACAAGGCCAAGCCGTCCCAAGAATACGATTTGTTGCTTTGCCTTGATTCCGGTTGCAATCGAATGAATCGCATCAAGTCCTGGTTTCATGAATACTTTTTCGTAAACCGCTTCATTCAGCGACATGATTTCTTTACCGGAAAAAGTAACATCGCCCGGCGTAATGACCGAAAGGGCGGCAAGCCCGGTCAATTGCGAACGCTTTGAAACGATATGACTTGCGATAACTCCGATTGCGCCGAATGCGATCAAGGTTGCAGGGTTGTTGCATCCAAGCGCGAAGGCAATCAACATAACCGCGAACGCGGAAAGAACCTTCAGGGTAAGGCTTTTGATTTTTGTTTTCACTTTGAATCCTCTTTATTTGTTTGTTGATGATTGATGATTATTTCTGTTTCCTGGAAAGTCAATCTTCCTTCTTCTTTCCGTATGCCTTTTTCCGCTCTTGCATCGCTTCTTTCGTGACGGAACCGCGACCTTCGTCTTCATGATTGAAGTTCTGTTCGCCTGAAGGAGGGAATTTTACGCCCTTCATTTTCTGAAGGCGATCTTCCAGGGCTTTCACCTTTTTCGAAACTTCGGTAACGTCTTTTTCATACGTTGCCTGAAGCGCGGAAAGCTTTTCGGTTGCATCTTTCAGTTGATCGGAAAGCGATTTGATCTTTGCCTGAATCGCGTTGACATCCTTCTGTTCTTCGCCGCCTCCCGATTCCGAAGAAGAAGCGGAAACAACTTCGGTAATCGTTCCGGTTTCATCCGTTACGACTTTCGTTCCGTCAGTCATTTCGATTTCTTGCGAAGCAATCGGATCGCCGGTCGCGGTATCCGTAACAACATCGCCAACAGATGCCATGCCGTCACCGTCTTCATCGCTTACGGTAATCGCTTGCCCTCCTGCGGTTGTCGTTTCGAACGACTTACTTTCGGAACCGCCATTGATTGCGGTTTCAATGTTGTTGATGATCGCTTCCGTTTCTTTGACGGTTTCGCCCGGCTTCTTTCCGGATTTTGATTTCCCTTTCATGAAGGTCCCTTTTTTGTTGGTGAAGTATTTTGTAAGAAATTGAACAATCAATGATTCATCCTTTTCGATTGCCGAAAAGATTTCAGGATTCTCGTCAAGGAATTCCGTAATCTTCACGCCAAGATCGGCGATGTCTTTCGACTTGAAAAGCGATTCGGTAGCTGCTGGCGAATCAACGATGTCGGAAGCAAGGAAAGACGAAAGGCGTTGATAGTACCTTTTCACGTCATTACCTTCTGAATCCTTTTCCGGTTTTTCTTCCGGCTGATCCGGGATGTAAACGATAGAATTCCCGATCATGTCAGGTTCTTCGCGCGACATCCGAAGAATATAGTCATGAATGTTTCCGAAGTTCGGCGAATCCTTTGCAACATCTGAAAGATGCAAGTCGGCAAGAACTACATTTTTACCGTCTTCATTCTTTCCGATTCGAAATTCTTTGAACCTTCCCAGGTATGAACCTAAAGCGGTTCCGCAAGCGTTCGGATGTCCGAACCTTGACTTCACTCCCTGGCTTTGTTCATTCCCGGCTTTGACAAGTTGATTCAGGAAAACGTCATCAAAATTATCGCCGTAAGCGTCAACATCTTCGCCGATGAATTCTTGAATGATAACGATCCCGCGAATTAAAGAACCGTCTTCTTCTGCTTTCTGCGAATTCCCTTTGAAGGAAATCTTCGGAGTTCTATGTAGCTTTTTAGCCATTATTCCCGCAAATCAAATAATTTTAAAATTCATCCTTGCAATTAGTGTCAAACTTTTGCACTATCGGAAGAATGAAACATCGCGCCAAACATAGCGAACCGGGCTTCCGGTTGTTTCACTTACATACTTGACTGCCTTCGTTTTCGAATAGCCGTGAACCTTCATCGCAAGGTCAACCAGGCGAATCGTTTTTCTTGCTCTTACTATTCGAAGCGGAATGATCCCCGCTTTAATAAAATGCTGAAGCGTTCCTTCGGATTCCATCCGGTCAAGTTCTGAAAGAATCTTCCTTGATTGTTCAGATGTTTGCGCCGTCAACAATCCGCGTTCTTGTTTCGGTTGCATTTATTACGTCTTTAACGTCAGTAATTATCTGAATGTCCTGAACAGCATCGCGGACCGCGCTTGCAACATCTTCCGTCTTGATTGTCGTAATAAAGACCGGAGAAGAATTCATTGAAGGTGACGCGAACCCGCCTTGTTCGAAGCCCGAAGAAGAAACGGAACGCCCGGAAATTCTTTGTTTGCGAAGCGGTTCAATTACATTCGAAACGATTGAAGCTACTTCCGGCCGGTCAAGTTCATAGGAACTTACGATGTATTCTCTTTTGTGATATTGATACGGTTTTCTGCCTACCGAATTGCTTACTTCTTTCCTCGATCCGTTGCCCGTGTAACCGCCTTCTTTTGAATAACCGCCTTGTTCAAACTGATCCACATTCTGCGAAGCGATGCGCGCGACATTCGCTATCCCGGTAGCTATAATCGTTCCGGCAAGAATAGGACCGAAGACCGGACCGGCTCCCGTAGGTGGTGGCGCAAGTGCGGCGGCGGCGGCCCTGTATGTATCAATATACGCTTGCGAAATCGCCAATCCCTTGTAAGCAAATGAACCGCGCTTGAATAAGTCCTTCGTTTTTCCGATAGCATCGGAAACGATTGCAAGTTTGTTTTGTTCAGCCTGGATCGTCGCTTCGTTTCGAAGCTTAACATACTTCTTTTCAATCGCCGTCTTTTCTTCTTCGGTCCTTTGCTTCGAATTCAATTCGGCCTGCTCTTGCAAATCGAGCTGCTGAAGCTTCAAAGAAAGTTCTTCGCTGAATCCGCTTGTCGCTCCTTCGATTCGAAGTTGATTCAATTCAAGTTCAGCGTCTATCTGACTTAACTTCGCTTCCCGGATTGTTTCGGTTGTGTCATTCGAAAACTTCTTCAGAAGTCCGAGCGATTCAGATTGATACTTCGATTCAATCGAAGAAAGTTCATCGTTCCCTTCCTGGATGATTCGCGCTTCTTCTGCCTTTTGTTCTTCAAGCGACTTCGACTTGAATTCATTTGAAGCGCGAAGCCTTGTCAATTCATCGTCAGTCCGCTTCAGGCTTTGCGCTTCTTCTTCCTTCCTTGCCTGTTCACGGATACGAAGTTCAAATTGAAGCGCGTCATTCAATTGCTTCAATTGCGCGTCAAGGTTCGCCGCGCGATCCTTCGCCGTGTTCTGAATAAGAAGATTGTTTTCGGCTTCGTTCGCCGCCCTTTCAATTTCAATCTTTCTTTTCGACCTGGAAAGAATGTCATTCAATTCTTCTTCAGCGTACTTCTTCCGTATTGACTTGATCCTTTCTTCTGAATCAAGAATAGCATTTTCGCGAAGTTGTTTTTCGCGCTGACCATTCCCGACAATTGCAGAAAGCTTTTCATCCAAAGCAAGCTTTTCCGCTTCGATTTCTTTTGCTTGCTCGTCTTTTATCAAAGCAATTTGCGAAGAACGTACCTTGAATAATAATTCGCGCCGCTTGTCTTCAGCGTTCTTCAAGATTTCAAGCTTCTTCAGTTCGTAATCGGCTTCAATCGCTGAAGTATCTTCCCCCTTCTTTTGCGCCGCTCCTATTGCGATTTGATATTCTTGTTCAGCGATCTGAAGCCTTTTACTTGTATCATCCTGCCCGGTCAATTGCTGGCGTTTCAATTCGATATTCAAAAGGTCAAGGGAAACTTTTTCAGCGTTCACCCTTTGCTGTTCGTTGAATTCTTCCTGGCTGACAAGAATTTCTTGATAGTTCTTCACGAACGCTTCCTTGTATTCCTGAAGCTTCTTCTTCTGATCTTCATTCAATTCCCCGTTCACCTTTTCAAGCTTATAGAGATTTTCAATTTGCTTGATAATGTTCGCATTTTGCGCGCGAAGCTTTTCTTCTTCAATCGATCGCGTATCCCTTCCCGAAGCCTTCGCAAGTTTCGCTTCAAAATCGTATCGCGCTCCAATTTTTTCCGTAACCTTTTCGAGCAAATCAATGTTCTTCTTCAATTGCGCTTCCTGTTCCGAATCAATCAAGCCGATGAATTGCCCTAATTGCTTCAGCTTATTTATTGCACCTTCGGCAAGTTCAATCAAAAGCTTGAAAGGAAGAAGCGCGGTCCCTACTATTCCACCGATGTTCTTGAATTTATCAATCGCCGTTCCGATAGCGGTTGAAATAGACTTGAAATTCTGAACAAGCAAAGTCAATCCAATTACAAGCGCGCCGATCCCGGTAGAAAGCAAAGCGGCCGAAAAAATCCGAAGCCCTACGGATGAAGTCGCTACATTGATTCCGAATATCTTCAGAAGATTTGAACTGATCGCAAGCGCGCCATTCCATAAAAAGTTTGCGGCGGCGGTCCCTTTCAATACAAGTGAAGATTCCTTCTGAAGCGCGTTCGTTATTTCTGTAACGGAATCAAGAATAAGAAGCCCGGCCGTTGTTTTCTGAATCGCCTTCTGAATGTTTTCGTTCTCGTCACCGAAAATCTGCGATGCACCCTGGACAAGCGTAAATCCCGCGACAACCGTTTTCACGCCTTGAGCGATTGCATCAAATGAAGACGTATCGGAAGCAAGATTTTTGATGCTGTCTTTTATGTCATCAAGTTTCTTCTTCGCTTCAACGGTCAATTCTTCTAATTGCTTTTTCACTTCACCCGTTGAAGCTACTGAAGCATCGCGAAGTGTTTTGAAAACTGCTGTCAATTCGCGGAACGATCCCGCTTGATTCAAAGCTTCTTTCCCGAATGAAAGAAGGTCCCCTTGTACGGCATCGAATGAAGAAGTGAAGGATTGCGCGTTTCGAACCGTTTCGGAAATTCCCGCGTTTATTCCCTTTACAGCGTTCGCCGAAGCGTCAAATCCTTCTTTGTTGATGTCAACCTTCAGCGCGGAAAGTTCGACAAGCTTTTCACGAACTCCATCAAGCGCGCTTTTATAGTTTCCTACATTTCGTTGATTCCTTCCGGTTGCTTGTTCTTGTTCAAGCAGCTTTGCATTCAGTTCCGTAATGCTTTGCTTCAAAGCCTTCCCGCGTTCGGAAGATTCTCTTTCCGCTTCTCCTAACAAATTCCATTCGCGGATACTTGCGGACAATTGAAGCTGAAGTTGTCGAAGACTTCCTTCGCTATTCTTATTCGCTGCAATGGCAAGTTCAACCGCTTTTTCCTGATTTCGGATTTCACTTGTCAAAGCTTTCTGTTCGGCTTTGTTCTGAATCAAATCTTTCGTAAGATTTTGATACATAACTCCGGCCGATTCCCCCGCCTTTTCAAGAACTTTCATTTGCTCCGCGATTGCGGATTCACTTTCTTTCAGCTTCGAAAGTTCAGCGCGGCCGGTTGCTACTTTTGTAACAAGTCCCTTCAAGTCAATGTCAACTTGAAGAATAACCGTTGATTTAACGTCTGCCATTTTACCCCTTTACCCTTTTAATTTCTGACTTTATGAATGAAAGCGTTTCTTCGATTGAATAATGATCCAGGAAGAAAAGACCTGAAAAGTTTTTCCATGACCAGGCGATTCTTGCTTCACACGAATTGATTGAAACCTTTGCAAGAATCTTCCCGTCACGGTATTCGTGAACTATTGTTCTTTGCTTTTCCATTTTCCTTGCGGACATTTTGTAAGGTTTGAAAATATCGTTTTCAGTTCAATGATACATCCGCAAGAAATACCTTCGACCGGATCAAGAAATTTCCCGCATGAATGGAAGTCCGGCCCGACCTTTACACCGGCGATTGAAGGACCTTTGTTCGAGGTGAACTGATCGCATCCGCGACATATCTTCAAGGCTTCTTTCCTTTTCATAACCGTATCAATTCAACGTCCGTTAACCTGTTCGCTCCAACATAGTTGATGACCTTGTTTAGGTAGAAATACGCGGCGAATTGCTTCAGATAAATCGGCCGGAAGTGATCCACATTCTGAATGTCAATTGAATTCAATTTAAACTTGACGCGAATCTTCTTCGCCCTGTTCAACATTGAAACGATTTCCGAATAGTTGTCCCGAAGAAGTGAATTGTTCCATCCAAGATTTTGTTCCTTGTCAGGATGAATGAAATAACAATAAGGAACATCGGTGGTAATTGTTGCGCTTGACGTTCCATCATTGTAATCAATTGCGCTTACATCTTCTCCCGAAATGTCTGGATGAATATCAAGGATAAGTATTCGCGGTTCCGTCTTTATTGAAGGCACTACCGGGGAAGCGGATTCATCAAATCTGTTGATTCGCGGAACTTTTACCGGATTAGTTAAATCAAATCTTTCAATCATGTCGCTTCCGGAAAAAGGAAGATTCACTTGTTCTTCAATTGCCGGAAGCGTTTCATCATCAACCGTCAAACTTCCGTCACCTATTCCGGCCGTCACATTTTCATCATCTTTGAATTTGAACAAATTGCTTCTTCCGTATTTACCAAACCGAAAAGCAATCGGAACAATTTCATTCCCGGCTTCGTCTTTCTGAATGTGAAGTTTGTCCGACCAATCAAGCGCGTTCGATTTGTTCTTTGCTATAAATGCGAACGATTCGCCGCGAACGATGTTCGTATTCAATTCAGGCTGAAATGTAATCGCTCCGATTTGCGCGATTGCCTTGATGAAATCCTTTTGCGTAATGTTGGCGATGTTACGACTTACTATGAATGGATCGCCGTACTGAAGATAAATTTCAGAAAAAATTTCCGCTTCACCGTAGCTTCCTAAAGTGAAGTATCCTTTCGGAAGCGTCACCATTCCTGTCGGAATTATTGTGTATAGCCTTACATCAACGTAACATCCGGGACCGCTTTGATACGTTCCTTCAGGAAGTTCAACATCAAAAGAAATGCTTCTTGTACTTCCGTTCGTAACATAGAAACCAGGTGACGTTACTCTTTTCGTTACTTGATAAGACTGATAACATCGAAGTTCAATTTTGTAAATTGAAGCATATGGTTGGCCACCTATCAAAGTAGCTTCACAATGAAATTTCAATTTGAACTGATTCGGAACCTGAACCGTTTGCGGGAAATTGAATCTTTGACCTTGCCCGTTGTTATCCACTCCTGCAACATCCAACCAATTCCCCCCGATGTCAATCGTTCCTGTCTGCGAAACAGGATCGCCGGAATTGTCATCTTCAAGAATCAAATTTTGATCTGCATAGGAAGGCACAATGACTGAAGTCTTTTTCCCGAAGAAAATCTTCCCGCTTGTTCTGAATGTTTCGTTTGCAAGTACAAGAATCAATCTTGAAAAGAAATCTGAATCGAAGAATTCGCCAGTTAAAACAAATCCCGCTTCTGAAAATATCTTTTCAACGATAGTCTTCACAAACATCGCCGGAAGAAGCCTTCGCGGATTAACAAATCCTGAAGCATCATCAAAATATAAAGTGTCATCTGTAAAAGCTATTAATGGGTAAAGGTATCCTTCACCCGATTTACCACGATTGTCTTTTATGTTACTGAAGTTCCATAAATGGTTCCATTCTGAAAGATCAAGATCGCGAAGAAACTTCCCTTCAATCTTTGAAAAAAAGTCAATCGATCCTGAATAAAGATTTACGTTGAATGTCTTTTCAGCTTCTTCAACAATTGCGATTCCGTTAGGGATTACATCAACCCCATCTTTCACCAACCGCGCCTTGTTCTTTCTGTAAGGGATAGCAGAAAACGACTGAACCGAATCCGACAATTCAAGCGCGATTCTGTTTCTTCGCGTCTTTGGAACTTCGACTTGATTCGTGAAATTGAATTGCCTGTCCTGAACATTTGCAAGATCATTGACCTGCAAAGTTAAAGCGAATGTTTGATTTCCTAAATCAAGTTCAACTTCATTGATGAACAGCCGGTCCATTCATTGCTCTTTCTTTTATCGGGTAAATTTGAAATGCGCTGCACATGGACGAAACTTCAGAAGGTCGCGCGTTATCCAGTTGTCATCGCAATAAACGACTTCCCATTTCCGGAACTTATTCGCTTCAGTCTTTCGAAGACGATAATCAAGTTCGACAAGCTTATCTTCTCCTGGATTGAAGTAAATCAAAATAATATCGCGTTCACTTGCGAACTTCTGAAGGCTTTCGTAATTGTCCGCGTATCTTCCGTAAAAGATTTTTCTTTTGAAGAACATGATTCGGGCAATCTTCCGGATTCGATCCGAAAAAGAAAGCTTGATTTTCGTTTCCTCTTTTTCGCTCATTGCGTTTGAATGTTAATGTCAAGTAGCTGAATCGTCAGTTCGATTGAATGTCTTTTGTTCCTTGTCTTCCTTTTGTAATCGGAACGATTGACGCGAACCGTTTTCCATCCCGGAAGATTGTCAGGACGCAAGTAGTACATTTGAACTTCAGGCGAATAAATCAGGTTTTCGATTCCTTCAATCTGTTCTGTTGTCAATTGCTCCGCTCCAATTTTAAGAGAAGGAACCGCGCTTTTCCCTACAAACTTTCCTGTTGAAGTTTGCGATTCAATCGCCCCGAAGTATTTTGAAAACACTTCTCCCGCCTTCCATTCGATTTCTCTTTCTTGCGTTCCACCGAAACACCAATAGTCCCAACCGCCAAGCGTATTAATCCACCGAAGATAAATCGGATTGCGCGGGATGCAATGCTCCAAGTCAACAAAGATTTCTTCAAGCGTGTTTTCTTGTGCAACCGAAGTAAGGCTAAAATGATTCATTTGAACCTTGACTGACTTTGCGGCCGTTCCATATCCACCCGACATCATCAAGCGATTCAGATAGAATCTTTCAGAAAACAATAAAGGGAAGTCGGTTGTCGCTCCGGTTGATCCGTCCTGAAGAATAATCGTTTCGGTTTTCTGAAGCCCTCCGGAAAGAATAAGTCCGAGCGAATAGTAAAAAGACAAGTCGAAAGGGAATCCAATGAAATACTTCGGACGTTTGAAGTTTGTAAGATACTTCGTTGATCCGCTATCCGTGTCAACCGTAAAAAAGCGGACCATATTAGAACCGCCCTTGTTCCCTGGTTGCATGGCGGCGTAAATAGTTGTTAATGTTGCTTGATTATCCAGTATTGATTCAGAAAGCCCGTCCCAATCCGAATATATCTTTAATTCCACCCAACCGCTTTTTTCCTTGTCAGCGTAATTCAGTTGATCGTAAAAGAATGAATCATCGCAAGAAACAAGGTTTCGAAGAAGTGTAGAAGCTTCAAAATAAATCTTCCCGGATTGATCCGGATAACATTGAATAGAAAAATCGTTTGACAAATAATCCCCCGACAAAATTTCGAATTTCCTTGCCGTTACAATTGCCCGAAAATTTTTTCTTTGATCGAACATATTGACAAAGCAAGTCCCGTCAGCTTGATACGGGATGTCAACATCAATTGACGAAGGCGCGCTTACAGAAATAACCTTTGCGGTTCCTGAATAGTAAGCATCTTCGAAAAATATCACTTCGTCTTCCGAAATAGATTCAACAAATCCTGAAGGATAAGGAATAGGCGCAAACGTCAATCTGCAAAGTCCTGAACCGTTATCCGTTACGAAAACAAATTCGTAATCTTTTCGGCGAAGCGTTATTTCCGTAGGCGAATGCGATGCGAATAGATTGCATGGATAGGCATTTGGCGCGTATTCAATCGGCAGCGTTTCAATTGATACTCCCATGAATTTAACCTTTCGGATTTAATACTTTCGTTAATTCAGTAGCGACATCCTGAAGGTTTGCATCCGTCAGGATTTTTGCCTTTAGTGAATCAAGGTTTTCTTTCGTCACGACTTCGGAAAGAACACCCGTTCTTATTCCCTTGATGTTGGTATAGGTTCCCTCGCTTTTGATCTTGTTCACGATCTTCCAAGCAAGGGACTTCTTTTCCTTTTCAGTAGAAAAATCAAGTCCGTATTTCCTCCATTCCAACCAAGCGTAAATTCTTCCGAACGGAACCTTGCCCGGTCCGCGTCCGCGTTCTTGATATTCGAATGACCGGCTTCCGTCCTGAACTTGTCCGCGAATCAATTCACCGCCCTGAACATTGAATACAACCGTTCGAAGGCTTTTCGCCGATTCTCCCGAAGCAATTAATTTTTTCGACTTCTGCTTTTCCTGGATAACCGAAACGATTTCTTCGGAAAGCCATTCATCAAGGATTCGTTTCTTTTCTTCGGGATCATTCAGGGAAGACAAGGTTCGCCCTCCGGAACTTTTACGGTCAGATTCATATACCAACCGTCAGAGTTGAAATCAAAGTCATTGAAAACTTCGTTCGACTGAACTTCACCTTCGATTTCGAAATAGTCGCTTTCGAAAAACCTTCGAACGATTTCATCAACGGAAACAGAAAGCGCGGAAACGATGTCTTCACGTTCGTTCATCTTATGATGAAGCTTCGATTTGAATAGTACCGCAATCGAAAGCTTCACTTTCGGATCAATCGTTCCGAACTTGTTCGGGGTTCTTATTACGCGAAGCGGACGGGCAAGAAAGAAGATCGGGAACTTTTCTTCCGGGATGCTCAATTGATCCTGAAGATTCATTTCTTCAGGCTCCATTGAAAAGAAATTGAAAACGAAAGGATCGTTCGTGTTCGGGTCAATCCCGGTTTCAAGCGCGTCCGAAATTTCTTTTACCTTTTCGACAAGTGAATTCATCGTTCGTTCCTTCGTGACTTGATTTCGTAAAGCCTTTTATTGAATTCGGAAACTTCGTTCTTCATTAACCTGAACAGCATGACATCCGACCAGGGGGAATTCATAACCCGATCAACCTTCGTAACATCTCCTTCAGTCATGCTATAAATCAAGTTCATCGGTCCGAATTTTTTGAAGTTCTCGATTCCCGCTTCCCATTCATCAAGGTCATCGCTTGCGATTGATTGCGCGATTTCCCTTTCCCGTTCTTCCAATCGACCGACATTTTCAAAAAAAAAGTTCCTACCGACAATGCTTTGACGAAAGGAAGGTTTTCGCAATGACTTACCGCGAATTGCTGAACCCGTGTTGTATCGAAATCGCGTTCTTCGACATACGGTTGAAGATAAATCGCAATCGCCAAAGGCAGGACCGGAACGATTGTTCCAAGTTCGTTGACCTTCGGGATGACTTCCTGAACAAACATCATCTTCGAACCGATCCGTTCTTCATCCAGCTTCTTCGGAATGCGAATCTTTACCGTATTGCCTGAAGAAACCGGATGTTCGAATTCAAGAAAGTTCGGAACATCCTGGACATACTTCCCGACATTAAGCGGTTCCTTTTCGAAGCGAAGCGAATGAACGATGAAATTCAATACTTCATCCGAAATGATTGAATTCGAAAGTTCTTCGTAAGGGATAGCGAATCCGGTATAAACGCAAAGCCGGAAAAGAACGTCCTTCCATCTTTCCGGCTGTTCGCTTGCATACTGAAGCGCGTCCGACATTTGCCGGACGGTAAGTTCTTCCCAGGATTCAGGGATAGGAACCGATACTTTGTTGATCTTGATTCTGTTCATACGTTACCGGCGAAAATAAAGAAAAAAACATCATTCCCGGAAACCCCTAATTCAAAAGATTTCCCGCCTTCAGTCATCAAGCGAATAGACCTTCGGGTCAGAACTGAAGCCGGAAGCCGAAGCCGTAATTATTTCGGTTGCTGCATATCGCGCCCCATCAATTCCATGATTCCAATTGTCAACGGGTTCATTCAGGAAAAGTTCAGTCCGCTTCGGGTCCCGCTTGAATTTATAGTTCCGAAGTTCTTTCATCACATTGACGCTTTCGGTTGTCACTTCGATGTCGAATCCCTTCATCGCTTCGATGCCGGAAATGATGCTTCCTTTCGGCTTTGATGCCTTTTCGATTGACCAACCCAAATCTTCAAGTTCAGCGATTGTCATCGGCCAGTTTGGATCGGCAACAAAGGTTTCGTTTTCCGGATGTCCGACTTTCCGAAGACGTGAATCAATGTCCTTCGTCTTCAGTCCTGTTTCATAGAATTGTTCATCAAGAATAAGCCGGTCCCCGTGACGGTAAACGTAAACAAACGCGGTCGGATCATTCGTGAACCCGAAGTCCATTCCACCAAGTTTGATGATCCCTGAAGACTTGTCCGGTATGTCTTCACGGTGAATCTTTTTCCATATCGGGAAGACAAGTCCTTCAGTTCTTCCGACTTCACCTTCCCCGTAAACCTTCCACCAGTCAGGATCGCGAAGCCTTCGCGCTTCAATACTCCGAACGATTCCAGGCGAAAGGTTTTCAAGGTTGTCAAGGTATGTAGATTTGAAGAAGGCGAATTCATTTTCGTTCCATGAATCCATAAGTTCATGAATGAAGAAGTGATTCGTTGGATTGAAGTCAACGAATACACAAAGCCGGGTTCTAACTTCAGCTTGATCGTAAATTTTGAAAGGAATGTTGTTCAGTTCATTCATGAAAAGAATGTCCCTTCGCGGTCCGGTGACTTTCCCTTCATCCTCCGCGCTGAAGAATTCGACAATTGACTTCCCGATCTTGAATGAATTGTCCGTTTGATTGTGAATCTTCTCCGAATACATTCCGACCGAACGAAGTATCGAAATGAAGTCCTTCAATGCTCCCTTCTTCAAATGCGGTACGCTTTCGGATACTACGGAAATCGTAAGCCCGTCATTGTATAGGGCAATTAAGAAAAGAAGCTGAAGGATAGAATAAGTCTTCGAAGAAGAAGTTCCACCTTGATTGACGATATATCGCTTCCCTTCATTGAACGCCTTAAGGTTCCATCCGAAAACCCTTGTCGGTTTCAGAATGTTCACCATTAGTTCAGTATTGAAATGATCGATTCATGACAAATATGACAAAGCCTTTTATTGAAAAGCGGATGTTCAGGAATCATGATCTTTCGTATCCTACGTTCTTCCAAAAAAGAAATGTTCATTGACTTGAAAGCGTATCCATTGCATGAAGCGCACTTGTAAACGAAATTCTTGTAAGGCTTCGAATCATTATTCGATAATACGACTTTGCATTCAGGGCAAATGAAGAAGATCGAACCGGGATCAATCTGTTTTTCACCTTGTGACTTCAAGTATTGTTCGATCATTTGCGCCCTCGTCATATCGAAGAAGAATTCATTCCCGCAACACGGGCAATTGTGAATAAACTTCTTCGGAACGCTTCCATGATTCACAATCATTCGCTTTCGTTCTTTTTCTTGACAAGCTTCTTCCAATCTTTCCCAGGACCGTTGATGATCGCGTTTCGGATTGCCTTTAATTCTTTTTCAAGTTCTTCAGGCGAACGCTTACAAGTATGCTTCACCGTTGATTTCATTCCGCTTGTCTGCACGTTGATACAAGCTAAACAGATTTGATTCCCTTTTGCGTCTTTCATTTGCCGTTTCCTTTTGCGTCTTTGATTCCCCAGTTTGATAATGCCGCGAAAACCCTTTCCGCTCCTTCAATAAGTTCAACAAGTCCTTCCAATTGATTCACCTTCTTTTTGCGTCTTCTGATTTCGCTTCTGATTTCGCTTCTGATTTCGCTTCGGATGTTGCTTCGGATGTTGCTTCGGATGTTGTTTCTCTTCGATTCGCTTCGACTTTGTTGATCGTCAGGGTTCTTGTTTCAACAATTGATCCGTTTGACTTGTCAACCGATACGGAAACAATTACTTCCGGTTTCCGGTAGCTGCAATCATCGAAACGCTTTCCTGTAAGCCGTTGAATTTCTTTGTTCAAAAATTCGGCTTCTTCACGCTTTGTTTCGAGAGCGGAACTAACGCGGGACAAAAGCAAATTACTTTCATTCAGTTCCTTCTTAATTCTCGTATTATCATTCTTTTCCCGTTCGAATGCTTGCGCCTTTTCTTTCAGTTGACCAATAAGGTAAATTATCAATCCGAAAAGCGCGCCACCGAATGTGATTGATACTATTAATGCCTTTACGGTTTCCATTTGCTTTCGTTGTTTGTTGTCCGATATGGAAGTAAGATTCGGCGAACGGTCGGACATTCATTCGCCGAATCTTCTGTTCAAAATATGGCTTTGTCTTTCCTACTATGATTCTTCTTCACCCCCTTTCATCTTTGCTCCAGGTCGCGATGCGATTGCAGTCGCGGCGAACTTCTTCAGTTCTTCAGCCGTAACCGAATCCGGCGAAATGACATTCAGGGAAAGCGGTTGATCCGCGTCCCCGGCGATTGTCGTTCGTTGAAGTTTCGGTTGTACGAATTCGGCAAGGTCAACGAATGCTTGTATCGCTTTGAACGGCGAACGAACAGCCGTCCGGCGAATCCAGTTCGACAAGCTTTCGGAATGATCGTTCAAAGCTAACGTAATAGCTTCCGAAAGAAGCTTCGTTCGTTTGTTCTTTGAACCCTTCTTCCGTCCCGCGTTCGCCGGTCGCGGTTCGCCTTTCTTGAATCGGGTTGCTGCCGATCCCGGTCCGCGTCTTTTGTTTGACATTTCCCTGATTCCGTTTTTTCGCCGTTAGTTTAACGCAAAAGAAAAGATTTTTTTTGAATTCAGAAAGTTCCTACTTTTGAACCGGGAACGGTTCTTTGTTGTCGCGTTGCGTTGGAAGTTGCCGCGATGTTCTCCTTCACCCTTCCCCGTCTGTTCATTTGCTTCGGCCCGGAATCGGAAGGTTCCGGGTTTTTTTATGTTTCAAAATAACCTCAATTGCGACTTGTAGTTTTTGAATCTCTTTTCCTGCGCGTCAAAGTATTCCTTGTCAATTTCAAATCCAACAAACGAAAGCCCCGCCTTATGCGCAGCTATCCGGCTGGAACCGCTTCCTAAATGGGTATCAAGGATCTTGTCGCCTTGTTCTGCGTAGTTCTTTAGTATCCATTCGTAAAGTTTGATTGGCTTTTGCGTTGGGTGTATTTTGCCGCCTTCTTCAACTTGTGCTGAATAGTGTTGAAATATCCGAAGGTTTTTACCTTTTCTCACCCATGCCAATTCACCTTCAGCAAAGCTCAAGTTTGGGTTTTTCTTATCCCACAAAAGCCAATGCGGTGAAGGCGGTAAAAATTCAGTAAAGTAATTGCCACCCCACACAATTTGATTTTCAGAAACCCTAAATAATTCGGCAAAATACTCCTCGCTTGGTATTGCACTATCCCAATCTTTATCTTTAGTAAATTTGTGCTTACCGCTTCCCATTGTCATTTTACCTGCATTAATCCCATAAGGCGGGTCTACTATTGCTATATCAAAGTAATTATCGCCATAGCTTTTTAAGGCTTGCAAACTATCTCCGTGTATCAATGAAATTCCGTCTTTTGAAACCGCACCAGCACATAACACGGGTTTGGCAAAATTGCCGTTTTGTTCTTCTATCAACATTTGTTCTTACTTTTTAAGTTTTGTTTTTCAATTAAACTTTCGGTTCGGCAACTTCGCCAATACCCATACGTTAGCAGCAATACTTCCGCAACAGTTTAAATATCTCACCTATGTCTGTAAAATTCAACTCCTGCCCAACTCTTATAGGAAGGAAAGCAATCGTAAACCCGTGATTGCCTTCAAATCTTTCTGTCACCTTTTTGTCATTGATTGTGTCTAAGTAAATCCACGGGTAATTACCAATTAATTTTACATCTATACCCAACTTGCGTAATCTATTAACGAAAACGGTTAATTTATCCGTACTGCCGCTAACACTGTGTTGCTGCAATAGCGGCTTGACGTTCTTAATTTCATCTGATTGCATATAATTATCTTTTAGTTGTTATTTGAACTTTAGTTTTTCAAATACCGCTACTGACAGCAACACCTAAAACGTTAGCTGCTATTTTACAGACCACTCTGCAAGTTTAGACCTAACAACTATTTTCAGTTCGTCAACTTTTGATATTGGACATCTAAAAGCAACCGTTTTCGTTTGCTCCGAGTATTTAGGTTTAGCACCCGAACCTTTCCGAGTGCCTCCCCTTGTATTTTTTTTCTTCATCTTTTCATTTTAGTATCATCATAAACAATACTTGCAGACCAAAAACGAGTCCAAGTTGGTGGTTTGTTAGGTATTCTTGTATAAACCTCTTTTGACCTAATGCTGTATAAATCATTCTTATCAAAACCATTTAAAACAAGTAATTGCTGAAGTGCTTTTTTTCTTTTTGCTTTATCTTGGTCAGTTTTAATGATTTTTACAAGTTCATTTTCTTGTTCAGTTTTAGGTTCAAATAATCTTTCCATTGTTTTATGATTTAATTACCCTACAAATATACAACCTTATTTTGAAACTGCAAACTTTTTCAAAGATATTTTCAATTTATTTTCTAAAGTTCTGATAATCAAAGAGAAAAAACAGCAGCTAACAGCACATTGGCGGCATTAAAACGACCGCCAATCTGCGAACCGTTATAAGCAATTGCTAAGAACCTGCTTCCAATTGACTTTTTCGCCACAATAAGGGCAGTAAACAAATCTGCTCAAATACCCTTTTCTACCATCTACTATTTGACTTTTCGTTTGTGGTTCTCCATTCAATAAGCCATACTTTTTAAAAGTTGGTTGAATGTTTACAATCCTTTCTACTTCATAATCAATAGTAGATTTATTTACTTTCTCACCGCTAAGAAATCCTACTAAGCAATCGCAACTGCTTATAACATCGGTTTTGCAATAGTGGGGCTTTTGTGCTTTACTGGTCATTTGTACTTCTATTTAAGTTTAGTTGTGGGTTGAACATTTGTGCCTTGAAACCCCACCATCGCAAAGCCGAGAACCGTTAGCGGTAATGCCTACCAGTCTTTAATTTCAGACAAGAACTTTCGCAATGCCGCCTTTATTTCTTTTTTTTCCTCTTTGGTAAAATCAACAGGGTTTCCCCTGCCGTTCTTGCCTCTGATTTTATGTTTGAAACTTTTTATCTGGGGCAGATAATCCGAAAAGAATGCAGAGGCATTTATGTACTTGAAAATTTTATCCTTCATAGTGCCTCCCGAATGGTGCTACATACACTTTTTTATCGCTTCTGATTATTCTTTCGTAAGACTGCCACTTTTTTGTTGATAAATAATGAATAGAAACTAACCCGGCTCCTATTTCTTCAACGGATGAAAAAATGAAAAACGATTTACCATCTAAGGATAATAAATCATTCTTTTGTAAGTCGGCAGCGGCTATTCTTTTAAACCCTGCTTCTTTTGCGTTTTTTGTTTTTGTTGCTTCCATGATTAATAATTTTCCCAAAGATAGTGTAACTTATTCTTTACACCAAATTTATTTTAACCGGCACGAACCGCTAACATTGCATTGGCAAAAGCAGGGCTGACGTACTAATTTTGAACATTTGTGCTACTATC
>WBZP01002393.1_pt1 | contig 21611 bp, 21 predicted proteins | sample 5204301 | NCBI WGS metagenome assembly WBZP01 (sample SAMN12412401, study PRJNA552823) | activated sludge metagenome | isolation source: activated sludge from nitrification reactor of wastewater treatment plant... | place: USA: Pennsylvania | collected 2017
AGTACATGTTTTGCTTCTTTCGGATGAGCATAATAAAGATATACCCAATGGTTAGTTGGAAATTTTGGATCCAGGGTAATTCCCATCAAACCCTCCTCAGCTTCACGGGTTTGCCCTTTTTTATTGGTGTATTTGGTGTTTACTTCGATAAAACCAGCATCAGAAACTTCTTTGGTTTTTTCGTCTATAATTTTAACACCACCTTTCCTCTCCACAACTATGACCTTATTACCTGGCAAAAATGCCATTTCCATAGGTTCATCGAGGCCTTCGGCGAGCACCACTTTTGTAAATCTTTTCCAATCCGGCGGGGTGGGTTTGTCGGCTTGTATTCCAAACCAAGCCATAAGACTCAGTACTACTGAACTATAAATTTTAAACATTTCAAAAAGGGTTGATATTTTCCAAAAATAGTATCAAAATATCAAATTGATACAATTATTAGATAGAATTGATTTTTTAAAAGATAAATCTGTAAAAATGAAAGATTATTAAATCCAAATCACTTTGAATGATTCTCTGATATTTCCCCCCAAAACTTCCAAAATATAATTTCCTCTCCCATGTTTTAGTTGAACCGGAAAAGAATGGGTTCCCGTAGGTAAAGGAATATTTTGAAAAACCGAAAGCCTTTGACCGGAAAGTGTGGTTTGAAATAATGTAATGCTGTCTGGTTGAGGAAGGTTTAAATTGAGCGAAATAAATCCATCCGTAGTTGGGTTGGGAAATACCGTATTATTAGTTGGTACATCATTGGCCAAGGGTGATCCTGTAGCCAGGTAATCATTTAAAATTCCTCCCTGGATATGCGAATAACGCTTCTGAAGCACTGATTTTATTGCGGTATCACTCCCGCCCATCCATTTGAAAAGAATCTCATCATACACCGCCCGATAATCAAACTGATGAATAAAATCCCCATTGGAATCCAATTTGCTGAAATCAAAATTATTACCATAAAGCCCGCCTTTTACTTCATCCCCAAAAACAAACATTGCTCCTGCCGCACCGTGGTCGGTCCCACCGGATTCATTTTCATTAGGTCGGCGACCAAACTCCGAAATGGTCATTCCAACTACGTTCTTTGACAAATTCTGAGCCTTCAGATCGGCCATAAACCAGGCTATGGAGTCATTGACAGACTTCAATAAAGCGGCATGCTTGCCGTCAGTAGTTCCTTGGGTCGCATGAGTATCAAACCCATTGATATTGAGCAAGTAAACTTTGGTTTTTAAGCCGCCTGAAATGAGTCGGGCCACCAATTTAAGTTCACTCACCAAGCCATCATTTGAATAATCTTGTGTGTTTTTCCCCTTATCAAAAGCGTCTTTTACGACTTTTGAATATTTGTTGGACTTGATGCTTAAATCGAGCAAATAGTTAAATTCAGAAGCATATTTTGAGGAGCCATCCACAAAACTGTCACCAGTCAGGAGGTCCTTTCCACTTTCGTAAAATTGTACGGGATCACTTACCGACAATCCAAAATTCTCGGCATTATGTCTGAAAATCAAGGAAGAATTACTGCCTATATTCAGGCAGTCAGGATGTTCACCGGTGCCTGCAGTTCCTTTTGAAGAAAGATAGCTCCCAATCCAACCTGATTCCAATCTTTCTGAATCTGCTACAGGTACTTTTCCGCTTAACCAAATATCTGTTGACCTGAAATGCGAGAGATTGGGATTGGGGTAGCCCACACCCTGTAAAACGGCCACTTTCCCTTCTTTAAAAAGGCCGCTGAGCCCGTTTCCTGGCCCTGAATTGAGAGAAGGATGTAAATAGGCATTTGAATTTCCTAGCTTAATGGTCTTATTTTTAGGAATATTAAGACTTTTTCGAAATTTGGAGTAATACAAATCGTTGTCAGCCGGAATCACCGTATTGAGGCCGTCATTTCCGCCAAACATCTGAATAATTACCAGAATCCGGTCCTCCAGTTCAGGCATAGATGGAAGATTTTGTGCCCACACAGGTACCTTTCCCAGTGCAAAACCTGCACTCAGCGTAGATAATTTCACAAAATCTCTTCTTTTCATAATCATCAATTCAAATGAAATGCCGGTGATTTTATCATTTCTATTAAGGCAATTTTCAGTCTAAAAGCCGCCAATTCTTCATTGTTTAAAATACTTGCCCATTCATAATCAGGACTTCCGCTAAGCAATATTTTAGTATATTTGTCAACCTGAGCTGTATTGGGCTCTTTCGCAAAAAACAACCTTAAAATCCTTTCTATCAATACCTTTGGATCGCTTCCGGCATCAAAACCCTCCATCCATTTCACGATATAATCCTGTTTTTGATTCCAAATAAAATAACCCAACTGTTGCACTGCGAATGGGAAAGTGCGGCTGTCCATCCATTGCCGGTACCCCGGCCAACCGGCCACATTGGGCGGATTGAGCAATTCTTGACCCATAGTCACCATCACCCACTCCTTCCATTCCCCATCCACGTCAAAATGGGCCGTAATACCCACCACGGTTTCGGCAGGAGTTTTAATCTGAACGCTTCTGTTTTTAGTATCAAAAAAATGCTGCGACTGCAACAATGCCATCAAAACCGGCTTAATTTCCCAGTCTTTGCTAAAAATTTCCATCATGTCAGCAATCACATCTGACGGTGGATTTTCAGAAGAAGAATACACAAAAAACCGGTATAATTTTTCACAAATAAATCTGGCAACGGCCCCTTTTCTCTCAGTATGAATGATATCAACAAGATATTTGATTTCATTTTTTAATACTGCCTCCTGAGTATTCTGAGTGGTTGGGGGAATACTTCTGCCAAGGTAAGTTTTGCTGTTGGTATCATGATTTTCAGGCACAAAAAACGGTACATATACCCCCGGTGGAGTACCCTCATCAGCGTAAATACTAACGTACCATCCTGAAAGTACTCTTGCACCTTCTTTTACATCTGTTTCGGTATAATTTCCTATCCCACAGGTATATAATTCGAGAAGTTCACGTGAAAAATTCTCATTTGGAGCTTTTTTGTTACTGCCATTCCCATTCAAAAAAATGAGCATAGCAGGGTCAAGGATGATATTTTCGACAAGCTTCTTGAAATTCCCCTGATGTGAATCCCTAAAAAGTTTGTTCTGCTTATACATCAACTGGGCGGGCATGGGTTCGTCAACAACAAATTTGGTGGTGAAATGCCCATGCCAAAAAAGCGTTAATTTCTCTCTGATCGATGCGTTATCGTTTTTCATAGCCTCCATCCACCACCGCTTCAATTCATAATTTTGACCATAAACTTTGCCATAAATTTCATCGAGAGCCTTTTGGATTTCATCTTTCGGGAGTGTCCAAAACATCTTAAATGCATCATCTTTCCAGGCAGGTGCAGTAGGAGCAGGACTCTTGAGAGCATTATCAAAAAGCAAATTTACCGCCTGTGAAGCTGTAAGATTCTCAAAAGATTTGATTGTTTTCCAGGAAGATGCGAAAGTCACCCTACCCAGCAAATGTCGGGCATCAGATAGGTTAAGCTTCTGACTGTATGGTGTGAGCATAATTTTTCGACCGGGAAATTTTCCAAAATAACGTGTGAATTTAAGATTAATTATTTAATCCCAGCCATACAAGTATATATAAATCAAACTTTTCGCTTCAGTTCGAAATTCATTCCGAGATATACTCTGCGTACGAGCTCATCGGCAGCTAGCTTCTCAGCCGTACCCTGACGGAGGATTTTGCCTTCAAAAAGCAAATAGGCACGGTCGGTGATAGAGAGGGTTTCGTTTACGTTGTGGTCAGTAATTAATATTCCGATGTTTCGATGCTTGAGTTTCGCCACAATACTCTGAATTTCTTCAACAGCAATGGGGTCAACACCAGCAAATGGCTCATCCAGAAGAATGAATTTGGGATCTACAGCCAAAGCACGGGCGATTTCGGTACGGCGACGTTCCCCTCCGGAGCACACAATTCCTTTGTTTTTTCTTACGTGCGTGAGGCTGAATTCTTCCAGTAGCATTTCGGTTTTATCTTTCCGCTCTTGCTGGGTCATTTCGGGTTTAGCAAGCTCCATGACTCCCAAAATATTTTCTTCTACAGTAAGGTCCCGAAAAACTGAGGCCTCTTGTGCAAGATAGCCCACACCCAACTTAGCCCTTTTGTACATGGGAAGACTAGTGATGTCGGTATCATCGAGCCAAATTTTACCTTCATTGGGTTTTACAAGTCCTACGGCCATATAAAAAGAGGTGGTTTTACCGGCACCATTGGGTCCAAGTAAGCCCACGATTTCGCCCTGAGCTACCTGATAGCTCACCTGATTATTGACCAGCCTTTGTCCATATTTTTTTACCAGGTTTTCGGTGCGAAGAATCATGATTAAGTGTTTTTGGTTTGCAAAAATACCAATAAATATTGTAAATTGGCATGTTAAAAATTGTTAGGAATTATTTGAAATAAGAAGTTCTGAAATACAAAATTTTTATTAAAAAGACTTTATGCCTACCATTTCGATGTTTTTTGGAATAATAATCAGGATGTATTATGCACCAAAGGAACATAATCCACCTCATATTCATGTTTATTATCAGGATATGAAAGCATCATTTGGTTTAATAGAAGGAGAATTAATTGATGGGAAATTACCCAAAAAACAATCCAAGTTAATAGAGGCATGGATTGAGATTCACAGAGAAGAACTTTTGGCAAATTGGGAGTTATGTCAAAATGGTGAAAAACCATTTCTAATCGAACCATTAAAATAATTACTTATGTATTTAGCTGTAAAAAAAGTAAAGCCTGAAGCCGATTATTTACTTCATCTTACATTTGAAAATGGAGAAAACCGGATTTTTGACATGAAACCTTATCTTGATTTAGGAATTTTCAAAGAATTAAGGAATACTTCTGTTTTTAACTCCGTCAGGATAAATTTTGATACCATTGAATGGGAAAATGAGGCGGACTTTGACCCGGAAGTTTTATACCAAAATAGTATTCCAAATTAAAATTTAAAATCCCTCGCAAACAACTGTAAAGTGGTTTTGTCTCTAAATGTATTTTCTTCGAGAGAATAGGCCATACTGAAAGGCTGTCCACTAAGCAATTTCTTATAATAATCATCCACCATGTTAAATCCGACAGCGGTCATCACCGAGCCTGACTCAGCGTCCAATACCTCAAGTCTTAAGTGTTTTTCCTTCATAATTCTTGGGTCAGATGCCAGCTGAAGGTTTTCGGAAACGAAAATCGGTTGCATATTTTGAGGGCCGAAAGGAGCCATCTGCTTCATGATCCGGTTGAATTTTGGGCTGATTTCAGAAAGCGGGACTTTCACATCAATTGTGATTTTTGGTATTAATTGCTCTTCTGTGATAAACTCACTCACAATTTGGTCAAAATACTTCCTGAATGCGTCAAGATTCCCGATCGGGATGGTCATACCGGCTGCATGCATGTGGCCACCGAATTGTTCCAAAAGATGTGAACACTTCTCAAGAGCACCATAAAGGTCAAATCCGGGAACTGACCGGGCTGAACCTGCAGCATAATTTTCTTTTGATTGCGTAAAAATTATAGTAGGGCGGTGAAAATTTTCAATACAGCGGGAAGCCACAATCCCTATGACTCCTTTGTGCCAGTTTTGGTTAAAAAGCACCGTACTTTTGGCCTCGTTCATGAGCCAGGGATCCTGCCTGATCATTTCAAGAGCCTCTTCGGTGATGCGACTATCCAAAGTTTTTCGTTCGGTATTATGAGCCTGAATTTCGTATGCGAAAGCCAAAGCTTCGTCATAATTTTCAGAGAGTAAAAGACTTACAGCAGCCTTTGCATGTTTTATACGCCCGGCAGCATTGATTCTTGGCCCCAACACAAAAACCACATTTTCGATGGTCATTTCTCCGGTAAATCCTGCCACTGCTTTTAAGGCTTTCAGGCCTGTTCGTGGATTTTCATTTATCTTTTTTAAACCGAAATAAGCTAAAATCCGGTTTTCTCCCACAATAGGAACTATATCAGAAGCAATACTGACCATCGCCAAATCGAGGAAGTCAAATATTTCCGACAGAGGTATTTCTTTTTTTATGCAAAAAGCCGTAAGTAGCTTAAAACCTACCCCATTTCCGGTAAGTTCTTTAAACGGGTAAGGACAATCGGTACGTTTGGGATCAAGCACAGCTACAGCCTCAGGAAGCTCCTCGCCAGGCTCATGATGGTCACAGACGATGAAGTCAATCCCATGTTTTTCTGTGGCATATTTTACTTTGTCAATAGATTTGATGCCACAGTCGAGACTAATCATCAAGGTACAGCCCAATTCCGCAGCCTTATCAATGCCCTGAATCGAAACGCCATAACCTTCCAGATAGCGGTCGGGATTGTAGGTTTCCAGATTGGGATAGTGTTTTGAAAGAAAACCATAAAAAAGAGCAACTGCTGTGGTACCATCCACATCATAGTCTCCGAAAATCATGATTTTTTCATTGTTTTCAGTAGCCTTTATAAGACGATTGACTGCCAAATCCATGTCTTTCATTAAAAAGGATCATGAAGGTCCACGATATCTGGCCGAAAAAAATGCTTTGCCTCATCGAAATCAGAAATACCTCTTTGCCAAAGCATAACGGCCATAGATTCAGAAATACCGAGATCTTTCTGAAGATTTTGCACCTGCATTGTTTCTGTTTCAGAGGTGGGGGTGGGTTTATATTGCCAGATTTTTTCCATAAGATTTCAAATTTAGAAAATTATGGCACAGAAATTGAAATTCTATTCAATGAAATCACAAAAAAGACAATTTACACGGTCTGAGAGGTTTTACACTTAAAGATGTAGTTTCGCTAAATTTGTCAAAATAAACTAGAGGGAAGGGTGTCGTGGAGGCACTCTTTTTTTTCTTTTTTGAGCAGGTTATCAATTAATCTTTCCGATTCTCATCGCATATTTTGTAGCGGTATCGATTTTCATCACGGGCATATTGAAATTTCCATCAGGTATAAGACAGGGCATATTGTCTTTTGGGGAAACAATAACTCTAAGCTCATTTTTCTTGCTGGAAATCACTTTTTTCCCTTTTTTTGATAATTCCATTTTCTTTTTTAAATCGAAAAAAATGTTTTGGGTTTCCTGAGCATATTTTTGTTGATTTTGATTACTTTCAGGCCTCTTTTTTGCCTCTTGTCCTATAATTTCTGTCAAGAAAAAACTCATCACTACAAACCACATTAAAAGTGTTTTCATTAGTAAAATCTTTTGATTTTCAAAAATACATTTTTAAACTAAATCATTGAATGTTAAAATATTAATAAATGTTAAAATTAGTAAAACTGCAGAATTATATCGTTAACAATTTGCATTTCTTAGGCATTTAAGTATCCATGCATTATTTTTGAAAAAATAACCAAAATCAAAGTTTTCCCTCGAAAATAACGAATGAACAAAATACTTAACAGACTTATTGCCAGTGAAAAATTTGACTCCACAGAGGCAGAAGCGATAATCATAAATATTGGAAACGGAGAGGTAAACCCTTCTCAGATAGCCGCTTTTTTGATGGGGATCCAACAAAGAGGTATCACCGTCGATGAACTCATGGGTTTCAGAGAAGGCATGCTTAAGTTAGCCAAAGCCATTGATCTTGAGGACTTTGAGGCTATGGATGTGTGTGGTACAGGTGGTGATGGCAAGGACACCTTCAATATTTCAACCACTTCGGCATTTGTAGTAGCCGGTGCCGGACAGGCAGTGGCCAAGCACGGTAATCATGGTGTAAGTTCGGCTGTGGGCAGTAGTACGGTTTTGGAATATTTGGGTGTAAAGTTTACAAATGATGCCGATTTTCTGAGAAAAAAAATGGAAACCGCCGGCATTTGCTACTTGCATGCACCGCTTTTTCACCCGGCTATGAAATATGTAGCACCAATCAGAAAAGAATTGGGGATCAGGACATTCTTTAATATTCTTGGGCCTATACTTAACCCTGCAATGGTCAAAAAACAGTTTACGGGCGTATCGGATATGACTACCTTTGATTTATACAAAAATCTGTTCTTAAAATCTGGTGCTCGTTTTGGTGTGGTGCATTCGCTGGATATTTATGATGAAATCTCCCTTACTTCACCCTTTTTGCTGGCTACAGGGGAAGATGCGAAAACTTTTGAGGCAAAGGATCTGGGCTTTGAGCCGGTTTTGCAGGAACAGCTTCATGGTGGGGCCGGATTGGAAGATTCAGCCAAAATTATGCTCGATATTTTGCAAAACAAAGGGACTCAAGCCCAAACACAGGCTGTGTTAGCCAACGCTGCGGTAGCTCTTTCGATAGGAAAAAGTGTTAATATTGAAAATGGAATAGCTCTTTCTAAAGAATCACTCGAAAGTGGCAAGGCTTATAGTAGTTTCAAAAAATTGGTGGAATGAACTTATCAACTTTAAAAATTTAAAAAAAATGTTAAATCTAGGTTTTGTTTCGGCAATTTTGGCTGACTTTAATTTTGAATATGTTGTAGATTTTGCCGCCAATCATGGTTTCAAAACCGTGGAAATGATGTGTTGGCCAGGTGGTAAAGCCGATACCCGCCGTTACGCAGGTGTAACCCATATCGATGTGGAAAATATGAATGTAAAGTATATTCAAAAATATCTCAAAGAGAAAAATATAACTATTTCAGGGCTAGGCTATTATCCCAACCCATTGGATGCAGATTCTTCAAAATCAGAGTTTTACATTGAACATATCAAGAAGGTTATAAGAGCTTGCAACGCTTTGGGCGTACCGGTTATGAATACCTTCATTGGGCGTAATCAGCACCTCAATATGCAGGACAATCTCGCTTTATTTAAAAAGCTATGGAGGCCGATAATCGATGTAGCGGAGCAGGAAGGGGTGAAAATCGGAATAGAAAATTGCCCTATGTTTTTTACCAATGATGAGTGGCCCGGGGGTAAAAATCTGGCGATTTCACCTGCTGTGTGGGATGTCATGTTTGAAACTTTCCCCACACCGCTTTTCGGGCTTAACTATGATCCATCACACATGATTTTTCAGATGATGGACGAAATAAAGCCCATTTATCAATACAAAGACCGCCTGCACCATATCCATATCAAAGATGTGAAGGTTTATCGTGAAAAATTGGATCGGGTAGGTATTTTGGCAAATCCTTTGGAATATCATTCACCCAAGTTACCCGGCCTAGGTGATGTAAACTGGAGAGCGTTTTTCGCTGCTTTGACCGACGTTCGCTACCGTGGTCCTGTTGTACTTGAAGTAGAAGACAAAGCCTACGAAGGAAGCCCTGAAGATATCACCGCCGCTATCAAAACCGCCAGAAATTATGTGAAGCAATTTTTGGATTAATTTCTTTTGTAAAAATTACATAAAACGTTAATTGTTAATTTCTTTATAAATTTATTTGCAGCCAAAATATATATAATCTTATATAAAATGGCTGCGGATATTTTTTTATTTGCAGCCAAAATATCTGGAAAAACATGCTTTAATCCATTAATCAAAAATCGCATAAACTGCAAAAGATGCCAGCCAGTGATCACCACCATAATTGCCACTGGTTACATTGGGCAGCGTGTTTTTTAGGAAATCAAAAGAAGCCTTCTCAAATTTTGCTTTTAGGGGATTGGCCTTAGGAAGACTGGCAGCGATTCCTTTAAAACACCATGCACGGCTAAGGCTCAGGCCATCAAGATGTACAATCTGAAAGTCGGTACGGTCGCTCACTACCGGCTGATTCAGTAAATTTTGTATAGATTTGGGTTCCAAAAAGGCCTTAAACCAAACTTCAAATTCTTTTGGGCCCAAAATTCTCCTCATAAGGTCTGCAATTTCAAGATTGGGCGAAAGGAAATCAGAACCATCGGGCTCCAGATATGCTGGGGCGGCTTTTTGCTCAAAATAAAATCTGTTGGCTTTATCTATCACAGAGATTTCAAAGTCCGTATTTTTCGTAGCTCTGGCCCAATCGAGAGCAAAACACAGCCCAAAAGCCGTATTGGGGTGTACTCCTGTGCGATTGGGGTAAGTTTGTTTAGGTAAAAATTCATCCCAAATTCTGACAATTTCTTTGGTCAGAGGTTGCAAGGTTTGGTGCCATTTTTTGGCTATCGGGTCATTCCAGGTCAGGAGTTCCTGGTCAAGTTTCAGCAACCATGCCCAGCCATAAGTTCGTTCAAACGTCTTTGTTGTCTTGTATTTTGTAAAGTATTCTGCCTCAGTTTTGATTTTTTCCGGTTGAAAACTATTGTCTAAAACTTTGATAATCTCTTTCCTTTGAGAAATTTCGGGATAAAGCTTGAGCAATTTTACCAACATCCAATGCCCATGAACACTCGAATGCCAATCCAGACAACCATAAAAACTTGGGTGCAGCTCTGAAGGCAACAATTTGTGGTCATCGGGTCCATCGGAGCTATGGCCGGTTTTGTTTGGAAATTCCTGCGAGATGCAATGAAGCGGCATTTCGGCCAGTTTTTCTGCAATTTTGATATTAAAAAGGCTGTCGGTTTGGGCCATCCCTGTGCAATAGGTGAAAGTAAGAAAAACGAAAATTGCTTTTTTTAGCATGATGAAGGTTTTACATTTCAAATAAAAGGAATTAATCTATTGAAAACAATGATTTCAAAATTTCGGCTCCAGCCACAATAATGTAAACAAAAGAATTACCAAAATCCACTTCCAAACATCACTTATCTCCTCATAGCCTTCAGCCTCAACGTTGTTAAAGGAATTTAAATTATTATTTTTCAGTATTTTAGAAATAATATTTGCTTTTTGATAAGGCAATTCGGCCTTCTCAACAAATATTTCCATACTGTCATTTAAAGTCTGCCAACCCGGGTTTTTAAATAACATATTCCCTGAAAAATCACCTTGTCCATTTGCCTGGAAACTAATTGAATCTCCCGCCAGAATATTGGTTTCATTTAATTTTTCAGGCTTATTTATTACTATTTCCTGAGGGTGCTTTTGTAAAACGGGAGCCTCAATGATTAGATTATTCTTTTGATCAGGAATGAGGGCATGGAGGGCAGATGCCCATATTTTATCATATTCCAGGGAGTCACCGGCAAGCATCAAAGGGTAGGTTTCAGAATATAAGGACACCGCTAGTTTTTCCGGACTTACTGCCAAAATTCCCTCCTTTTCCTGTAAATAAAAATCAGATTTCTCAAAAATGAAAGGATGCTGAAAAGCACCGTTTTTTAACGAGATTTCAGACGCATTACTGACCCTTTTGATGCTGAACTTTTCTGCAAAAACGTTATTAATTTTATTGATTTCAACCGGCGGATTTTCGAGATTCATTACTAAAACTCCGAAACTTTTCAATTCTTTATTCTGAAGGTTTTCAGGAGAGACTATCATAATATCAGCTTTTTGTGAGGATTTTTTATTGATTTCCAAAACACTGAAATCACTTTTTGACACTTTAGAAACCATCTCCACCTTGTGGCCTTGTTTCCCCAGCCAATCGGCCAGAGTCTTCATCTCAAAATCCGGATTTTCTGCAAGTATTTTTATGGAAAGTTGAGGAAGTTTTTTTGTAAAAAAGTTAATCTCAGCCACAGGCTTTCCCTCAAAAAATAAACCGACTTTATTTCTACCAATACCAAAGGCCGGAAAATTAAGAGAGAAACCTTGATTTTCATTAGAAATTTTCACCGAGTCCAAAATTGTATCTCCGTATTTTACAGTTAAAATTCCGGAACTTTTAGAATAAATCTTGCCTGTAATTTCCTGATTTTCAAATTGATGCAAATTTCCTTTCCAATGTAAGTCCGAAATGGTTTTTTCTTCAAAAAAAGGAAAATAAAGTATTTTTTTTCCCGATAAGGCAGCCAAAAATGCAGGTTCAAAATTGGTCCCGCTTAATATGATCTCATCATATTTTTTCAATAAATCTGAAACCTTGCTTTTTTGTATTGAATTGACAGAAAGCAAATTATCTACTTTAAAGCTGTCTTTCAGATGATCCAGGAAATCCTGACTCAAGGTTTTGTCATGAATTAAAATTTTTCTTTCATTTTGATGGACCTTCCATTTTATTGGGAAAACCAAAATCACGAGCGATAACCAAAAAAGGATATTGAGTACCCATTTCCGGGGCTTCACAGGCCGGCTTTTCCATAGCTGAAAAACCATGATGGCAATTACCATCAATAACCCCAAACTCAATATTACTATTTCTGTTTTATCCATTTATTTATTGCAACAAAGACCTGTACGAATTTCTCAAAGCCTTGTTCTTGTTTTCAAAATTATTCCTGATTTCACCCGATTGCCTTCCCGATAAATTGAGGAGAGCATTTTGTAAGTGTTTCAATTCTTCTTCACCTGCCTTTTGACCATTGATTATTTTTTGAAGCACCGAAACCCACTTTTTATCAAGACTTTTGGCCTGAATAAATGCCTGAGCTAGGCGGGCTAATTTTACCTTATCTCTGTCAGTGAGTTTATTTTTTTCAAGAATATCAATGGTTTCAGCGGCTAAAATCTGGATTTCGGCAGCCGAAAATGCCTTCATAAATCGCTTCCGAGCATTATATTTGGTCAGTTCCCCGGTCAGTCGCTTCTCTTTTTCTTTTATAGGAGGTGGGTCAAATCCAGACTTTTTCACATAAGTCCGGGCTTTTTGTTGAGCCTCTTTGAGATATTCAAGTGCTTTATTTTCAAATGGAAGAGCTTTTTCAGGCTCATAAAGCCTCAAATGCAGTTCTGACTGCCACATTTGTTCAAGTGCCATTTTGAGCAGGCTGCGGGTGCTTTGTTCATAAAAAGTATTGGTTTCGGCGTCGTCATGAGAATGCACAAACTGCTCCATCAAGGCGGCCAGCGGGTCTTCATTCTGGCTTTCCTGATTTGTGTGCTCATGTTCATGGTGGTGCTCAGCTTCCACGTGGTTATCTTCCTGCTCCTCAGAATCATGAGCATGTACAAATCCTTCCAGAATGTTTCCGCTCTCACCACCGGGTGCCACATGACCGATGTTGTCTTCAAATTCCTCCCCAAGATATTGCCCATATCTCAGCCTGAGCACCTTCTGATCATACCCGATTTCATTTGACTCACTTTTAAAGGCCTGAGCTGCAATCTTTTTTCGTTTCTTTATGAGTTTTTCGGTATCAATAATTATCTGTCGCTGGCTTCTGAAATATTCTGGAAGAATATTCATGGCCATAGTCGCCGGCTCGGTTTCATCCTGATTGGTGGTGTCGCGATAGACCAAAAAATAGGTGTCAGATTTAGTAAAATTTGGCTCGGGCAGCCGGTTGTCAAAAGCAGCCCAATAATAGTAAAGTTCATCACCCGGACTAAAATTCAATCCTTTGAGGTCTATGTTTTTGGTAATCTGGTCAGATTTAAAATTCTTGCCTCCAACCGGCCATTTTACCTCTCTGAACTTTACGTTTTCGCCACTTCCACGAGCCACAGTAGCCACCATAAAGGCATTGCTGACCTTAAAATCATCAGAGATTTTGGCCGAAATACTGATATTTGAGCCCGATTTTGGAGCATATACCGCGTACAGTTCCTTTGATGTAGGTTCGATTTGAGGAGGGGCATCAGGCAAAGCCTCCAGACGATAAAGTGGCGACTGATAAACCAAACTGTCACGCCAAATGGCCTTTATGCTATAAAATCCTGAAGCAATCAGCTTATCAATATGGATAAAACTCCCCGGTTTTTTTTCAAATGAAAGTCTTAAACCAGATGCATTTTCGAGGTAAACACTCAGATTTTCAGAATGACTAAATCTGGCTTCCCACATAATATTAGTTCCCGTAATGGCTTCAAAATTAAGGTCATCACTAAAAGAAGGTTCCAGGCCTGTATAAGGTGGAGGGCTCAGTTTAACTTTTGCTCCGAGAAATTCCGGTGCTCTGTTTACTGGTGTATCTTCAGGTTTTACACTGAAAATGGTCCTCAAACTGTTTTCATTTCCTGATATTTTTTGGGGTAAAAAATTAATCCCAATGCCCAAACCCAGAAAAAGCATGGGAATGACCAGAGCCTTAGGAAATTCAAATATTTGCAAATCTTTTTGTTGGGAAATTCTCTCAATTTGCAGACTTTCTACGGCATTGCTTTCAGCCAAATAGAGTAGCGGCAATGAATATTCCAGGCTTTTGTTTTTCTTATGCAAGAACCGAATAGCCTCTTCTTTTCGGAAACTAAATATACGGTACTTCCAAAAACCTAAGATAAGAATTAAAAAACTGAATATCAGTGAAATATTTTTAGGAATTTCTAAATATTTGCACAAAAAGTAAAAAACAAAAACATAGCACGCTACCGACAATATTTTGAATGTCAACAGCTGCACCGAAGTGAGTTTTACTATGTTTTTAAGTCGATTCATTGACCTGTTTTAATATTTCTTCAAAAACCCGAAATCTTGGTTTCTATAACCTCACCCCAACCCCTCTCCCCGGGAGAGGGGAGTTGCTTTGAAATATTCTTTCCCAATTTTTTTAAACCTTTCATTTATTCTTTTTAATAGAAAAATATCTTTCTGCTGCCACTAGAACAAAAAAAGCCAAAGCCCAATAAACTTCATAGTTATTATTCTTTTTAGGAAAATAAGCGGGATTAACCTCAAAAGTGGCCTTCATTTGATTAACTGAAATTTCATCATTTTCAGGTTTTAACGACCAAATATTCAGTAATTTATCCAGAATTTTTTCAGGTAAAGTACCTTCAAAACTCAGATTTCCCATGTCGGCATTTATAGTTTCAACCTTTAGGGTCTTTGTGTCCGTTATTTTCAATTCATTTTTTGAAATTTCAAAAATCAAATCAGGTTGTTTTTCATCTCTTTCGAAAACCAATCCATATACTTTCCAGATGCTCTTTACGGCTTTTTCAACTTTGCCTTTTTCTCCTATAATTTTATATTTTATGATTTCATTTTCAATTAGTTGTACATTTTGGAGATCCATTATGGTTTCACTTTTTTGTACAGTATTATTTTCTACATAAAAATAGTTTTCACCATTTTTCAATACCTCAGCTTTCTTATTTTCCTTCTGATTTCCAAAAAGTATTTTGGCCGAATCAGGTAAAAAAATACTGTTTTCAATCCTATTTTTCTCTAAAATCAAAGTGGCATTCTTTTTAATAAAAAGATGTGGGTTTTTGTTTATAAAACACTGTAAACCAGATTTTTGATCAAAGGCTATAACCTCTGAAAATTTTCCCTCATTATTATTGATTTCAAATCTGAATTCCTCTTTAATGCCTGGGGTGTTTTCATAAATCAAAACTTTTGACTTATCGGTTTTTTTTTGAAAATCAAAATAAGGTCTCGCCAAAAAAATCGCCAGAAAAATCACGGCCAAAATCCTGAGTACCAACAACCACCAATCCTGAAAATAAAGCCCTCGTGCCACAGTTTGCTGTTGCTCTATGAGCCATCTCATAGCCGCCCAATGTACCACCGTACTCTTCTTCCGATTCCAGAGATGAATCAACACCGGAATCCCCACAGCCGCACCGGCCCAAAGCATATTTGGATTTAAAAACTCCATTTTATCTTGCTGAGGGTTTGGGTTAAAATTTCGGCAACAGGTGTGTCAAACGTGAACCTGGAATAATGGATATGCTTGTCTGTCAGTACTTTTTCAATTTCTGAGAGATAATTCTGAAAGGAGACTTTATACTTTTCTCTTATATTTCCTGCCGAAAGCTCCAGTTCTTTACCGGTTTCCAAATCCCGAAACCGATGCATTTCCTTAAAGTCGGGATCCAGCTCTTTCTGACCCAAAAGCTGCAAAACTATGATTTCTTTCCCGGGCATAGCCCATGACTTAATCTCATTTGCAAAATCCAAATCATCAGAAAAAAGGTCGCTCACTACTACAATCAATTCTTTTTGTTTGGTGGCAATCACACCTTTATTGATGTTGCCTAAATCCAGCATTCCTCCTGCTTTCAGATTTTCAAGCTGATAAAGCACATTTCTGAATGCCTGTTTTCCGGCAGGTACCAACAAGCTTATTTCCCTATTTTGGATTACACCCAATTGCACATTATCATTCTGAATATAAGCCATATAGCCCAAAGAAGCCAATAGTATTTTGGCTATCTGTAGCCTGTTGACTTCACTTTCAGCATAGTTCATGGAGCCACTCAGGTCCAACAACATCGTCACCGTCAGTTGACTTTCCGAGGTCGATTCTTTTATCTGATGTTTTCCGGTGCGGGCAAAAAGTTTCCAGTCGATACGCTTGGGGTCGTCACCTGCCACATAGTGCCGGTATTGCTCAAATTCCACCCCCACGCCGGTTCTTCGGCTGCGATGCATGCCCAATGCCACCTGCTCGCTCACCAGTCTGGCGGCAAGTTGAAGGTTTTTGATTTTTACGATTTCCTGGTTGAGCAACATCCCGCAGCAGGCTTATTTTTGAGAGATTATTTGCCTGATTACGTCATCCGTACTGATATTTTCAGCCTCAGCCCTGAAGTTCAGCGTCAACCTGTGTCTCAGAATCGGATACGCCAGTTTCTCCAGATCCTCTGGTATCACCGCAAACCTGCCATGAATCACCGCCCGGGATTTGGCACAAAGTATCAAAGCCTGCCCCGCACGCGGGCCGGCTCCCCAGTCGCACCAGGTTTTTACATAGTCGAGTTTGCTGGTCTCCGGCCGACTTGACCTCACCCAATTATTGACAGTTTTCAGCAATTCTTCATCAATAAATACTTCTCGGGTCAAGGTTTGCAGGTCAATTATATCTTTGCTGCTCAGTACCTTACCTACAGAACCTGTAGCCGTTCCGGTCGTAAGTTTCAAAACTTCAAGCTCTTCATTTTCAGCCGGATATCCCAGTTTAATATACATCAAAAACCGGTCAAGTTGAGCCTCCGGCAATGGGTAGGTACCCGACTGCTCAATAGGGTTTTGCGTAGCAATAATCAGAAATGGCCGCTCAATAGGATAATTGGTGCCGGCATACGTAACCTTGTATTCCTGCATAGCCTCCAAGAGGGCGGCTTGCGTTTTGGGCGGTGTACGGTTAATCTCGTCGGCCAGTACAATATTGGAGAAAATCGGCCCCTTGTTAAATTTAAAAAACTTGCGGCCCGTTTCATGGTCTTCTTCCAGGATTTCAGTGCCCAGAATATCCCCCGGCATCAGGTCGGGTGTAAACTGTATGCGTTTAAAATCCATATCCAGGGCCTCCGCAAGGGTCTTCACCATCAATGTCTTAGCCAGACCGGGCACGCCTTCGAGCAGACAATGCCCACCGGCAAGAAACGAAATCAGAATTTCCTCCACGGCCTCCTGCTGGCCTACAATTATTTTTCCAATCTCCGTCTTGAGGGCCGGTAGCTTGCTCACCAGCGTTTTGTAATGTTCTTTGGTTTCCAATTTTTTAGCGTGTTAAAGCGTAATTTATGAGGTTGACACCAAACTTAGTATTGTCTTCTGCCAGCCATCGTTTGTTTCTGAAATCATAGTCCCACTCACAACCGTAGTCTTTGTTGGAGTACAGCACGCCTATTCTGCCACCCACCGTGATAGCCTTCAGGTAGTCATGCACCAGGTCGTCGCCCCAGCCATTCAGCTCAAAACTCGTGGTTGGCGGCCCCTCAAACTCAAAAAAGCTACTATAAATTTCGTGGTCATTCGGGATTTTTTTCAGGGCATTTTGGCCAAAAATCCGACCCATTTCCTGCTCAAAAGACTTGGCAAACAGCCCGTCGATGTCGTGGTTGCAATCGTCCACAAACAGAAAACCGCCGTTTTCCACATACCTTTTCAGAGCCTCGCGTTCCTGGGCGTTAAACTCAACCAGTTTATGCCCGCTCAGATAGGTAAAAGGGCTTCTAAACAGGTTTTTATCCGTCAGAAAAATCACCCTTTCCTTTTCGTCGATGGGTATGGTCGTGTATTCCACCAGCGAATTGAGCAGATTGGAGGGCATCCGTTGGTCTGTGTCCCAATCACCTGACTGGTATTGAATACGCGTAAAAACGAAAGGTTTCAATAGCTTTTTCTTTCTTTTTAAGATGGAAATTTATGAAAAATGATGCAGATTTTTCCGAAAAATTGATGAAAGGAGAAATTTAGGTGGTGTTTCAGGACAATTGGGAAATTATTTTGGGCAGCTGCCCACGCTAAGGCGTGGTCACCGGGCTCTCTGCACTCGCTCCACGCTTAGGCGTGGGAGCTCAAACAATGCTGCGATCCCTGCTGCGGGGAATAGACTATTTCTTAAAAGTAATAGAAAGATAATTTATAAACTTCAAGAAAATTGCAAAAATATGATTTCTAATATTAACCTTCTATATTGATATTTTTAGATAAAACAGGATACAATAATTGGTTTGGGAAATCTTTTTCCCATGGAAATACACCATTTATAGTCGGATAAATTATTTGTTGAACTGGAAAAAAATCAGAGTTATAATACCACATTGCCCAATTAACAAACCCATCATACTTTTCTTTTTCAACATCAATTACTAGGCATTTAAAATTATCTAAAATACCACTATTGAATTTACCTGATTTTAATTCTTTTCCATTTTTATAATCATCAAAAATATTATGGATTAGAATTTCTCTAAGTTCCATTTTTAAACCAATTATCAATATTTCAGGCTTTTGAAAAGTTTTAAAAAAACCAATAGAATAAGAGAAAGGTTTTTCAGATTCATTATGAAAATTTTCTACATGGGTAATGTGATATCCATATTTTTTAATATCTTCATGAACTTTCAATTCACTTTTTGTCATGGAAAATATAAGTTTTATTATTGAATTCTAATTCATAGAAGCTAATTATCAGGCAAAATTTATGCTTTTTTTTCTTGTTAAAAGTATAACCTTTGAACAAATTTATTTATATGAAAAATGATTTAAAAAGATGTTGTAAGGTCTATTCTTTTTCCAATTTTTTTCAAAGTAATTAATAAAAAACTATTTTGAAATTTAATTATTTAAAACATTTCTGTAAAAATTGTCACACCAAGCATGCCGAAGTACAAAACTGTACTGTGCTTCGGCAGACTAAGCATGACAATCATTCCTTACACCGCATCACTCAAACTTGAGAAGGTGAAGTCTCTGATTTTGAGGGGCGGCACCAGATTGCCACTCACACGCACAGGTTTGCCCATTTCTTCCAGGTTGTTGAGCATTATCACCGGGCTTTCATTGAATCTGAAGTTTTTTACGGGGTATTTTATCTTGCCGTCTTCGATGTAAAACGTACCGTCACGGGTAAGTCCGGTATAGAGGAGCGTCTGAGGATCTACAAATCTGATATACCACAGGCGGGTCACCAATATGCCTTTTTTGGTGCCTTTTATCATTTCGGCCAATGATTTGTCACCTCCCTCCATGATAAAACCGGCAGGTGGCGGTATTGATTTCACGCCTTTTTTCTCTGCCCAATACCTGGAATAGGTCATATTTTTGACTACCCCTTTTTCCACCCAATACACTTTTTCCTGCGGGCGGCCGTCTCCACTAAACGGCGAGCCGGGCAAAAGCGGATTTTGAGGATCTGAGTAGATATTTACTCTTTCGTCAAAGAGTTTTTCGCCTAATCTGGTGCCTCCACCCTTTTTACTTAGGAAACTGCGGCCTTCGTCGGCATTGCGTGCGTCCATGCTACGCATCATATTTTGAAGTAAATCTACCCCTGCGGCAGGTTCCAGAATCACCGTGTATTTCCCCGGCTCCAAAGCCAGTGCCTTTACCGAAGCCCGAGCCTTTTGTGCAGCAACTTCTGTAGCCGATTTTGCTTTCAGCAAGCTCACATCATTGAAGTCTTGCAGTGCATATCCCGATCCGAGGCCGTCGTCTGTTCTGACCGTCACCGAAAAATCAACCTGTGATTCTTTGTTATAGGCAAACAGTCCCTTGTTGTTGCCGATGGCGGTAAATCCGCTGCTGTCTTCCAGATAACCGGCTGCTGTGAGCCCGTTTTTGGCACAAACTCCTATGCTGTCGGCAGCAACTTTTGCTCTTAATTCGGGCGTAATATTGGCCGTAGCCTGGGCAAATGTCTGACTATCCACATAGACTTGTGGCCCCAGATTTGGCACATATTCAGGGTTTTCAGGAGCAAGTTTTGCAATCTCCTCGGCTCTTCTTACAGCTTTTTCAAGTGAGGCATCATCCAACTCATTAATGGTGGCTGTACCGGACTTTTTCCCGAATCCTGAAGTGACAGCCAGAGACAGGTTTTCTGATTCACCAGCGGTTGAAACCGTATTACGGGCATAACGAATATTGCCTCTTCGGCCACCACTGAGGGTGACACTTATTTCATCAGCTTTCGAAAAGCCAATCACCTTGTCGATGATTTTTTTGGCTTCTTCTTTTGATAATATTTTCATATTTTTTTTAGTTAACAGGGAGTAGGCAACAGGCATCAGGGCTTTTGACCTACATTATTTGCTATTTGAGTTAACAGGCATTAGTTAATTATAGACCGGTCTGACCTTCGTTGCTGACCTACCTTATGTAGATTCTGACCCTTTTTTATCGGTGCTGACCTAACTATTTCTTTCCAACTTACCAACTTTCTAACTTTCCAACTCTTTAAATCTTCCTTCCAGTATTAATCACATTTACGCCATTGAAACGGGTAGTTGAGCTTCCGTGCGACACAGCAGAAACCTGTGAAGGCTGACCCTTGCCGTCAAAGAATGAACCGAAAGTGCGGTAATCGTCTTTATCGCATATTTGCACACATGAATTCCAAAACTCCTGGGTATTTGACTGATAAGCCACATCTTCAAGCATGCCGGCGATTTCACCGTTTTTGATTTCATAAAACAGCTGCCCTCCAAACTGGAAGTTATAACGTTGCTGATCAATAGAATAAGAGCCACGACCTATGATGTAAATCCCTTTTTCTACCCCTTTAATCATGTCGTTCACGTTTAACTTTTCGGTGCCGGGTTTCAAAGAGACATTGGGCATCCGCTGAAACTGCACAGAGCTCCAGTTGTCGGCATAACAGCAGCCATGCGACTCTTTTTCGCCCAAAATATTAACCTGATCTCTGATGGCCTGGTAATTGACCAGTGTTCCGTCTTTGATGATATTCCATTCTTTACATGGCACGCCTTCATCGTCATAACCCACTGTACCGAGGGCATTAGGCTGGGTTTTGTCTGCCACGATATTGACCAGCTTGCTGCCATAATTAAAGTTACCGGCTTTCCACTTGTCGAGTGTGGCAAAGCTGGTACCTGCATAATTGGCCTCATAACCAAGGACACGATCGAGCTCAGTTGGGTGACCCACAGACTCATGAATTGTGAGCCCAAGGTGGTTAGGGTCAAGTACCAAATCATATTTCCCGGCTTCTACGCTCTTGGCTGTGATTTTTTCTTTGGCTTGATGTGCCGCAAATATGGCATCTTCCACCATATCGTAGCTGTTTCTATAGCCTACGAGGTTTTTCGGCCCGGCAATTTTCTCCGATGCCAGACCATCAAGATATTCGTAACCCATACCCATTGGTGAGCTGAGGGCATCTCTGGTTTTAAATTTCCCCGCTGCTTTATCGATTCTGACTAACGTTTTTTACGCATGCTGATAATCAATTAGTTGCCAATTGTATTTGCTCTTTAGTCAGTCCAAATTTATCAATTTGTTTTTGGATTCT
>WBZP01002394.1_pt1 | contig 21608 bp, 22 predicted proteins | sample 5204301 | NCBI WGS metagenome assembly WBZP01 (sample SAMN12412401, study PRJNA552823) | activated sludge metagenome | isolation source: activated sludge from nitrification reactor of wastewater treatment plant... | place: USA: Pennsylvania | collected 2017
CCGACTTCCAGAAGGGCTTCATCAAGGCGGAGGTCATCTCCTTCGCCGACCTCGTGGAGACCGGCTCGGTGCAGGAGGCGCGCGCGAAGGGCAAGGCCCGCATGGAGGGCAAGGACTACGTCATGGCCGACGGCGACGTGGTGGAGTTCCGCTTCAACGTGTAGATGACGGCGCACAGCGGGCGCGCGCTTCCTTCGAAGCGCGATCCCGACCCCGCCGTCGGTCTCGCGCTGGACCGGGCTGGCGACGTGGGTCCTCCGGTCCCGGAGTCGACGTCACGTCGCGCGCGCTCCCACTCTGGGCCGTTCGGGTCGGATGTCGCCCGCCTCTCGACCGGTTGAGGCGCACCTGCGCCGATGGAGAGGCGCGCGCGGTTGCGTGGGTGCCGTCCGCAGATCGCGGAGCACATCCCTCGGCACGCGGCTGCGACCGCGTCTCCCGCAGCCGCCAGGAGCCTCATGGACCAGTCCGTCCGCCGCCGTCAGTGGGGTGCCGAGCGCCCGCGCCCTCCGCTCCCCGTCTGTCCCGAGCCGGCGAGCGCGACGGCCACCTGGATGGGCGGCGCGGCGATCGTGGTGACGGTGCTGGCCTACCTCGCCTACCTGCGAAGGTCGGTTCTGGCCCAGTTCATCGACGTCGGATCGATCGACAGCGGCTTCATCCTGCAGACGATCGTGTACGTGGGGCTGATGTCGCTGCTCACGTTCTCGGCGCTCATGTACCTGGTGGCGCGCCAGGGCGCGCTGCACCGGTCGCGACAGCACCACCGCACTCCGCGCGCCGAGCTCGACGCGCACTTCGCCGAGGTCCGGTCCTCGGTCACTGTGCTCGTGCCCTCGTACCGCGAGGACCCGTCCACCGTGCGGTCCACGCTCATCTCCGCGGCGCTGCAGGAGTTCCCGTCCCTGCGGGTCGTGCTGCTCATCGACGACGACCCGAACCCGAGCGACGCCGAGGAGCGGGCCGGCCTCGAGGGCTGCCGTGGGCTGCCGGCTGAGATCCGCGAGCTGCTCCGCGAACCGCGCGAGCGCTTCGCCGCGGGCCTCGAGGCGTCCGAGCTCTCCGCGCTCGTCTCCGCGTCTGCCCCCGCCAGCCAGGCGCGCGCCGTCGCGCGCGAGTACGCCTGGGCCGCCGAGTGGCTCGTCGCCCGGGCCATGGAGCACCCCCGTACGACCGGTGCCGAGGCGTTCGTGGCCGACGAGGTCCTCCAGGCCCTCGGCGACGACCTGCGGGTCACCGCCGCGGCGCTCACGGCCGCTGCCGATGCCGACGCCGTCATGTCGTCGGAGCGGCTCGCCCAGCTCTACCGACGGCTCACCTGGATCTTCGACGCCGAGATAGCCTCGTTCGAGCGCAAGCGGTTCGCGCACCTGCCGCACGACGCCAACAAGGCGATGAACCTCAACGCCTACATCGCTTTGATGGGCAAGGGGTATCGCGTCGTCGACACCCGCGGCGGGCTCGTGCTCCGCGCCACCGACTCCGACCCCGACATCGACGTCCCGGCGACGGAGTACCTGCTCACCCTGGACGCCGACAGCGTGCTGCTGCGCGAGTACTGCCTGCGCCTGGCCTACCAGCTCGAGCTTCCCGGCAACGAGCGGGTCGCCGTCATCCAGACGCCGTACTCCGCCTTCCGCGGCGCTCCGACCAGGCTCGAGCGGATCGCCGGCGCCACGACCGACATCCAGCACGAGCTGCACCAGGGCATGACGTACTACGACGCCACGTTCTGGGTGGGCGCGAACGCGCTCATCCGCCGCGTCGCCCTCGACGACATCGTCGAGGTCAGCTACGTCGACGGTCACGAGGTGCGCCGCTACATCCAGGACCGCACCGTGATCGAGGACACCGAGTCGAGCATCGACCTGGTGGCGGCGGGCTGGAGCCTGCACAACTACGGTGAGCGGCTCAGCTACAGCGCGACGCCGCCGGACTTCGGCTCCCTCGCGGTGCAGCGCGCGCGTTGGGCGAACGGCGGACTGCTCATTATCCCGTCGTACCTGCGCTACCTCCGCGCGAGCCGTAGGGCGGGCCACCGCGTCCGCCGTACGTCGGCCCTCCTTCGCCTCAACTACATGGGCTCGGTCGCGTGGGCGAGCCTCGGTCTGGTCGTCCTGCTGCTGCTGCCCTTCAACAGCCGCCTGCTCAGCCCGTTCATCGTGGCGGCGGCGCTGCCTTACTTCCTCGCCATGGCCTCGGACCTCAAGCGTCTCGGCTACAAGCGCACGGACGTGCTGCGCATCTACGGCTTCAACCTCGTGCTGCTCGCCGTCAACATCGCCGGCGTCCTCAAGTCCCTCCAGCAGGCTGGAGCGAAGTCGAAGATCGCCTTCGCACGCACGCCGAAGGTGGCCGACCGCACCGCGACGCCGGCGCTGTTCGTGCTCCTCGCGGTCCTCATCGCCGCGTTCTCGTTCTGGACCTTGCAGAACGACCTCGCGACGCAGCGGTGGGGCAACGCCGCGTTCGCCGCGTTCAACGGCGTGCTCACGACGTACGCGATCGTCGCCTTCCTCGGTGTGCGCAACGGCATCGTCGACGTCGTCGTCGGTGCGCTCGCCTGGGTTCGCGTCCCGGTGGCGGCGGATCCCGACGTCGTCGAGGAGCCGATGTCCTGGGAGGACGTGCTCTACTACGGCACAGCGGAGCCGCAGGGCACCGGGCACAGCCGGGTGACGGCCGTTCCCACACCTCGCCGGGGCGACAGACGCGGGCGGCATCGTGATCGCGACGACCGGTCCGCGCCGGTCCAGGACATCGAGTCGACGGACGTGCGCTCATGAGCACCCCTCTGCGCGTCTCGCCGACCCGGGTGATCGTCCTGGTCGTCGCGATCCTGGCCGTTCTCGCAGGCATGGTGCTCGCCGTCCGCCCCCTCGTGGCTCCCGTCGCGGCCGTCGGTGATCCCGTCTTCAGCCCGTACGTCGACGTCACCGCCACGCCGTCCTACGAGTTCCAGACGCCGCACGACCAGTACGGGCGCGACGTCACCCTCTCGTTCGTCGTCGCGGCTGCAGCGACCGCCTGCGAGCCGAGCTGGGGCGGTGCCTACTCGCTGGCCCAGGCCGACGAGTCGTTGTCGCTGGACCGCCGCATCGCCCAGCTGCGCGCCACCGGCGGCCAGGCGCGCGTGTCGTTCGGCGGGCAGGCGGGCACCGAGCTCGCCGCGGCCTGCACGGACGCAACCGCTCTCGAGAAGGCCTACCTCGCCGTCGTCGAGCGGTACGACCTCGCGAGCATCGACCTCGACGTCGAGGGCGCCGGCCTCGCGGACGTCGCCACCACCGCGCGCCGGGCCACCGCGCTCGCCACGCTGCAGGCGGCCCGTCCCGTGGCCGTCTGGCTCACCCTTCCGAGCACGCCCGTCGGACTGACCGACCAGGGGATCGCCCAGCTCGACGCGCTCCTCGGGGCCGGGGTCGACGTCGCCGGCGTGAACGCGATGGCGTTCGACTTCGGTGCGTCCAAGGACGCCGGGACCGGCACGGTCGACGCCATCACCGCCGACCTCGGCGCAGTGCAGGCGCAGGTCCGCGCTGCCTGGTCGAGGGCGGGATCCTCGATCGACGACGACCAGGCGTGGGAGCACGTCGGCGTCACTGTGATGATCGGCCAGTCCGATGTCGGGTCCGAGCGGCTCACGATCGCCGACGCCGGTGCGGTGAACGCGTTCGCGCGCACCGTCGGGCTCGGACAGGTGTCGATGTGGTCGCTCAACCGCGACGCGACGTGCGGCTACCCGCTGCCCGACGTGCTCGAGGTCGTACAGACCTCGTGCAGCGGCATCGACCAGAAGGGGCAGTCGTTCGCGGCCACCCTCGGCGACGGCCTCGCCGGCGTCGCGCGCCCCGTGCCCTCGGTCTCCGCGACCGCGGCGACCGCGTCGCCGACTGCGGCCGACGACCCGGCGACGAGCCCGTTCACCGTGTGGGACCCGCTCACCGTGTACGTCGGCGGTACCAAGGTCGTGTGGCGCCACCAGGTCTACCAGGCCGGGTTCTACTCCACGGGGATCGCGCCCGACACCGTCGCGTCCGTGGGCGCCGGCTCGCCGTGGAAGCTGCTCGGCCCGGTGCTGCCCGGCGACAGGCCGGCGCCGGCGCCGAGCGTGGCCGTGGGCACCTACCCCCAGTGGGACGGCGCCACCGCCTACGTCGCGGGGGAGCGGGTCCAGGTCGGCACGGTGCCCTACGCGGCGCGGTTCTGGACCAAGGGCGACCGTCCCGGCGTTCCGATGGTCGGTGGTTCGCCCTGGTCGCTGGTCGCCACCGGGTGAACCCGACCAGGAGCTGAGGCGACGTCTCCGCCCTAGGCTCGCGCCATGGCCGATGCAGCGACCCCGACCTCGTTCAGCCGTGTCACGTTGGCGCGGATCATGGACGACGGTGACGCCAACCTGCACGGCAACGTGCACGGCGGCGTCATCATGAAGATGGTCGACGACACGGCCGGCGCCTGCGCGGCCCGGCACCAGCGCGGCCTCGCGGTCACCGCGTCGATGGACGAGATGGTCTTCCTGGAGCCGGTGCGCATCGGCGACATCCTCACCTGCCAGGCGCAGGTCAACTGGACGGGCACGACGTCGATGGAGATCGGGGTCCGCGTCTCCGCCCAGCGGTGGGACGACGCCGCAGCGGTGGAGCACCACGTGGCCTCGGCGTACCTCGTGTTCGTCGCCGTCGGCGACGACGAGAAGCCGGTGCAGGTGGCGGCGGTGGAGCCCGAATCCGACGAGGACCGTCGTCGGCAGGCGGAGGCGCTGATCCGCCGGGAGAGCCGGCTCGCTCGCCGGGCAGCCATCAAGGCCCGACGGGCGACTGCGCCGTAGCGGGCGCCGCTACGTCGCGGGGGCGGCGAGGAGGGCGAGGTCGCGGCGGATGTAGCGCAGGTGCGCCCACTCCTCCTCGAGGATCACCCGCAGGCAGTCGCCGACCGTCGGCGTCCAGCTGCTGCCCCACGGGTCCGTGCGCTCCTCGGCCAGCAGCTCGGGCGTGACCTCGGCGAGGAAGGCGGTGACCATCTCCTGGCGCTCGGCCCGGACCGCGAGGACCTCGTCGTACGCCGGCGCCCCGGTGCCGAAGATCGAGGTGTCGAAACCCATGCCGGCAGCACCGGTGAAGATCTGGCCGATGCCGTGGAACGGCTGCTCGATCCCGAGGACGGCTCCGCGCAGCCACGCGTCGGTCGCCAGGACGAGGTGGCGCAGGGTCTCGGCCAACGACCACTCGTCCTCGACGTGCGCGTCGACGAGCTCCGGCGGCGTCGTCCCCACGGTCGTCGTCCACGCCGCCTGCACGGCGGTCCAGCCCTCGCGCATGCCCTCTGGCGTCTGCGCGTTGCGCAGCTCGCGACCGGGGAAGCGGCGGTCGAGCTCCGCCTCGACGAGGGGCACGACGTCGACCCCGTTGACGATCAGCGTCCCGAACGCCAGGTCGTGGCTGTCGATGTCGAGACCCCCGACGTCGACGCTGCGCATCGTCACGCCGCTCACGTCGGAGAACCGCAGCGCCGCTCCCTTGAAGCTGGTGCGCACGAACGTCGCGCCCTCGAACTCGTCCGTCCCCGAGTAGGTCGTCATGCGCCCATCCTCAGGGTCGCGGCTCGCGCACGCCACGGTCCGCGTCCCACAGGTCGTCGAGGGCCGCGACGGCGACGATCCCATCGGCCTTCTGGGCGAGCTCCGGGTCGACCGTCACCAGCGCGTCCGCCTGCAGCCGGGTGACGGCGAGGACCTCGGCGTCACGGAGGTCCGCCCAGCCGTGGCGGCGCGCGAGGTCCCACGCCGTGCGTCGTGACACGCGGTCGCCGAGGAGACGCACCTTGACCTCGGTGAGCCGCTCGTGGAGCACGAGCGCCCCGCGGTCGTCGAGGCGTCCCTCGCGCACCTCGATGAGCAGCAGCTCGAGCGCATCCGTGCGCAGCGAGCCCGGTGCCACCAGCTGATGCGCGGGATCCATCGTCCGTCCGCTGCGTACCACGGAGAGGAACGTCGGGGCGTCGATGCCGAACCGGGCCATCCCGGCAGCGTAGGTCCGCCGCCGCCGACGTGCTCGCATCCGACGCCGCGGACCGCTCAGACGCCGTCGAGCAGCGCCACGTCGGCGGCGATCCGCCATTGGCGGGTGAGGAAGGAGCGCTCGTCGTACTTCTTACGGCGCATCCACGTCGTCAGCTCGACGTTGCACTTGCTCGCGTTGCACGACCGGCACGCCGGCACGACGTTCGACACCGTGTAACGGCCGCCGCGCGAGATCGGGAGCATGCAGTCCTTCTGCAGGCCGGCACGCTCGGACGATCCGCAGTACGCGCAGCCGCCCCAGGCCTCGACGAGGGCGGTCCACTGCTCGTCGGTGAGGTCGTGGTCGCGCCCCGCCATCCGGCGCTTGCGCCGGCGTGCGTAGACGGCGGTCCGGCTGCGAGAGGGCACGGCACGAACGCTAGGCCGCCGTCGTACGTCCGTGCCGGAGGCGCGACCGGTGACGGCGCGGGGCGGCCGCTCGGCGTACGTCGCCGATCCGACGGTGCCCGCTGGGAGATCGCGTCGGCCCCGGGCAGATCGGGCTCTCCGTCCTGTGACGTGCGGAGGCCCCGCCGCGAACGCTCTCGCGACGGGGCCTCGCGCCCGGATCAGGGCTGGAACGGGAGCAGCACGCGGTCGATGCCGTGCGCGATCTGCTTGTTGCCCTTGTTGATGTCGACCTGCGACAGGATCACGCGCGGGTTGCGGATGCCGTAGGCCTTGTCCCAGAGCGAGATGACCGGGCCGCGGTAGACGGCGACGTGGATCGTCTTGCCGAGGGCCGTCTTGAGGTTCGCGCCGTTGGACTTCAGCGCCATCTTCGAGGTGATCGTGGCGCCCGGGACGACGTGGTAGAGCAGCACCTTCTCGACCGTCGGGATGCCGAGCTTGGCGACGACGCCGAACACCTCGCGCTCGCGCAGGAGGGTCTTGCCGGTGAGCTGCTTGACCAGGATCTGGAAGGCGCGGTCGTTGGGCAGGAACGCCGTCAGGGCGACGTTGCCGTTCGCGAGGACGCCGACCTTCGACGTCGGCTTCGTGGCGAGAACCGCGAACACGGCGTGGCTCACGATGTTGTAGTCGTTCCAGTTGGTGTTCCAGGTCTTCGAGAACGGCGTCGCCACGGCCGCCAGCGGCGTCGTGCCGGGGGAGGCTGCTGCGACCTTGGTGGGCGCGGAGGCCTTGGCGGGGGCGGCCTGGGCCGCGCCCACGCCGCTCAGCGCGGAGGCGGCGAGCGCGGCGCCGACTGCCGTGGCGACGATCGTGCGGGTGATGCGCATGGGTGCTCCTCGGTGGACGGATCGTGCTGTCACAGAGCCTCTTCCTTCGTGCGCCGCGATCCGGATGCACCCGATCCGGAGGAATCCCGCTGCATCCGGGAGCGGTCCCGCGACCGAAGAGGGTGCAGGGAGCCGGACGGGCCGGCCGCGACCGACGGCGGGAGGTGCCATGAGCACGGGCGTCCTGGACGCCGTCGACGTCGTGAGCCCGAGTTGCGGGATCTCGCGGGCCTGCGAGCCTGGAGACATGTCGTGGGGGGTGCAGGTGGAGGACCTGACCGATGCCGACGTGGCCCATGGCTTCCGCGCGGGCGACGAGGTCTGCCTGAGCGAGGCCTACGGTCGCTGGTCGTCGCTCGTCTACACCGTGGCGCTGCGCTCGCTGGGGAACCGCGAGGACGCGGAGGACGTCACCCAGCAGGTGTTCGTCTCCGCGTGGCGCAGCCGTGAGCGCTACTCGCCCGACGCGGGCACGCTCGCCGGCTGGCTGCTCGGCATCACGCGGCACACCGTCGCCGACCGCTGGGCCGCGACCGCGCGCGATCAGCGCGTGCTGCGCGCCGTCGGCTCGGTGACCGTCCCCGAGCCCCGCTCGCCGCAGGCCGTCGACGAGGTCGCCGACCGGGTGCTCGTCGCCGACGAGCTCGAGCGGCTCGGGCAGCCGGCTCGCCGCATCGTCGAGCTCGCCTTCTTCGACGACCTGACCCACGCCCAGATCGCCGACCGGCTCGACCTGCCGCTCGGTACCGTGAAGTCCCACATCCGCCGCTCGCTCGAGCGGATGCGCACGCGATTGGAGGTCGACCGTGCCGCACTATGACGACGTCACGCTCGCCCTCCTCGCCCTCGGCGAGCCCGACGCCACCCCCGACTCCGAGGCACACCTGGCCACCTGCGAGCACTGCCGCCGCGAGGTGCAGAGCCTGGGTGCCGCCGCGTCGGTCGGACGCCGCGTGGAGGCCGGCGACGCGCCCGTGGCGCCCGCGCCCGAGGTGTGGGACCGCATCGTCCGCGAGCTCGAGCAGCCCGGGGCGGAGGCGGCGGTCAGCGAGCAGCCGGCGATCGCCGAGCCGGTCGCACCGGTGACCGAGCTGCGCCCGCGCACGACCGGCTGGCGCCGCGCGCTCCCGCTCGCCGCGGCTGCCGCGGTCGGGCTCGTCGTCGGCAGCGGCGCCATGTACGCCGCCACCCGCGACACGGCGGCGCCTCCGGTGGTCGCGCAACCGCCGCAGGCGGTCGCGACCGCGTCGTTGAAGCCCTTCGACGACCCGGCGGCGAGCGGCACCGCCGTGATCCGGCAGGCGTCCACGGCGCAGCGGACCGTCACGGTCACCGTCACCGGGCTGCCGCAGCGGCCGGGTGCGTTCTACGAGGTCTGGCTGATGGACCCCAGCAACGCGCACCTCGTCGCGCTCGGCGTGCTGGACTCCAGCGGTCACGGCCAGTTCGCCGTGCCCGCCGGTCTCGACCTCGCGTCGTACTCCGCGGTCGACGTCTCGCTCCAGCCGATGAACGGGTCGCCGCTGCACAGCGGCGACAGCCCGGTGCGCGGAGAGCTCAGCACCTGACCGCCGGACGACGTCGTCGCGGGGTCCGTAGGATCGGACGGAGTCGACGACGGGAGCAGGTCATGAGCACGCGCACCAAGGGGATCCTCACGCTCGCGCTGGTCGCGGGTGCGGCGGTGGGCGGCTACTACCTGTGGAAGATCGCCCTGGAGAAGAAGAGGGCCGCCGACGTCGCGGTCGAGACGATCCAGGGCGAGCTCGACGGCCTGGACCCGGCGACGCGCGCCGCGGTGATCGCCAAGCTGTCCTCCGACGAGGTCAAGCGCTACAAGACGGGCGGCGCCACGGCCTGACCCGGTCGGCCCGTCAGCCCGCGGCCGCCCCCGGGGCGCGGTCGACCGGCCCGGAGCGCACGACGACGGGGCTTGCCCGGTCGGGCACGACCCCGTGCTTGTCGGCGTAGAACGCGCGGATGGTCTCCATGTCGGCTGCGAGGTCGCCGCTCGGACGGATCGTGGGACTGAACCCGCCGGTGCGGGTCGGGCCGTCGACGAAGCCGAGCACGAGGGGCACGTCGGCCTCCCGCGCGATCCGGTAGAAGCCGGTCTTCCAGCCCTCCGCGCGGCCGCGCGTCGCCTCGGGCGCGATCACCAGCGCGAACGGTGCGCCGCTCGCGGCGCGCGCAGCGAGGTCGGCCACCAGCGTGCCGGGGTCCTCGCGGTCGACCCGGATCGCGCCGACACCGCGCAGCATCGCGCCGAAGGGCGGCCGGAACAGCTCCTTCTTCGCCAGGAAGCCGGGGACGATCCCGCTCGACCACGCGATGCCCAGCATCAGCGGGAGGTCGAGCCAGGACGTGTGCGGTGCGGCGATGAGGACGTACGCCGGAGCCTGCGGCGGGTCGCCCACGACGCGGTAGCGCAGCAGCGTCAGTACCGCGCGTCCGACCTGCCGTCTCATGGCACCCCCGCCCGCGGGGTCGATCGCCCCGTCGGGAGGACGGTACGGCACCGATCCCATGATCGCGCCGCGTACGCCGTCGACCCTCGCCGGACGGGCGGTGCGCGGCTAGCGTGCTGCGCACGAGGCGGGAGGCAGCGCCGTGGAGCCCTACGAGACGGCGATCGACCGCGCGATCCGGGAAGCCACCGAGCGCGGCGAGTTCGACGACCTGCCCGGTGCGGGGAAGCCGCTGCAGATGCGGCACTCCGGCGACCCGGACTGGTGGGTGAAGCAGCTCGCGGAGCGCGAGCAGATCTCGCCCGACCAGACCATGTCGCTGCGGCGCGAGGCCGACGGCTTCCCCGGCTCGTTGCTCGAGCTGCCGACCGAGGCCGCCGTGCGCGCCGTGCTCGACGACTTCAACGAGCGGGTGAAGGCCGACTGGACGCGCCCGCGCACCGGCCCGTCGAGCCCGGTCGTCGCCCGCAAGGTCGACGTCGACGCGCTGGTCGAGCAGTGGCGCGAGCTGCGCCGCCGCGGTGCCTCGTGAGCGCTGACTCGAGCGCGTCGCCGGCGTAGCGTCGCAGTCGGAGGCGATCGACATGGGGAACGGCTCGGGAACGGTGAGCAAGGCGGGCTCGGGCGGTGCCGGAGCGGTCTACGGGCTGGGCTTCTTCGGAGCGCTCGTCTGGTACTGGCAGGCGGCCGACGGCTTCTGGATGCACCTGTGGGCGATCGTCGAGGCCTTCCTGTGGCCGGCGTTCGTGGTCTACGACCTGCTCCAGCACATGTCCTGACACGACGACGGCCCGCCCCCGCCGGGGACGGGCCGTCGTGGCGCGCTGCGATCAGGCGGGGACGGTCGGCAGCGTCTCGAGGCCGGCGGCGAAGCGTGCCTCGCTCGTCTCCTCGTCGACCATGCGTCCGTTGAGGTAGTCGTCGTACGCCGCGAGGTCGAAGTGCCCGTGGCCCGACAGCGCGATGAGGATGACCGGCTCCTCGCCGGACTCCTTCGCCTCGTTGGCCAGCCGCACGGCCGACGCGATCGCGTGCGACGACTCGGGCGCGGGGACGATGCCCTCGGTGCGCGCGAACTGCACCGCAGCGGCGAAGCACTCGGTCTGCGGCACGGCCTCGGCCTCGATCAGCCCGAGCTCCTTGACGTGCGACACCAGCGGAGCCATGCCGTGGTAGCGCAGGCCGCCCGCGTGGATCGGGTCCGGGATGAACTGGTGGCCGAGCGTGTGCATCTTCATCAGCGGCGTCATGCCCGCGGTGTCGCCGAAGTCGTAGGCGTAGACACCGTGGGTCAGGGTCGGGCAGGACGACGGCTCGACGGCGATGATGCGCGGCCCGGAGCCGCTGGCCATCTTCTCGCGCAGGAACGGGAAGGTGAGGCCGGCGAAGTTCGAGCCGCCACCGGTGCAGCCGACGATGTGGGTCGGGGTGTCGCCCGCCTTCGCCATCTGCAGCAGCGCCTCCTCGCCGATCACGGTCTGGTGCATGAGCACGTGGTTGAGCACCGAGCCCAGCGAGTAGCGCACGGAGTCGCCACCGACGACGGCCGCCTCGACCGCCTCCGAGATCGCGATGCCGAGCGAGCCGCTCATGTTCGCGGGGTCGCCGGCGAGCGCCCGGCCCGCCTCGGTGAGCTGGGAGGGCGAGCGGTGGATCGTGGCGCCGAACGCCTCGATCATGAGGCGGCGGAACGGCTTGCTGTCGTACGACGAACCGACCTGCCACACCTCGCACTCGATGTCGTAGAGCGCGCACGCGAACGCGAGCGCCGTGCCCCACTGGCCCGCGCCGGTCTCCGTCGTGAGCTTCTTCACGCCGGCCTTCTTGTTGTAGTAGGCCTGCGGCACGGCGGTGTTCGGCTTGTGGGAGCCGGCCGGCGAGGTGCCCTCGTACTTGTAGTAGATGCGGGCAGGTGTCCCGAGCGCGCGCTCGAGGTTGTGCGCGCGGAACAGCGGCGTGGTCCGCCACTGGTGGTAGACGTCGAGGACGCCGCCGGGGATGTCGACGTACCGGTCCTGCGAGACCTCCTGGAGGATCAGCTCCATCGGGAACAGCGGCGCGAAGTCGTCGGGCCCGGCCGGTTCGAGGGTGCCCGGGTGCAGCGCCGGCGGCGGCGGCGAGGGCAGGTCGGGGACGATGTTGTACCAGGTGGTCGGCGTCTCGTCCTCGTCGAGCAGGTACTTGTGCCGGCGCACGGTGTCGTCCATCGTCGTTCCCTTCCTGGCCTGTCCACGGGGGTGCTGCGACGGCCCGCCGGAGGTGCGGGACGCTGCGGGCAACGTAGCGGCCCGGCACGTCGGATGGGGCGGCATTGCGCGCGGTCCGGCCCGCGCTGCGGGACGTCAGCCGACGTCCGGTCCCGCCCCGTCGGGGTCGTCGGGGCGTCGCGGGACGACCAGACGGGCGACGCCGGTGTCGAGGTCGACGGTGCTGCGCGGCGGTGCGGCGTCGCCGTCCTCGTCGCGCTTCACCTCCATGAACTCGTCGTGCTCCTTCTTGTGCCGCGTGCTGGGCGCGAAGGCGAGGCCGAGCACGTCGATGGCAGCGGAGCCGACGACGGTCTTGGGCCGCTCGCCCTGACGGCGCCGCCGGCCGGAGAGGACGATCTCGATCGTCGCTCCGACGATCAGCAGGATTACGAGCGCGGGCAGCGTCATCGCGAACAGGGCGTTCATGACGCCCCCAGCTCCTCGGCGATCCCGTCGATGCGGTGCGCCTGCTCGATGTCGAGCTGTGTCACGCCGCCGGCGTCGTGCGTGCTGAGGACCACGTGGACCGTGCGCCACCGGATGTCGAGGTCGGGGTGGTGGTCCATCTCCTCCGCCACCTCGGCGATCTCGTCGACGCCCCGGATCGCGGTGCGGAAGTCGGGGAAGGCGAGCGTGCGGGTGAGGCGGTCGACGTCGCCCGTCCACGCCGGTAGGCCGGCGAGCTGACGGCCGACCTCCTCCGCATCGAGCCGACGTGGTCGCGCCATACGTCCAGGGTCGCACGGACGTCGCGGGGTGGCGACGTTCGGCCGATCCGCGACGGCGCGCGGATCGGGGAGAATCAGGCACCGGACGGCCGTCGAGCGGGTGTGGAGGACAAGGTGGGGGCGCTGGGCGAGCCGTCCCTGCTCGGGTTCCTGCTCGCGACGGTGCTCTGGGTGCTGCTGGGCGTGCTGCCGGGTCTGCTGGTCGTGACCTGGCTGGTGCCCGGGCGCAGCCGGCTGGAGCGGCTTGCTGTCGCGCCGCTGGTGTCGATCGCGCTGGGCTTCGCGCCGGCGGCGTGGCTCTCGGCCGTCGGCGTGCCGCAGGCGTGGCACGCCGCGTGGGTCGCCCCGCTGGTCGTGACGGTCGCGCTGCTCGTGGTGCTCGGCCGGCGCGGCGCGCTGCCGGCCCTGGTCGAGCGGACCTCGACGGTCGTCTCGCTGCTGCTGCCCACCCTGGCGAGCGCAGCAGTGTGGCTCGTCGCCCTGACCGCCTCGGGCACCGGCTGGTCGTCGGTGGTGCCGGCGCCCGACGGCGGCAGCCACGGGATCTTCGTCACGCGCATCCTGCTGTCGGGCTCGGTCTCGCCCGGCGACGTCGCCGTCTTCGACCTCGCCGACCCCGCGGCGGGCTCGACCTTCTACCCGCTCGGCCTGCACACCCTCGCCGCTCCGGTCGCGGCGCTCACCTCGGTCGCGTCGTCGCTCCTGGTGCCGTTCACGGTGCTGGGGTCGGCGTACCTCGTCTGGGGCGCCGCTGCGCTCGCCCGCCGCGTCGCAGGTGCCCGGTCCGTCGTGCCCACGGCGTGGGCCGCGGCGGTGCTGGTGCCGGGGTTCCCGTTCGTCCTCGTGTGGTGGGGACCGGTGCCGCTCGTCGTCGGGGTGGCGCTGCTGCCTGCGCTCGTGCTGGCGCTGTGGTCGGCGACATCGCGGCGCGGCGTCCTGGTGGCGGCGCTCGCGGTCGGCGGCATGCTCGCGCTGCACACCACCGAGGCGCTGCTCGCGGTGCTCATGGTCGGGCTGGCGGCCCTCGTCGCGCGCGACCGCCGGATGGCCTTGCTGCGCGGCGGCGTGGTCGCCTGCGTCCTCGGAGCCGCCGTCGTCGGCCCCGTCGTGTGGGGGCTCGTCGCGGGCGGAGCGTCGCGTCTGCAGGAACCGGGCTACGCCGAGACCGTCGCCGACTCGCTGCTGTGGTCGCTCGTGCGGCCCGGCGCGGTCATCGACCAGCTGCCCGAGCTCGACCCGGTGGTCGCCATCCTCCTGCTGCTCGCGGGCCTCGCGGTGCTGGCGGTATCGGTCGTCGGCGCGGGGCGGATCGTGCGGGTGCCGCTCGGCCTCGCCGTCGTCGCCGCGATCGTGTTCTGCCTCCTGCTCGCCACCGCCGGCCGTTCCGGGCACCCGCTCGCGCTCAGCGTCCCGTGGTACGGCGACATCAACCGGCTCGCCGGCCAGGCCGCGGCGCTCAGCCCGCTGCTCCTCGGCGCCGGGTGGTGCGCGCTCGTCCCGGCCGCGGCCACGCGCCAGCGACGTGTGCTGGCGCTGTCGGTGCTCGCGGTGCTGGCCGTACCGCTCGTGGCCCAGAGCGTCGTGGCCGCGGCGTACGGCTTCACGCGCGGCTCGGTGGTCGGTGCTGACGACCGCGCGGCCTACGCCTGGCTCGCCGACCACGTCGGCCTCGGCGAGCGGGTCCTGAACCAGCACCGCGACGGCTCGGTCTGGGCCTACGACGCGACCCGGGGCCGCGTGCTGCCGGTATTCGGGCCGAAGCCCAGTGGCGGCTACGAGGCGGAGCCGATGTTCGCCGGGCCGCTGCGCCTGCGCGACGGCGTCGGTCAGCTCGCCACCGACCCGTCGCTGCGCGCCGAGGCGGAGGCGCTGCACGTGCGCTACGTCCTGGTCGGCTCGGGCACCTACTCCGACGCGCCGGCCCTGCTCGACCTCGCGGCGATGCGGGCGTCGTCCGCCTTCCGCGAGGTCTTCCGGTCCGGCGACGCCCACGTGCTCGAGATCGTCCCGGCGCAGGGATGATGCGCAGCAGGCCGCACCCGGTACGTCGGTAGCGGCACCGGCACAGGCACGACCAGCGAGGAGGACGGCGTGGGCGCGCTGGGAGAGCCGTCGCTGCTCGGCTTCGTGCTGTCGTCTTTTCTGTGGGTGCTGCTGGGGGTCGTCCCGGGCCTGCTCGTCATGACCTGGGTGGTGCCGGGACGGAGCCGGCTGGAGCGGCTCGCCGTCGCGCCGCTGGTGTCGATCGCGCTCGGCTTCGCGCCCGCGGCGTGGCTCTCGGCCCTCGGGGTGCCGCAGGCGTGGCACGCGGCCTGGGTCGTGCCGCTCGTGGTGTCCGTCGGGCTGCTCGTGGTGCTCGCACGACGTGGCGCTCTGAGCCGGCTCGCCGGCGGGTCGCGCGACGCCCGTGCGCGGTCTGCGTCGGCGTCGCGCTGACGGTCGCGGTGTGGGTCGTCGGCATCGCGACGTCGGCACCGGGATGGTCGGCCGTCGTCCCCGACGCCGACGGCAGCAGCCACGGCGTCTTCCTCGCGCGCATCCTCGTGTCGGGCTCGCTGGCGCCCGACCAGGTCGCCGTGTTCGACCTCGCCGACCCGTCGCGGTCGAGCGTCTTCTACCCGCTGGGGCTGCACGCCCTCGCCGCACCGGTCGCGTCGCTGACGTCGGTGGCGAGCGCGCTGCTGGTGCCGCTCACTCTGCTCGCGTCCGGGTCGTTCGTCGTCGGCAGCGCCGCGCTGGCGCGTCGCATCGGCGGCCCCGCGGTCGTCGCCCCGACGTGCGTCGTTGCCGCGCTGCTGCCCTGGTACCCGGTCGAGCTCTCGGGGTGGGGACCGGTGCCGCTGGTGCTCGGCGTCTCGCTCGTGCCCGCGGCGGTCCTCGTGCTCCTCGACGCCCGCGACCGTCGGTCGACGGCTGCCGCGGTGATCGCCGTCGCAGGCCTGCTCGCGCTGCACGTGACGGAGGTGCTCGTGGCCGCGGCGGTGGCGCTGCTCGCGCTGCTCCTCGAGCGAGGGACCGAGGGTCGCGCGGCGACAGCCGGGCGCATCGTGATGGCCGGCGCGGGTGCGGCGGTCGTCGTCGGCCCGGTCGCCCTCGGGCTGCTCGCCGGTGGCGATGCGCGCGTGCAGGAACCGGTCACGTCCGCCGCGCCGGGCGACGCGCTGGTCTGGGGCCTGCTGCGGCCGGGGTCCGCGCTGGACTCGCTGGACTCGCCGTCGGCGATCGTGGTCCTCGTCGCGAGCCTGGTGGCTCTCGCCCTCGTGGGGCTCGCGGTCGCGGGCGGCGTCCGCGCCTGGCGGTCGGCGCTCGGTCGCGCGGTGACGCTGGCCGTCGGAGGGTTCGCGCTGCTCGGCGTCCTGGCCGAGGCGGGTCTGCCGACTCCGTTCTCCTATCCCTGGTACGGCGACCCCGAGCGGCTGATTGCGCAGGCGGCCGGCCTGCTGCCCGTCCTGGTCGGCGCCGGCTGGGCGGCGCTGCGCTCCCGACCGGCGCGACGACCGGCACGCCGGGTCGTGGCGGCGCTCGGCGTGGTCGCCGCGGTGGTCCTCGCGGCGCAGGCCGTCGCGGCCGCGTCCGACGGGCTCACGCGCTACTCCGTCGTGACGGCGGACGACCGCGCGGCGTACGCGTGGCTCGGGGGGCACGTGCGCCCCGGTGAGCGCGTGCTGAACGACCACCGCGACGGATCGGTGTGGGCGTACGACGCGACGCGCGGCGTCGTCGCCCCGGTCTTCGGCGCCAAGCCCAGCGGCGGCTTCGAGACCGATCCGTGGTTCGCCCCGGCGATGCGGCTGCAGGCAGGCATCGGCCGGATCGCGAGCGACTCGTCGCTGCGCGACGACGCGCACCGACTCGGCGTGCGCTACGTGGTCGTCGGTTCGCGCACGTTCTCCGAGGCGCCTCGGCTGCTCGACGTCGCCGCGATGTCGGCGTCGCCGGCGCTGCGCGAGGTGTTCCGCGCAGGGGACGCGCGCGTCTTCGAGATCGTCGCGCCCTGAAGGGTTCTGGCAGACAAGGGTTCTGGCAGAGTCGCGCCCGTGAGCGAGCCGACGCATGTGACCCGCGACGGTCGCCGCATCGTGGTCGCGGCGTCGGTCGAGCGCGCCGGCCGGCTCCTCGCCGCACGGCGCACCCGGCCGGCGGCGCTCGCGGGCGGGTGGGAGCTGCCCGGCGGCAAGGTCGAGCCGGGCGAGGACCCGTCGGCCGCGCTCGTCCGCGAGCTGCGCGAGGAGCTCGCGGTCGACGCCGTCGTCGTGGGCCGCGTGGCCGGTCCGCTCCACGGCGACTGGCCGCTCGACGACGGGCACGTGCTGCGGGTCCTCCGCGTCCACCTCGCGCCGGACAGCGAACCTGCGCCGGGTATCGCGCACGACGTCGTCCGATGGCTCTCGCCCGACGAGCTCGGCGACGTCGCCTGGCTCGAGCCGGACGTCGTTCCGGCCCGCGCCGCCGCCGGGCGGCTGCCCACCTGGGTCGACTTCCCGTCCGGCGCGGTGGCCGGCGAGGGCCGGGTGCTCCGCGTCGACCGGCTCGACGCCGATCGCGTCGGCGTCGTCGTCGACCGCACACCGTTCCACCCGCTCGACCACGGCTGGCCCGATCAGCCCGGCGACGCCGGCACCCTCGACGGAGCCCGGGTGCACGACTGCCTCACCGGCACGGTCGACGACGACGGGCAGCTGCTCGTCGGCGGGGCCGTCGACGTCCGCCGTGGCGACCCGTCGCGGACCTGGGTCGTGGTCCACCTGCTCGACGCCGCCGAGGCCCCCGTGCCCGGAGCTCTCGTGGCGCTCGCGGTGGACGGCGTCGCGCGCAGCGCGCTCTCGCGCGGCCACTCCGCCTGCCACCTCGCAGCGCTGGCGCTCAACCAGACCACCGCGCGCTTCTGGTCCAAGGAGCCGTCGCGCCGCGACTCGCGCGGGTTCCCCTTCCTCGACCAGATCGCGATCCAGGTCTCGCGCATCACGCCCGACGGCGCCTACGACGCGTACCGCTGCGGCCGCTCGCTGCGCAAGGCCGGCTTCGACGCCGAGGCGTTCCTCGCCGAGCGCGACGACGTGGCGCGCGACGCCGAGCAGCTGCTCGCCGGGTGGCTCGCCACCGGCGCGACGAGCGTCGTCGACACGGGCGGCGACCCGACGTTGACGTCGCGGCGGACCTGGCGCTGCGACGTCCCCGGCGGCCCGGCGGTGATCCCGTGCGGCGGGACGCACGTCCCCGACCTGGGGCAGCTGCCGCGGATCCGGGTGGAGTACCTGCCGACCGACGAGGGGTTCGAGCAGCTCACGCACGTGGGCTGACGGTGTCCTACGGCACGTCGTCGCTGGTCGGGAGCGTGGTGGCCAGCACCTAGACTGGGGTGTCTCCCCGTTCTCTATCCCGAGGTCACCCATGTCCAGCCACGGCTCGGCCGTCCGTTCCGACCTGCGCAACGTCGCCATCATCGCGCACGTCGACCACGGCAAGACCACGCTCGTCGACGCCATGCTCTGGCAGTCCGGCGCCTTCACCGCCCATCAGGCCGACGAGGGCTCGGTCCAGGAGCGCGTGATGGACTCGATGGACCTCGAGCGCGAGAAGGGCATCACGATCCTCGCGAAGAACACGACGGTCCGCTACGTCGGCGAGGGCGCCCCCGAGGGCGGCGTCCTCATCAACATCATCGACACCCCGGGCCACGCCGACTTCGGCGGCGAGGTCGAGCGCGGTCTCGAGATGGTCGACGCCGTGCTGCTGCTCGTCGACGCCAGCGAGGGCCCGCTCCCGCAGACCCGCTTCGTCCTGCGCAAGGCGCTGCAGAAGCGGCTGCCGGTCATCCTCGTGATCAACAAGGTCGACCGTCCTGACGCCCGCATCGCGGAGGTCGTCGACGAGACCTACGAGCTGTTCTTCGACCTCGACGCCGACGAGCACCAGATCGAGTTCCCCATCGTCTACGCGTCGGCCAAGGCCGGCCGCGCCTCGCTGAACCGTCCCGAGGACGGCGGGATGCCCGACAGCGAGAACCTGGCGCCGCTGTTCCACACCCTGCTCGACACGGTGCCCGCGCCGCACTACGACCCCGAGATGCCGCTGCAGGCGCACGTGACCAACCTCGACTCGTCGCCGTACCTCGGCCGTCTCGCCCTGCTGCGCATCCACAACGGCACGCTGCGCAAGGGCCAGCAGGTCGCGTGGGCGCGCCACGACGGCAGCATCGAGCGCGCGAAGGTCGCCGAGCTCCTCGTCACCCAGGCGCTCGAGCGGGTGCCCGCGGAGTCGGCCGGACCCGGCGAGATCGTCGCTGTCGCAGGCATCGACGAGATCACGATCGGCGAGACCCTCACCGACGTCGAGGACCCGCGGCCGCTGCCGCTCATCACGGTCGACGAGCCGTCGATCTCGATGACCATCGGCATCAACACCTCGCCGCTGGCCGGCCAGAGCGGCACGAAGCTCACGGCGCGCCTGGTGAAGAACCGGCTCGACGCCGAGCTCATCGGCAACGTCTCGATCCGCGTGCAGAACACCGAGCGCCCCGACACCTGGGAGGTCCAGGGACGCGGTGAGCTCCAGCTCGCGATCCTCGTCGAGATCATGCGCCGCGAGGGCTTCGAGCTCACCGTCGGCAAGCCGCAGGTCGTCACCAAGATGGTCGACGGCAAGAAGCACGAGCCGATGGAGCACCTCACCGTCGACATCCCCGAGGAGTACCTCGGCGTCGTCACCCAGCTCATGGCGCTGCGCAAGGGCCGTATGGAGCAGATGGTCAACCACGGCACGGGCTGGGTGCGCATGGAGTACGTCGTCCCCGCCCGCGGCCTGATCGGCTTCCGCACCGAGTTCCTCACCGAGACGCGCGGCACCGGCCTGCTGCACCACGTCTTCCACAAGTACGAGCCGTGGCACGGCGAGCTGCGCACGCGCCCGACCGGGTCGCTCGTGGCCGACCGGCGCGGCCCCACCACCGGCTTCGCCCTGGCCAACCTGCAGGAGCGCGGGACGCTGTTCGTCGGCCCGGGCACCGAGGTCTACGAGGGCATGATCATCGGCGAGAACTCCCGGTCCGACGACATGGACGTCAACCCGACCAAGGAGAAGAAGCTCACCAACATGCGCCAGTCCTCCGGCGACGTGCTGGTGCCGCTCATCCCGCACAAGCAGATGTCGATGGAGCAGGCGCTCGAGTTCTGCCGCGAGGACGAGTGCATGGAGGTCACGCCGGCCACCGTGCGCATCCGCAAGGTCAACCTCGACCAGGTCGAGCGCGGACGTGCGGCGGCCCGGGCCAAGAAGCAGGGCTGAGGCGCTCCGCACCCGTCCCGTCAGGCGGTCCGGTCGGTCCCCGAGGGTGTGGGAATGGCCACGTCGGGCCCTCCCGGGGCTCGCGGATCCGTCCGGTGACCTCGACGCGGGTCGAGGGTACCGTCCGGTAAACGGGCGATTCGGCCTCTGAGCAGCACCGCAGGACGTCCTGCGGCCCTTGCCGCCCCGGGAGCGCGGGACCCCTTGGGGCTTCTGGCATTCCGCGTCACGGCGAGGTGGAGGCCAGGTGTCGGGGATGTCCCGATTCGCACCAAGCCGGTCACGATCCGGTCACGGGGGCGGTCGGTGCTTTCCTGCCCTCCGGGGATGTCATAAGTTGCGCGAGTCTCAGCGGTGGGGGCGAGGCTCGGGTCGGGCGACCCGAGTTCCGGTCTCCTCGCCTCCGGGCAGCAGGATTTCCCGTACTCGCACAGGAAGGCAGCGGTTTCTTCATGACGGCACCCGTCGACACCGTGGCCGAGGTCTCTGCTGTCCCCGAGGAGATCAAGGGCAGGTCGCTCTCCGCGATCGCCTGGGGCCGGTTCCGCCGCGACAAGGCAGGCATGACGGCGCTCGTCGTCCTCATCATCCTGCTGCTCGCCGCGCTGTTCGCGCCCCAGATCTGCAGCCTCATGGGCGTCGACCCGCTCGCGCTGAACCCCGACGCGCTCGACAAGGAGAACGGCGGCGTGCCGCTGGGCTGCGGCCTCCCCGATTCGGGCTTCTTCTGCGGCATCAGCTGGGAGCACCCGTTCGGCGTCGAGCCCGGCACCGGCCGCGACCTGTTCGCCCGCGTGCTCTACGGCCTGCGCGTCTCGCTGCTCATCGCGTTCACCGCGACGACGATGACCACGCTGTTCGGCTCGCTCTTCGGGATCATCTCCGGCTACCTCGGCGGGTTCTGGGACTCCACGATCAGCCGCATCATGGACATCATCCTGGCGTTCCCGTTCCTGCTCATCATCCTGGCGCTCTCGGGTGTCCTCACCCAGCGCCTCGTGGCCATGGGCGTCCCCGACGGCAACCCCGCGCGCATCACGTACCTGATCCTGGTGCTGAGCATCTTCGGCTGGCCCTACCTCGCGCGCATCGTGCGAGGACAGGTGCTGAGCGTGCGCGAGCGCGAGTTCGTCGAGGCGTCGATCGCGATGGGCTCGGGCACCGGCCGGATCCTGTTCAAGGAGATCCTGCCCAACCTCTGGGCGCCGATCATGATCTACGCGACGCTCACGCTGCCGACCTACATCGCGACCGAGGCGGTGCTGTCCTACCTCGGCGTCGGCGTCCTGCCCCCGACCCCGTCGTTCGGCGCGATCCTGTCGGACTCGGTGTCCTACATGGCCATCATCCCGAGCTACCTGCTGATCCCCGGCACGGTGCTCGCCATCGTCGTCGTCACCTTCAACCTCGTCGGTGACTCCGTACGCGACGCCCTCGACCCCCGCGCGGCCCGGGCATGAGCCGCACCAGCACCACCTAACCAAGCTCCCGACCAGAGGCCCCACCGGGCCGGCTGGGCGGGGAAAGGCCGGGGGACCCCGGCGAGACCAGGAGGAGACATGGCAAAGGTCAGTCCG
>WBZP01002395.1_pt1 | contig 21607 bp, 14 predicted proteins | sample 5204301 | NCBI WGS metagenome assembly WBZP01 (sample SAMN12412401, study PRJNA552823) | activated sludge metagenome | isolation source: activated sludge from nitrification reactor of wastewater treatment plant... | place: USA: Pennsylvania | collected 2017
TCGATTGCAGGTTCAGTTGCAGATAATTCCGGTTTGAACACCTTTCAGTTGCAGATAATCCCGGTCGGAAAGTGGCGATGATTGCAGGTTGAGGCGTTTTCGATTGCAGGTCGCTACACGTAACTGCGCCGGACCCACCGCTCGACCAGGTCGGACAGCTTCAGCGGCCGCTCGGCCGGTAGCCGCCGGGCCGGGGTCCAGCGCTTGCTTGAGAAACCCGCAGGGTTCGCATTCATCGTCTTGCCTCCGGTTGCCAGATCAGGGATGCACGTCCGCTTCATGCACACAGGACACAACTGGCCTGCGGCGGGCGGCGTGGGATCTGGTAGCGGGGGCCAAAGACGCTAACGCATGACGATCAAACGCTCCATGATGGGTGAAGAAAGGAAGACCAATCCTACCAAAAGAATTGTGGTCTTTGTACCTTGATCAACGGGCGAGTTGCGAAATTTTTAAGGGGCTGTGGAAATTTTTTTGTGCGCCGCCGCGTGTGTTCGACAGTTACACGCTGTTTAGACTGAAAAAATTCCACTAAAATTATAGGTAAAAATCGCTAGGAAATATCAGGAACTCCCCCATGACTACCTATTTCATATCTCGCCATCCCGGTGCACGGGACTGGGCGGCGGCGGAAGGCCTTCAAGTCGATGCGCAGATCGATCATCTCGACCCGTCCACTATCCGGTCAGGCGACGTGGTGATAGGAACGTTGCCTATCAATCTGATCAGTGAAGTCTGCGCCCGTGGCGGACGGTATCTGCACCTATCGCTGGATTTGACGGCAAATCTGCGTGGTCACGAACTGAGCGCCGAGGATATGCGCCAGTGCAATGCCCGACTAGAGGAATACCGGGCGCTGCCGGTCCCGAAACCGACAACTGATCACAGCACTGAAAAACACTTATTTATCGTTGTCGCCACTGGCCAGCGGGTAGCCAATTTGCCGCCAATCCTGGAATATGGAAATCGTGGTGATGCCGTACTCTGGATTGAGAGCCCAGAGGCAATAAAAGGACAATGGAATATTGGAGTTAATCAAGTGTTAACCAAGGAGGGCTTTGATATTGTTCAACCATCCTTGCAAGCCAAAGATATTAACAATCCAGTTGAGATGCGTTGGATTGCCGAAAATTTTCTTTTGAGCGACGGTAAATATTATCGAGATTGGAAACCTGTGATTGTTGCCAATGGCGGTCTCAAATTAACCCCAATTGGGTTGTTGGAGGCTTGGGGAGTCTTTCAACCGATTGTGTTATATGGTAATGATCGACCTACAATGCTTCGCGTGTTTCCAAAGGGGTTGATTGATTCGCCACAAGATCAGCTTTATCAAAGACACCATCTTGACTTACCCGATATTTTGCTGGCCAGCCTCCACGGCCTGTATGAGCCGAAACCCGCCAAACAGCTATGGCCAAACCATCCACAGTTGCCACCAGTTTCAGGCTATGGAACAGATCCAGATTTTACTAACAAAATTCATCAGGAACATTATGAATATGGACAGCAAGCACGTAAAAGTCAGAATGTGGCGATACCCAGCACTGACTTGGGAATATTACTTGAGGATGCAGTAGAACAACGTCTGTTGAACTGGTTAAATAAGTCAACATCCGCGCAAAAAGTTATTCAGTCGGTTTGGAGGAATGTTTCCATCTGTCAGAAGGCTACGCCTGACAGGGAGATGGCGGAGTGGGATATCGTGTTGGTGCTGAAAAATGGGATCCTGCTGTATATTGAGTGCAAAGCTTTCGAGGGTAGTGCAAGCCAGAAGGAACTAGATGCCCGGTCGGTAAATTTGCGGCAGGCCAGTTCCAATCTGGCGCTTATGATCGTGTGTACGCCAATCTATACCAAGTTCCAAAATGAGAAATGGTTTAAAGGGTTGCACCAGTTGAAAAATCGCGTTGAAAGCGTGATGGGTCGTCTTTCCTTTCTGCCTTTTACCTTACCGGATCAACCGGAAACTTATACAGTCAAGGTAGGCCGCCGCAAGGAATCGGGTACTTGCCCAAGCTTTGAGGACGCATTGATTCAAATCCTACAACCCTATATCAGCAGTCAGGGCGAGTAAGGCAAACTCGGATTGTTATCGGCAAGCGCCGGCAATGGCCGGCGACTATGCCTGTCATTTTCCACAAACCATTCATAGCCCTCGCCGTCTGGATTGGGCTTTTGAGTGGTTCGCGGATAATGCATCGGCAAGTTTCCAAAACCACGGGCGGAATTAAGAAATGCCTTGATGAAAGACACATCGTGGAATTGAGGATTATTACCATCATAAGAGGTGACAACCGCATTTTGATAGTCTACAATTACCTGTTGGAAGATCATGGATTGAATAGAGTCAATCATATTGGCGGGACTGACCGATGGATTCAGCAGGGATTTGTAGAATTCTCGCCAGCCTTGACCGTTATATAATTCCAGTCCTTGGATGCTCAATTTGACACTGCCAAAACCGAGAGGTTTACCCCCGCCCAGACGATGGCAATAGCCATCTCCAAGGTTGAGCAGCCATAGCAAGGCACCTAACTCTACCTTGGATAGATTAGTGACCTGAATATCAAACGTAAAGCTCTGGTTTGGCTTGATCCAGCCTTTGATGGAGCGATTCTGGTTATCTCTTGAATTGTCAGGACGGCGGCTATCGTAATAGTAGGATAGACCATTAAAAACAAAAGGCTCTCCAGTATTTGCAGCAACGGCTCTCCAGTAATCTGAACTAACTAAATGCGCATGGTGTGGATAAAACTTCCGTCCCCGAAGACCTTGAGCAGGATTTTGATAGCCACCTCTTTTTTGAGTACCTGTTGGTAAAGGGTTACCCTGCTTGTCCCTGGCGCAATAAAACAGCGCCTGCTCCGGTTTGGGTTGTCCCAGAATTGATAATGGAAAACCATCAGTCCCGAGTGATTCAATAGCTTGGCTACCTTGATTACATGTCGCTGGTCCAACCCGTAAATGGCCCTTAAATGCCTGTTTCTCACCAACCCAACCAAATACTCGCTCAGCAGGTGATAACCCACTCCGGTCAGTGGTAGGATGAAGGCTAGCTGGTAGTAACTCTGTGGGCGACATTTCATAAATTTCGCGGGAGATCATAACCGGGTAAAGCTTTTGAATGGTAATAACTCCAGCATTATTCTGCACACGAGCATAGCATAATGTACCTACAACCAATCTCTGGTTACCCATAGTAATATGCCTGGACCAATGACAAGCTGCTGATAGAGCAGGAGGATGAGTTAGACCACTCGCAATTTCCTTCTTATGAATCTCCTGGTAATCTTTGATCAGGTTTTCCCACTCTTTCTCAATTCCTGCCGGAATCGAATAAGGCCCTCTCTGGATAGAAACAGAGTGAGCAGGATCATTAAAAAAAACCCGTTCATCATGTTTGTTATTCATATTTTTATTATTGACCAATACATATCCCTTTACCCATTTAAGAGGTACGCCAGCATGGGGTATCGAATGTCTTTGATTATGTTGATTAACTGCAATAGGGAATGGTGTGACTACACTAGGTACAGAGAGTGTAGCAGGGCAAGTTGCTGTTACGGGAACTATCTGACGAATCTTCCAGAAACAAAAATTCTGGCTCCAGGTAGTCCTATTTCTTGGTGAAATATGATGTTCCCACAATTCAATTTCAGCCCATACCTCATCACCGTGATTCGGGGAAGCACTACCCGGATAGGTAACTGCCCCAGTATAAGTAGGCAACCAAGCTGCATACATCACGTTACCAGTTGGTTTACTATTGAGGTCGATAGCAGTGGATCCAAGTAGTAACTCAATTTGGTTGCCAGGCAATACTCTGGCCGGTACCACATCCCCGCCACCTTGTGCAGGGTTACGATAACCTAGCCGATCCTGATGTTCCTCAAACACCCCCAACCGGCTGTTCGTCACGGCCTCATAAGCCGCCCGCAGCATTCCCTTGATTGAAGTCGGCGCCAGATAAGGGTTGCCCTGCACGTCTACTCGAACTGGATAGGTCTTATGCCGGTCCCTGCCTTGGCCTCTGGCCGTGAGCCGGGCGGCATCCGGCAACAGCAGTGGCGTCACCGTCTCCAACTGGACGGTAATCCGTCCTGACCAGTAGTCCGCATGATAGGCATGGTGGCCCATCGGCTTCCTGTCACCAAGTTCACCGGTTACCGTATCCCGTGGCAAAGCAGGGACAAAATTATAAGGGTGATGAAACATGGTGGCTGGTCCTGTTGGGGTAGGGGTGGCAGGGGTTGGAGTTGCAACTGGTCCTGCAACTAGTGGCTGAGTAGCGGTGCGCCATTCCTGATCTTTCAGACGGATTCGCACCACCTGACCGTTTTGCATTTCATACTCGACTTCCGCCATCGATAGTGCCGATGCATCCAGAGATTTAAGATCGGCGGCCAACCACTTGCTCACATCAAGCTTCTGCTGACCCTTTTTGGTCGGGCGGGAAATAAAGTACTTGTTGCCTTCCTGCTGAATGCCCTTAACCGAGTCACTCATCACACCCACTCCTCCAGCCCCACTAACCGTTCTTCAATCACGACGATATTGCCATGGCAACGCGCCACCGGATCCGGCACCGGTCCCAGATATTCACGGACCTTCAATTTGGCCCCCTTGCCCTTATCCGACAGCTTCAGGGGTATCGGCAATTCGCCAATGCGGGCAGTCGCCAGCAGCGACCAGCCTTCAGGTAAGGACCCTTTGGGTTGCCAGCGTTTCCCCCAGAGCAGGTACGCCTGATCCTGAACGGTGATTTGCAACCAGGCTTCCGCCTGCTCATTATCCTTCGGGTGTTTTTCCCAACCTTGGTCCGCCTTGAAACGATCAGACCGGGTTTCGGTCAGGTAAACCGCCGGACCCTCGCCTTGGCCAAGCGGATCGCGCAGCCAGCGCAATTCGCCGGTCGCATTGAATAACCGCGCCTCGAAAATCAGCGCCGGATCCAGACTCGCGCCATCGGCAAATTCAACGGCTCCAGACCGCAGTTGGCCCAGTCGGCACCAGCGCGGTCCGTAGAACAAGCCTACTGCATCCCCCGGCGGCAATGTCAGCGTATCCACCAATGGAACAGCAGGATGCGTATAGTGATAAAGGCATATCGTTGTGGCCTGACTCATGATGATGATCCCTAAGGAAGGTTGATCCACTTCTGCCATTCGATTTCCAGGTCTTTGAGGGAGGCGTTCTGTTGGACCGGCAGGTCTGTTAACGACACGTTATCGAGCCAGGCCCACTCGGCAGTCTGCGGCCCCGTGAACTGAATGTTCCGCACGTTCACCTCACCGTAGCCCCGGTTGCCGCCGAAGCCCAGCGGGATGCGTCTGGCGCTCAGGTCCCGCAACACCAGCAGCAGCAACACCACCGCCGGTTTTGCCAGCTCTGGATAACGACTCGACAGCCGGCCGAGATCAAGCCGTAGATGCAGGGGTTCCCACTTCAGTCCCAGCGGTTCCAGGGCGCTGTACAAAAGACTTTCCGCCGCCCCACCGGTCCAGCGATCCACCGCCACATGGTAGGCCTGCTGCACATCGGGACCGTTTTCGATCTCACGCAGTTTCGCCGCCTCCAGCGCCGAATAAAGTTGGGTATCAGCCTCTGTTCCTTCCGGTTCGGCAGGTGCGCCAGCGATATTTCGCCATTGCTGGGGCGTAAACATGGTATTGGCATAGCAACTCGCTACCGTCAAGGTGCCGCGTCCGGTTTCCGCCTGAGCACCGGCGGCGGCACGCCGCTTGCCGCCGCCAAACAGCGGCTCGACCAGTTCCAGAGCCAGTTGTATGCCGAGGCGCTTACGTTCGCTGTCGTTGTCAGGCTGATCCCACGCCAGGGCCGTAAGGCCCCTTACGGTGCGCACGATGCGCTCAGCCTGAAAGCGTAATGCACCCTTGACGCCGCTGCCCGGCAGCACCAAGGTCAACTTGCCGTCCTTGCCACTCACCATGGGCAGCATGTCGACAGCCATGCCATCCGTGCCTGCCTTGACCATCAATGGCCCAACCGGCTGCCAGTCAATGACGATGTCGAGCCAGTCCATCGGATTAACCTGGCAGGCTGGATCAGCGTCTTTTAAGTCTTGGATAGTGAGCAACTTACCTGCGGACGACTGGTTTGGAGCGCCAAGAACGGCCAATACCCCGGCCCGGCTGCTCCAGTCCTGTTTGCGGATCTTCAGCGACAACGGATCCAGTGTGATTTTTCCCAGACCACGCGTCGTCGCTGCGCCCAGACGAAGCTGGCCGGACTGCAAGGCCGCCAGCAGATGGCCTAGCCCGGCGCGGATGTGGTTGGCGTCTTGCGCTTCGTCGGGCAGGTCCACGCTCAGCCTGAGGGTGAAGGTCGCGCCGCGCGGCAATACCGCCCGGTCGAACTTAATGCCAGTGGCCGCCGTGCCCCACTGGCGGTCGATACCGACGCCGTCCCAACGTTCTACCGTCAATCCGGGCGGCAGTTTGACAGGCGCGTCGCTCACCACCAGCCGGCTGGCGCAGTCGTCTGCCGCCCCGGTCTGATCGCCCCACAGTTGTTTTAGCCAGGCGCTGCTTCCCGCGATATGCCGATCCATCCAGGCTCGCAACACACCGGCAAGCGAAGTGCCTGGCAGATAGATTTCCCCCCAGCCGTTCTCGGCCAGCGGCATATCGGTTTCCAGCGTGTCGCCGTACCCCCCCACGTGCAGCGGCTGTGCGGCTGTCACGGTCGCTTCGATACACAGGCGCCGGGCAAGCTTTCTAGCCATGCCTATTTCCTCCTTCCGATTCACGCTGCCGCTGTTCCGCCTGAATGGCAGCGATCCACAGGGCGCGTAACGCCTCGGCCCATAATGTCCTGCGTAAACCGGTTCTCGAATCAAACAACAGGATAGGGAAGGCCGTCGGTTCCGCCTCTTCCAGCCATTCCCAAACCCGGTTTTCGTGCTGGTCAGCGATCAGATCCCGTAAAATTTCGAGCGTCTGCCGGGGCCACTTTTCGCTCCGGTTTGGCGTTGCCTCGAGATGATCAAGCCAGCGATGCAAGATGCGCCGGTCGGTTTGCACATTCGTCTGCACGGCTCTGACCGTAACCCCGGGCGTGGGTCTTTGCCGAGCGTCAGCATCGTCGAAGCGCTGGATCTGGCCAAGCAGAACGCGCAAGGTCCCCAACTGGCTGTTAGTGGGCTTGTCGCCGGTCCAGCCGCCAAACCGGGCGCGGCGGTTGGCGCCGGCCAGCTTCAGCGCGGCATTCTGAATCCCGGTACGCCAGGCCGCGGTTTCCAGGGTGCGGATAAAGCTGCTGAGCGCGGGATCGGTTGTCGTCATCAGCGGCGGTGGAGAGCTGCCGCCGGTTGCCGGGTTCCGGCCGGCGCTATTGTCACCCGGTTCAACGCCGGCCCAGCCGGTTTGGGCCAACAGCGAGGGATTGCAAGCCAACTCGCCAAATCCTTCGGCGCGCCGTTCGCCGATACCGGCGTCCATCAACGCCTGTAAGGCCTGCTGATTCAGCGCCGTGCTAACATGGAAATGGACGCAGGAGCCGGCGGCGATGCCGATGTAGGAAGGGCGCGGCAATCCCCAGCCCTGATGCCAGCCGTCGCTGCGGCGGGTGCGCAGCCAAACCGCCGTGGGGTCTTCCGGTACGGTCAGCGTTACGCTGTGGTCGAGCTTGTGCAGTTGCTGTTCGAGTGCCAAGCGTAATGCTTCCAGCGCGGTGCTGGCGCGCAGGGTGGCGTCGCGGAGCAGTACGTCGGACAACAGCCATACGCACAATTCATCGGGTGACTGGGTAACCGGGACAGACGGGGTACTGTCCAGTATCTGCAACCGAACCCAGCCGTAATCGTCCTTTTTGGACCGGCCCAGCCGTAAGGTCTGGCCTTCCAGCTTCTGCCGCCAGTTTTCATCGCGCCAGCGCTGTTTCAGCCCGCCTCGCAGCCACAGTTCGGCGCGCAACCGCTGGCCGGCCGGAAGGGCCTGATAGGTAAAAACGCCGCCTACTGCTTCGGTGGGGCGCTGATATTGATCGTCGATGGTCCCATGGGTGGTCATTTGTAACCGGCAGCGGGCCATGGCCGGCCGGCCGGGGCCGGCGGAGGGTTCGACATAGCCGCCGCGATGTTGCTTGAACTGGACCTCGCCGCCCGACTCCGCCGCCCGCAAGCGGTTCCAGACCTGGCCCTCCGGTTTATCCAGCCCCCCTTTTTCCTTGTCGTGGAACAGCGCCAGCGGCACTGGCAGGCCGCGGCCGCCGCCCGCCACCGGATAGGCGTTGCTGACCCGGAAATCGCCTCGGGCAGCGGCGGCGAATACGGTATCGCCAAGGCGTTCGCTGCAGGCGCCCAGCAGGTAGCCGCCCGGCAGGTAGTCGAGGCTCTCGATGACATTGCCGATGGTTTGCTGCGCGGCGATCACCGGAGTCAGCAACTCAAGATCGAGCGACAGCTTAAGCCATCCATTATCGACCGTCGCGGTCGCCTCCGTGGGGGAGCCGGCGAATCGCCACGATTCAGCGGCGCATGCGCGCCGGGGCACAGCCGGCGGAGCCTGATTCAAACGAGCCAGCGCCTGGGAAGAGAAGTCGTCATTCAGCCCGACCAGTTGAAACGCGCATTCCCCGGCGCCGCGCCGCCGGTTGCCCCCCAGGCGCTCAACAACCCGCGCGCCGGCCCAGAGCAGGGCCAGGGCGGCATCCCGCTGCACGGCGTCAAGATCCTCCTGCGCCAGTTCCAGCGGCGCTTCCAGGACGGCGCCGCCCCGGATCATCTCCTCAAAGCGCAGGTGATCGTCCAGCGCCTGGCCGGTATGCGCGTCGATGCGCACCCCGGGTTTGATAAAGCTGAGAGCGGCGCGCAGGACGGCGCTTTCCACAAGCTTTTTCCGCAGGTCCTCCAGCAGCCGGGCCGGGCGCAAGGCCAAGCGGGCCGGCTGCGGCATCTGGTCAGGCGGCTGAATGGCACTGGTCAGCGGATTGGCGGCGGGTGACTGGCTGAGGCTGGGTTGACTGCCAAACAGCGCCTCCACCCATTCATGCCAGCCGACGACGCTGCCGCCGTCGAGCCCGGTCGCGACCTGCTCGCAGGCGTCGCGCCAGATGCCAGTTAGAGTCTTGGCCGGCAGATAGGGCAGTTGATCCTGCGGGTCGCGGCGGACGATCCGGTCGATGTAGCCGGGTACACCGGCCCCATCGCCCACGTGCCAGTCGCTGGTGAAGGTAACTTTAAGCGTCGTCGGGGACACTGTGGTATTCACCTTCCCGCCAGAAGGGGGCGCTTTCGATGGCGTCGAGGAAGCGGGTTTCGTGGAAGGAGGCGCGTGGTTTTTCTTTGACTTCTGTTTGTGCGGGGGCTTGGCCATCGTGTCCGTCCGTTTGGAGCGTGGGCTGCAGAGGTGAACCATAGACATCTACCGCCCGAAACAGGCTTTCCCGGTTTTGTGCGGTGGATTCCAGCAGTTGGTCGAGACCACGCTGTTTGTATCGTAAATAAATGAGTCGCAGTTGGTGATCGGCCTGCTGGCGACCCTGGAACAGGGCTTCGCGCAGGACATGCAGCTGGCTGTTGGGCAAAGTGCGGCGACCGTCGTCTTCGCGCAGAATCGCTCTGACGCGTTGCAGCAAGCCATCGAGATGATGGGCACTGACCCAGGCGTGACCCGCAGGCAGTTGTGCCGGCGGCGTCGCCACATAGGGCCGGGCGGTGAGCCGGGTATGCCCGCCGAGATTCAGGTGTTCCCGCACGGTGTCCAGGTCGGTGAAAGAGGCGTCATAAAGGATGTGGAAATCCAGCGCCGAAGCCGGGAAGGGTGCGTTTTTACCTTTATGGAGGTGCTGGACGCGCTGTTTGACGGTCTTGGCGGATTTGAGCAGTTCCTCGGCTAGGCCATAGGCGCTGTGGAAGGGAAAGTGCGGCTTGATGATGGCCACACCGGCGCAAATCCCCAAGCGCGGCTGGTCCAGCGCGGCACCAGCGATACGGGGGATGACGCCACCGTAACGCCCGTCTTGGCCGGTTTCCTCTTCGAACGCAGTCAGGAAGCGGCGGGTGAAGGCCAGGGCATAACGGCCGTCGCAGATGACGGTCAGATCATCGCCACCCAGCACCAGGGGAAAAACCGGAACCCAGAGGCCCCGGCTTCGGCCCCGGCGAACCGACTGTGTGGGAAAAGCATCCAGCGCTATGGTGAAAGCGGTCTCGGTGGCTTCTTCCAGGGCGACTGAAAATTTTTGTAATTGTTCCACGTAGCGTTCATTACCAGTCGCATCGGCCACACCGCAATGGCGATCGAAGTCGAGGAAGATCCGCCCCAGACCGTTGCCATCGGCATGCACCACCGCGCGCCAGTCCAGGTCCTGGGTTTCATCATCAAATTGATCCCAGTCATCCAGTTGCCCCAGGTTATTGGCGAGCCACAGCGAGCGGTTCTGTTGTTTCATGATCCGACCGATGCGCGTGCGCCAGGCATCCGCACTGGCGCGCTTGCACTCACTCATCCAGGAGAGGGGTTTGTCCTTATTGTCGAAACTGCTTGCAGGCAGCCCGGAGCTGGCGCAGGGCTGGCAGATGGGCAGGGTTGGAAAGCGGGCGTTGGGTTGTGGTCGGCGGCTTCGGACTTGCTCGAACTGTTGGTGAACCTTTTTAACCTGTTCATGAATAGGGCTTGCCGTCCACTCGAATGGCTCCGAGATGACGCCGGCAATATCCAGTCCGGGCATTTGTTCGAGGGCGGCGCGGGTGACATAGGCGACGATGCGTTGGCCGGTTTTTTGATCGGATACGAGAAGCAATGACTTCCCGGAAGTCGCGACGATGACGCGGATGGAGCCGCTGGTGGGCTGATCGAGAAGCCCTTTTCTTAACGCGGCTGGATCGTCGTTCCATAGCGATGGGCCACCGTTTTCCTTGACGGCCTCCAGCACCAGCCGGGTTCCGGCCTGGTAGGTAAGTTCGGATGCGCCCACATTTTCCCGCAGGCGGTTGGTGGCAAAGAGAAAGGCCTGATTGCCGGAGGTTTCCAGGAGTACCAAGTGTTTCATCGATCTTAATTTCCTGATCTAATTTTTGAAGGCGACGAGACGATCCGCCGATCCACCTGAATGCCCTCTTCGGCAGCCCACTCCAGAGCGCCAGGGTGTCGAGAGACGAAATAGCTCGTCATGGCAAAGCCTCCCGTCTTGCCGAAGACAAAGCTACCGCCATCAGGGCCACCGCCTGATCGTGGCCACTACTGAAGGCGTTACGCTCCAGCCTGACTTCTTCTTCCTCTCCTGCTGGCAAGCCTGCCAAGCCAGCGCCGTCCATCGCGCCGATAAAGCGCAGCAGCCAGACCCCCTGATCGTCCTGATCATCCTCGGCGTCCTCCCCGTCTTCGTCGCCCGCAACCCCCTGAATTCGGATGGCTTCGGCGCCGATCAGCGCGTTGCAGAACGCCAGGGACGCCCATGGCAGGGTTGTTGCCGCCCCGTCCTCCGTTGCAAACCAGACCAGGACCTCCCCCCCGTCTCGATACCGAATGATCGCCAAGGCAGGGTCTTGTTGGGGATAGACCGTGCAGTCGTCAAAAGCAGGATCGCGTTCCTGTTCGAGCCCCAGCCACTCCTCCAGCAGCGACAGATGCACGAGTTGGCGGTCGGCTTCCTGGCGGTTCGTGCTGGTTGGTTGAGGGGCAACAGCAGGAACGCCTGTCTCCGCTCCCACCATCCACCGGACTCCCTCGAACCAGGGTCCCTCCAGGGGTACGAACGACTCCACCAGGGCCCGGCGCAGCATCTCCGCCGCCGGCGCCAGCCGCTTCCGACTCTCCCGCAAAACCTGATCCCAGGCCTGCACGAGACCTTCCCGCCAGAGCGTGCGCGCCGCTGCCGGCCCCGGTTCCCGCCACAGGACTTCCAGACCCGTCAAGAAACAACCGGCCTCGAGCCGGGCCACCAGCAAGGTCTCCAGCTCCTCCTGCTGGTGCAGCGCCAGCGAGGGAATAGTCAAGGGCGTACTGCGCGCCGCCAGCCGCAGCGGTTCCGGCGACTCCAGCAGGCGCCGCGCCTCCAGGACATAAGACAGGAAATTACCCCGGATCAGCGGTCCCGGCGCCTCGACGCCCAGGCTGGTCTGCACCAGTGGCCACAGCGTTTGCTCGTAAGCCGCGCGCAGTTCCGGCGAAGCCAGCAGGTACAGTTTGCCCGCCAGGGTGACGAGCTCGTCGCCCGGCACCACGGATTCCGCCTCATCGGGCAACCGCCAGCCGGTTTCACGTCGGTGCTGGATTTCCCCGTGCAAACGGGCCAGCAGTTCCACCTGCGCCCGCTCTGGCGTCAGATCGCTTGATTGGTAGGGTCGCATCGGTCAATCTCCAGCAAACACGCTTCGCCTTGATCGCTTCTCATTAGGTATAAGCCGGCAGACCCGCTCGATTTGATTTGCGGCATCACTTTTTTTGCAGGCCACGTACATCCTGTAACCGTACCCATCTCCCTTGTCCGGAGCACACCGAGGCCTCCACCAGCAGCTCTCCGGCCATCGCGCCGTGTTCGTCGCGCCAGGACCACCAGTGTGGTCGTGAAGCTGAGACATCCTCCAGCAACAGTGACCGGGCAACGCGCAGCACACTCCATAACACCGCCTTGCGAGCCTGCAGCCAGCGCCGCTGCGCGGCATCGCGCGGTTGCCGCAAGCGATCCCAGGGCTGGTGGGGCCCCACGCCCAACAGCGCCACCACGGCTGGCGCGACCACCACCGGCGCGAAATCCCCCAGCGGTACGAACCCCCCTTCGGTCGAGTGTGGAAAATAGTCATTGATCTCTTCCTTGAGTGCGGTCAGCGACGAGGAATGACGCAAGCCCAACTCCCGCGCGATATCGACCAGGGTCGCGCCGGATTGATGGCGCAGCGCGACATAGCAGTGCCGCAGCGAAAGGGCGGGAACAGCCTGCCAAGCAGCCGGGCTGCCCGGCCGGCCTGGATAGTGAAACCACATGACCGCATGATGCCGCTCCCACTCCGCGACCGGCGATCCATCCAGTTCCACACTGCCGCCTTCCTGTACCAGCAGGTACTCCCCCGGCTCACCGCCGGCAGCAGCCGCGGCAACGGTGAACCCCGGTTCCCCCGCCTCCGCCGGCTGGCCAATCTCACCCGCCGATACCTCATCGGGATTCTCGATGGTTCCCGTACCCAATTGCCGGTCGGCGCTACGCGCCATCGCATGACCGCGCAACGCCAGGGCGCCGCAAAGGTAAGCCTCGCTGGTGATCTCGAATACCGGGCAAACCAGGTATTTATCGGCTAACCCCAGCAGGGTTTCATGCATCACGTCGCGCAAATCGAACGATCGCTTTCCCACCGTCACCACGCCCGAATCTCCCCCTTCCCAGTGCACGGCGCACCTTCGGGCAATGCCGCTGGCCAGGCGCGGCGCGGTGAGGCGAAACGTCGGGCTGTTGCGGCCGTTTTCCTCCACCACGGCGCGGATCAGTTCGTAGAGATCCTTTTGCAGCGCACGGAAACGAGGGCGGTCCGGACAATCTCGCCAGGCCTGTTGCGAATCCTGCAACCGCGCCAGCGCCTCGGCGATGGTCATGGCGAAATCCACTCGACGAAATTCAGGCGCGGCCAAGGGGAATCCCGCTCGAGTTGCCATGCGGTCACCCTGACCCGCAGTCGGCGACCGGGAGTGGCCTGCACGGCTATGCCGCCCAGTTTGGCCAGCCAGCGGTAGGAGACGCCGGCAACGCCTTTCACCATGACCATGACCAAATAGTCATGTTTCGGGTGCGGACCGACCACCTCGGCTTCCAGCACCGTTTCCGCCGGCCAGTCGTCGCGGATGTCCAGCATCCGTTCGCCGTCCATCCAGCCCAGCAGCTTCCCGTAAGTTCGCTGGTCCTGGTGTTTGTGGATCCGGGCCCGCAGACGCCGGCCAATGATGGCTTCCCGGCTCAGGCTCGCCGCACTCAGCGGGCGGGAAATCAAAATCTCGGCGCCGGCATGGTGAGTGGTGGTGATCCGGGCCATAAAGCCTTGAAAGCACTCATCTATTTGTATTCTCGCGACTTCGGCGTTCACCATCAGCTTGAGTGGCGGGCGCTGTGAAGTCTCGGGGGCTGGCTGGGGTGTAAGGGAAACAACGGTAGCCTGGGGCTGGGCTGGTGACGCGAGCTTGGCCCATAACCGGCCGCCTTTGACCGTCAGGCGAACCTCGATCTCCTGATCGATCCGAATGGCCGCCAGCAACCGCGATGCATCCTGTTCCACCACTTCCAGTGGCAGCACAGCCTCGTCGACCCGTACCAGAATCACCGGCCGGGAACACAGCTCTGGAGCGTGCATAATGTAGGCAACCTTGGCGCGCAGCGGAGTTGCCTGCTGGATTTCCGGTTGATAGCGTTCGATCCAGCCTTTCACCTCCTCCGCGTTGGGGATGGGGAAATCCGGTAGGGTGGGCAGACCCGCCTGCGCCTCGCCGGTCTGGAACGGCTGCTGGCCCAGACTGGCCCGCGCTCGATCCCGGAATTCGGCAAACCGTCGCGCCAGCATGATCGGCGAGGTTTCAAAGGACGGGGCCGCTCCGCCCATTAGCCAGTCGTCGGCGAGCCAGACCGCATGACGGAGGATCGGTTGGCCTCCCATGGGCTTGGTGCGGGCCGCGCAGTAACGTCGCCTCACCGGACCATCAAGGCGGCGCGCCGGAGCATCGGTGCCCGCCCAGACCGATTCCTGGTGAAAATAGCCCGGTCGCTGTTTGGATGAATCGCCATACCGGAAAAAGCGGTCACCCGATTTCCGCTCGTAGATGGCCTGCGGGACGCTGGCCGCGTACAGGAAGCGCACGGCATCCAGCCGGACCCAGTCCACATCGCGGCGCATCAGCCCCTTCTGCTCCATCGCCCAGAAGGTGCGCAGCGTGCCCTTTTCGGCTCCCGGCGCCAGTCCCAGCAGGTTTTCCACCTTAGCCAGCGCCTCAGGGTTGACACCGTGGGCGCGCGTCCAGCGCCGCCGCGCATTGGCGTCTGGTTGGGAGAACCAGCCCTGCCAGAGTCGCAGGTATAACTCCAGGTCGTCCAGACCGTTCGCGGTCAGCGCCTGGCGTTTGCCGAGGGTATGGGCCAGCAGGTAAGGGTTGTCCCACGGCGACGGCCCGCCGCGCTCGTGATCCTCCTCGTCGGCGTCATCGTAAATCACTTGATCCGTCGGCGCCCACAGGCCCAGCCAATCGCGGGGAACGACCCGGTCCTTCACCGGGTTCAGCGGTGGCGCCGGACAGTCCCGCAATTCCATGAAAGCCAGAAAAATGGCCATCTCCCACAGCACGCCGAAGCGATCCGCCTCGCACAGCAATTGGGCGGCGCGGAACGACTCGCCGCCGATGGTCGCCAATTCCTCGCCGCGATGGGTGACGTCGCCGTCCGGGTCAAGCGCCTGGAAGCGCCGCAGTTCGCTCAGGGAGCGCGCCATCTCGGCATCGCTGGGTGGATTGATGAGGCCCCTGGCCAACTGCCCTGCATCCGGCGGCAGTCCGGCGCGCACCAGGTCCAGCAACACCGACTCGGCGTTACCGCGGGCGATCTGCGGGGTGGTAAACGGCGCCTGGCGGCGCAGCTCCTCGCGGGTATACAGCCGATACGCCTCGCCCGGCTCCTTGCGCCCTACCCGACCGGCCCGCTGCCGGCATCCGGCCTGACTGTGCAGGATGGTCGGGAGCTGTTTGCCTTGGGCGGCATCGAAATACTCCTCGCAGATCAGGCCGCTGTCCACCACGTAGACGAGGCCGTCCAGCGTCAAGGAAGTCTCGGCCAGATTGCTACCGATGACGATCTTGCGAACTTTCTCGCCGGGCTGGCTGTCCGCCATCGCCAGTTTTTTCTCCTGCTCCGGCGCTTCGCGGAAAAAGCGCAGCACCCGGTTGTCCTGATGCCAGCCGCGCCGGGCCAGCTCCTTGTTGAGCCGGTCCGCGCAGCGGTTGATGTTGTCGCTGGTCGGCAGGAAGACCAGGATATGCCCCACCGGTAACGGTTCCCGCAACTGGTCGTCCCAACCCAACTCCCGACGCCGGCCCCAGCGGTCATGCCGGGCCTGGGCTTCCGTTTCATCCCGTTCGATCAAGCCCAGAACGGCGTCGACGCAGGCATGGATCAGGCGGTCGCGCACCTCTTTCCCGATCTTCACCGGCTTGCCAGGCGCCGCCTGCTGCTGGTTGCCCCGAATGGATTCGGTGATGGGTATGGCGACGCCGGGACCGACCGGGCGCTGGCGGCGGGAACGCTCCGCCAGCGTGGCGATAGCGGCCTGCCAGTCCTGATCGTCAGTCGCACCCGCCAGCCGGGCCTGGTCCTGCTCGGACATGACGCCCTGCCAGACCAGCGTCTCGAACTGGGGGTAATAGCGCAAGCGGTCCACCGGAAAATCGGGATGACGCCAGCAGAGGGGACCCAGCAACCGGTCAACCCGTTCGGCCTCCGCCACCTCTTCCCAGACTGCGGCTTGACCGGCTTGCCCCGCATCGGCACCGCCAAACAGACTGCTCTCAAATACCTCCCGGAAAGACGCTAATACCCCCCGGAAAGACGCTTTGCCGGGGGCCGCTGGGCGGTTGGTGCTATCCCACGCCGTTCGAGGACAGGAGATCGCGATTTCGTCGGCGAACACCTCCAGAATCGGATAGGTAAAACCCTGGGATTCGTAGAGCGCGACCTGGTCGGGTCCGCCGAAGTAGTGGCGAAACACCTCGGCATCCACCGTGGCGCTGGCGATGATCACCTGCAAGTGGGGAAACTGGGACCGCTTGAGGCGCAACAGCGCCAGGATCTTGTCGATGTTGACGCTGCGCTCGTGGGCTTCGTCGATCATCGCCACGCTGAAGCGGCGCGCCTCGCCGCTTTGCAGCCAGTGGAGCAGGGTGCCATCGGTCACGAAGATCAGCCGGTTGGCATGCACGTCCATCATCGTCGAGCCGACCTCGCTGTAGCGATAGCCGATGGCCAGGCCCGGACCCACCAGGCGGTCGTCACCGTAGTACATCTTGGCGATGAACCGGGGCGGCGCCTCGGTGGCGGGGATGCGCGGCTCGGTGACGACGATCGGTCCGCGCGCCGTCAGTTCCTCGCAGGTCAGCAGGCGAAACGGCAGCCAGGTGGATTTGCCGGAACCGGTCGGGCCGACCACCAGATGCACTCGCCGGCTGTCGCGCAGCAGGCCATGCAGCAAGGTCCCCGGCTGTTCGGTTGATCCGATCACCGCTTCGATGGGAAACGGCTCGATGGGCAAACGTTCGGTAGAAGTCTCCCGGGTCGGCGCCCGGTTGCGCTGGTAATGGGCCAAACCCCCGCAACCCTCGCCGCGCAACTGCAAAACGTCGTAATGGGAAACGCCCAAGGATCGATATTCCTTGCTGTGCTTGGGCCGACAACTCGGGCAGCGTTCCGGGGGGCTGCGGCCCAGCAAGCGGTCTTGGCGGGCGACTTCCTCGCTGTAGCTGAACCACTCCGGACAGTCCTTGCATTGAATGCGCTGAATGACCGTCATGCTATAAGCCCCACGTCTGCTCGTCCTGATACTGGGTCAATTGCCACAGGCGCTGAAAAATCACCCTGGCGGCCGGCGCCCGTTCGCAGAGCAGGTTCCGTTCCGCTTCATCCATGCGCCGCTCCAGCCGCCAACGCAACCTGGCGTTGCTGAAGTCGAGGAAATCGGGATAGGCGGCGACCAGTTCGGCCAACTGGGGACGAATGACCTTGCCATCCAGAACCCCGTGCGCTTGCCGGATGATCAGGTCGACATTCAGCTCGCCCCGGCGCCACAGCCGCGGAATCAGCGGAATCGTCGGCAGGTGTTGTGTTCGGCGCTCCCGCGCCAGATCCACCACCGCCCGGTAAAAGCCGACGGTCACATCCTCCAGGCCGGTGTGATACACCTCCACCCGCCACGGTTCGGCAAAGGCCGGATCCTGAAACAGGCACCGGGTCCGTTCGTAAATCTCCTGTTCCTGATCAGCGGAATGGTCGTACTGCTCGATCTCCCGGTTGCGGATCAGATAAAAATCCACTTCCCGGTCCAGTTCCGGATGGCGGCCCGACAGAAATCCCAGCCGCAGGGGGGAACGCTGGAGTTCGCTCTCCTCGGGCAGAACCCAGGGTTGGGCCGGGATGGGAAACGGCGCCGACTCGCTGCCGTCTCCATAGCCGAGGCGCAGGCACCGCCGCTGGTACAGAATCGACCGTGGTCCGTGGACGAGCGCGTGCAAGCCGCGCAAGAGGTCCTGGTGGTCGAACCGCTGAATGTTAAGCAGGCGGTCTTCCGGTCCGAGCAGGACCGCCTGGGCGGCCGCAAAAAAAAGGCCGGCGTCAGCCATCAGGTCAATCCTCCCGCGGATTCGCCCGGCAGGGAGAACCGGACCACCTCCACGAGGCCCAGCCCCGCTTGCCGGGCGGCGTCAAACCGGGCCAGCCGTTGCGCCCGGACCGCAGCCAGCGCGTCACCCTCGACCGCCAACGCCCGCAGCGCCTGGCAGTGGGCCGACACGCTGATCCACCCATACGATTCTCTCTCGCCCGATGGCTCAGCCGGTGGGAACGCCATGGGCAGAAACGGCGGTGCCGACGGCTTTTGATATCGGTTCGCGGCCCACGCGGCGTTCTGGCGGGCCAGCGCGGCCAGCAACTCCTGCCAGGCGGCCAGTTCGCCCGTTGGAACGCCCCAAGGTGTGAGTCGGTCCCCGAACTCCTCCACCCACGCGCTGATTCGCTGGGACAGCGCCATCAGCTGGGCGCGGGCGGCGCTGGCTTGCAAACCCTTGGCCAGCTTGCGAGCGGTTTCCGCGACGCCTTGCGCGAGTTCCGCCAGGCTGGCGCCCGCCGTCCGGGAAGGCTGGTTCCATAAACCGGGCGGAACCGCCAGCAGGCGAAGTGGCGGTCCGGGCAGCGGCTGATTCATAACCGTATCCTCCGGCTTTTCAGCAGGCGGTTCCGCAGGTCCTCATCCAGGGCGTCGCGGTCCTGATTAGCCGCCACCACCGTCAGGTCTGACGTACCGCTGGGGTCGACGCTCCGATCCGGCACGATGCCCAGGATCAAGGGCGGGGGTTCCCGGCGTGGCGCACACGCTCGCAGCTCAGCCAACCAGGTCCGGGTAGCGAGGGGCGTCAGGGCCGCCGGGTCCGGGATGCCCGTCAGCACCAGGGGTTGCCCCGCCGCGACTTCGAACTCGCCGCCTCCCGCCCGCCGCCAGGTGGTGGCGAACGCCGGCTGACACCCAACGCTGTAGGCCAGCGCCGACGAACCCAGCAACAGCTTGGGTTGAGGCGTCGGCTGGTTGGCGGTTTCGGCGGTGGCGAGCAACTTCTCCACACCAAAACTGGCCAGCGCGGCGGCCCGGGCATGGTACAGCAAGGCCCGGTAACGGACCTGCTCGCCCGGATCCACGGCGCCGCCGAACAGCTCGGCCGCCTGCGGGCACCAGGCGATCAACAGCGCTGCCGCCCAGGGTGACCAGAGTTCCCGGTGGACCGCCAGACAGGCCCGCTCGGCGCCTTGCCGCAGCCGATCGCCGAGCGCGCGCCGAATGGCGGCCGGAAACGGCGTCAAGCCTTGCAGCATGACCGCTGCCTGGGCGGCCGTGATTTCCCGTCGGTCGAAGCGGAGGTCCGCCCCCAGCAGCCGGCCCAGCAGCACGATTTCCCGAGGAACCGGCAGTAGCGGGTCATCGGTTCTACCCGTAGTCGGTAAAAACCGCAGGGTGTCCGCGCCGCGCACGGCCCATTCGCACAGCAACCCCAGCGTCAAACCGGCCGTGGCGCTGCCCCGGGCAAAATGGGTGTGGTCGCGGGTGGCGAAGCCCACCGTGTCAACGGCGTTGTCTTGAGCGTTGAACCGATAGGCCATGACGCCCAGCAGGTGATCCTGCACGGCGAAGCGTTCGGGCTTCCAGTCCCGGTCCCGCAGTCTGGCATTTTGCGCGTGGTGCTCGAAAACCTGGCCGGCGTGCCGGGTCGCATACTGGTGATGGAACGATTGCACCGCCCGGTCGAAGCGGTCCAGGCTCTCCTGCAACTCCCGCGCGGCGAGGGCGACGCGCCGGCGGCCCTGCAACAACAGCCACGGCAACGGATCTTCGCCGGTTTCGCGCCGGTCCCGATACTCGGCCCAACTGGCGGCTAGCTCCGGGAACGGCTGCTCGCCCAGATCCGCGGCGATGTCCCAGGACACAACCGATATTCCGCCATCCGGACGACCGAGCAGCAGACAGGCGAAGATCCCCTCGCCCAGATGTTCCACCGGAAACAAGCGGCCGCCCAACGGATGCCACTCCCGCAGAAAGCCGGCCACCACGGTCTGCCAGTCGGCGTCCGCCGGCGCCAAGGGACGGAAAGACGCGGTGGCCGGGACCGGCGCGGCCGTCTCCAGAAACCGCCGATAGTCCTCTGGCAGGGCCACCGGGAGATTTTCCAGCACGGTAGCCAAGACCGGCAGCATCATCGCCATGGGCAAAACTCGTAAAGCTGCACCGGGGGAATCCGGATATGTTCGGGATCGTTGTTATAAGCGTCGATGCGTTGGTTAAGTTCCTGCACGCGGGCCGCCGTATCGGGGCTGAACGCACCATTCGATACGAAGTGGAATTCCTGAATGGCATCGGTGCGCAGCGCATTCCAGACCCGTTCCAACTGATCCTGGGTGACGAAACTATCGCCAACGGCGGAATGCTTAAAATCCACTCCCACCTGATCGCCGTTCTGGCGGGTGATCGCCAAATCCGCTTCCAGGGTGGACCAGCGGGTCGACGCGAGCGGACCGGCGCGACCATAGCGGGCCTGGCTTTTCACGCCAAAGTTCAATTGATCGGTCGGCCAGATCGACAAGGGCGCCGGGGTGACGTTTCCCAGCGGCTTGCTCTGCGAGGATGCCCGAACCAGGGAAGCCGAAGCCAATACCTCGAAGGCAAAGCCGTCTGCCTTGCCAGGTTTAGGGTTTTTCAGATTGGCCACCCAAGCGGATTCCCGGTTACGGATGCCAGCGAACAGGCCGGTGGCCTGGGGATGCCACTGGTAAAGAGTCCGCAACGCCTTTGGGATCGTCGCTGCCATCTGTTCGTCCAGATGAGGATTGCCCAAACCGGCGATCAAATCCGACTGATGGTCGGCGCGGTCCAGCAGCAGTCCCTGGATTTCGGCCTGATCCTCGGGCGACAGGCGTCCCAGCCGGTTACTGAACTCGTGCAGGTGATCCTGGGTGACGCCGAGTTGTTTGGCCCGCTGGATATCGACCTGCACGGCGCCCTCCCGCGCGCTGGTCACGATGCCCTGGCTCTCACCGGGCCGGCTGATGTCGAGCCGCTTCAGCACCGACGCGCGGACCTCGAGATCGGGCCGCGCCGGCCGCTGGCGATAGTCAAAATGCTCGCGATCCGCTTTGGAAAAGACCAGATGACAGCCTTGCGCCACACGGTTCTCCCATTAATCTGGCTGCCGTAGCTGGAATCAGCCTCCCCCTGGCAACCTGTTTTTGTTTGTGGTTTTCACCTTTAATGCGAATTAAGCGCTTTGTGGCAAGACATTCCGCACAAACATGGCGGCCGCCAACCGCCCGAAGACATGGACGAGAAGACCCTGGGAAGAGCGTACCTTGCTGGCGATCTCGATGCCGG
>WBZP01002397.1_pt1 | contig 21604 bp, 18 predicted proteins | sample 5204301 | NCBI WGS metagenome assembly WBZP01 (sample SAMN12412401, study PRJNA552823) | activated sludge metagenome | isolation source: activated sludge from nitrification reactor of wastewater treatment plant... | place: USA: Pennsylvania | collected 2017
GTGGCGCTTCGGCGGGTTTGCTGTCGGGAGCTGGCTTAGCGGGCGCAGCCTTGGGTTCCGCAGCTTTTGGTTCCGCTGGGGCTTTTGGTTCCACAGCGGGCTTGGCCGGTTCCGGCTTGTCCGGTGTAGCGGGCACCGCTTCCGGCTTGGTGGCGGGCGGCGGGACAGACGGTTCGGCAGCGGCCGGCGGGACCGGATCACCGGGGGCCTTTTCGAGCTTGAGCCTCTTCTTTGGCTTCTTTTCCGGCTTCTTGGCCGCCGCATCATCTTCTTCGGGTTCCTCGCCGGTCGGTGTCGCCACAGGCGCAACCTTGGCGGGCGGCGGATTCGTCGCGCTGGCATCCACGGTCGGCGTGGCCAGATCGGTCATCGGTGCTGCATCGGCGAGCACTCCTGCGTCGACGGTGACAACTGGCTGTGGTGGCTCTGCGCCCGGCAGGGCTTTCAGGGTCAAGCTGCACGGCTGACCTTCGAGGACGTTGACCGTCACGGCCTCTGATTTTTCGACCCCATCGGCCGGGTTGCGCAGCACGAAGCGATGCTGTCCGACGCCTAGCTCGATCGTCATGAGCTCTTTGGGGTTGTGGGTCACCCCAATCGGCGCTCCGCCGCCATCGACCCAGACCTGCATCCCAGCGGGCTCGACGAGAACCGCGCACTGCGCACGGACCTGCGGCTTGATTCGCTTGGGGATCAGCACGATCGCCAGCACCACCAGCGTGAGCACGAGCGTGAACAGCGCCAGCCAGACCACAAACGAAACCCTCGCCACCGGTTGCGCGATGCCAAGATCAGGCGCGCCCGTGGGTGTACCCGGCGGAGGCCCTAGCTGATAGCCTTCGCCGAAGACGCGACGCTCTGCGGGCTTTTCGCCGGGCAGGGTCATCGTCTGATACTTGGCATGATCTTCGGGGGTGGGGGCGGGCAGGCCATCGCCGCCGACCTGCGCAACGATGACGGTGATGTTGTCGGGTCCGCCACCGGCCCGGGCGAGATCGATCAGCTTGCGGGCTGTCTCGGCCAAATCTTCGGTCGAGGCGAGCACTTCTTGGATCTCTTCATCGCTGACCACACCGACGAGTCCATCGGAGCACAGCATCACCCGATCGCCACGACGGAGCGTTTCACTCGACAGCACGACCTCGATGTCTTCTTGGACGCCGAGCGCTTGCAAGATGACGTTCGAGTGCTCGAACAGCTTGGCCTGCTCCGGCGTGATCTGACCCGAATCGAGAAGCTGGTTGACCAGCGACTGATCGTGGGTGATCTGCGTGAGGGTGCCCGATCGGCAGAGGTAGGCGCGGCTGTCACCGATCTGCGAGACGACGATCTGGTTGCCGAGGATGACCATGCCGGTCAGCGTCGTCCCCATGCCGTTTTTTGATAGATCGGCGCAGGCGGCTTCCCAGATCTCAATGTTGGCACGCGCCGTCGAGTCTCGCAGCCAACGCGACATCCGATGGAAGCTGGTTTCGTTCTGGGCCTCGGGGGGCAGGGAAACGCTGGTGCCAGTGAGTGCGTCTGCGGTTTTGCCGTCAGGAACATTGGCGTCCCCGACGTACTTGAGCATCTGCCGCCGCATCGATTCGACGGCCATGTGCGATGCAACCTCGCCGGCTGCCGCACCGCCCATACCGTCGCAGACCACCAGCATCGCTCCCTTATCGGTGAGCGTGATGTCACGAGGTTCTAGGAAGTTGGACTCGCCGCTGCCGAGGTCAACGATGATGAAGTTGTCCTCGTTGTGCTCGCGGATGAGCCCAACGTCGGTGGCACCAACGATGCGGACCTGGATGGTGGGTTTTTCGTCCGACATCATGGGTCCTATGGCTCGTACCGGAGCACTTGTTCGCCCAAGCGAATGACATCGCCTGGCTGGATATCGCGATCACCGCGTAGCCGCACGTAGGTTCCGTTCGATGAATTCTGGTCTTCTAAGCGTACTTTACCCCCGACCCGAGACACCAGAGCATGCCGCCGAGACATGAATTCGTCGTCGGGGAAGACGATGTCGCCTTCTTCTCGGCCCAGCAAAATTTCTGAGCGGCTTAGATGCCAAATGTCACGACTGACCGCTGCCGTCGTGAGCTGGCGCAGGCGTCCCCAAGATTCGCGCGGAATGCTTCCCAACACACGCACCCCCTGCTCACTGACCGCGGGTTGATCTCGCTCGTCGCTCAGGAGCAGCTCGAAGCGGATCAGCTCGCGGCCAACGAAGAAGACATCGCCAGCCTGCAGCTCATGTGGTTCGCGGAGCTGCCAAAACACACCGTTTACGGTATCGAGCGCCCGTACCTTGATGCCGCTCAGGCTCGGGGTGAGCCGAACGTGACGAGCGGCCAGATACGGATCATCGGCAAAGCAGCGGTGGGTGGTTCGACCCAGATCGCAGCTTTCACCGCTCAAGGTCAGCACTTCACCGTCGCTACCATCGCGCCGCAAGAGCACCACGCGACCGCGTAAGCCTTTGTCGCGCCCAACGATCGGTTCAGCGCTCGGGCCGCGCTGCGCAGCCGGGATGGATGCGGCGGCTTGCGGCCTGACTGGGGCCTGCGGCGGATTGCTTCCTCGTCGAGGAGGTGCTGGTCGCGAGGCAGCTTCCGGAATGATCCGATTGCCACAGTGCTGACAGTACATAAAACCCGCTGGCGTCGGATGTCCGCAGTGCCCGCAGGCGATCTTGGTTTGAGGTTGGCGCTTGCTGTTCAAGTTCTGCCCGCAGCTTCGACAGAATGACACAGAGACTGGATTCGAAGCGCCGCAGCTCTCGCAGGGGGCTTGGTCCGTGCTGGCGACCTGTGGCAATCCGTGCAGTCGTTCGTCGTTGGCTGGCGGCTTGTCTGACGGCAAACCGCCAGAATCGATGCTGCCCACAGGCAGCGCTCGCAGCGCCAAGAGTGGTTCAGCCGGCGCAGCCGGGATCGAGGTCGCCGCCGCTGTCGAGCCGACGCTACCCACCACTGCCCCACCGGGACTGTCAACCAGGCCATCGACCGACCTGCCGCAGTCTTGGCAGAACAGCGCGCCGTCTCGATTGGCTTTTCCGCAGTTCTTACACCGTGCCATCGCGAGGTAACCGGGATCTTGCTCTCCCTATATTAACTAGACAGTGAAGGGGCGAGCCAAGCCCAAAATCCGGGTTTACACCGCTCCGCCCCAAAATATTCCCAGCAAAGGTCGCGGTCCAGGCCGCCAAGGTCGCGCTGACTGTTTACAGGGTGATGCTAGGTGCGCTAAAACCTCTATCCCTACATGAGTCGAAGCGCACAGGATGGAAGCTCTGCGGAGCGCGTCGAGATGCCGATCCGGCAAAATCTCGACGGAGCAGGGCCGCCGGTGGCGATGCAGTGGCCCCGGTTTACACGTTGGCAAAGGCTCGTTTTCGGCCTCTCCTGCTGGCGTGGTGTGGGAATGCTCGTCGCTGCGCTCGGGTTGGTGGGAGCGCTGCCCGGTTGTATGGGGCCGGTCGCCAAGGCTCCCTATGCTCGACGGCTCGGCTCGGGAGAGGCTGGCAGCCTGATCGGGCCGTTTGATGGCCAAGTCATCGATCAAAGTACGGTAACTCCGTTGAGCAGCGCGCTGGTCATCGGGACGTGGGCGTTTCAAGAGGCTGGTGGCATTGCGGTGCCCGAATCGGCCTATTCGGTGACAACGGTCACTGGCAGCGATGGTAGCTACTCACTACCGAGTCTCCCGGCGGGTCGTCAGTTTGCCGGGCTGCTTCGCCGCTTCACGCTGGTCGTCTACAAAGCCGGATTTGTCGGTTATCGATCGGATGTCCGGTTCGACGATCGCTCACCGCGTCACGACTTCGTGCAGCGGGGCAACGTGGTCCGGCTTGATCGCTTTCCGCAGGGAGAGTCGCACGCACGGCACTTGGTGTTTTTGGGCAGTGGTGCTGCGCTGCGTGGCGCCGCCCAAGCCGAGATCATTCAGGCGGGGCTGGAGCTGCAAGAATCGGCACCCCAGTTGGTACCAGATCCGACGGTGACGCTTGCGCCTCCGGCTGCTTCGGAGTCGAGCGGCACTCACTGATTGGCAGTTTTGCCACTGGTAGGGAAGGAACTTGAAGTTGCGGATGCGGCTTTCTCGACGATGGAACGGGGCAATGGCGGTGGCGGCAGCGGTCGCAACGACGGTGCCCGCCCACGGATATGAGGGTTCCACCACGCTGGCTGGGTTGACCGAACAGGCGGCGCTGCAATCTCGACTGCATCGCCGGGTCGTTGAGCGGTTTGCGCTCTCGCTCGGTATCTTCGAACCCCTGCGGTTGGACCCAGCGACGCTTTCTACCGATCGGGCCCGCAACTTGTTCGTGCGGCTGAGCGCGCTTGATGCGGGGCAGGGTTATGCGCCGGAGGTGCTCACGCGCAAAGGCGGGCAGAGCTTGTCGCCGCTGCGTCAGCATGTACTGGGCTGGCTGGCGGCAGGAACGGTGCTGGAGACCCATCCAGCGCTGCGGGTTCGTCACCACTTCGTGGATGCAAAGAGTGGCGCCGGGCTGCGTCGACAACCGGGTGTCACAGCGGCAGCGGCCTCGACCGATTCGGTGCAGCAGGGAATTTCGTCGCTGCGGCAGTTGTTTTCGGGTGCCGCGATGGACGGCACGGGCCTGGCTGCTCCTGACTGGATTGAGTCGGCCGACAACGATTTGGGGCTGACCGTTTTTGGGGATGCCTATGAGCGTGCCGTAACGGCGGAGACCGTGGCGGCTCGTGAGACGGCCCTGGTGGAAGCACTGCTGTCCGCAGGTGCGATGCTGGCGGTGCTAGAGCAGGTCGGTGATCCGGCCTACGTTCATAACGATCTACACGCGGTGCTGGCGGGGCGATATTCGAGCTATGTCGCGGAACACTACGGCCGGGCCGGGGTGCCGCAGCCGGATCTGAAGCTCGAGCTTGCGCCACCACAGCGGTTTCGAGATCTGGTGTTCGATGGCAAAGGCGGCGGACTGGCAGAGCGGACCGCGCAGAGCTATTTGTCGACGGACTCGATCTCACGCAAGGTGCTGCCGGCTGGGACCAAGTTGGTCGGGCAGGGCGGTTACTTGTCGACTCCGTGGGCCAAGCACTGGCTGGCCTGGACGCAGCAGCGCGCTTCGGAGGAAGGCGAGTCGTCGCACAGTGCGCTGTTTCTCGATGATCGGTGCTTTGCCGACTATGCGAGTGCGCTGCTGCCTGCGGTGGGCAAGTTCGCCCAGGTCGGGCTCGACTTTCTGCTGCGCGGCGATCTGCGGCTGTCGTTTTCGACTGAATCGGGGTTGGTGATCAAGCTACTCGATGAGCAGCTCGGTAGCGGCAGCTTGACCGTGCTGGGGGAAAAGGCGTCGGGTGAGCGACTCGTGCTCAAGACGCTGTCGACCCTGCCGTCGCGTCCCGGTGTCTTGGGAACCGTGCCGCTCAGCGAGGAATCGATCAAGGACTACGTACGGCTGGTGGTGCTGTGGAAAGGCCGCGATCACAACGGCCAACACCTCGTGACCTCGTCCCAGCTTGGGCTTCGCAAGACCGAGCCGGTGGCCCCCGCAGCCCCCGCCCCCGAGGCTGCCAGCGAGTAGCTTACTTATCGAGATCGGCGGCCAGCTCGGGGCGATGGTTGCTGGCGACGCCCCAGCGCGACTTTTTCCACTGGCCTTGATAGGCCATCCACATCCCCATCGCATCGGTGACAAAGCGCAGCGCCAGTGGCTCGGTTTGGTTGAGCTCGTGCTGTTCGCCAGGATCGTCCTGACCGTTGTAGAGCTTGACCTGACCCGAGCCTCCGACCCACAGCTTGTAGCGACTGAGCCGCATCACATGGGCTAGCTCATACTGGCTGGCGATCGCTGGGCGGGGATAGCCTTGACCCATCCCTTGCGCCACCGAGATGAGCGACTCGCCTTGCACATCCTTGGGAATCGGCTGCCCGAAGGCCTCGGCCATCGTCGGCAGGATGTCCACCAGCTCCGTACCTTCCTCGACGACTTTGCCACCTGGGAACAGCGGTGGGTAGTAGATCCACAGCGGGATGTGAATCAGCTCTTGGCGGAGGGACTGACCGTGACCGATGCGACCGTGATCCCAGAACTCTTCCCCGTGATCGGAGGTGTAGATGATCATCGTGTCGTTTTCGTGCCCGGTCTGCTTGAGCAGCTCGAGCAGCTTGCCGAAGTGATGATCGTTATAAGAGATGTCGCATTCGTACAGGGCCAGCACGCGCTGCCGATCCCGCGCCGTCACCGTGAGCTGTCCAGCGACGATTTTGTCGAGCTGCGGGTCCATGCAGCCCTTCATAAACGGCCCATTATAAGGAGTGGGATCGTACTTGGAGATCCATGGCTCATAGGCCCGCCACGAGACGTGCGCGTCGATGGTGCCCAGGTACAAGAAGAACGGCTTCGACTTGCCTGGGCCTTTTTCCAGAAACTGTTTGGCGTCTCCGACTAGCTCGGCGCTCTTGAGCCCGCCACCTTCGTGGATGTGGTTTTTGAGAACATCCCAGCCATCGCCAAAGCCCCAGCGCTTGGTGATGTAGCCATTGGCGATATGCGCGATGGTGTACAGCCCGGCTTGCTTCATCACCTCGGGAATGATCGTGAAGCTGTCTGGCAGGACCGCTTTGTCCGAGATGAACTTGTGAGTGGCCGGATACAGGCCGGTAAACAGCGAGGCATGGCTGACCCGTGACTCGTTGCCCTGTGAGTACGTCACCGCAAAGCGAGTCGCCCGTTTTGAAAACTCATCGAGCACCGGCGTGTCGACCCGCGAGTTTTTGTTCCACAGCTTGAACTTGTCTGCGCGGGTATCGTCGGACAGCCAGAACACCACGTTGCGCGGCTTTTCCAGCTTGAGCGGCGGGGGGGACGCACCTCCAGCCAAGAGCTGGGCTTTGTCGATCGCGAGCTTGTCACAGGAGCCTTCGGCGCGGAGTCCAATGCGGCGAATCTCTCCGGCATGGCTGGTGAGCGAAAGGGGGACTCCGTCCAGGCTGGCGGTCTGGCTTGCACCACGCTGACCGGGTTGGGGACCATCGACCGTCACTTTGAGGGAACAGGCACCGCCCTCTCCTTTGACAGCCAGCGCGCCGCCCTTGGGAACGTACGCATAGTAATGAAGCGCGCCGCCTGCCGGAATCAGCAGCCTCGACCCATCGGAAAGTTTGGGCAGCGGAGCGTTCGCTGGGGGAGTGCTGCCGCCCACTTGAATCCACTCCACGGCTGCTGCCGCTTTGTGGGAACCCGAACCGCCACCGAGCGCGAACGTGCCGCTCTGCGCAAAGGTCAAGCTGAGCGTGTTTTCCCCCGCGTGGAGTGAGTCGGCGGGGAGTGGCACGGTGACCAGTTGCCAGCCTTCGTTGAGCGGAACCGCCGCGCTTGATTTGCCACCTACGCTGATCTTGAGCGAGGACTTGCTCGGGCTCTTGAGCGATAGGAAGACCGCTTGATTCTGGGTCTGACCCGGGTGTAGTGGCACCTGCAGCTTGGCCGCCGTCGTGGGCAGGGCGACTTTTTTGCCATCCACTTCCGAACGCAGCTTCCAACTGGCGGTCGGGCGTCCAAAGTGGGCATAGCGCGCAAAGCCTGCCGAGCCACCGAGCAGCACGAGTCCCCCGCGCTGCTCGATGTGCGCCAAGGTTCGGTTCGCATGCAGATCAAAGACCGGATGTCCCGTTGGCACCACTGGCGCTGCGGTTTGGCCAAAGGACGCGGATGCGAAAAGAAACGGGGCCAGGCTAGCGCTCAGGCTCCACAGCCAGCATCGATTAAGACCACTCAACTTCGTTCGTCCTCCCAAAAATAATTCGCAAGGTCGGGGAACATACACGCAGGTTGGGCCGAAAACCAAGACAGGGGGCACAGCATTTTGGCCACTCAGCTACACAACATGCTGCACATTTGTTCGGGCTCGCTGGGACATCTTGTGTGGCTTGCCCGTCCGAAAACTGAGGTTCGCTGTGCTGTGCCGCAACAGCGGTCGGGGGGGTGGCGGGCTCAGCGCGGCGCTGAGTGCGACGCCAAAATTGAGAAATCGTGGGATTTTAGGTCTTTACAAGTTCCCCGTGGCTATTGCCAAATGAGAGGTACCTAAATGGCGAGCAAGCATCCGCGCGGCCTTTACGTACTTTTCTTCACGGAGACGTGGGAGCGCTTCGGCTTCTATTTGATGCTGGCGCTGTTCACGCTCTACCTCACCGAGTATTACAAGATGTCCGAGGCTGAAGCCTCCAGCATCTACGGCGCGTACATGTTCTTTGTGTACCTGACGCCGTTCTTCGGTGGAATCCTGGCGGACCGGGTCTTCGGTTACACCCGTGCCATCTTGAGCGGAGCAGCGCTGTTGGGCGCTGGCTATCTGGTCTTTTCGATCCAGAACCAGACCGCGTTTTATGCCGCGCTGTTTCTGATGATCATTGGAAACGGCCTGTTTAAGCCCAACATCTCGACGCTCGTTGGGAACCTGTATCCGCAGGGCGACTCCCGACGCGACTCGGCCTTTTCCATCTTCTATATGGGAATCAACCTGGGCGCGCTGTTTGCGGGTCCGGTGGGCGAGTTTATGCGCACCAAGTTTGGCTGGTCGATGGCGTTTGCGACCGCCGGGGTGGGCATGGCCTTTTCGTTCATCATCTTTGCGGCGCTGCGCAAGCACGTGACGCTCGGCGATACGCGGTCCTCGGTGGCGGCGGTACTAGACATGCCTCTGCCCGCTGAGTACGAAGACCGTCCCGACCCGCCTCATGTCGAGCGGCAGCGGATCATCGCCCTGACCATCATGTGTTTGATCGTGATGTTCTTCTGGATGGCTTTCCATCAGAACGGAACCTCGCTGACGTTCTGGGCTCGCGACAACACCGATCGAATGCTGCGCCTGGGCTCGTGGTCGTGGGAGATTCCGCCCGGCGTGTTCCAGGCCTTCAACTCCGCGTTCATCATCATCCTGACCCCGATAGTCGTCCGCTTTATGACCTTTCTGCGCGCTCGCAACCTGGAGCCGAACACCCCTGCCAAGATTGGCATCGGCATGCTGCTGACCGGCGTGTCGTACGGGATCATGGTCATTGCATCGTGGCTTGGCGGAGATCACGGCAAGGTGAGCATGGGTTGGCTGATTGGCTGCTACTTCGTCATCACCATCGCCGAGCTATTCCTCTCGCCGATGGGCTTGTCGATGGTCACGAAGCTCGCGCCACGGCGGATGACGGCGATGCTGATGGGCGTGTGGTTTATCGCTACCGCGATTGGCAACTATCTATCAGGGTTCATTGGTCGCTACTGGAAGCCTTGGAAGCACTCCGAGTTCTTTACGCTGCTGGTGGTGACTTCGTTGTTTGCGGCCTGTCTTCTGCTATCGCAGTACCGTCGACTCAAGCTGGCAATGCCCCCCGAAGGTCCGCCTGAAGACGACAAGAAACAAGCCGATCCTGAGCCAGCCGTGGCGGCAGTCGCTGACGCTGGCTACTAGTCCCGCTCCGAGGTCGTTTGCGCGGAGATCCTGGACCACTCCTCTATACGTAGGTGTGTCGCCGTGTCTTCCGTCGAATCTGTCGCGCTAGGTGTCCTCTCTAGCACTCCTGCGGTCACATCCACAGAACAGTACGTCATCGGGCCGTTCCTGAATCAGGGCGGCATGGCGACTGTGTTTTTGGGCAAACACATTGGCCGCACCGGAATCACGACGCCGATTGTGCTCAAGCGGCTGCGCTCGGAGTTCACCCACGTTCCTGCGCTCCGGGCTCTGCTTCTGGCGGAGGCTGAGCTGCAATCGCGACTGCTCCATCCGTGCATCGTGCGGACCACCGACCTCGTGGTACTCGATGGCGAGTACTACTTGGTGATGGAGTACGTGCGCGGCGGTGACTTGCAGCTTTTGCTGCGACGAGCGCGGCGGCGTGGTCAGCGTTTTTCGGCAGCAGCGGCGCTCTATATCGTGCGTGAAGTGCTGCAAGCGTTGGCCTATGCGCACGAGCTACGCGACCCCCAGGGTGTTCCGCTCGGCGTGATTCATCGCGACATCTCTCCGGCCAACATCCTGATTTCGGGCGATGGCGAGGTGAAGCTATCAGACTTTGGGATCGCCCAGACGTCTACGGCCGAAGCGAGTCTGCGTTTGCGCGGCAAGGTTGGCTATATGTCTCCCGAGCAAGCGCGGCAAGAGGAGCTCGATCCGCGCTCCGATCTGTTTTCGCTGGGCACCGTTTTGTATGAGCTGCTCACTGCCAAGCGCCTGTTTGTGGGACAAGAAGGAGAGAGCGCCAATCGGGTGTATGCAGCACCGATTCTGCCGCCGTCGGCACTCTGTCCGAACCTGCCTCGGGACGCCGATGCGATCGTGCTGCGCGGTTTGGCTCTCGACAAAAGTGAGCGGCCTCACTCGGCACTGCAGTGGTACGAAGAGCTGCTGGATCTATCGCGTCGGCATGGGCTGTGGATGGATCGGGCCGAGCTGGGAGTCCATCTGCGCTCTCTGCTGGGCGATGAACCAGAGTCGTGGCGGCTTCTGGAGGAGCGGTCGGGAACAGCGCGGATTCCGTCCTTCCTAGAAGAAGAAGACATGTGGGAGGACAGAGCAGGCGAGGGCACGATGGGAATCTCGGTGGTGAGGACGCTCGAGTTTGTCGCGCTCAAACCAAGTGAGGTAGCACCACTTCACTGCGACGTCACAGCGCCCGTACCCAGGCAGACAGAGCCCTCTGTTTCGGCGGTGCTTCCGGTGGCACCGGCCACCCGCATTATTTTAGAGACCGCACCGCTGCGCCTGGTGGATTCCCTGCACTTGCCGGTGGTGCGAGTCCTGGTTTTTTCGGTCCTGTCTTTGCTCGCGGCTGCGCTGGTGTGGCTTTTGCTGCGGTAGCGATTTCGTCGCTCGGGACGCGCTTCGTTCCAGTGTATGGCGACGTCGCAAAGAATGCGCTCCTACCAATTGACAGGTTTTTCGGCGACGTGCTCTAATACTTCGGTGAATGATAAGCGCTGGCAGGATCTCACCGGGGTGGTGGCTGCCCTGGCTGCGGACAGCATCTTGATCCAGCGGCGCATGGATCAGGTGACCGAGTTACAGCGCGAGCGGTTTGTCGCGCTCTTGGCTGCGACTCCCGATTTGGTACGGAGTCTGCTGTTGCCCTTGGTACCGCCGACGCAACTGGTCAAATCGCATACGGTGAGCTGTTCGCTGCGGATGACCAAGACCCACTCGGCGTCCGGTTCGATCATGGTGTCGCCGATCAACCTGGGCCACGCGCTGCTGTACGAAACCAGCCCCTCCGAGCAGTCGTCCTTGACCATCGAAGTTCAGTCCATCCCGAAGCAGGCCGCCAAGCAGAAGCACATCTGAGGAGCCTTCTATGTCGAACAAGATCATTGAAGATTTGACGCATATTCCCAACATCATTGCAGGCCTAGGGCTGAGCATTGCGGAGGCGCAGCGGCATTTCGATCTCGACTACCTACAGTCGGTCGAGCGGCTCCTGGTGATGGCGCAATCGATGTTAGGAGGCCAAAAAAGTCTTCCTGCCACGGCGGGAAGTTCGTCGACGGCGACCACAGAGCTGACCGCAGAAGAGCGCAAACAACAAGAGCAGTTTCAGGCGCTCTTTAAGGAACTCCTGATCGCGGTGGCGCCGAGTCGCTACCAGTTCACAGAGACGACGCTTACCGTGAAGCTAGACCTCGCGCAGCACATCGATGTATCCGCTGGGGTGGGCTTGTCTGCTGGAATCGGCGGCGTCGCGATCAATGCCGCGCTGAGCATTGGCTACGGCAGTGACTACCGAGGTGCTGCGGAGTGTAAGACCATCCTGCAAGCGGTCCCAGCCGATCAAGCGACGCTGCGGCTCCTGCTCGATCGTGCCAAGGACTTGTCGGCCAAGGATCTGAGCATGCCCGAGCGCAGCAAGGTAGATAGCGCAGTGCTCGCGCAGACCGGCAAGATTTACGAGCGCATTGTCGGGTGTCCGCCCGCTGCCGTTAGTGAAGGCAGTGACCCCGATACCATCGAAGTCAAGGCACCGCCTCCCGTTGCCAATCCATCGCGCAACTCCAAGACGCCTTAGGCCATCGCTGCCTTCCCTTCTGCCATGCCGACCGATACCACCCACCAGACTCTGATCCTTCAGCTTCGTACCGAGATAGACCGGCTCTATGATAGAGCCGCTGATCCCGGAAGCAGCCAGTTTCGCAGCAAGTATGATGAGGTCGCGACCCTTTGGGAGAAGCTGCGCGACCTGACCAGCAAGTCCCAAAGTGGCGACATCGCGGATTTTTTCGACGCGATTGGCAGTGGTGTGATTGGCGCGCAGAAGCGGCTCGACCGAGCCTCTGAGGAGTATGTCCGAAGCGCTCTGTACGTCAGACCGGATGGCACTGAGGACGGGAGTTCAGCATCGGCTACACTTCCTGCCAACGCGTCGATGTTTCGGATTCCTCGCGTGACCGCAGAGCTGAAGTGTTCGCTCGAAACCAACCGCGATAAGAAGCTAAATCTAGTCTTCTATTCCGACCGCAACGATGTCCGCGAGCTGCACCAGCAGACCATTTCACTCGAAGTGGTGGCCGTGCCCGTACCGCCCGACTATCTGAACCAACTAAAGACCCGCGAGCAAGCGCAGGAGCCTTCCGATGAAGAACCAGAAACTGATGAAGACCGAAACGGTCCCATCGGCGGTTCCGGCGCAAAAGTCCCGCAGATTTTCTCTCTGTCTAGCGATGAACCCGAGGAACCAGCAGCGCTAGATAGAATCACCCAGTCCATGGCCCAGCGTCTGACTGAAGCAGACTCTCATAAAGAGTCATTTCATATGCCTACTATTGACAGTGCGATGGGTTCGTCATCCCTGCCAGCGGTGATGGTTCAGAACTTTCTGCAACAGAAACTCAGTGATGGGAGCGATCGTCGCGAGGTCAAGGAGCTACTGGAAAAGCTGCTGGAAAAGGCCGATCCCAAGCAGCTCAAGTCGCAAGGTCTGTCAGATGTTCAGCGTCGACTATTGCCGGCGTGGGAACGTGCGCTGGTGTTTACCGATGCGCACAACACGCGCTTTGTGCTGTTGGCGATGACCGACAAACAGCCCCGACTCCTACTGTGGCAGCTTGTGCTACGCCCCGCGTCTTTGCGACTCCTGTACAAGCTTCCCAAACAGAAGCAGCTCCAGCAGGAGCAGGCTCGCTTGCAGCGATTTGTTGCTGGGCTTGGTGATGCACAAGCTGCGGCGCGGCGCATAGACGGATAACCGATGGCGGATGTGCTTGCTCCGCTCGAAGAACTGCCCGCGACGACGGCGGCGCTGATGTCGGCCACGCTGCGAGCCGGACGAAACCTGACGGTCCAGAGTGCGGAGCGGCTTGCCCAAAGGGCTGGTGGGCCTGCTGATACACTGTGGGCGATCCGCAAGACCTCGCTCGATCTACGCTTTCTCGTTGCCCGTCAAGGGGAAGAGGTCTTTTTCTTCTTCTTTAAGCGTCAGCTTCCCCAGGTTCGACCGTTGATGGCGCGGCTACAAGCGTGCGTGCAGGCCACCGAGGAGGTCGTTCCTGTCGTGGTTTCAGTCGGCGCTATCCAGCCCCAATCGGCACTCCCGCAGCAGCCGATCTACCGTCTGAAAGTGCCTTCGTTTCTGTTTGTGAATCCAACTGCGGCAGAGCTTTCGCAGTATGCCCCACCGGGCACGACCGCCCAAAACGGAGTGCTGTTCCGCGTGGGCAAAACGGGTCGCAGCATTCTGGGAATCTGTCGTCCAGAGTTAGGAATCAAAGCGAAGGTTTCCTATCAAGTGGACGGTGAATCGCCACGACTGCTGACCAACTGGCCTGTTGAGCCATTCCTGGCTTTGATCGAAACCCTGCGTGAGTTCATCGCGGGGGAACAGACCAACAGCACCGAGCTGGATCTCGAGCTTCCCACTGACCCGAGCCAGATGTCCGACGTACACGTCACGCTGTATTGGTTCGTGGAGGCCTTCCGTGCCATGGAGGATGCGCAGCGGGTGATTCTGCCTGTTGAGTCTTCCTCTGCGTCCGCTGCTCTGATCAGACCAAGCTACGGCACCACTTCCTATTCCGCCGAGATCGCGCTGTCCGTCGATTCCAACGGTCGCTTTGCCTCTGCCAAAAGCCAGGATCTGATTTCCCTGGGAATGCACCTGTCGGTTCTGCGAGAAAAGGGGGCCCTGCTGGCACGGATCGCGCTCGACCCACCGGATTTTCTGTGTCAGGGCGCGCTACGTGATGCCTTTCTAGAATCGCTGCGGCAGAGTGCTCCGAAGGAACTCCGCAAGGCCTTGGGATTTGGCGAAGACAGTGCTTGGTCCGATTTTTTGGACAGCGCCAAAGAGCGCTCGGTGGTGTTTCGGATCGCTCGGGATGGCAATACCGATCAAGATGCCGTGGTGCTTCCGGGCACTGTGGCCGGCACCTTTCGGACAGTCATTTTGCGGACCCAAGCGGTGGTTGATGCAAGCGGACCCTCACCGCGTGTGGCGCTTTCGAAAACCGTACGAATGTACGACTCCGCTGCGGGTCAGGCCCAGACCTTGGATGTCGAGACAGTGACCTACTTTATGCGCCTGGCCTGTGCACTACAGAGCTGGCTGCGCGTGATCTAGCGCGTCGCGATCGAGACCCCCAGTCCTCGCGTTTACTTTTCAGTAGGCCGGTGCAAAACGAATCGATCTGCGGTGCGACAGTAACCGTCACCGCCCATCCTCCCGATCGTATCGAGTACGTGCGGATCGGGGTCACCTGGGGCCGCGCTGTCTGGATGTACTGCGTCATCTTCGAGATGCACAAGGACAATCCGTCCGATCACCAGGGTTCCTGCCAGCGGACCTTCTCCAACGGGGACAAGCTGATGAAGGACGCACTCCATGGCGAGCTTGGCGGTGGCTACACGCGGCGGTCGAATCCGTTCGGAAGGATGCTCGGACACCTGACAGGCCGCAAACTCGCTGACCTCGTATGGAAGCTCGGCGGAAGTGGCATTCATCTGTCCACCATCGGAAAAGGAGACGGTGCTGATCGTAAACTCTGGTACCGCATGGATGTTGCGAAGGGTGTCTTTCATCGATCCATCGCGGCGATTGGCAACGGAAAATACCACTGTGGGTGGGTTTGCACAGACTCCGTTAAAGAAGGAAAACGGAGCCAAGTTGGCAATGCCTTGGGCGGATACGGTCCCGACCCAAGCAATCGGTCGCGGGGTGATGGCGAACGTCATCAGGCGGTAGATCTTGCGTGGCGAAAGCTCGGTGGGGTCAATCTTCATGTCCGAGGAATATAGCGGAGAATCTGCGGCGACTCTGCTTTCCGTCTTTTGAACGGCCCGAAAACGTGGGATAGTGGAGGGATGGATTCCGCCGAGCATGAGGCACTGTGTCGACGGTGTGGCATGTCGTGTCACTTTGCGGTGCCGGTCAATGGATTGGCGGTGGTGATTGATGCGCTGCGCTGCAAGTTCTTGGGTCGCGCCGAAGACGGTCGCTATCACTGCACGGTCTACGAAGATCGCTTCGAGCGAGCGCCCTGGTGCCACTCTGCACAGAGTGCTCTTAGCGAAGGATTTTTGGCGCAGGACTGTCCGTATGCCCGGGGAACTGCCGGCTACCGAGGCAAAGTGCGGCTCTCTGCTTCCTTACAGAAAATGGTCTTGCCTGCGATTCGCGCCGAGCTGCTGAGGGTCGGTGCGCCGATCGGGGTCGATCCCAAGCTGGTGGCACATTTTCTGTCGGAAGCCGGTGGGACGTACCGGTTTGTGCAGAGTCCGGATGGTAGTCGCTATCTGTTTAGCCGGGATGCACAACCATCCGACGAGCTGATCGGAGTGGACGCAGCGGAAGAGCAGGACCGGGCCGTGGTGCGAGCGTCCTCGCTGCGGGTGCTGTAAGGGTTCCGGTTGTCTGGCAGGTGCGCGGCGCGATACGATGTGACCGTTGATCTTCTGATCTCGCATTTGCAAAGGAGAGTCCCGATGAGCGACAGCGCTGAAGTCCGCCAAGTGATGGAGCAGATCGCTGCTGGCAGAACCTCGAACCTGACCTGTCCGTTCTGTCACAAAGACAAGCTGAAGAAGGGAATGGGTGACTACGGTCCGGTCTTCACTTGTCCTGCCTGCCGTCGCTTCATTGAAGCGCCGATGGATGAGTAGTTCGCACCTTTCCGCATGCCCATCCTCTGGCTAGATACTCTGTCGAGCCCACATGTGAAGCAATATTCAGCGATTACACAGCGCGCTTTGGTCGTTCTCACTGATCGTGGCAGCATCAAATGATGCACAAATCGCGGATGGCCTTGCCGCCACGTCTGTTGGCCTGTGGTTCGCTGTTTGCAGTCAGCCTACTGGGTGGCTGTGGTTCGGACACGATGGGGGTGGATGATCTGGGTCAAGACCTGGCCATGGAGTCGTCGGTTGATCTGGCGATGCCGGATCTGGTTCCTCCCACTCCACAGATCAAGCACGTCGTGCTGATTGTGCAGGAAAACCACTCCTTTGATACCTACTTTGGGCGCTACTGTACGGCCTCCGCTGGTTCCAGTCCGACCTGTACCAGTGGTCCCACTTGTTGCGAAGCAGCGCCGGTGATGGAGGCCTCTGGATCGCCGCCGGTGGTGCTCGATGATGCGCTCAATGCAGGTCGCGACCCCGATCATTCCAAAGCTTGTATGGTCGCCGGAATCAACGGCGGCAAGATGGATCGCTACGTGACAGGGGCGTTCTGTTCCGATGCCCGAAACTTTGCGATCGCTCCGTCTTCGCTGGTCAAGCCGTATCACGACTTCGCGAAGCAGTATGCGCTCGGTGATCGTTACTTTCATCCGGTGGCCGGCGCGTCCTCCATGAACGACATGTACTTTGCGGTGGCCAAGTACGAGTTCACGGACAACGATCAAGTACCGGATGCGAACGGCCGAGGCTGCTGGTATCCGATCAAGACTCCGGTAAGCTACACCGGAAAAAAGACCATCGCCGATGTCCTGGCTTCCGGAGGCCATACCTTTTCGGTCTATGCAGAGGGCTATCAAGCGATGAAGGATGCGGTGCTGTGTCCGTTTTCGCGGCCAGCAGACTGTACCTTTCCGACTCCCTTGGTCACTCCCAACACCTGTGTCTATGATCCGTCGGACTATCCGTTCCAATACTATGCTCAGCTTGCGGACAAGCCGCAGTACATCAGGGATCTGTCGTCCTTCTCGAAAGACATCGCGGCGGGAACCCTGCCGACTTTTTCGTTTGTGAAGGGCACGTCCTATCACACCGAGCATCCCAACTTCGGCAACAAGATCAGCATGGGGGCCGCGTTTGTTCAGGGACTCGTTGGGCAGGTGCTCAGCTCGCAGTATGCAAACGACACGCTGATTTTGGTGACGTGGGATGAAAGCGGAGGCTTTTACGATCACGTGCCCCCGCCACCCCCGAATCCGATTGACGGACAGGCTTCCGGGCTGCGCGTTCCGTTTCTGGCGATCGGTCGCTTTGCCCGCAAAAATCACGTCTCGCACGTCGTGATGGAGCACTCCTCGATTCTCAAGTTTCTGGAGTACAACTTCCTTGATGGCAAGACCGGACAGCTTGGGAATCGCGACACCAACGTGAACAACATCGGCAGTCTCCTCGATCCCAATCAGACCGGGATCGTCATTCCCGAAAACTAGCGCTCGCGCTGTTGCGCCCACCTGATCGAGTCCGCTCCAGCGCGGCTGCCATGGCTACAGGCCGGAGCCGACGTTCTTCTTCGCAAGCTGTCCAGTTCGATCGTCACCGAGTGCTTCCGATTCGCGGAGTAGGAACCGGAACACCGCGTTGGCCAGGACTTTTTCGCCTCGGGCATTCCATAACCAGCACGCCCAGTTGTTGGCCTGACGATGCAGCGCGGTCCAGCCGAGCCGACGGGCCTCTGCCCCTCCGAACTCTTCGAGCCGCTGATAGGAATCACGAATCTGCGCCCACTCTCTCCACTCATCGAGCCACGGTAGGACGCGCTTATCCGTGGTCCGTTCTTCCAGCTTCGTGGTCGCCGCTTCAAACTGCTCCAGCAGCTCGGCCCGCACCGCCAGCACCGCTTCACCGAGGACGCTCCGATTCGGAATCTGTCCATCAGGGAAGAGCTTGCTGGTCGGCATCGCCCCTTGGCGAAGATAGCTGTGCAGTGTCGCCACCACCTGCGTTCGCAGCGTCTGGAGCGCCTTGTGCTCGCTGCCCGGAATCGTCAGCGTCAGCGCTCGCGTCATCACCATCCGCTCGGTCTCTTTGTCGGCGAGTGCTTGGTCCCACAGCTCTCCCACCTTTCGCAGATGCTCCGGTCTCACAAGATGAGCCTCTCTGCGCCACAGTTGGCCCAAAGCACGCAGCGCCGCAGCAAGTCGTGGTTGGTCAGCCATCGCAGGGCTCGGGTTTTGCGTCGGTTCGGTCACGGTGGGCTTGTGGTCCTGGGCCTGTTCGAGAAGCCGCCACAGATGCTGTTTTTGCGGGGCCCTAAGCCACAGCCAGTACAGCCTATCACGAGACGGTGCTGCCTCTTCCGGCACAGGTACGAACACCTGAGCACAGCCCGCCAAAAACTCGATCAGCGGGGTCTTTTTACACTCCGCCGAAAGCTTGCGAACCTTGCGCCAATCCCCAATCCGGATGAGCTCGACCAGTTGCAGCTCGCAGGCCACCGCCATCGCCCAGTCCGGCTTGACCGTGTCATCGACCGTATCGAGGCAGCGCAAAATGGGCACTGCTGCCGCCAGACCTTCTCGTCGTGCCAGAAGCATCGCCGCCGCCACCAGCGAGGCCGCCCCGCCCGGTAGCTTCTTCTGGTGCGCCGCCAGATATTCTTCGTCGGCGCGTGGATCGTGATGAAGCGGTGCCCGCAAAAGCGCCAGGTTGCCGTAGAGCAGCGCCTGTCCGCGACGATCTGGGGCCAGCCACAGCGAAAGCAGCGCGCCTCGGTAGGTCCACTTGACCCAGCCTTTGGGCAGAAACACCTGTTGGACCAGAAACATCGGGCGCTGTAGCAGCAACAGCAGACCGAGCGGTACCAGCAGCCACTGCACCGCGCCGTGCGAAAGCTGGCCTAGCGCATACACCGAGCTGCCGAAGAACAGCAGCCAGCCCGCCAGCCGCAGCGACAGTCGCAGATCCTCGGACTTGGGTTCGGTTTGCTCATCATCCTTGCGCCACAGCTTGCTCAGGATGAGCGCGAGCACAAGCCCGATGGTCAGCAGGATCACTTCTTGGCTCCGAACCCTAGCGCCGACGGGGCATCCGGCCATGGACCCGGTCCGCCATCCTCGCTTGCCGCTGCGCCCGGTTCCTCGGGGAGAATCTCGGCGGGAAGCTGCGCCCACAGCTCGTGCAGCAGGCGCCTATGCGGATCGCGCAGCTCGGCCATCGCTTGACGAACCAGCTCGGGTGAGCGCTCGGCTTCCCCGATCGGAGTCTGGTATTTCTTCGAGGAGGGCATCCCCAGCTCGAGCATTCCGAGCAGCTTTTGGCCCTCGCGCTCCAGCTCGGCGCGGGTGCAGCTTGGACGAACCCCGAGGACATAGAACGGATTTTCTAGGAAGCGCTCGCGGCTCATGACCGCACCATGATATCCGCTGCCGTGGTAGGAATCGACCCGCCATGGAACCCGATTCGTCGCCTGACGTTGAGCTTGCCGAGGTGCGGCGTGCGCACCGGCTGATGTACTACATCATCGCGGGGGGGGCGCTGTGCTTTGCGGTGATGGCGCTGTGGCCTGCTCTCAAAGACGGTGAGCTGTGGTCGAGCCGCTACGACTGGCGCTACTTCGAGACGATGACCGAGATGGCCCGCCGCACCGTGCTGTGGTATCGGCAGCTTCCGCTGTGGAATCCCTACTCATGCGGTGGCGAGGTCGGGCTGGCCAACCCGCAGTCCCTCGATGGGGCACCGACGTTTTTGCTGGTGCTGCTGTTTGGCACGGCGATGGGCTTCAAGCTGTCGATGCTGGTCTATTTGGCACTTGGGATCTTCGGGACGGCGGTGCTGGCGCGGCGGCTCGACATCGGCTGGACCGGCGCGATGGTGGCGGGGGCCAGCTTTGGGTTATCGGGCTATCTGGCGCTGCACTTGGCGGTGGGTCACATCAACTTCGCCGGGGTGTCGCTGTATCCGCTGCTGCTCTACTTTTTCCTGCGCAGCGTCGATGATCTGCGCTGGTTGATCTGGGCGGGCGCGATCGCGGGCTGGATTGCTTGCCTGGGCGGAACCTTTACCCCGGCGATGGCGGGCGAGGTGCTGGTGATGTGGGTGACAGCGCAAGCGTTTCGTCCGCTGCGTGATGAGCGTCGCTTCGGCTCGCAGCTTGTGGCGGGACTGCGGCTGTATGGACTGCTCGCTTTGGTGGGGGCGGTGGCGCTGCTGCTGGCCGCCTATCGGATGCTACCGACGCTGGAGTTTATCTTCGACCATCCACGACCGCTGTTTCGGCGGGCCCCGGACATGACCTTGCTCAAGCAGGTGCTGGTCGACCTGTTTGTGTGGCGCGACTTTGGACCGCTGCCCCAGCGCAAGTATTGGTCCCATGAGTACACGGCGCGGCTGCCGCAGCTCATTGTGCCGCTTTTGATGGTGCCGCTCGCGGTGTGGATTCTGAGAGGCCGTCGTACCCATCGCCACGATCCGACCCTGATCGGGCGGCTGTGGGCGCTGACCATCGTGTCGGTGCTGCTGTCGCTTGGGAACTTTTCGCCGGTCGCCCCGTGGTCGCTGCTCCAGAAGCTGCCGGTGCTGCGCGATCTGCGGGTGCCCTCGCGGCACCTGATTCTGGCGGTGCTGTGGCTGTCACTGCTCGGCGGGGTGGGGGCCGATCGATTGATGTCGTGGGTGCGCGGTCAGATCGATAGTCGCTGGCCGGGTCGGCTGCTCGGCGCGTTTCTGGTCTTTGGGACCGCGATCGACGGGGCGGTGTTTTTCGCGCACAGCTTCGAGGGCGTCTTCACCGTGCCACTCAGCGTTCCCAGCGGGCCGGTGCCGTTTTTCCACGTCCAAGGTCACTGGAGCCAGATGCGCGAGCTGGAGCTACTTGGGCACGGGGTGATGGGCTGCGATGAAGAAGCGCCGCTTCAGCGTGCCGACAAGCTGGCGGTGGGCGATGTTCCACAGCTCTGGTTCGCCGATCCCGCGCAAGGGCAGGTCCACAAGTACGACCACACCCCCAATCGGCGCGACATCACCGTTGAGCTGCGGGAGCCGGGGGCGCGGCTCTTCCTCAACTCGAACTGGAACGAACACTGGAAGGCATCACCGAGCACGGTCAAGGTCGTCAAGGAGCACGGCCAGCTTGCGCTCGATCTGTCGGCCCTACCGCTCGGTCAGCACTCGCTGCGGGTGTCGTACTTTCCGCGCTCATTTGGGATTGGGCTTTTGGTGTCGCTTCTGTCGTGGTTGGTCGCGCTCGGGATCTGGCGACGGCGACAGCGTGAGCAAGCCAGCCCAACCGGCGACTAGCGCTTTTCCATCCGATCGAGGAACCGTGCCAGCAGCGGCAAGGTCATGGCAACCCGTTCCCCGCAGCGCCGTTGGCACAGGGTCACAAAGTGGCTCGCGGTTTCGTCATCCCCCAGGCGGTCAAAGCCCCAGGCACACAGCCCGAGCAGCGGGGGGGCATGCTCGGTGTCGATCGCAAGCTG
>WBZP01001398.1_pt2 | contig 21597 bp, 16 predicted proteins | sample 5204301 | NCBI WGS metagenome assembly WBZP01 (sample SAMN12412401, study PRJNA552823) | activated sludge metagenome | isolation source: activated sludge from nitrification reactor of wastewater treatment plant... | place: USA: Pennsylvania | collected 2017
CAGGGCTTCGCGCTCGGTGTCTTCGGGGCCGGCAACGTCGGCGCGTCGGTCACCAAGTTCATCGGCCCGCCGCTCATCCTCGGCACCGCGGGGATGACCTTCCCGATGGCCATCCAGGGCGGCTGGCGGATCGTACCGGTCATCTACTCGGTGCTGCTGCTCGCGCTGGCCGTCGGCACCCTCTTCATCGTGCCCCGAACCGACCGGATGCCCGGAGCCAGCAAGCCGATCCGCGAGATGCTCCAGCCACTGCGTCGGGTGCGGGTGTGGCGCTTCAGCCTCTACTACGTCGCCGTCTTCGGCGCCTACGTCGCGCTATCGGCCTGGCTGCCGAAGTACTACGTCGACAACTTCGGGGTCGACCTGTGGACCGCGGCCCTGCTCACCGCCACCTTCATCTTCCCCGCCTCGCTGCTGCGCCCGCTGGGTGGTTGGGTGTCGGACCGGATCGGCGCCCGCAAGGTCATGTACCTCACCTTCACCATCATGCTGATCACCACCGGCGTGCTCATGATGCCCAACGGGCACATCGTCATCGCCCATGCCGACGGCCACCAGAGCGAACACCTTGGGTATGCCATCGGGCTGGTGCCCTTCGCCGTGCTCGTCTTCCTGCTCGGTTGCGCGATGGGCATCGGCAAGGCCGCCGTCTACAAGCACATCCCGGAGTACTTCCCCGACAACGTCGGATCCGTCGGCGGGCTGGTCGGCATGCTCGGTGGGCTCGGCGGCTTCTTCCTGCCACCGTTGTTCGCCTACTCCAAGCAATGGACCGGCTTCCCGTCGAGCACCTTCTTCTGCCTGTTCCTGCTCACCCTCGGGTGTGCGGTGTGGATGCATGCGACGGTCGTGCACATGCTCCACCACGGCTCACCCGAGCTCGCCGACCACTTCGACACCGAGCACGTCACTACCCGCGCCTGACCGCCGGCCCACCGGCATACCAGATTCTGAAAAGCCCTGACAGAAGTGGAGATCCGCCGATGAGCGCAGTGACCGACACCCGCAAGGGCGAGTGGCTGCAGTCGTGGGACCCCGAGGACGAAGCCAGGTGGGACAAGCGCCTGGCCTGGCAGACCTTGTGGGTCACCACCTTCACGCTGACCATGTGCTTCGTCGCGTGGTTCCTGCCGAGTGCGATCGTGCCGAAGCTCAACGCCCTCGGCTACACCTTCACGAAGGATCAGTTGTATTGGCTGGCAGCGATTCCCGGGCTGTCCGGTGGGTTGTTGCGGCTGGTGTGGATGGTGCTGCCGCCGATCATGGGCACCCGCAAGATGGTGGCCGCGACGACCGCGCTGCTGTTCTTCCCGCTGCTCGGCTGGGGGGTGCGGGTGCAGAGCCCGACCGCGCCCTACTGGGAGCTGTTGGTGCTGGCCTTCCTCGCCGGCATCGGCGGCGGCGCGTTCTCCGGCTTCATGCCCTCCACGTCCTACTTCTTCCCGCGGCGCATGCAGGGCACCGCGTTGGGGCTGCAGGCGGGCATCGGCAACTTCGGGGTGTCGCTCGTGCAACTGCTCACCCCGTGGCTCATCGGCTTCGGCATGGTGGGCTTCCTCGGCGGCTCGCAGCAGATGAAGGTGCCGGGCAAACCCGATGTCTCCGTGTGGTATCAGAACGCCGCCTTCTTCTACATCCCGTTCATCCTCATCGGCTCGTTCATCGCCTGGACGATGCTTCGCTCGGTGCCGATCACGGCCAACATCCGCCAGCAGTTCGACATCTTCGGCAACCAGGACACCTGGTGGATGACGCTGCTCTACATCATGACCTTCGGCACCTTCTCGGGCCTGTCCGCCCAGTTCGGCCTGCTCATGACGAACCTCTACGGCAGCGGCAACGCCGCCATCGTGCGCGGCACCGGGGCCACCGCCCAGATGCTCATCGACGGGTATGCCGTGCCCGACCCGGTGAAGTACGTCTTCCTCGGCCCGCTCGTCGGCGCCGGTGCGCGGGTGCTCTTCTCACCACTGACCGACCGGATGGGTGGGGCCAAGTGGTCGCTCGTCTCCGGCCTGGGCCTCATCGCATCGATCCTGTGGACCATCCCGGCGCTCACCCCCGACCTGTCCTCGGCCACCGCATTGCAGGGCGGGTTCGACCGATTCCTCTGGGGGATGCTCGCGATCTTCCTGTTCGCCGGCATCGGCAACGCCTCGACCTTCAAGCAGATGCCGATGATCTTCGAGCGCCGCCAGGCCGGTGGAGTCATCGGCTGGACGGCCGCGATCGCCGCTTTCGGGCCGTTCCTCTTCGGGGTCGGCCTCACGCTCATGCCGGCCGCGACCTTCTACCTCATCGGCGTGGTCTGGGCGGTCATGTGCGTCGCGCTCACCTGGTGGCGCTACGCGCGCCCAGGCGCACCCAAGCCGAGCTGAGGCCGAGGGGGCACCGCCCGCCACTGCCCCAACCGATCGAGATCGGACCGCTCTGGTATGCCGCGCCACGCGGCATACCAGAGTCGGGTGTGCTGTCCTGTCGTCTCAAGGTCGCGGTGAGTTGGCGCAGTAGCCACTTCGTGGCATGGTGCGGTTCGCTGCCGTTCGCGTGCATGGCGTGGGCAGCGGGTATGCCGCAGGGTCGCCGACCGGCGACGGTCCAGAGGAGTTCGTGGTGCAGATGGTCCGACCAGGGTCCGTTCGACGGGTGACCGGTTACCTCTTGGCGTGCGTGCTCGCAGGCGGGCTCGTCGGCTGCGCCGCAGCCGAGGCGCCCGCCCCGGCCTCCCCCACGACGGCGGGCAGCCCGGCGCGGGCCACCTTGGCGCAGCTCACGGCGGACGACGCGAGGATCACGGTGACCGGCGACAGCGCGCTGCTCACCGCGACGATCGTCAACGGGACCGGCACGGACCTCACGTTGCGCGCCATCGCGTGCACGTGCGCCGGCGCGGTGCAGCTGGGCACCCGGGGAGCCACCGACGGGCAGCTCACCCCGCTGTCCAAGAGCCCGTCGGTCCCGGCCGGCGGCTCCCTCACGATCGGCACCGACGTCGTGGTCCGGCTCTCCGGCCTGCATGCCGGGCTCGTCGACGGCCAGCAGGTCGGCTTCGTCGCCTACTTCGCCCAGGCCGGGCAGACCGCCCAGGCCGATCTCAAGGCCACCGTGTTGCTCGCGCCCCGAGCGACGACCGCGCCGACCACGACCGCGAAGACCGCCAGCCGGCCCTCGACGACGAAGCGCTGAACGGGCAGCTCTGACACCGGCGCAGCCGCCGATGCGGGCTCGGCGTAGGGTCGATGTGTCGGCCTGGTCGTGGCCGGCAGGGTCGGCCGAGCGCGGGGTATGCCGCACAGCAGGTGAGCGAGACATGGCAACAAATCCTTGTCGCACCAAAGAACTGGACATCGCCCTGGACGCCGCGCGGATCGCGTGGGAGAGGTATGTCCTGGCACGCGTGAAGATCACCCAACTGCTCGAGGCGATGCGCGGCGACCACGCCGGCGAGGACCTTCGCTTGGTGGCCGAGCTCGGCGCCGTGACGGAGTTCGCCGGGCAGCTGTTCGATGCGCTCGAACAGGGGCCGAAGGTCGGCGGCCTGCTCGGGTCGCTCGGCAAGGCGGTGTCGATGATCGCCGACCACTACGCCGACGAGGCCGCGGCCGAGGCCAAGCAGCGCGAACGGCTGGCCCAGCTGATGACCCTCCTGAAGGAACTGGAGCTCGCGGTGCGCGACGTCGTCAACCGACGGGAGGCGGCGCGGGCGCTCTTCGAGGCGTATTGGACGTGCACCGGGCGCTTGCGGCCACGCGGGCTGGAGCTGTGGGTCGAGACCGAGGGCACGATGCGCGGGGCCCTGGCCACGGCCGTGATGCAGCGCACCTGGGCCGCCCAGCTCACCCTCGAGCCGAAGATCCCGGACGGCAAGGAGACCTACTACGCCCGGTTCGCCAGGTGGCTCGCCGACCCCACGTTGCAGGAGGAGCTCACTGGTGAAGGCCGGGTCATGTCGGCGATGCCGAAGTACCAGTGGACGGCGGCCAAGCCGGGCGTCTCGGTCAAGGCGGCCAAGCCGGCCTTCTCCGGTGGGCCCCTTCAGGTGAAAGGCATGGTGCTGTGGTACCGCAGCGATCCGGCGCGGGCCTCGGTGGCGGTCCGATCCTCCGGCGAGCAGACGGTGACCTTGCAGGTGACCGTGACCGTGCAGGGCCGGACGAACCGGATGGGCGGTGACCAGGCGCTGCACGACCTGCTGAAGCAGCAACTGCTCCTACACGGGATCGGCGGCAAGACCGTTGCAGCCCAGTGGGTTCCGGCGCAGCGACGGTTCGAGTTCGACGACCGCAAGCAAGGCGCTGCCGGTCACACGCATTGCCGGGTGGTGTTGCGGGCCCCTGGGACGTAGTCGCCGTCGCGGCATACCGGAGCCGGTCCGAAGTGCTACCAGGAGGTGCCCTCGAACTCGTGGTCGGGCAACTCACGCAGCAGCCCTCGATACGAATGCGCCACGGGCAGGCCGTGATTGATGACCGCATCGACCTTCTCGGCGATGCGCATCTCGACGCCGTGCTGGCGGGCCAACTCCATGACGACCGAGGCGGTCTTCACTCCTTCGGCGACCTGCTTGAGCTCGGTCGCGATCTCGGCGAGGGTCTTGCCCTCGGCGAGCATCATGCCGGTGCGCCGGTTGCGGCTGTGCGGGCTCGTGCACGTGACGATGAGGTCACCCATGCCGGCCAGGCCCGAGAAGGTCACCTGCTGGCCGCCCATCGCCTCACCGAGCCGGGACAGCTCACGCAGCGATCGGGTGATGACCATCGAGCGGGTGTTGTCGCCCGCGCGTAGCCCGTCGCCCATGCCGGTGGCGATGGCGAAGACGTTCTTGAGTGCCCCGCCGACCTCTGCGCCGATGACATCGGTCGTCGTGTAGACCCGGAACGTGTGATAGCTCAGCAACCGCTGCAGGGCCTCGGAGAGATGCTGGTCGGGCATCGCGAGGGTGGCGGCTGCGGCATACCCCGCGACGATCTCGCGCGCGATGTTGGGGCCGTTGAGCACGCCCACCGGATGCCCGGGCAGCACCTGTGAGACCACCTCGGTGATCCGCAGCCTGGTGCCCTGCTCGAGGCCCTTGACGAGCGAGACGACCGGCACCCACGGGCGCAGGTGCTCGGCGGCCTGCTCGAGGACGGTGCGGCAGCTGTGCGAGGGGATGCCGAGGACGAGCACATCGGCATACGTGATCGCCTCTTCGAGATCGGTCGTGGCGCGCAGCCGACGGTGTAGCGACCACTCCGGCAGATACCGCTCGTTGCAGTGCCGCTCGTTGATGCCCTCGACCGTCGCGGCGTCGCGCGCCCACAACAGGGTCGGCGTGTTGCGCACCGAGATGTTCGCCACCGCCGTGCCCCAGGAACCGCCGCCGAGCACCGTGACCTGGGGTTGGCGCATGCGAGACTCCTTCGTCCGGGATGACGAGTGCATTGTGTCCTGTCCGGGCGCTCTGCTGCACGACAACATCGGTGGCGGGCGCCGGCGCGGTCGTCATCGCATACCCACCGGGGGTATGCTGGCAGGGTCGAGCTGTGTCCGGCACGAGCTGAGGAGGACCTTTGAGCACCCAGAGCTTCCAGGTTGACGGCATGACCTGCGGCCACTGTGCGAACCATGTGCGGGGCGAGTTGGAGGCGGTCGCCGGCGTCACCGAAGTGATCGTCGATCTCGTCGCCGGTGGCACCTCGACGGTGTCCGTGCAGGCTGACCACGAGCTCACCGACGCCGAGATCACCGCGGCGTTGGAGGAGGCGGGCAGCTACACGCTCGTGGGGCGCTGACCCAGCAGGCAGCGACCCGACCCGACGGCCTCGTCGAGACCCAGCTCGTCGTCGGGGGGATGACCTGCGCCTCCTGCTCGACGCGGGTCGAGAAGAAGCTCGGCAAACTCGACGGCGTCACGGCGGCAGTCAACTACGCGACGGGCAAGGCCTTCGTGGTGCATCCTGCGGCGATCGACCCACTGCGGCTCGTCGCGACCGTGGAGGCGACCGGTTACACCGCCCACCCGGTGGCACCCTCGGCTGCTGGCGCGGCCGGGCCAGCCGAGGGTGCTGACGACGAGCGGGAGGCCGAGCACAGCGAGGCCGTGCGCCGCAGGCTGGTCCTGGCCATCGCGTTCACCGTGCCGGTCGTCGCGGTGTCGATGGTGCCGGCGCTGCAGGTGCACGGCTGGCCCTGGCTGGCGTTCGCGCTGACCACTCCCGTCGTCGCGTGGTGCGCGTGGCCCTTCCACCGCGCCACGATCGTCAACCTGCGCCACGGCGCGACGACGATGGACACGCTCGTCTCGGGTGGGGTGCTCGCGGCATACCTGTGGTCGGTGTGGATGCTGCTCGGCGCCGGACAGCACGGGCACTACTACTTCGAGACAGCCGCGGCGATCACCACCTTCCTGCTTGCCGGCCGGTATGCCGAGGCCCGCGCCAAGCGCCGCTCGGGCGCGGCGCTGCGGGCCTTGCTGCATCTGGGTGCCAAGGACGTTGCGCTGCTGCGCGGCGGCGTGGAGCTGCGGGTGCCCGTGTCGCAGTTGCTCGCCGGTGACGAGTTCGTCGTGCGGCCGGGGGAGAAGGTCGCGACCGACGGGGTCGTCGTAAGTGGCGAGTCCGCGGTCGATGCGTCGCTGCTCACCGGAGAGCCCGTGCCGGTCGAGGTGGGCCCCGGTGACCCGGTGACCGGCGCGACGGTGAATACCTCGGGGCGGCTCGTCGTGCGCGCGACGAGGGTCGGCGCCGACACCCAATTGGCGCAGATGGCACGGCTGGTCGAGGCGGCCCAGTCGGGCAAGGCGCAGGTGCAGCGGCTCGCCGACCGGGTGTCGGCGGTCTTCGTGCCCGTCGTCATCGGGCTCGCCCTGCTCACCCTGGCAGGGTGGCTGCTCACCGGCCACTCGGTCGAGGCGGCCTTCACGTCGGCGGTGGCGGTGCTCGTCATCGCCTGCCCGTGCGCCCTCGGCCTGGCCACCCCCACGGCACTGCTCGTCGGCACCGGCCGCGGCGCGCAGTTGGGCATCCTCATCAAGGGCCCGCAGGTGCTGGAGTCCACCCGCCGGATCGACACCATCGTGCTGGACAAGACCGGCACGGTCACCACCGGTCGGATGGCCCTCGTCGGCCGGTATGCCGCGCCCGGCGAGTCCGTCGCGGACGTCCTCGCCATGGCCGGGGCGGTCGAGGCAGCTTCGGAACACCCCATTGCCCAGGCCATCGCGGGCGCCGCCACGGTCGCCGCCGACGAGCCCGGGCCGGTCCCCATCGACGACTTCCGCAGCCACGAAGGCCGCGGCGTGACGGCCACAGTGCCGGGTGGTCGCGTGGTGCGGGTGGGGCGCCGGGACTTCGTCGCGGAGCAGGCGGTTGCCCCGCAGGCTGCGGCAACCGGGTCTGCAGGGGGTGGCGGCGACGCGCACCCCGAGGCGCGGTTCCGTGAGCTGGAGACGCTGGTGCAGGCCGACACCGACCTCGGCCGCACGCCGGTCTGGGTCGGCTGGGACGGGCAGCTGCGGGGTGCCCTCGTCGTGGCCGACACCGTCAAGCCGACGTCCGCGGCCGCAGTGCGCCGCTTCCGCGAGCTCGGGATGCGACCGGTGCTGCTCACCGGCGACAACGCCCGGGCCGCGGCCGCGGTCGCGGCGCAGATCGGCATACCGGAGCAGGACGTCCGTGCCCAGGTGCTGCCCGCCGACAAGGTGGCCACCGTCGCGGCGCTGCAACGGGACGGGCGGGTCGTGGCGATGGTCGGTGACGGCGTCAACGATGCCGCGGCGCTGGCCCAGGCCGACCTGGGCATCGCCATCGGCACCGGCAGCGACGTCGCCATCGAGGCCTCCGACCTCACCCTCGTGCGGGGCGACCTGGTCGCCGCCGTCGACGCGGTGCGCCTGGCCCGGGCCACCCTGCGCACCATCCAGGGCAACCTCTTCTGGGCCTTCGCCTACAACGTCGCGGCCATCCCGCTCGCCGCGTTCGGGCAGCTCACCCCGATGATTGCCGGGGCCGCGATGGCCGGGTCGTCGGTCTTTGTCGTCACCAACAGCCTGCGGCTGCGCCGCTTTCGCCGGATTCGCGAGGTAGCGTGACGGGCATGCGTCCCGTCCGTCACGACTGCATTCCCGGCACTGCGCGGCTGACCTCGATGGCCATCGGGGTCGTCGTGGCCGGCTTCGTCACAGGGCTGGCCGCCTGCACCGGGTCGAGTCCGGGCGGGTCCGGCACCGGCAGCGCGACGCCCCCGACCAGCGCCACCGCCTCCGGGGTGTCGACCGGAGCCTCGAGCGGATCGGCCTCGACCGGCGGCCCATCGAGCGGCGGCGCGACCGTGCCGACACCCACCGACCTGCGCACCGAGCTGGTGACACCGACGGTGAAACCCACCGTGAAACCCTCGGGGACAGCCCCGGGGCCGGACCCTACCGGCATACCGACCACCGCCGTCGTCGACCCCGCACTGGCGCCCTATGTGGGCCTGGCCACGAGCGACCTGGCCGCCCGGTTGGGTGTCCCCGCGGACGGCATCGAGGTGGTCACCGCCATCACTGTCACCTGGCCGGACACCTCCCTGGGCTGCCCGAAGCCGGGCATGAGCTACCCGCAGACCCCCGTCGACGGAGCGATGATCGTGCTCCGGGCCGGCGGCAAGGATTACGGTTACCGCGCCGGTGGGGACAAGAAACCCTTCCTCTGCGAGCTGTAGCGGTTAGTTCCTGTGGCGGATGTCACCACCCGGGCGTAGCCTCGCCCCGGGTCGCCGCATTGCGAAAGACCCTCGGGTGGTCTGGCACCGCCCGTCGTCCACGCGAAGGGGAAGGACGTTACATGCGACGACGCATGGCAATGACAGGGGTCATCGCGCTCACCGCCGCAGCGCTGCCCGCTCTCACCGTCACCACACCGGCCTACGCCGCCGGCAAGGGCCCGGTCGGTAGCTACATCGTCGTGATGCGCAGCGACCCATTGGTCCGATCCGTGACGACCCGGCAGCTGGGCACCCCGCAGGCCAAGGGCCGCCGGGGGGCGATGAGCGCCGAGCACGCCAAGGTGGTCGCCAACGTCGGTCTGCCGGCCACGGCGAAGGTCGCCGACTACACGAACTCGCTCAACGGCTTCGCGGTGCGCGCCACCAAGGAGCAGGCGGCTCTGCTGGCCAAGCAGGCCGACGTCGCCCTCGTCATGAAGGACGAGTTGCGCCAGAAGGCCGCGGTCGCCGACGACCAGCAGCTCGGCACGATCCGCGTCGGTGCCACGGGTCTCTACGACTTCCTCGGTCTGGACGGCCGCGGCGAGGCCTGGTCGCAAGGGTTGACCGGTGAGGGCGTCACGGTCGGCGTCATCGACACCGGCATCTGGCCGGAGCACCCCAGCTTCGCCGACGACGGCAGCTACCCCGCGCACGCGCCCCTCGACGACTCGACGCGCTCCGCCTGCGACTTCGGCAACACCGCACACAACGCCCACGACGTGGCGTTCACCTGCAACAACAAGCTCGTCGGCGCCCGCGCCTTCCTCGACACCTACAAGGCCAACACGGGGCTGACCGCCGACGAGTTCGACTCGGCCCGCGACGACGACGGCCACGGCACGCACACCGCCTCCACGGCCGCCGGCAACCGCAACGTGCCCGCTCGGGTCTTCGGCGTCTACAAAGGACGCACCTCGGGCATCGCCCCGCGCGCCCAGGTGATCGCCTACAAGGCGCTCGGTGACGGGGGCGGCTACACCTCCGACCTGGTCGCCGCTATCGACCAGGCAGTGGCCGACGGCGTGCAGGTCATCAACTACTCGATCGGTGGCGGCGCCGCCACGGTCAGCCCGGACACCCTCTCCTTCCTCTTCGCGGCCGACGCCGGCGTGTATGCCGCGGTCTCCGCGGGCAACAACGGCCCCGCCGCCGCGACCATCGGCGGCCCGGCCGACGTGCCGTGGGTGACCTCCGTCGGCGCGAACACGCACCCGACCTTCTACCAGGGACTGATCATCGCCGGTGGGCTGATCCTGCGCGGTGCGTCGATCACCCGCAGCAGCGTCCCGGCCCGCTTCGTCGACGCCGCAACCGCCGGCAACGAACTGTGCCTGGCCGATTCGCTCGATCCGGCCAAGGTCACCGGCGCCATCGTCGTGTGCAAGCGCGGCGGCAACGGGCGCATCGCCAAGAGCGCCGAGGTGCAACGAGCCGGCGGCGTGGGCATGGTGCTCTACAACGCCGTCGACGTCGACACGCTCTTCAGCGACAACTTCTTCGTGCCCTCGGTGATGATCGACAACGCCCCGGGCCTGCGGCTCAAGGCCTGGATCGCCAGCCACAGCAGCCGTCCGTACGGCATGCTCGTCAACATCGGCGTCGGCCCCGCGCCGTTCTACTCGCCGACGATGGCCTACTTCTCCTCGCGCGGCGAGAACCCGACGGCCGGCGACATCATCAAACCCGACGTCACCGCGCCCGGTGTGCAGATCCTCGCCGGCGCCACCCCGTATCCCACCCCCGGCGCCGAACCGGCCGGCCAGCTCTTCCAAGCGATCGCCGGCACCTCGATGTCCAGCCCGGTCGTCGCCGGCGAATACGCCCTGCTGCGCCAGGCGCACCCCGACTGGTCGCCCGCCGCAGCCAAGTCCGCGTTGATGACGACGGCCTTCACGCGGGTGCGGGACAACGACCGGGTCACCCAGGCCGGTCCGTTCGCCATGGGTGCGGGCATGGCCCGGGTCGGCGAGCCCGGCCACAAGGGCTCCGCCTTCGCCCCTGGCCTGGTCTACGACGCCGGCATCAACGACTACCTCGGCTTCCTGTGCGCCGAGGGCCGGGAGGCCTTCGGCAACCCCGACGCCACGTGCGCACGGCTCGCGGCAGCGGGTGTGCCCACCCGGGCAGCCGACCTCAACCTGGCCTCCATCGGTATCGAGGCACTGCCCGGATCGGCCACCGTCACGCGCACCGTCACGAGCGTCGCGGATGCCACGGTGACCTTCCGCGCCCGGGTCGAGGCACCGGCCGGCTACCGGGTGACGGTCAGCCCGAACCGGCTCACGCTGGCCCCAGGCGCCACCGCGCAGTTCACGGTGACCATGACGAACGACGGCAGCGCCCCGTTGGGCACCTGGCGTAGCGGCGCCCTCACCTGGGTCGGCGGCGACTATGCCGCGCGTAGCCCGATCGCCGTCAAGGCGGTGGCGCTGGCTGCTCCCTCCGCGGTGTCCGGCACCGGAGCCAGTGGGACGGCCGCCGTCCCGGTCCAGTTCGGCTTCGCGGGGCCCTACACGGCCACCGCCGAAGGGCTCGTCGCCACGACCCACACCCCGGGCACGGTCGCCCAGGACCCCGACCAGACCTTCCCCAGTGCCGACGACGGCGCCGGTGTGGTTCGGGTGCCCTACACCCTCACGGGCGTGGGCGTGGCTCGCTGGGCCTTGGACCTGCCGGGCGACACCGACCTGGACATCTACCTGTTCGGCCCCGACGGCACCGAGGTCGCCCGCAGCGCTGGGGGCGGCACCCACGAGCTGATCCAGCTCGACGCACCCGCCGACGGCACCTACACGATGGTCGTGCACGGTTGGGCGGTGGGGGCCACCCCGTTGGACTTCGACCTGCGCAGCTGGGTGGTGCCCGTCGACGACGGTGACGGCAGCCTCACCGTCAGCAGCGGCGGCTCGACCGCAGCCACCGTCGGTGGGTCCCACACCGTGCAGCTCGCCTGGGCCGGGCTCACCGCGGGTGAGAGCTACCTCGGTGCGGTGACCCACCGCAATGGCTCGACGGTGCTCAGCCGCACCGTCGTCAGCGTCACTGGATGACGGCCTCCAAGCCCGGGTGCCGGCCCCACGGGGCCGGCCTCGGGCCTGGAGCGGCCGGCTGATCGACAACCCGCGGCGGCGTACCGGACGGTATGCCGCCGCGGTGCGTTGTGGCGTGAGGTGTGCCACCCTCCCGTCGACGCATCGGCCCCACTAGCCTCGGGGGCATGAGCATCCCTTGTGTGACGGTGGGCTCCGGTGCCCACCACGTCTTCGTCCTGCACGGATGGTTCGGCTCCTCCGACGGGTGGGGCCTGTTCCCGAGCTACCTCGACGGGTCCCGATTCACCTACCACTTCACCGACAACCGGGGCTATGGCGCCCGGATGGGTGAGACCGGCGACTACACCCTCGACGAGGTCGCGGCAGACGTGCTCGCTCTCGCCGACTCCCTCGGCGCCCGGACCTTCTCGCTGGTCGGGCACTCGATGGGCGGCGCCGAGGTGCTGCGGGTGCTGGCCAAGGCCCCCGAGCGGGTGCGCAAGCTCGTTGCCCTCACCCCCGTCGGAGCGGCGCCGACACCCCTGGACGAGGCCGGCCACGACCTCTTCTTCGGCGCCCCCGACGAGGCCGGCAAGCGCTTCGGGATCATCGACTTCACCACCGGCAACCGCAACACCGCCACCTGGGTGCAGTCGGTCGTCGACCACTCGCTGACCCACTCCACGGTCGAGGGCTTCCGCGGCGCGCTCGTGGCCTGGGTGTCCCCGGACTTCCTCGACGAGGTCGCCGGCAACGACACCCCGATCCTCGTCGTGCCCGGCGAGCACGACCCAGCGCTCGGCCTCGCCACCGTCGAGCAGACCTGGGCACCGCACTTCCCGAACTGCACCATCGAGGTGATGCCGAACGCCGGGCACTACCCGATGTTCGAGACACCGGTCCAATTGGCCACGGTCATCGAGCGATTCCTCGCCGACTGACCGTCGATGACCGGTCGGGCGAGGTCCGCCGGGGCCTCGGGGGCGCAGGCCTCCGAGGGCCCGGCGCACGCCGACGCGCGAGCGCGGGTCGACGCGGCATACGCGCTGCTCAGCGACGCCGAACGGGAGGCGACCCGGGTCGTGCACGACCCGGCCACCTACACCCGACAGGTGCCGTATGCCGCGCTCGCGGCCCTGCGGGAACGGCACGGGGTCGTCCCGGTCACCGAGCCCGACCTGCCGGGTTGGCCTGCTGGGAGCGGGTATTGGCTGGTGCTGCGGCACGCCGACGTCGACCGGGTGCTCAAGGACCCGGCCACCTTCTCGTCGGCGCTCGGCGGCACCCAGATGCGTGACCCGCGCACCGCGGAAGATCTCGCCTACGTCCGGCGGATGATGCTCAACATGGACCCGCCGGAGCACTCCCGGCTGCGTAAGCTGCTCGCGAAATCGTTCACCCCCAAGGCGATCGGGGCCCTCGAGGCCCAGGTGCAGGGGCACGTCGAGGGCATCCTCGACCGGATGTGCGCAGGCTGCACCGTCGGGCCGGGCGGAACCGCCTGGGGCACAACGGATTTCGCCAAGGACGTCTCGGCCGACCTGCCCCTGCTCACCCTTGCCGACGTCATGGGGGTGCCGGCGCAGGACCGTTGGTTGATGTTCGACTGGGCCAACCGGGTGATCGGCTGGCAGGACCCCGACTACCGGGTGTCGGCCTACTTCGACCCAGCCGGCGCGACTGAGATGGGCCGCGCGGCATACGCATTGCGCCCGGAGCCGGGCCCGGACGGGCTGATGCCCGACCCGCGCAGCCGCGCCGGGATGCCCGACCTCTACGCCTACGCCCACGCGCTGGGCACCCTGCGGCGGGAACAGCCGGCCGGCGGGAGCGGCGAGGACGTCATGTCGATCCTCATGCGCCAACGCGACGATCTCGGCGGCTCGGTGACCGTCGAGGAGTTCGAGAACCTCTTCTGGCTCTTCGCGGTCGCCGGCAACGAGACGACCCGCAACGGGATGCCCGGCGGTCTCGTCGGCGACGACGACGCGCAGCGGCAGCTGCGGGCCGACCCGGCGCTGGTGCCGAACGCGGTCGAGGAGATGCTGCGGTGGTGGACCCCGGTGATGACGTTCCGGCGCACCGCGACCTGCGACATCGAACTGTCCGGGGTGACTCTGCAGCGCGGCGACAAGGTCGTCGTGTCCTTCGCATCGGCCAACCGTGACCCCGAGGTCTTCGACGATCCCGACGTCTTCGACATCCACCGGCCCAACGCCAAGCGGCACCTGGCCTTCGGGGCCGGCCCGCACGTCTGTCTCGGGGCCTGGCTGGCCCGATCGATGATGACGACGATGTTCACCGAACTCTTCGCGCGCACCAACTGGCTCGAAGCGGCCGGCGAACCGGTGTGGTTGCAGTCCAACTTCCAACGAGGCGTCAAACGCCTCCCGATCACCTGGCGGTGACCCGATGCCAACGGACCTGGCGACGTGGCGAGGGGAGCTCGCAGCAGCGGTAGCTGCGGTCGAGGCGGCCGGGGTGCGGGTCGCCCTGGAGGTGCGCCGACCGGACACCGTGCGCTACGGGCATCGTGCCGACGAACCGGCCCGGGCGCTGACCACGGTCAAGCTGGGGGTGTTGGCGGAGCTGTTCCGCCAGGCCGACGCCGGCCTGCTCTCGTTGGATCAGGTGCACCGGTTGCGCGTCGCGGCCACGCCGGCCGGCGCGGGGATCCTGGAACACCTGCACGACGGGCTCGAACTCACCCTCGGTGACCTCGCAGCCCTCATGACCGTCGCCTCCGATGCCGCCGCCGCCGACCTGCTCGTCGAGCGGCTCGGTTCAGATGCCGTGATCACCGGGTTGCGTCGGATGGGACTGACCCGCACCGCCCTCGGCAGCCGCTTCGGCGAGGCGCCGGATGCCCAGGACGTCGGCGAACCGGGCCTGGCGATAGAGCCCAGTGACGGCGAATCGGTCACCACCGCACAGGAACTCGTGGCCCTGCTCGCCGCGCTCGTCGAAGGCACCGCCACGACACCGGCTTCGGCCCGGCGGATCATCTCGTTGCTGCGGGCTGCTCCCGGCACCCGCGGCTCGGCTCGCCACCTGCCCGCCGAGATCGGTCGGGGCGGCAAGGACGCCGCGCGTGCCCGGGTCGTAGCCGACGTGCTCTTCGCCGATCTGCCCGACGGGCGGCTCTACCTCGCGGTGCTGCTCGACGGGGTGGCCGACGAGGTCGAGGGCGAGCGACTCGTCGCCGATCTGGCCCGGGTGGCCTGCGGCTTCTGACCCAGGCAGCAGATCCGGTATGCCGCGGCGAGCACCGGCGCGCGAGCCCGGGAGTACTACGCTCGGGGCGACGCTCGGGGAGCGGGCGGCATACCGGTGAGCGGAGGACGCAATGACGCAGGTGAGCGACCCGACCCGGGAGACTGCGACCGCTCCGATGGCGGGCGGGCTGGCGGTGGGCGGGCCGACGGCGCCGAGCAGCTTCACTCTGCCGATCGACGGGCCCAGCGTCATCGCCAACGACCGGGCGCACGTCTTCCACCCGTGGGCCATGCAGCAGGGCGTGCGCCAGCCGGTGGCTCGGGCCGAGGGCAGTCGCTTCTGGGACTTCGACGGGCGGGAGTTCATCGACTTCTCCTCCGGGCTCGTGCACGCCAACCTCGGCTACGGACACCCGGGGATGATCGCCGCCATCCAGGAGCAGGTCGGGCGGATCGCCACCTTCGCGCCCGGTTTCGCCATGGACGTGCGCTCGGAGGCGGCCCGGCTCATCGCCGAGCGCGCCCCGGAGGGGCTCGACGTCGTCTTCTTCACCAATGGCGGCGCCGAGGCCACCGAGAACGCGATGCGGATGGCGCGGCTGGCGACCGGGCGGCACAAGGTGCTCGCGACCTACCGCAGCTACCACGGCGGCACCGCCGGGGCCGTGACGATGACCGGCGAACCGCGGCGCATCCCCAACGAGCCCGGCATCCCGGGGGTCGTGCACTTCTGGGGGCCCTACCCGTATCGCTCTGTCTTCCACAGTGATTCGCCGGAGCAGGAAAGCGAGCGGGCACTAGCGCACCTGCGTGACACGATCATGGTCGAAGGCCCGCAGGCGATCGCCGCGATCATCCTGGAGAGCGTCGTGGGCACCAACGGCATCCTCGTGCCGCCGGACGGTTACCTCGCGGGGGTGCGAGAGATCTGCGACGAGCACGGCATCCTCCTCATCGCCGACGAGGTGATGGCCGGCTTCGGACGCTGCGGCGAGTGGTTCGCGATCCAGCACTGGGGTGTGCGCCCGGATCTCATCACCTTCGCCAAGGGCGTGAACTCCGGCTACGTACCCCTCGGTGGGGTGATCCTCTCCCACGAGGTCGCCGCGGTCTTCGCGCAGCGGGTCTACCCGGGTGGCTTGACCTACTCCGGGCACCCGCTGGCCTGCGGCTCCGCGGTCGCCTCGATCCAGATCTACGAAGCCGACGGGGTGCTGGAGCATGCCCGGATGCTCGGGCGCGACGTCATCGGCCCGGGCCTGGCGGAGCTGGCCGAACGGCACCCGAGCATCGGCGACGTGCGTGGGCTGGGAGTGTTCTGGGCCGTCGAGTTGGTGCGCGACCGGCATACCCGAGAGCCGTTGGTGCCGTTCAACGCCTCCGGCGAGGCGGCCCGGCCGATGGCCGAGTTCGCCGCCGCGTGCAAGGCGCGTGGGCTCTGGCCGTTCGTGCACTACAACCGCACCCATGTCGTGCCGCCGATCGTGACCAGCCCCGCCGACCTGCGCGAAGGCCTGGCCCGGCTCGACGAGGCCCTCACGGTAGCCGACGGTTACGTCCGCTCCTAGCCGGCCCGATGGCCAGCTGGTACGGCGTGCTCGAACCACACCTGCCGCGCGGGCTGGTCGCCACTCTGGCCCCGATGCGCAGATTCGGGCTCATGCTCGTCTTCGCGCTCATCTGGTGGACGCCGGTGCTGGACGTCGTCTGGCGCGGGGCCCGGGGAATCGGGCACGCCGTCGGGCTCTCGGACCTGCTAGTGGCGGTCCGTGCGGAGCCGATCCGCGCGGGCAACGCTGAACGGCCCGCTCGTCACGCCGCGCGGCCGGGGTCCGCGGACATCATGGCGACCGAATCCCATCGGGGGGTGGGGCGGAAGCTGAGACTCTGCACGCGTATTGCGTGCAGAGTCTCGACGTTCGCGGGTCGGGGTAGTTGGCGAATCCTCGTGGTTCGTCAGAGAGGTGCGCCCCTGGTCACCCTCTGCATCAGCTAGGGGCGGGTGCCAGTCCGGAAAACCATCGCGCGTCGGGCAGGATGGGGCGGTGTCCACGTCACCGGTCGTCGTCGTCGAGGTGGTCGAGCCACCCATCGCCGACCGGGTGCGTCGACCGTCGGACCTGTACTTCCTCGTCGTCTACCTGGTGATCGCGACCGTCGCACTCACCCTTGGCAATCTCGCTGTCGGCACCACTGGGGCGCTGGAGGCCGATCTCACCGATGCCACGGCGCTACTGCCCCGGCTGATCCTGCAGCTGCTGTCCTGGGTCGCCGGCTCCGGGGTGCTGTTGTTGCCGGTCGCCATCGGCATCGACCTGTTGGCCCGCTCCCGCGGCTGGCAGCTCAGCCAGGCGTTGCTCACCGCCGGGCTGGCGGCGCTGCTCGCGGTGCTCATCAAGGCCGCGATTCAGGAGGATCAGTTCACCCGGGTGCTGGCCGCGTTGACCCGCCCGAGCCGTCTGTCGGGTCGCACCAATGCCCTCGACGTGCTCGTCGTCGCGCTCGTCGCGCTCGTCGTCGTCGCCAATCTCTCCGGACGCCGGTGGCTGGCGCCGCTCGCGCCGCTGGTCATCGGCTCGCTCATGGTCACGGCGTTCCTGGCCGGGGCGACGACCGCGTTGGCGCTGCTGTGTTCATTCTTGCTCGGGGCCATCGTGGGGCACGGGGCGCGCTACCTCTTCGGCACCTCGGCCACTCGAGCGCCGGGCACCGCCGTGGCCCGCGAACTCATGGCCGCCGGAGTGGTGTTGGGCACACTCACCCTTGTCGATGACTACGCCGACGGGGCCCGGCTCTACCACGCGAGCACCCCGCAGGGCGATCTCGACGTGCACGTCTTCGACCGCGACACCTTCGGCCTCGCCTCGGGCCGCAGGGTGTTGGACCGGCTGCGGCTGCGTGGTGCCACTGCGCGCGGCCCGGCGCTGACCCTGCGGGCGGCCCTGGAGCACCGCAGCCTGCAGGCCTTGGCCCTCGGCTGGGCCGGTGTGCTGGCTCCCCGTCCGGTCGCGGTGTGCGAAGTCGACGGCGCGTCGGCGGCCATCGCGATGACCCGGGTCAACGGGGTCCCCCTGCGGGAACTCGGCTCCACCCTCGACGAGGAGCAAGCCCGGGCCGTGCTACGCCTGCTCACCGCTCTGCAGGACCATCGGATCGCCTTCCGCGGTCTGGACCGCGACACCATCGTGCTCTGCGGCGACGGACAAGCGGGACTACGCAGCGTCGGTGACGGTGACGTGGGCGGCGACGACATCTCGCGGCGCTCCGACGGTGCGCAAGTGCTGGTCATGCTCGCCCTGGCTCTCGGGCCACGTCGCGCGGTCGAGCTCGCCGTCGACGAGGCCGGGCCGGGTCGGGTCGCCAAGACGCTGCCCTTGCTCCAGCCGCTGGCGCTCGGTGCCGACCTACGCATCGCTGCCAAGAGTCAGAAGGGCTTGCTCGACGACCTGCGCGACGAGGTGCTGGCCCTCGAAGGCAGCCAGGAGCAACCGGCCACCATCCAACTGCGGCGGTTCTCGATCAAGGGGTTGCTCACCGGGCTCGGGGCGGCCGTCGCGGCATACATCGTGCTGCCGCAGCTGGCCCAGGTCGACTTCGGGGCGGTGATCGAGAAGGCCGAATGGCATTGGGCGGCCGGCGCTTTGGTGGCGGCCGTGCTCACCTTCGTGGGAGCCTCGCTCGTGCTCACCGGGTCGGTGCCGACCCACTTGCGGTTCGTGCGCACCTTCATGACCCAGCTCGCCGTCGCCTTCAGTGGGCTGCTCGCGCCGGCCGCGATCGGAAACATCGCGCTCAACACCCGCTACCTGCAACGGGCCGGTGTTGCGCCCGCCGCAGCCGGCGCCAGCGTCGGACTGGCCCAGGTCTTCCAGTTCAGCAGTTACGCGCTGCTCATCGCGATCTCGGGCGTCATCGCCGGCACGGGACCACAAGCATCGTTCCAGCCCTCGCCGAAGATTGTCGCGGCGGTGCTCTTCGTGCTCGTCGCGCTCGTGTCGTTGCTCGCAGTGCCGCGAGTGCGCCGCTTCTTCACGGCCCGAGTCATCCCACAGCTGCGCGCCGTCCTGCCGCAGGTGCTCGGGGTCTTCCAACGGCCCACGAAGTTGGCCCAACTCTTCGGCGGCGCACTGATGTTGGACATGTCCTTCGTTGCTGCGCTCTATTGCGCGGTCCGGTCCTTCGGAGCCCAGCCCGCCCTCGCGGCCGTCGCCGTCGTGTACTTCGCCGGCGCCATCATCGGCTCGGCGGTGCCCACCCCCGGTGGGCTCGGCGGCATCGAGGCCACCCTGTCGGGCATGCTCATCGCGCTCGGCATCGACAGCGGCACGGCAGTGTCGGCCGTGCTGCTCTACCGCCTCGTCACGTATTGGCTGCCGATCCCGTTCGGCTGGCTGTCACTGCAACGGCTGACCAAGATCGACGCGATCTGAGGCAGGAGAAGCCACGGCGCGGGAGCCTCAGGACGTCGACCCGGCGGCCGCGGCCTTCTCCTCGTCGGTGGCCCGTCGCACGACGATGCGGGTCCAGGCACCGACGTAGATGCGGTCGTCCTCGTCGAGTTCGCGTCGCGGGCCGACGGCGATCGGATCCTCCGGCAGCGCATCGCCGGCACCCCCGACGAAGGTGCCGTTCGCGGAGTCGAGATCCTCGACGAACCATCGGCTGCCGTCGGTCGTCAACTGGGCCTGGCGGCGACTCACCCCGGTATCGGTCGAGCAGTCGATCTCGGGGTGGATGTTCTTGCTCGCCGACACCCGCCCAATGAGGGCGCTGCGCACGGTGAGCGGCACGACCGTGGGGAGCCCGGGAGAGGGCATCGGGTCGTCGGTCTCCTGACCGGCATACCAGTCGGGGTCGATCCACACCTCGGCCACCCAGTCGAGCGGGATCGCGGGAGGTATGCCGCTGCCGCTCGCCGCCGCGCCCGCCGCGGGAACGGACGCAGCCGCGGCACTCGCCCCCCCAGCAGGCGCCCCGGCCGGGGGGACCGGATCCGGGGTGGCGGGTGACGGCGTCGTCGGGACCGGGTCTGGTGCCGTCGGACCAGGGGCGACCGGCTCCGCAGCGACGCTCACCGGGTCGGTCGAAGGTGTTGCGGCGCTAGGGGACTCGCCGAAGAGGTCGAGGGAATTGCCCGCCCCGCCCGGCGGCACCGCGGTGGCTGGGTCCGGCGCTGCCGTCGTCGACTCCGGAGGCTCGACCCCGCGGGGCATCGCCCCGGTGGTGAAGTCGTAGCCACAGGCTTCGCAGAACAACGATCCTGGCAGGTTCTCCACGCCGCAATGCGGGCAGGCCAGCTCGCTGCCGCCGGCGGTCGAGGCACCTCCGGACCCGCCGGCACCGGGAGCCGCGGCGGCACCGGTGCCGGCCACGGCCGGCTGGGCGGCGGCGTCGATCTTGGCGCCGCAGGTGTCACAGAAGTCGACGGCCTCGGATTGGTGGCCGTTGGGGCAGACCAGGCTCATTTCTTGATCCTCCGCGTCTTCGTCGAGGCGGTGTCCAGCGCCATCTCGTCGAGCTTCTCGACGGTCTTGCGCAACCGGACGGTGCCGGCCTCGGCGTTGTCGATCTCGACGACCTTCTTCAGCCGGGAGGTCATCTCCTCGTCACCGGTGCTGGCTGCGATCTGCACGGCCCGGCCGAGCTTGCGGGTGGCGCCGTCCTCGTCGCCGGCAGCCTTGGCGGCCAGGCCGTCCTGGATCGCCGCAGCCAGCTCGGCCTGCCCTGTGTAGCGGGCCACCTGGTCGTCGATCCGGGTGGTGAGCGCCTCGTCGGCCGACCAGGTCGCCTTGACCAGGGCCTGGGTCTGCAACTCCTCGCCGATCATCACCTGCACCCGGGAGGCCAACTGCTCCTGCCCGAGGCTCTTGGCCGCGAGGCGTACCGCGACGTGGTAGTCGCGGGTCTCGTCGGCCCACGCGCCGGTCGGGAAGCTCGCAGTGAGCGGGTTGACCTGACTGCGGCGCGAGGTGATGTCCTCGAGGTTGGGGGCGACCTGCTTGACGAAGAGCACCTGCGCGCCCTGCGGCGCCCAGATCCGCACGTCGACGGCGGCCACCCCGCGCGACATCGAGGCCTTGATGAGCTTCTCGAACTCGTCGGCCATCCGCTCCGGCGAGGGGATGAGGTCGACGGTGCCCAGCAGTGCGGAGGCGATCCGGCGGGCCTCGTCGATCTGCCAGCGGTCACCGAGCCCCCGCACGTCGCACTGGAAGAAGCCGGTGGCGTTCTGGATCGCCCAGGTGAGCTGCTCGGGCGTCTCGTGCTCGTTCGTGCCGTCGGTGAGCAGGATCGCGTGCCGTTGCACGACGTGCGGGACGGTGAGGAACACCTCCTTGGCCTTGGTCAGCCAGGTGCCCATCGCGGTGCCGCCGTCGGCGCGGAAGTGCTGGGTCGCCGCGAGTGCCTCCTGGCGGGTGCGGGCATCCATCCGGACCATCTGCTGCATCCCGTATGCCGGGTAGACGAGCGTGCCGACGTGGTTGCCGGCGATCACCGCGAACCAGGTGCCATCGGTGATCTCCTGCAGCGCCACGCCCGCGGCATACCGGCCCTGGGCGATGCCGTTCTGACCCATCGAGCCGGAGGTGTCGACAATGAGGATCTCGGCGGCCTCGCCG
>WBZP01002398.1_pt1 | contig 21597 bp, 13 predicted proteins | sample 5204301 | NCBI WGS metagenome assembly WBZP01 (sample SAMN12412401, study PRJNA552823) | activated sludge metagenome | isolation source: activated sludge from nitrification reactor of wastewater treatment plant... | place: USA: Pennsylvania | collected 2017
TTACTTTTTTAACTAAAGTTTAACCCAAGTTGCAGTTATTCATCTATACCTTTCTGATAACCAATTTTTTGTTTTTTTTTAATTATCCGTTTGTGCACTACGGATTTTCTTCGGATGGCGGTGTACCTCTTTCTAGTTGAGGGCATTATAGATTTATTTCTTCTTATAACCGATTGAAAATCCTTCGCAGCAAAATTACTGCTAAAATCACTTATAATGCAATACCCAATTGGGCACTACAAACTGTTTTTATACATAAAATACCCCATTGAGTTTCATATTCCCAATATTTCAACTATTTTCTCCCATTTTTTCGCTAAAATACTTCATTTTTAATGCTTTTTTAACTAAAATTCAACAATTTATAGCGGGATAGCTACAAATTGGGTTAGGGAGTAAACATTCTCAGCACATTTGCAAGCAAATAAAAACACACCGCCTTTTGAAGGGCGATGCGCTGGGTTTCAAGCAATACTATATGTGATACCAAAAGTTAGTTTTTGATGATATTCGTAATGCCCAAATTCTTACCTTCTTGCGAAACTTTTAGGGTGTAACTTCCCTCTGAAAGATTGCTTATGTCTATTTCCAATTTTTGATTTCCTGTATGTGTCGATACAGTTTCTGTTATCACATTTTGCCCTAACTGATTAAAAAGGCTAAGAGTAATATCACTCTCTACTGCGATTATCATTTCAATCGTTAGTTTGTCATCTACAGGGTTGGGATAGATAGTAATGACTTTACTGTCTGATAGGCTTAAAATTGCGTTTGCAGTATTTGAATAGCTGAAACTTGCATCTGTATCTACCATTTTTAATCTATAATAAACTGGAATGCCTATTGGAACCTCATAGTCGTTCGTTTGATAGTATTTGAGGCTGTTTGAATTTCCAGCGGCGAGGACTGCGTTTATTTTTGTAAAATGAAGTGCATCTGTGCTGCGCTCTACCTCGAAGTGAGAACTATTGCTTTCGGTTGCTGTAGCCCATGAAAGATTGATGTATTGGTTTTGATCTGATTTTGCGGTTAAGTATAGCAACTCTACGGGGAGTGGTGGCAATGATTTTTGAATGAGGGTTACCTCGTCATTATGGCGTAGTTTGTATAATTTCAATAGCTGTTCTTCTGCTTCAAAGACAATGCTATCGCCAAATTGAGCAACTTGAATTTCTGTATAGTTTCCATTTCTCTTTAATAAAACAGAAGTATTTGCTGCATTAAAGTTAATGGGCTGGTCTATTACTGCTAATAATTGTATAGGCAACGCATCATTTACAGATTTTGTTACTTTGAATGTCTCCCATGATAGAGGAGTGTAGAGTAATGGAATGTTTTGTGGTGTTCTACTTACGGTTATGCTTGCATTGCCTTTGTATTTGAGGGTCATGCTTGCACTTGCGTATTGTGTAGAGTCCGTGATAAAATTTGTTAATACTTTTGAAACATTATAAATGGCTCGCTGTGTTGGATTTAAAGTAATAGTTGTTGTTGCTGATACTACATATGAAGTATCCAAAATACCATTATCGGAAATTCGAATAGTATTCTCTTGGTTTGGAACTTTTATGATAGCATTGTTGCTAATTGTTTTCACATATTCATCATTAATAAATAGCTTCAAATTCTGCCCAGTTGCGTTATTTATATTTACATTGTATGTTGCATTTAGACTTGTAGGCAAGTAATAAATTCTTTTGTCCACCACAACAGTGTCAGTAGCATTGTAAAAAGCAAATCGTAGGTAATTTACATTAGTGTCAGGTAATACCACATTTATAAGTGTATCATTACTGCCATAAAATTGGTCTGGATAGCCTTCTGGGGCATGGATTACCGCATATCCTAAAATATTTGAGCCTTTTATTTTTACTTGTATTATCGAATCTTGAGAAACATATAAACCTGAAGGAATTTCTAATTGAGGGCATAAAGCAGTAGCAGATTTTTTTACCATAGGCAATTTCATACCTTTTTTGGCTAATATATCACTATCTATTGCTAAAACCATAGTCTCATACCCATCTCTCTTGAGTTTTATACTATCTCCCATTTGGAATAAGCCTCTTATATCTGACTTGATATATCCGCTTTCATTGGTGTTTCCTAAATAATGCCAGTTAGTATCTGATTTTAAATAAAATTCTGTTCCTAATAGTAAAGAACCTAATGATTTGATATTTAGCGAAGAATAATGTGTAAGTGGATTAACATTAAATCCACCACCTGTTGGGGTTGCGGAATTACTTACCATAAAATAATAGGGAATACTTGGCACATCTGTCCCATTATTATACTCTGCAAATACACGCCATTTATAAGTAGAACCCGCAGTAAGCGAAGGAATATTTATCCCAGCAGTATTATTCCCTGAAATAGCAATTCTGCCATTAGGAATTAAGTTATAACAGTTATTCATATCTTTTTCCTTAATGTAAATGATAAAGCTATCAATATTTGGGTGTTCTTCAAAGGTAAATACTGGGGTTGTTGTGTTTATAGTGGGGATAGCAATACTGCTACCAGGGCTAATGAGTGTAGGAGTGGCTCTAATCCAACCACGACATTCTTTCCAGCCTTTACCTGCCGTAGAAATGTGATACTTACCATTTGCATCTTTGGTCATTTCTAATGGGTAATTCAAATGACTATTGACATTATCACCCATATTTTGTTCTGCCAGAAAGACTTGATAGTGATTCGGGCTTGTTAATTGAACATCTCTTATAATAGCAACATGCCCAAAATCTTTCCATTCCTGCTTTGCATTATCAAAATAGGGATTAGAAAAAGAAATAATATCTCTTTTTCTGGGTTTAACAGTATCTACCCCATTCGTATATTGTTTAAATCCTGCTCTTCTACCTGCTACATTATAATGATTTGAACCATGGTCTGCTCCTGCACCTTCTTTGATATTCATGCCATAAATAGTTTTATAATATCTTCTTGCAAATTCAACACACTGCCAACCATATTCGTAAAAATAAATTTGATTAGGTGGTAACGCTCCATCATAAAGTTTAGCATCAATATTATCAGATGTTGGGTCGTAAGTATTTTGATTAGGCGTGTTTTTACAGCCCCCATTTTTAAAGATAGGGACACCGTCTAAACTTCCTAATGCCGTACCAAAATCTATATGAGCATTATTTGCATCGCAAGTTATATCTGATAATGTGTATGGTCCAGGGTATGTCTTAAATTGCTTTTCAAAACAAGTGATAGGCTGATTAGAAACATTGTAAGAGGTTACTTTCCACTTATGTAATTTATACGTGTTTAAACCTGCCCCTATAACATCAAAGGTAAACATAGAAGAATTTATGATAGGGTATACTGTATTTGATACATTTCCGTTGATTGTCAATGGACTACTCCACATATTTATGCCTGTACTTTCCATAACTTCAATAATACAGTAGGCAATATTTCTACCTAATTCGTATTCCCATTCAAAATGAGGCTTAGTAGCAATAAGTTCTGCGCCATTTCTTGGAATAACAATACTTGAAATGTATTCATTACACCCCGTACAACTAATCGTTCCGCCTGTAGTCGTAACCCCCCCCACACCACTATACACTCCAGCCCCTGCACTACACGTAGCAGAAACTTGAAACTCATAAGTTGTACTTGCTGTTAGTCCTGAAAGAACAAGTGAATTAGTAGGGGTAGAAGGAGCGTTTATCCAAGTATTTGAACCTTGTACACGATATTGAACATTGTAAGAAATAGCAGAATTTACAGTAGTCCAGCCAATCGTAGCAGAAGTTGCTTGTATATTACTTGATACCAAATTGGTAGGTGTACCGCAAAGAGGCTGTGTAGAGAGTGTAGATAACACACTCGCTCCACTTACAACCCCACAGTTACAATTTGCCACAACATACCATTGATACTGCGTATTTGGCACTAAGCCAGAAAGTGTATAACCGTTTGTCCAAACCGTAACTTGTGTATAATTACCAGCTGCAACAGTTTTGTAGAATAGCGTATAATTTGAAACACCTGCGACACTTGACCAAGAAAGGTTAGCGGTTGTAGTAGTGGTTGTAGCACTTAAACCCGTAGGTGTGCTGCACGAAGGTGGGATAATACTTTGATAGCCCGTATTAGGGCTACTTTGCACAGAAGTACCACAACTATTTTGGGCAATTACTGTATAAGGGGTAGCATTTGCTGGAGCGTTGTAATCTGAATAAGAAGGATTTGAATTAGTGCCTATCTGTATGCCATTTCGGTAGAAATAATACATAGTTGCGCCATTTACAGGCGAGCAAGTGATTAAGACGCTTCCACAATTCCCGTCAGTAGCGTTTACATTGATTGGGGTAGAAGGAGTTGATGTACCATTGCTACCCACATAAACTGAGTAAGATGTTTGACAATTATTGCCATCTTTAGCATAAACGGTATAATTGCCAGTTGCAAGACCTGAAAAAGTGTTGCCCCATTGCCAGTTCCAGTTATTATTCAAACTAAATTGGTAAGAGCCGTTTCCATTCCATGCCGAAGCGGATATTACGCCATTGTTATTGCCACAACTTGCGGGTGTAGGATTATTTGCAGACATCATCAAGTTGCAGCTCGATGATTTTAAAATGGTTACGTAGCAAGTTCTGTAAAAAGAATAAGGCGGTGCTCCTGGGTTTCTTTGCATTAAGAAGTAAAAGGATTTACTTGTTCCGGTCGTCCATCCGGTTACATTGTTGAGATTTACAGTCAATGTTACTTGCGAACCACTATAGTTAAGTCCCGAAACGCCACCAATATTATTACTTGTAGAGGAGCATATAACCTCTCTTACAGAATAAGCATACACAGATGTTAAATTTGCTCCACTACATCTGTAAGTTGTCCATGTAGCATTTGCCCCATTAATTGATACATAAGTATCTATATATGAACCTATGTAGTTGTTTTGAACATTTATGGGGATACCTGGTACATTAGTACAATCTGTACTAGGTGCAGGGCAATAAGAACCATAGCCTTGCACTGTATATGTTTGCGCATACATTTGGCTACCCCAAAAAACATACAACATCAATGTTGTAACTAAGAATTTAATTTTTTTGATTAAAAATATTTTCATTGTGTTTGAAAAAAAATAATGAGTGAAAATTTTACCCACAATGCACTACAAACTTAGTGAAATCCATATATTTGTAATGCAAAGTGGAGTGAATACAAAACTTTGCTGAAAAACCTCTTACGTTATCTGTTTTGGAATCTGGATAACGTTTTAAGTGTGGATAAAAAGCGGTATGTGTTGGTAGCACTGCCGCTTTTGTCATAATCGTACCATTTTAAGCTGAAGAACCTGCGATTGTAAGGATTCGATTTGCTTCTGTTGTTCTTTAATAGCCTCAACTAAAACAGGAATTATCGCCTGATAATTCACTGAATGATAACCGTCTTTATCTTCTGAAACACAGTTAGGCAAAGCAGTTTTTACTTCTTGTGCGATAAAACCAAGTGTGGTTTCTGTCGGGAAATTAAACTGAGAGAATTCTTCTGTACGATAATCATAACTCGTTCCCCTTAATTGGTTTATAATTCCAAGTGCGTTTGGGATAGTTTCTACATTTTTTTTAAACCTTTTATCAGATGCTGTCCAAGTTCCAGATGTACATCGTGTATTCCCATTTATATCCAATGTGTATGAAGGAGTTTGTTTTCCTGCACCAATATAGACCCGCTGATTTTCTACTGTAATACCACCTTGTGAAATAGTTGAAAAGTTGATATTTCCAACAAACACTCTATCGTCATTAATAGCCTGATTATTAGCATTATCACCACTACATATATTCAAGGTGTATTTATCTAAACCACCTGCGTTTGTGTATTCAGCATAAATAAGCCCATAATCAGAACCTACTGGTGTAATGCCATCATACGACCCAAACCATAATGCCCGGTGAGTTCCTCCATATACAAAAGGTAAGCCTGCAAAACTGCCTGATGCAATTGTTACATCTCCACCAATGGTTTCTGCACCATTTACGTGAAACTTTGTTTGAGGGCTGCTTGTGGAAACACCCACATTTCCATTACCCACTGTCCATAGAGTCAAATGCCCATTCGGAAATTCATTACTTATGTTTAAAGTAGTATTTCCTGAACCTCCAAAGCCTAACCATGCTTTTCTGCCAGCACCAAAGCCATTAGGGTAAAAGCCTTGATAGACATGATTTGTTCCTACTAAATGTAAGGCTTCTGCATTGGTTTCTATGCGTGTTTGACCCATAATGTGCAGTTTACTAGCAGGCATAGCTGTGCCAATCCCTACGTTTTGGGCGAAAGAGTGAATACTAAGAATACAAGAGAGAATGAAAATGGTAAATTTTGAATTCATAAAATGTGTGAATTAATTATTGTAAACATACTTGTGTAGATAACCTTGATTAGCTTACCTTTATCTAATCCAAACTTAATGATGTGTACTTATTATAACATTATTTGTACACATAAAGCATCCCCCAAAATAATAGTGTTGGAAGATGCGGCATACAGGCGATGGCTACTCGCCCATATACCGCTTTTGTATTGACTTATTCTTTTATGATTTTGGTCAAAAAGGTTTTTCCTTCTCCTTGTATGCGCAAGAAATAAACACCTGTGGCAAAATCACCTATTTCTAAACGGATATTTTCGCCTTGGCTGATGCGGTTTATTTCTTTTGAAAAGAGCATTTTTCCGCTTATATCTGTTAAAATAACTTGTAATGATTTTGTGCTTTGCTCTTCCCACAAAATATTAAGTTCATTATTTACAGGGTTGGGATACACTTTTATTTCCGTAAAAATGGCATCGGCTATTGCAACACCTGTAATATTGACAGGGGCAGATATTTCGCTGCTACAACCTGCAAGATTTGTAGTTACAACTGTATAATTCCCATTTTGAGCAGCCGTATAAGATTGAGAAGTTGCCCCTGCAATCGCTACGCCATTGAGATACCATTGCCAAGTAACATTTGTCCCTGAACTGGTTAATAGATAGCCATTTACCGTTACATTTGGCGTATTTGGAACAGAATTTACAGTTACTTGTATTGTATCTCCGCCTGTGCAGCCATTTGCATCGGCTACATTTACATTATAATAACTTGCGCCAAGTGCAGGCGTTATTGTTTGTGTAGCTGCATTGGGTGCGCCATTGCTCCATGTATAGGAAAATGGGCTTGTGCCAGCAGAAGGCGTTGCGTTCAATACAATATTATTACCCACACAAATAGCGGTGTCTGCGCCTAAGTTTACATTAGGAAGGGGATTTACCGTAATTGTCAATGAATCTGTAATTATCCCACAAACAGAAGCCAAAGAATCTGATAAAGTGATTGTATAGGTTGTGGTTGTTGCAGGAGAAATGAATGTACCTTCTATATAGGCTGGAGTCCAAGTTATGTCGTAATAATTAGAGCCACCACCTGCTTGTGAATACATATCAGTAGAACTTCCAAAACATATTACGTCATATGTTGTATATGGGAAAAGGTAAAGAGAATCCCAAACAGTTACATTGATTGTATTTGAATTTACCATGCAGCCTGTACTATCCGTGACAGACAATGTATATGAACCAGAGTAACTACCATCTGCACAGTTGAAATTAGGGTTTTGGCTTGCACCCCAGCCATTCCAATCATAACTGTATCCGCCTGCACCACCCACAGTATTTCCACTTATGATACCCGAACCACAGAACGTAGTGTCTCCAGAAGTAAGCGTAACAACAATGGGAGCAGGTTCTGTAACCATAAACGTATCTGTAATTGTACAACCATTATCGTCTGAAACAACAACTGTATAAGTACCTCCTCCTAAGTTGTAATTACCGCTGCAGCCACCACATTGAAGCCCATTTGACCAATCATAGTTATAATCCCAATTAATCGTTCCTCCAGCAGTGAACACATCAATATATCCATCACCTATACCTGCACAACTGACGTTTCCTACCGAACTGGTAATTGTCAAAGGAGAAGGGTTATTAAAATATTGCGTTCCCCAAACAGTTTGGCATCCGTGTGCATCTGTAATGGTTAAATCATAACCCACACTTCCATCAGCAGTAATAAGTAATGCCGTTGTATCTCCATTAGTCCATAAATATTGATAGGGAAGCGTACCACCTACAACATCAAGGGAAATACTACCAGTATCTCCATAACATAAAATGTCTGTAAATGTAGCTGCGCCATTTACATATATTTCGGCAGGTTCGTCGATGAAGTAATCTCCTATATAAGTGTAGCAACCATTTGCGTCTAAGACTTCTAAGGGGTGTAAACCACTAGGTAATCCTGTAATGATAGCAGGCGAAGGTCCGTTATAGCTATTTGGCCACGGAAAATAAACTTCATAATTACCTGTCCCTCCGCTTATATCCATCTGAATAGTACCATCAGAGCCATATGCGCATAAGACATCTGTAACTACTACATTGCTAACAGTTATAGGCGCAGGTTCAGTAACCATAAACGTATCTGTAATTGTACAACCATTATCGTCTGAAACAACAACGGAATAAGTACCTGCTCCTAAGTTGTAATTACCATTGCAACTTAAGCATTGAAGACCATTTGACCATACATAGTTATAATCCGAAAAAAACCCAATCGTTCCTCCAGCAGCCCACACATCAATATATCCATCACCACCACCTGGACATAAAGCGGGTCCTACCGAACTGGTAATTGTCAAAGGAGAAGGAGTATTAATCGTCCATGCTCCTGTGGCTATAGTTCCTATAGAATCTGTAATCGTTAGGATATAAGTCCCCGCTAATAAATTACTTATATCTTGCGTTGTTGCGCCGTTTGACCAAGAATAAGTATAAGGAGCAGTTCCACCATTTATGGTTACATCAATACTACCTAAATTTCCAGCACAAAGAGGCTGCGTAACAATACCTATCGGAGTTGGTAGAGAATCAATTAGGCAATTGTAGGTTAAACTCCACCCTGGGTAAGTGACAGAGCCATCAGTGCCAAACTCAATAAAAACATTTCCGCCTGTAGAAGTAAGCGAAAAGGGCGCATAATATCCCGACCCTGACCACAACACAGGAGCAGTATTATCTATTCCATCATAGACATTCACATAATCGTATCCTCCCTCTATATCAAAAGTCGTAAAATCTATGACTACGGAACCTGCACCTGTTGGCGAAATAAGCCATGAGCCATAAAAATAGTTAGGGTAGTTAGCGGCACCGCTGCCATCATCAAACGAACCGCTACAAGTTGTAAAAACTTGTTGGGCATGAACCTTCAGCGAAAGCTGTGTGCTAAAAATTAGCAAAAAAACATAAAGTAAAAAATTTGATTTCATAAAATATATGTATGTTAAATTGTTAGAAAAACCATTATTTAAGGCTCGGCAGGTTTTTGCCTCCCTCAACCGATCGAAAGGGCGAAAACTCGCCAAACCTAAGAGAAGTAGACTCTTTTGTTTCATAAAAATATATAAGATTAAAATGTATAAAAATAATTATCTCTGCTGTTTCAAAACACCGTCAATTGCAATAACGGCATCCTGAATTGTATGCACTTTCTCTAATGCAGGGTCAGGAATTGTGATATCAAATGCTGTTTCCATATTCATAATAAATTCTATCACATCAAGAGAATCAAATCCGATGTCTTTTGTAAAAGAAGATTTCGGACTGAGGGAGAGCTTTTCTGCGTTATAGCTTCCTCCTTTGATTTCTTTATAGACAATTTCAAGAATGTCGGCTCTTGTATATGTCTTATGTACAGCATGCGTTAGTTGCGGTGAGTCGGTCTGCGCAACTGTAAGATTGGGTAGAGTACCGAACGCAATCATTAAAACGGGAATCCAGAAGTGTTTCATGAAATACTGAAAATTGGATGGAAAAATTGCCTTAAGTTTATTTATAAAAATTACGATTTTGTTTGAAAAAGCCTTGATATAGACGTTCCCGAAAGAGATTCTCCATAAATTCTTAAATTATCGATATTTGCCTTCAGATAAAAGAGGGGAGAAGAAATGGATTTAAATTTACCAAAGGTTAATTGATGATTAAAGATCAAAGAAAAATTTTCCGTTTCCATATTGACCCCATCAATATAATACCTCGAATATCCCCCTGACGTTCTTGTAAAAGTGAGCATATGCCAGTTTCCGTCTAAAAGCGTATTATCTAAAGTATAATTGAATTGCCATTGGGCAGAGTCGGTAATACCTAGTTTTCCGTTAGCCATACAAAATCCATAATTGCTCCCTTCAGCACCAACAAATCCGCCGTCCCGGTCTGTAGTTTTGATCCAAAAGTTCATGGTATAACCTTGGGATGTCAAGACAATTGGTTGGTTTACCAAAATATAATCATCGATACCATCAAGATTCAGTGCGTTTCCAAAACCAAGGTGCGAGTCTGTATTAACACTCACGCCATTCTTCATCGTTCCGTTGTAATTATTGAGTTCGTCTTTTGCAGTACCATCATCAAAACGGTAAAAGGCAAGAAGATTATTCGAGAGTGTTTCTGTCGAAAAAGTAACTTGATTCCCATAAATAACCATTCCGTTTTGAAGTAAAATATAAGTACGGACTTTGTAATTAGCACTCTGAGACAGACCTGAGATTTCACTTACAAACTTTGTATTATTAACCGGAGTAGAAGAAAAAACACTTTTGGCATTAGCGATTGTAGGTTCATTTGTTGTTGCCCAGCAGTGTCCATAAGAAGCAATCGGATAAGTACCAATACTCAAAACTTCACCCATTGTGGATGCCTTATAGTTTGTAATATTCGTTACAAGTCCGGTGGAAATAGTAGGCTGGAATTGAGGAACTTCCAAGCCCGTACCTTTTAAGACAAGGCCGTATTTTTTATTATTGCCATAATTCACGGTCATTTCGGCATCAAATATTTTAGCTTCATTTGGAATAAAACTAATTAGGACTTTTTGAGGAGTAGAGGGTGAAACTATTCCGGATGACCAATTTGAATAAAAACCCTCCGGCAACGTAAAACCGTTAATATTGACAGAGGAATCACCTGTAACCGTTAGTTCCAACTCTGTATTTGCGGTATCTCCTATATACACTTCGCCAAGTGCCAAATTGCCGGTGATTTTTATATACCCATTCGTATTGAATAAAAGTTGTTCAACGGGTTCCGAATTTTTGTCCTTACATGAGGTAAAGACAAGTATCAGCAAGCAATAGATTATCCTGACTTTTTTCATTGATATATTATTTATTTTCATTGATTTAACTTCCATATTATTTGCATCCACATCTTTTTATAAGCGTTTTTAAAAAATCTTCATAGGTTTCTCCCAAGTAATCATCTGATTGAAAACTAAGGCTGCTATAATAACCTGTATCATATCCGCATCCTTTATCCCAGTAATACACATCGTAGGAATTCGTATTGTAGCATTTGCATTTAATATTTGTAATCTTATATTCATACTTACTCCCATTACATTCATACTCTTCCGTTTTATATTCTTTTCTTATGTCCCAGTAATCCCCCGTTGCTAAAGCATTATTTTTTCTGGACTCATTCTCTTGTCTAATTCTTTCCAATTCTTCCAGTAGAATTCTATGCCTTTCATTCCAAACAGCATCAGATACATATTCTCTATTATAGCTATCATATAATAAGCCTTCCGGGAGCCCGTTTTTGGCATAGCTCAATGCCTTTTTCTGATGTTCAACATAATCGCCGGGAATAGGAGCAGTTTCATATCTTACTTCTGGTTTTACATTTTCAAATTTATATTCTGACGCATATTTTATGAAATCCGCATAATTTACACCCATTTTGGTATTGGTGCCAAAATCGAAAAGGTTAGCAAAGGGCAATGTTTCACCCGCTTTAATATATCCTGCATAATAATCTACGCTATAACTCCCAACAAATTTGTGATTCAATGATTTTTTTGCCTTTTCAGCAGTTTGAGAATCATACTGCCCCATAATACTTCCTATTGAAATCGCAAGATCTTGTATACCTACTAGCGACCCTGACTGATTTTTAAATAATTCTCCGGTTGTTTTTACATTCACGGGTAAGCTAAACTTTGAGTAATTCGTTAGCGTTCCATAAAATAAGTAAATTAAGTGCCCGTCATCTTTGACAATACCTGCTGTGTATTTGGAGTTTTTCCATTTTTCCCATTCAGGGTTTTTAGCTTCCATTAGAGGCATTGCGTTTAATGCTATTTTATTGATTTCTGCTTTTAAGATATCTTCAATATATTTTGAAATCATATAATCGTTGATACCCCATTGACTGAAGACACCACTACTAGATAGTTTCCTTATACGATATAATACCTCATCTCCACTAGCCAACTCTCTGTTTGTAATTTCAAAATATTTATTCAAAAGCCAGTTTGCTCTCCCATTAAATGTAATATTTATGTTTTCCTGAACAAAATTTATCATTTTTATAGAGGAAATCTGATTTTGAGAATTAAACATTTCCCATTTCATCATCCAGTAATTTTCTTTTTGGCTATCTGTTGTATTATTACTTTGCAGTCTATTTGGATTTATATCAGTATAGTTTTTACCTAATAAATTAACAAGTTTTTCAGATTCAGCCTTGGTGTGTTTTGAAGAAAAACTACTCATAACGGCAATATCTAATGAATTAGATGCAGGATACCTTTTATAATAGTCCAAAAGTTCGTCAGGGTTTGTTACCAATTTAGCCAGATAGAACTGAATATCTATCTCTACCTCTGGATATTTATCTTGAGTATTTAGTAATTCTCTGTATGAGCTACACGACTCCATTAATTTTTCTTTAGTCTTAATAATATCCTGATGAGACGGATACATTTTGATTAAACTTGCCAAGTCCTTATGTTTTAAATTGATATTTCCTTGTTGAATAATTCTGGAAATATTTGCATTATTGCTATTTGGAAAAGCATGATGAAAGTCGATTACATCTTCTATCGACTTAACAGAGTAAGTGCCCTCTATTGCTTTAGGCATTACTGTAAAATCAGAAGAGGAATTAGACCTGACTATAAGATAATCCTTTTGAACCTTTTTTAGCCATTTATCGGAATTATCGCAACTGACTTCTTTATTTAAACCCATTGATTTGTTTATTAAAGCGCAAGTTGTATAGCTGACTAATGCGCCTAAAGCCATATTAGCAGGAGTTAAACTTTTAGTCTGTTCGCCGCTCTGATATTTTATTGGAGCAAGCATATATCCAGCCCCAGCCCCGATTACAGGAGCGGCAACCGTTATCGTAATTCCAAGTGGATTTAACTTTTTTCTAAAATGAGCATCCTTGATTTCTACCCTTTCATTATAGTCAGGGGAGGATACCCTACCTGAATCCGGTTTTAAAGTCATGCAACCAGAGAAGGAAATTAAAATGGAACAATAAAAGATTACCTTTTGAAAATAATTTTTCATGATTATATACAGTATAAATTTCAAAATTTTATTGGTTTACAAATCGAAACAATTATAAATTTCCAGAAATGGAGAATTTTTATTTACAAAGTACAACATGCTCGTTGGAGTTTACCGGTCGTTAATGAACGGATTGAGACAACAAAAGGCGGAATCAGAGCATACCTGCAAGAGCTAATGCGCCAAGACCTAGAGCCACAGTCCCTACTCCACCCCAAAATAAACGCAATGCAGGCCCCCTAACCCCAATCCCCATTGAGTATTGATTGAATTTCCTCTCCTGATTTCCGAACATAGATTGCTTATATTGAAAATCCAGATAAAAATCCTCATGAAGGTGAAGAGCTAAACCGGTTTTCCAGATTGGAGATGAAACATTTGCTCTAAATGTTCCTGTAGAATCTTTTCCGACGATATCAGCAAACTGATATCCTGCTCCGATATAGGGGATTACCACCGATGAAGTTTTGTAGTTTAACGGCATTAAAATCAATGACGCAGAAAACTCTGCCCCTTTACCATAAAGTGATTTGAAGTTTGAAGAATGGTAATTTTGATAATAAAAATTTGCGTCCATAAAAACGGGATTTAACGCAACCCTATTATTTAACGCAAGCCCATAACGCGCCTTAAGAGCTCCTTCTTTAATTTTTTCTCCAAAAGTTGGATTAAGAAACCCCATCCTTGTATAATAAAACGATTGCGAAAAGACCCTGCTTCTTTCATTGGATTCCTCAATATAATCCCGTAAACTGTGACCTGATTTGTATTTGTTTTCAGGAAACTTCTGCCCATAAATTAAGCTCACAAACAAAAATGATAAATATAATAATAATAATCTTTTCATAAAAAATATAGTTTAAAATGATAATAAATACACAAAGTCTTAGTTTTACAATATTAAATCCGGAAGTAAGTCCGGGTTAGTCATTTGCATTTCACATCTCTCCTCTGAACAGCGCCCTTCGGGTTGTAGCTTTCCCTCAGGGACACACGTTCAGATTCGGGTTTCAAAGCAACATAGGGGGTTTCAGTTATGTGTTTTCAGTGGCCGGTTTCAAAACATTCAAATTACTAAACAAGCGCAAGCATTTGTTTTCTCTGTCAAATTTTTTTGTAAAAAAGCAATCATAATCAATAAATAAATGTTGTCCTTAAAAAATACGTTACTCTATAGATTGACAAGTCCTGAATTTTTTAATATTTTTTCTATATTTTTTTTATAATTTTAATTACCTTGCACAAAATTTCGACTAACATGCTTGGGGACTTCAATCAAAAAAAAACATTTAAAGAATGGCAAACAGCTTTAGATGATCAAAATAAAGCAAGTTTGAAAAGTATCTTACAATCCTATTTGCTTTCTAAAAAGGAGAGCTATTACAATAGTTATGGAAAAGATTGGGGTGTGACATATCCAGAAATGGAAGATTTATTAGCGGATACAGAAAAAGAGATTTTCTCAAAAATAGAGAATTGGGATATTCCTGTTGATTGTGGGCTATATGATTGGATTTATGAGACTTTAAAATGGCTTTATATCCAAAAAGGAGGAAAGAAACTTCGGTTAGAAGACAGGATTTTTATGACATCAGAGGAGAAAGAGAAGGAAAAATTATACGATGAGTTTTTGAGAAACCATAAGCAAGAATTTAAGAATAAAGTAATTAGATATTTTTATAGTATTGATACTGAAATTGATGCTGAGTATATAAAGGACTTATGGCAAGAGGTATCTAAGTATCAATTAGAAAAGATTAGAGAAAAAAAGTACATTAAAAGCCTAAAAGCTGTTTTTTTTGAGAAAGCGCGTGGACTCATTGGAAGTAAACTTCAAAAAAAAACAGAAAAGACTGTTAATAATATTGAGTATAATCAATCTATACCAATGGATGATGTTTTTTTATTAGAAGAAATGTCCAAACATCGTTATCATTATATGCAACCGTTTATGCAATTACTTTCCCCTATGTGTAGGGAAAAGATAAGGATGCGTTATCTTGAAAATTTGGAGTGGGAAGAAATTGCCGAGAGACTCGGAAGCGATAACCTTAACTCTCTTCAAGCTTCGACAAGTACTTGTCTTAATAATTTACGTGAAAAGTTTCGTGCCAAAGGAATTAATACAATGCAAGATTTCAATAATCAACTAGATAAATAAGGGTAATATGGATATTTCATTAAATATAGAAGAAATAGTCGAATCCGTTCGTAGATATATAAATGAGCAAATGACTGAAGAAGAAGCGCTTAAATTCGAAGAGATGACTTTCTCTAACCCTGCTGTTGCTCAAGAATTGGCATTCCAATTAGAAATGTCAGAGGTATTATTAACGGAATATTATAAGCAATTTAAACCCAAACCCACTGAAGAGGAAACGGATAAACAGTCAATGGAACCTGCGAATAAACAAGAAGAGTCGAAGATGGTTTTACGGCCTTTCTACAAAAGAAATATTCGTTATATAGCAGTGGTTGCTTCTGTTTTGTTAATATTAGGCATTGGTTGGCAACTCACCCAAAATAATCACCCGTCAAATATAAAGCCTCCCACAACTATTGCTTCCATAGATACCGTCCCAAAACAACAAGTGGAAATTGTGCAAGCAAATACACCTACTGAAAAAGATACCACTGTGCAATTAGTAAAGGATACCAAAAAAGATAAAAGAATACAAAAAAATCAAGATATCATCATACTTTCTAAAAAACAGTCCGTTCAGGACATAACAAAAATGCAGAATCAGGTCTTGAGCACGTTGGGAGATATTATTGCATTACAAAACCAGGTTCAACGTAGTCTTGACACATTGGCAAAACTACAAAAAGACCAAAATATACAGGGCTACGCAAGTCAAAAGGATACATTATACAAGTTCGAAAGTCTTTTATATTTGGAACGGATAGAAAAAAGCAATAGAAAAGGACAAATTGATTCTATCCAATATGAACTTGAACCTAAAAAAGTAGAACTAAAACAATCTATTAATGAATTGCATGATAGGATTAATATACTCAAGGGAAAGTAATTTTTCTTTTTTTAAGAAATTAATAGCGCATAGGGTGAAGGTATTACTTACACTACTCTCTTTGTTTTGTTCGTTGATAGTATCGGCACAGGGATATTTTCTTGAGAAAAGCCACTATAAGTATGAGCAAAGTCACAAAATCCTCATGGAACTGCTCCATGCAGCAGATATGCCTCAAAAAATTGATATCCGTGATTTCAAGATTATAAAGGCTGAAATAAAATATGACATTGCAAGCACGAGTGATTCATATATCTATTTGCATGAAAAGGCATATAACGTATGTGCGCAGCAAGGCGTAGATTCTCTCAAGGCACTTGCGCTCGTTTTAGGGCATGAACTATATCATTACAGCCAAAAACAAAGAGGTGGCTATGCTTGCCATTCCCTTACTACAGATAGTATTAAATTAAAAGCAGAAATACAAGCTGATTTGTATGGAACATACTACGCTAAATTAGCGGGCTATTCGCCTTGCGAGGTAGCAGAAAACCTTCTACATAGTCTATATAAGGCTTTTTTACTTTCTGACGAAAAATTAACAAATTATCCTCCTCAAACACAAAGAGTAGCCCTTACTACGCATATCTGTGATAGTGCAGAGAAATTGGTGAATTTATTTGAGCTTGCGAATATGCTTATGGTCATACAGGAATACGACAAAGCCGCTGCGATTTATGATTATTTGTGCGCCAAATTTGCGAGTAGAGAAATGTTTTTTAATGCGGCGGTGGCGAGGTTGGTGTGGGTAAAGGATAGGTATTTTGATAAAACAGATAATCTTCCTCAACTTCCAATTCTATTAGAGACAAATTCTCGCTTAGAACGACATGGAGAGCTTACCAATCAAGACTTGAATCTATTTAATGTCCGAATGGAACAATGTCAGCAATTGCTTAATAAGGTAATAGGATTAGATTCTATTTATATACCTGCCCATTTAATGACAGTATATCTGCAAATATTAATTGGTAAAAGAACAGAATTATCCGACAGAAAAAAAGAGGCAAATCTGATTTACGAAAATTGTTTGTATCTATTATCAATAATAGACACCTCTAAAAATAAATACAAAGATTATATATTTGAATTAAGACGAAGCGTTTTAGATATTCAAAATAACAAAACTATAGCTGCCGTCCCCCAAAACGACAAAATCATTAATCCATCAGTGACTTTAAGAAATACAACATACAATCACATAAAACCGTATTTGAATAGACAATCCTTTCAACCTTTTTTGCAGGTTCCATTAGTTTTTGAAAAAGACTCATTAGAACTATTTATTTCCAACGATAAAAAAGCATTTCTTTGGGGGGATACACACTTTTTGGTAGTTTATCCTATAAGTCAAACTAAAAAAATCAATCGTACATCATCATCTTCTGTATTTTCCTTCCCACAAAAATATCTTCTAACATTTTTTGAGAATCCATCTAATGGATGTTTAGGAGTGATTGAAATCATACATGAGGATAAGATACAAAAAGAATGGTTGATAGGCGAACTCACAAAATAATCACACATCAAATTCAAAAAATATGAAACACTGTTTATTCACTTTATTATTAGCATTAATATCAATTGTCACATTTGCACAATACAAAGAAGCGGATTTAAAAAAAATAGATAGTTTACTATCCTATTATAGTGAACACAATTTAAACAAAGAAGCCGTAGTATATGCAAGAGAAATGCTTGCACCTTTACAGTACCTATGCGATACAGGAGTAATTAATGATACGGCATATGCTGTATTGAATTTAAAATTAGGTGCTTTTTTTAAGGATATTGGAAAATATGATAGCGCAGAATATTTTTTAAGAAAGGTGTTAGACCTGCCTATTAATGTTATTCAAAAGGCAAAAGCCAATCATGCAATATTTAGTATATACAACAATTTGGGGAAATCAGAGGCTATAACATATCTTAAAAATGGATTAAGACTTTATAAACAAATATTGCCATGTGAGTATAAAAAAGATAAACATTATTGGGCAATGTATCAAGCATATGGTATGTATTTAATGAATAATTACCCAGATAGTGCAGAAACTATTTTATTGGAAGTTCTTAAATACCAGCCTGAGCAATATAGCTCTTATTATAATTTGGCAAATTTATATAAAAAGTCAGCAAATTTTTCTAAAGCACTGAATTATCAAAAAGAGGCGATTAAAATTTATGAAAAAGAGCCAAACTATGATAAAGCTGTTAGTTACATAATATTATTAAAAGGGGAAGCGAGTCTATTACAACATATTGGTAATTGTGAAGAATCTGCATCTATATTTGAAAGATGCCTCAACCTTTCATTAAATACTACTCCCAGTATCAATTCTAATATTATTACTGCAACATATTCATCAATAGCCCAAAATTATTCAGCGTGCGGAAACTTAGAGAAAGCGGATTCTTTTTTTTCAATTACCCTAAAAAGATGTGAAAATATGTCATTTCAGGAGTATTTTAAGTTAAAACTTATCTCATATGGCAACTATGCGCATTTCAATACTCACAAAATAAATAATTATGCGAAGGCTGATAGCTTATACTCAATCCTAGAAAAAGAAATACAGAAAGATTCATTACAACTTGGGTATTACTTCTTTTTAGTCAATAGAGGAAATAATTATTCTTATTGGCATAAATATGAGGAAGCAGACAGATATTTTTTTAAAGCAGAACAGTGGATAAAAAACAATAAAAAGGAAAATAATTTAGAATACACAAGATTGTTAGGTAGTAGTATATCTAATTGCCTCAGAAAAAAGGATTTTAATTGTGCAAATACATTGGCAATACATCAGATGGAAATAGAAAATCTTTTTTTTTATACGGATTACTTCTTGCTTTCAGAACAAGATAGACGAAATCTTTGGTATAGTAAGGACTACAATTTACATTCTTCCCTTTCTCAATATCTAAATATGGGGAATTACTTCAATCAATATCCCGACAACTACACTCAAACATGTTATAATGCTGCAATTATGTATAAGGGGCTAAATTTTCGCATTTCTCAAAAGCAAATCAATACAAGCATTAATTATCAACAAGATACAATTTTATCGAAAGAAATTGATAGGTGGATAGCATTAAAAAATCAATATGCAAAATCAAAAATATCTTCTTCTAACGATTCTACTTCTAATGAAATTTCATTCCAATTAAATGAAATAGAAAGGGAATTAGCAAGAAAACTCCCTTATATTCAAAGTGCGCTAAATGACAAAAATATAATCTGGGAGGATATCCAAAAACAACTATCAAAAGACGAAGCTGCTATAGAAATAGTGCGTTTTCAAGTATTTCCCTCTGATACTGTTCGATATGCTGCATTAGTGATAACTCAAAGTTGTATTTCTCCTAAATATATTTTAATGAAAGATGGTAAATATTTGGAGGGTTTTGCCTTTAAGAGCTATTTAAATTGTATAAATGATAATACAAAAGATACATTTTCATATAATCAATATTGGAAACCTATCGCAGAAGTCATAGGCAATGCGAAAACTATTTATATTTCCCCTGACGGGATTTATCATAAAATAAATTTATCTATATTGTATGATTTTAAAAGTAAGAAACATTTATTGCAATCTCATGATGTAAGAGTAGTCTTTTCTACCAAAGACATCATTAAAAGAAAAGAGTTGTATAAACATATTGATAAGGCAATTCTCGTAGGCAATCCCCGATTTTCATTAAGTGAAGAGATTAGAGAAGGAATTGTTCAAAATGAAGTTAATAGGGGTGGTTTTGAACCTCTCCCAAAAACACAAGAAGAAGTAACCGAAATCAGCAGTTTAATGAAACAACACAATTGGAGACCAATCATAAAAACAGATAGTTTTGCCACTGAAGATTTTATTAAATCAGTACGAAATCCGAGAGTGCTATTAATTGCAACCCATGGCTTTTTTGACACTACACAGACAAAAAATAATCCTGAGAATGCGTTACATAAGTCGGGTTTATACCTTGTAGGAGCTAAAAATACATTTTTCAAACAAGGTAAAAATATGAACTCAAATATTGATGATGGTATTCTTACTGCATATGAAGCATCAGCTCTTCGCCTTGACTCAACCGAATTAGTAGTACTTTCCGCTTGCGAAACAGGCTTGGGCGAGGCACAAAATGGAGAAGGGGTATATGGCTTACAGCGAGCATTTCGAATCGCTGGCGCACAATCATTGATTATAAGCTTATGGAATGTAGGAGATAATTTTACAGCTCGTTTCATGCCCTTATTTTTTGAATACTGGCTTTCGGGAAAGTATAAAACCAAGCATGAAGCTTTTCGACAAGCTCAATTGTATATGATTAAAAAAGGTTATCCTTTAAAAGATTGGGGGGCATTTGTTTTAATAGGAGGGTGAGAACGGGATTGCGTTTAAATGTTTTTTGCAAAGTCCTTATGTATCCTGAATTAAACTACACTTAAATTAACGTGAGTTCGGGATAAAATTAGAATTTAAAAAAGTTAAAATCTTGAAAACAAGCGTCATGGGAATAAAAAAATATTGATATTTGAAGCTGAAAACCAAAAAATCAATAAATATTCTCATGACAGAGGCAAAATTAATCAAAATATTCGTATCATAGGATGATTTTATGCAAATTTATGAGCGTTATCTCAGAAACCGTTTTAAGAGTATAAAAGCGAATAAATGCGTTCAAGAATTGTAACTTTGTATTAATTCATCATCACAATTAACAACCACAATGCAAAGTAAGGAATGGATACAAAATAAAGGACTTACTTGCGTTATTGCCCCATTAGGGGCAAAATGTTGGTAGAAAACAGAGAGAATGCCCCCCACATTTTATCCGTTTTTTCGTGCTTTGCACGAAAAAACGGCCTTTGGGGGTGGGGATTTTCGCTTTTCTACCAATATTTTATCCCTGCGAGATAGCAAAATAGGACTAGGTCTCCACTTTTGTACACAATCAAAGTTCAATAGTTTTAAGAAGTAGTTTTTACATTTGACACACTTTTTTGAGCAGTCTCCACCAACGCCTCAAACAATGGTGGTGAAACATAAAACAACCGGCTGTGAAGTCCAAACAATCGCGATGAAACATAAAACAATCGGGGTGAAACTTCAAACAATCGCATCGAAACCTCAAAC
>WBZP01002401.1_pt1 | contig 21576 bp, 12 predicted proteins | sample 5204301 | NCBI WGS metagenome assembly WBZP01 (sample SAMN12412401, study PRJNA552823) | activated sludge metagenome | isolation source: activated sludge from nitrification reactor of wastewater treatment plant... | place: USA: Pennsylvania | collected 2017
TCCACGGTCAGCACGTGGGGGTTGCTGGCGCTGACCAGGTCGCCCGTCCAGCCGGCGAAGTAGAACCCTTCGTCGGCTGTGGCCGTCAGGGTGATCTGCGTGCCGGCGGTGAACTGTGTGCCGGGCGGGTCTACGCTCACCGAGCCGTTGCCGGCCGAAGTGACGTTGACCGTGTAGACCGGAGCGACCTCGAAGACGGCCGAGACGGTCTTGTTGCCGTCCATCGTCAGCATCAGCGGGTTGGTTGTGCCGCTGGCGTCGTTGCCCCAGGCGGAGAAGATGTAGCCCAGGCTGGGCGTGGCGGTTAGCGTGACCTGTTCGCCGGGGGCGTAGAGAGTGCGCACCGGGTTGACCTGCACCGTGCCGTTGGTAGGCGGGATGATGGTCAGGCTATAGACCCCGACCGGGGCGAAAGTGGCGGTGATGGCCATGTCGCCGGTGACGGTGACAGTGACCTGAGCTTCACTGCTGGTCAGGTCGCCGCTCCAGCCGACGAATTCCATCCCGCTTAGAGGGAAGGCGGTCAGCTCCACTTCCTGGCCGGAGTTGTAGGTGGGCTGCTCGGGGTCTTTGACCACAATGCCGCTGCCGACGGTGGTGATGCTGATGGTATAGCTCTGGTCGGGGGCGAAGGTGGCCGAGACGGTTTTGTTGCCGCTCATGACCAGCGTCGCCGGGTTGGTGCTGCCGCTCAGGTCGCCGCCCCAGGCCACGAACTTGTAGCCCACGGCGGGCACAGGCGTCAGCGTTACCACCTCGTTCTGGTAGTAGGCCGTCTTGTTGGGGCTGGCCTGGATAGAGCCGTTGGCGCCGGGCGAAAGGGTCAGGGTGTAGATATTGTCGGCAAAGTTGGCCGTCACCGACTTGTTGCCGTCCATGATGAGCGTCGTCGGGTTCGCCGCGCCGCTGAGCGCCCCGGCCCAGCCGGTGAAGCTGGCGTTGGTGCCGGGCACGGCCGTCAGGGTAACGCTCTCGCCGTGGAGATAAGTCGTCTTGTCCGGCTGGCGCATGATGCTGCCATTGCCGACGGGGGTGGTAGTCAGGGTGTAGGTCGGCGCGGTGGTGAAGTTGGCAACGATGTTGAGATTGCTGGTGACGACCACCGTTAGCGGATTGGTCGAGCCGCTGGCGTTGCCGCTCCAGTTGGTGAACATGTTGCCCAGGGTGGGCGTGGCCGTCAGCGTCACCGACTCGCCGGCGCTGTAGGCCGCTTTGTCGGGTAACCTGGTGACGGTTCCCGCGCCGGGCGGGTTGGCGCTGACGGTGACGGTGTACAGCGTGTCGGCCACGAAGTGAGCGGTGACGCTCTTGGTAGCGTTCATGACCAGCGTGCCGGGGTTGGCCGTGCCGGTCAGGTCGCCGCTCCAGTGATCGAAGCGGTAGCCAGTGGCGGGCACGGGGGTCAGTGTGACCGGCTCGTCGCAGGCGTAGTTCTCCTTCAACGGGTCGCGGGCCACGGTGCCTCCGCCGGTGGGCGAGACGTTGACCGTCAGCTTGCGGTCGTTGTCTTCGGGCACGATGGGGCTTTTGGTGTTGAAGAAGTAGTCAATCAGGCCGACGGTGGCCGGGTTCTTGCTGGAGTTGCCGACGTAGGGGCCGTAGCTATTGACCACCAGATCGTGCTGGAAGCCGGCGGCCAGCGACCAGCTTGTGCCGTTGGTCGAGTAGAAGAGGTTCCAGACGTTGCCGATGCGCTTGACGCGCAGGTACATCGGCGGCGCGACGGTCAGGGCGGTGTCTACGCGCGTGGTCGGCTGGCCCAACAGGAAGGTGAAGGCCTGGATGCGGTAGCTGGTACCGTCGTGGAGGTAGTTGAAGCGCAGGAAGTTCTGCGCGTCCCCCTGCACCAGCACGCCCTGAGCCTGGTTCTTGCCGTTCAGCGGCGAGTCGAACTTGACCTCGAACTCGAAGTCTTCGTTCTCGGCGTACTGCATCAGGCGCGGCGCGTTGACGCCGCCGGTCCAGATGTCGTGGCCGGTGCCCGCGGGCACGCTGATCTGGGCCTGTGAGCCGGTCATGACCAGCGGCGAGTCGGCCAGCGGGTCAATGTAGGTCCAGAGTTGCGTGTCCAGTTCGCAGCCGCTGAAGTCATCGGAGATGGGCGTCTGCACGTTGGGGTTGATAAGCAGGGCGGAGACGGTGCGATCGCCGAACATCTCGACGATGCCCGGGTTGGCGTTGCCGCTCAGGTCGCCCAGCCAGTTCTGGAAGGTGGAGCCGGCGGCGGGCGTCACGGTCAGGGTGACGTCTTCGCCGAAGCGGTAGCTGGCCTTGTTGGGCGCTACGTCGAGCGTGCCCGTGCCGGTGCCGGTGATGTTGGTCGTCAGGCTCGGCTGCGGCTCGACGCTGGCCAGGTTGACGGTGACGTTGCCGAAGCGGGCGTCCACGTGGTGGGCCAGCAGGACGATGGAGCCGCTGCGGGGTTCGCCGTTGACGCCGTTGGACTCAAAATCCCACGTCGCCGGTTCGGCCTGGGCCGCTTCCCAGACCTTGAAGCGGTACATGGCCGGTTTGGCCGGGTTGGCGTTGGAGGTGACGCTGACCTTGAAGATGTAGGGCGTGTTCAGGCTGAGGGTGCGCGTGCTTTCGCCCAGCAGCAGGCCGCGATGGCCCAGGAGTTGCAGCCCTTCCGCCGGGGCGGGGTTGTTCTTCCAACGGTACCAGGCTAGCGCGCCGAGCCGCCGCCAGCCGGTGCGCGGCTGGGTGTCGCCGTCGGCCCAGAAGTGGCCCTGCCAGCGCACCATGACGCCGATGCCGGGGCCATTGCTGGGGCCGGGGAAGCCGGCCGGATCCATGGCCAGAATGGTGATGGGCACGGTAACGGTGTAGTCGCGCCACGACAGATCGCCGATGGCCAACAGGCGGTCAAACTCCATGATTACCGGCCGCGCCGCGCCGTTGTCAATCGTCCAGTTGCCGTCAATGACCTGGGCCACGTCGCTAACCTTGGTGGCCGCGCCCCAGTTGACGGTGATGTTCTGCGGCGTCCAGGTCGGGGCGGCGGCGTAGTTGACCGTGACGACGGCCTGGCTGGAGGCGGCGGCGTTGTCGAGGGCGGTGATGACCACTTGGTTGGCCCCCGGCAGCAGGCCGGTGTAGTCCAGTTCGATGTTGAAATCGCCGGCCAGCGCCAGGCGCATGTTGTCGGGGCCGGTTTCGAGCGTCTGGGGCGGGCCGCCGTTAATGGTGTAGGTCAGGCTGCTGAGCGGCACGGCGCTGCTGACGTTGCCGAGGATGTTGACCCACTTTTGCGGGTCGCCGCGCAGGCCAAACTGCTGGCTGGCGCCATACCAGATGGTGATGGCCGGGGCGTTGGGCGCGTTCTGGAAGAGCGTGCCCTGGCGGCCGGCCGGGGCCGCCGGGGCGTCGAGCGCCGCTTCCGGTTGCTTGGGCGCGCCGCCGACCAGCGGCGGCATCGCGCTCTCGTCGTCGTCATCGGCGGCGGGAGCCGCCGCGGGGTTGCTGTTGGCGTCCATCCACGCCCCAACGCCGCCGGCCGACAGCGCGACCATTAGCAACAGAGCCATGAGACGGAGCCATTTCACCTGTCTGTTCATAGTACTCACTTTGTTCTGGCTATTAATCGCCAAGAATGCGAAGTGGGATGGCCCTGCGGCGCATCCCTTACGGATAAAACGTGCCGGTCGGGGGCGACCCGCGGGCCGCCCCCGACCGATGGAACAGATACCTACCTCAGGATGAGCGGCACCACCAGCTTGAAGCCATCGTTGCTGAATTGAGCCGTCACGTTCATGTCGTCCGTCACCGTCAGCGTGCGCACCGGGTCAGTGCCGCTGGCGTCGCCGGCCCAGCCGAGGAAGATCCAGCCGTCGCTGGGCGTGGCCGTCAACGTCACCTCCTGGCCGCAGTAGTAGCCGCGGTTGGGGTTGCGCGTCACGTTGCCGGAGCCTTCGATGTCGACGTTGACCGCGTAGTGGCTATCTTCGGGCGTGATGGGCGAGGCGGTGTTGAAGAAGTAGTCCACCAGGACCGTGTGGGTGGGAATGGGGGCCTGGCCGAACTTGCTGTTGCCGGCGTAGACGCCCACCCGCTTGACGGTCATGTCGAAGTTGAACTCCTTGTTCAGCGTCCATTCGCTGCCATCGAGCGAGAAGTACTGCTGCCACTTATCGCCGGCGCGCACAACGCGCATGTACAACGAGGTCGGCGAGCCGACCAGGTCGCGGGTACCGGTGGTGTTGGAGATGATGACGCCGTCGCGAATGCCGACGACAAAGACACGGAGCTTGTCGGTGCGGTTGAAGAACTCAAAGCGCAGGAAGGTGTCGCCGTCCTGCTCGATGACGATGCCCTGGGTTGAGCCGCTTTGGGCCAGGACGGAGTCGAACTTGACCTCGACGGTGAAGTCGTCGTCGTTCGACGGCTGCATCATGCGGGGCACGTTGATGCCGTCGGTGTAGAGGGTGTGATCCTGCTCGCCGCCGGGCACGGTAATCTCCAGGTGGCGGCCGGTCACGGCGCGTTCGGAGTCGTCGTTGAGCGGGTCAACCCACGTCCAGCGGCTATCCACCGCGCAGGCGCTGAAGTCGTCGGAGAAGATGCCCGACGAGTTACTGGTCGTGAAGGTCATGTCTTCCGAACTGACCGAGTTGCCGTGCTGGTCTACCGAAGTGATCTGCAGGTGGTAGAAGGTGTCGGCTGTCAGGCCGCTGAGAAGGATGGTGTGCTGGGTTTTCAGGGCACTATCTGTCTCTTCAAGCCCATAGGGCAGGGTCTCGCCATATTCCACGACGCTGGTGCCGGGTACATCGGTGTCCCAGGTCACTTTGGCCAGGGTGCCGCCGGGCATGACTTCGATGTTGGGATTGGAGATCTCGATCGGCGTCGTGTCCACGGCGAAGTGGGCGGTGATGTTGTAGTCCTTGTCAATGGCGAAGAGGGCGGGTTCGTCGCTGCCGGTCAGGTCACCGCTCCACATGACGAACTCGTAGCCCGACGCGGCCACCGGGGTCAGGGTAACGATGTCGTTATAGAGGAAGTAGGGTTTGTCGGGGGTGATAACGACGTGGCCGGGGTCGGCGACGCCCGAAGGGCCGTCAATCGCCACCGTGATGTTGTACTGCTCCTGGGTGAAGGTGGCGGTGACGGCCTTGTCGGCGGTCATGGTCAGCGATTCCGTCGGGTCGTCGCCCGTCAGGTCGCCCGCCCAGCCGTCGAAGACCCAGCCCTGGGCGACGGTGGCCGTCACCGACACCACCTGGCCGTGACCATAGCTCGTTTGGTCGGGCGTCTTGGTCACGCTGCCGCCGATGGCCCCCGGCTCGCCGTTGTGGACGAGGGTGGTGATCAGGTCGTACTGGTTTTGCACCAGGCGGGCGATGGCGACAACGTCCTGCGACATCGTCAGGGTGGTGACGAGGTCGCTGCCGCTGATGCCAACGCTGCTGTCGGCCCAGCCGGCGAACGTCCAGCCGATCTGGGGTTCGATGGTGATGGTCACTTCCTCGCCATAGAGATAGGTCGGTTTGACGGGGTCAACGGTGATCGTGCCGCCCGTGCCGAGGCCCTCGGCCAGGATGAGCGTGTCCAGCGTGTACTGGTCTTGCTCGAAGGTGGCGACAACGTCCATGTTGCCGGTCACCGGGACGGTCGTCACCGGGTCGGTGGCCGTCCAGTCGCCCGACCAGCCCAGGAAGCTCCAGCCGGGGGTGGGCGTGGCCGTCAGTTGAACGTCGGTGCCATAGAGATAAGTCGGCGCGTCGGGGTTCTTGGTCACCGTGCCGCCGACGCCGGGGCCGTTGCTGACCACTTCGACGTTGAGGGCGTAGGGCGTGGAGTTGGTGAACGTGGCGGTGACGCTTTCGGACTTGGTCAGGGTGATGGTCTTGACCAGTTCCGCGCCGGTCAGCGCCCCGCTCCAGCCAGCGAAGTTCCAGTCGGTGGCCGGCGCGGCGGTCAGGGTGACCGTTTCGTTGCAGCCGTAGCTAGTCTTGTTGGGGTCGAGCGTCACATTGCCCTGGCCGACCTTGTTGACGGTGAGCGCAATGGGCGGGTCTTCGACTTCAATCGGGTCGTTGAGGTTGATGAAGTAGTCAATGACGTTGACGTGGGCCGGGTCGGTGCCGGTGTTGCCGACGAAGGGGCCGATCTGGCTGAGCACCAGGGTGCGGGTGTAGGTGGTGGCGAAGTTCCAGTTGATGCCATCAATGGAGTATTGCAGGTTCCACACGTCGCCGGCGCGGTTGATGCGCATGTAGCTGGCCCCGGCGATGGTGACGGGTGTGGTGAAGACAACCTGGCTGTTGCCGTTGAGGGTGTTGACCAGGGCGAGGCTGACGGAGCCGCCCTCGCTCTGGAAGTTGAAGCGCAGATAGTTGCTGGTGTCCTGCATGGCGATCACGCCGATGGACTGCGTCTTCTTGGTCAGTGGCTTCTCGAACTTGACTTCGACGTCGAAGTCGCCGTTGGCCACGTACTGGATCAGGCGCGGCGAAGCCAGGGTGGTTTTCCAGATGTCGTGCCCTGTATTGGCAGGGACGCTAATCTGTGCCCCGCTGCCGGTCCAGACCAGGGGCGAGTCGCCCAGCGGGTTGATGTAGGACCAGACGGCCGAGTTGATGGCGCAGGCGCTAAAGTCGTCGGAGCGGATGGCCGCCGGGGCGGCTTTGGTCTGGAAGGTCAGGTCGCCGGTTGTGCCCAGGTTGTTGTTGAAGTCGCGCGACAACAGGCGGAAGTGGTAGGTAGATTGGGATTGCAGGCCGCTTAGTTGCAGCGAGTGCTGGGTGACGAGCGGCGTGGCGCTGACGGCAGGCTTTTCGTAGCCGGTGGTCAGGCCATATTCGACGCGGCTGTTGGCCGGCTCGTTGGTCGTCCAGGTGATGGTGGCGTCCACGTCGGTGCTGACGACGTTGACATCGGAGATGACCGGCGGCGTCAGGTCGGGCGGCTCGGTGGTGAAGCTGTAGATGTCGGCCGAGGTCATGCAGTTGCCGCGCAGGTCGCAGCCATAGATCGTGACCGGGATGAGCGTGTTGGGCGGAAACGGCTGGGTGGGCACATAGGTGACGGTCAGGTTGTTGGCCGTGCCGCTGAACACCGGCTGCACCTGTTGGCCGTTGACGCTCATGATGATGCTGTCAGTGTTGACGCCGCTGGCCGTATCAACCATGCGCGCGGAGACCGAGGCGAAGATGTCCACGTTGGTGGCCGCCGGGGCCGGGTTGCGCCCGGCAACGGACGGCTTGTCCATGTCGAGCATCGAATTATAGTGGCCTCTGAGGACGACCATCGGCCCCGGCTCCTCGATGAAGTGGCCGACGCCGCTGCCGGAGTAGGAGTAGGTAAGATTGTTGTTACCCGGCACCAGCACCGATTTGCTCAGGGGGCGGATGCCAAGCAGCCACTCGTCGTTCTGTCCGTCCTGAACGCTGACGGGGTTCATGGCATTGAAGGAGAAGCGCGGCCGCTTCCAGTACATGCCCAGGAAGTAAGCCTCGGACACGGTGCTCAGGTCGAGGTCGGACGGCAACACGAAGTTGTAGGTGACGGTGGTCGGTTGCGTGCCCGACATATGGATGCCGGCGTCCACAAAGTCGGGGATGGTGTAGTAGACGACGGGATAGTCACGGACGAGCTTGTACGCCGGCGTGACACCGCCGGCTCCTTCGCGCGCGTTGCCGGCGGCGTCCAGGATGCGAATCTTGAAGCGCACGCCGGGCTGGTTGACGATGTGCTTGATGTTCCAGACCTGGGTGACGATGCCGCCGGCATTCGGCGCTTTGACCGTGCCGATGTGGTTGGCCGTGCCGTTCAGGAAGTCGGCGATCGTTTCCTTGCCACCAGGCCAGCGGTTGTTGCGGTTGGTGCTTTGCCAATCGCGGTTCTGGCCGTCGTTGTCCACGTCGTAGCCGTCATAGTAGGCGTGGAACTCGACAAAGGCCGCGCCCGGCCCCACCTGTGCCTTCAGGGTCACTTTATCGTCGTTGACCACCAACGTGCCGCCGTCGTAGGCCGGAAATTCAGTGGTGTCGTCCTTGATCGTCAGCAGCGCGCCGTCTACCCCCACCACGTCGCTGCCGATCAGCGGGTGGGTGTCGTCATAGTAGATGCGGATGCTGATGTCGTGGATGTGATAGAGGCCGTGCTCGCCCCAAAAGGTGATGGTGTTTTCGCCCTGGGCAAGAGAGGTGAGGGGGATCTCGCTGACCCACGGCGTGCGGCTCCACTCGTTGCCGACGGGGGGGGCGTAGACGGTTGGGTTGCTGTTGACGCGGAAGCGGGCGCTGTGGGTGTCGTGGTTGCGCCACAGGTCGAGATAGATCTCCGCCTTGAGGGCGTTGGTGGGGTTGTCGGGCAAGGTGATTTTCATCGCCTTGGGGCACTCGTTTTGCCGGCCCGGCTCAACATACCACGTGCCGCCGGGGTTTTGCGGCAGGCCGTCAACGCAACCGCCGGTGAACTGGGTGTGCGGCATCCAGTACTCTTTGTAGGTTACTTCGGTATCGGCATCAAACATACCCGCTTCCGCGCGGGGGGTATGAGCCAGACCGATCAACAGGGTCATGAGCAGCAAAAGTGCCACCGTTACAATACGCTTCATCTTTTCCTCTTCTGTGTTTGCCTCGACGTCGCTTCCGATACATTCGGTTGTTGATGGGTCGGGGGCGGCTATTTATCCACGATAATAGGTAGGAACGTCTTGAAGTTGCCTTGAATAAAGGTCGCGGTGACAACATGGTTGCGCGACACTGTCAATTGTTGCGACGGGACAGTGCCCGTCAGATCGCCGCTCCAACCGACGAATCGCCAGTTGGCCGCAGGCACGGCCGTCACCGTAACGACTTCGCCACAACCATAGGTCGGCTTTGACGGGTTGAGCGTCACAGTCCCTTGCCCGACCTTATTGGCAGTGATGGTGAAGTTGCCGGCCGAACCCCCGTCTTCGGGCACGATGGGCGCGGCGCTGTTGAAGAAGTAGTCCACAATAGCCGTATGGGCCGGCGTCGGGCGGCCGGGCGGCGTGCCGTGGTTGGCGGCATAGACGCCGGTCTTGGTGACGGTCAGCGGATGGGTGAAGCTGCCGCCCGAAGTCCAATCGGTGCTATTGTAGGAGTAGGAGAAGCTCCACTGGTCGCCAACGCGCGTGACGCGCAGGTAGGACGGCGTGCCGCCGGTCAGGATCACCCCGCTGATGACCGCCCGCGGCGTGCCGTTCAGGAAGCGGGCGGCAAAGAGTTGGGTATGGGTTCCGTCGTGGTAGACCTCGAAGCGCAGGAAGTTGCGCGAATCTTCTTCCACCAACAGCCCCTGCATCTGGTAGCGCTGGCTGACGACCGACTGGAACTTGGCGACGATCTCGAAGTTGCCGTTCTGGGTCGGCTGCATGACCCGCACGGAACGATTGCCCTCCAGCCAGATGTTATGCGAAACGTTGGCCGGCGCGTGGAGTTGGAGCTGCGTGCCGTTGACCGAGTAGGTGCCGTCGCTGACCGGGTTGATAAACTGCCACAGGCCGGTATTCAACGCGCAGGAGTTGAAATCGTCGGAGACGGGCGACGAGGCATTGGCCGGCACAAATGTGGCCGTCACGGTCTTGGTGCGGTCCATGACAATCTGGGCCGGGTTGTTGGCCCCGCTCAGGTCGCCCGACCAACCGGCGAAGATGTAGCCCGCCGCCGGGCGCGGCGTCAGGGTGACCAGTTCGCCATAGAGGTACTTGTTCTTGTCGGGGTTGGCGGTCACGTTGCCCTGGCCGGTGGTCGTCAGGTTGAGCCGAATGTCCTCGGCCAGCGGGGCGAAGGTCGCGCCGACGGTTAGGTCGCGGGTGACGTCAATGGCGATGGGGTTCTGGGTGCCGGAGAAGTCGCCGGTCCAACTGGCCAACCCCTGGCCGGCAATGCCTTGGGCGCGAATGGTAACGCGCTCGCCATAGGCGTAAGTGTCCTTGTCGGGGGAGACGACGATGCGGCCGTTGGTCGCGTCCTGAACGGTGATAGTGAACGGCCCAGCCGGCAGCGGGGTGATGGTGACGTTGCCGAAGCGAACCATCGCCTGGTGGGCCACCAGCATGATCGAGCCGGTGCGCGGCTCGCCGCCGTTGCCCGTCGTGCTCATCAGCCAGCCGGGCGGCTCCTGCTCGCCCTCCGGCCAGAATTTGAAGCGGTAGCTGGAGGGGGCGCCGTCTAGTTGTGAAGACTGGACGCTCAGCTTGAAGACGTAGGGGGTGTTGAGGGCGATGGTTTGGTCGGCGCGCTTGATGAGTTCCTGGCCGCCGCCGTTGCCAACGATCTCAAAGGCGGTCGTGCCGTTGGGGGCCCAGCGATGCCAGGCCAGCGCGCCCAGCCGCCGCCAGCCGTCGCGGGGCTGTTCGCCGGTGCCGTTGTCGTTGTGGCCCCGCCAGCGGACGAGGATGCCGACACCCGCGCCGTTGCTGGGCTGGCCCCATTCGGCGGTGTTGAGCGCCAGGACGGTGACGGGCACGGTCACTTCGTAGTCGGCCCAGCTCATGTCGCCAATGGCCACCAGGCGGTCGTAGCCGGGCACGACCGTTTCTAGCCGGTTGCCGACGATGGCCCATTGGCCGTCAACGACCTGGGCTTTGTCCTGAATGGAAGTAAGCGCGCCCCAGTTGACCGAGAAGGGCAAAGTGGCGACGTTGCCGGCGTCGTAGTTGACGATGACGCTCTTGGTGGTCTGGGTGGCGCTGTCGCGGGCCTTGATGAGGACGGTGTTGGCCCCATCTACCAACTGGCCGTAGGGCAGTTCAATATTGAAGTCGCCTTCGTCGTAGAGGCGCTTGAGATTGGAACCCATAGAGAGTTCCAAATCGGAGCCGCCGTTGAGCGAGTAGGTCAGCGAGGTGATGGGCAAGGGGCCGGAGACGCGGCCGAGGATGTTGACCCACTCCTGAGGGTTGCCGTTGTGACCTAAGTTCTGCGTTGACCCATACCAGACGTCAATCGTCGGCGCGTCGGCGGCGGTGGACGCGGCGGGTTGGGCGGGCGGCGCATAGCTGATGATAGGGTAGGGATAGGGCGCGCCGTCTACCAGGGGTGGAATCTCGTCGAGCGCCGTGGCGGTAGACAGAGTTTGTCCGTCCGGTTCTACCTGAACCACGGCGTCGGCATAGAGAAATGCCGGGAAGGCCATCAGCATTAGTATGGCTGCCAGCGTGAATAGAATGCTCCTTCTATGGTTCATTTTGGCCCTTACTCCTTCGCTTCTGTCTACGGTATGACGCACGGCTTACAACTTTTCTTAAGAGCATTTGCGCCGGCGTCTATTTTCACGCGCTCTTTGCGCCGGCGTCCGGTGACGATGACGCGCGTTGCCGCGGGCGAAATTCGCCCGTGGCTCCGAAGACCCTCCCAAGTGCTTGAAGCGCCAATCGCGATGGGGAATGGACTAGGCGACGGGCCGATCGCGAACCGCCCGTTGCCGGTTGAGTTAGCAAGTTACTCTGTCGTTCGCGGGTGGTGCAGCGCCAGCCGGGGCCAGCGCTTGTCGAGCCGCAGAGCAGTAATCACCAGTTCGTACAGTTCAACCATGAGCGGCCACTGCAACAGGCAGACGACCGCTAGATAGACCAGCGCGCCCAACACAATAAGGATGATGAGCGACAGCGCATTTTCGCCGCCGGCCAGGCGCACGACGATACCCTCCGCGCCCAATATGGCGGCGCTCATCAGGCCGCCGGCCAGCAGGAACGGCAGCGCCTGGAGCAGCGTCTTGCGCGCCGTGCCGGGCAAGATGCGTTCGACTTGATAGACGTTGAAGACCATCGCCAGGCTGTAGGCGATGACCACGCCGACGGCCGCGCCGGTGATGCCGTAGCGCGGGGCCAACAGCATGACCAGCGGAACCATCACCACGATGACCGCCAGCGCCGCGATCATGTTGTTGCGCGGCTTGCCCACGGCCAGGAAGAGGGGCGATGAGTTGGTCGAGATGGGGCGCGTCAGGCCATAGATGCAGAAGAGCTGCCAGACGGGGATCATGGGCGTCCATTGGTCGCCCAGAAGCACCGGGATGAGCAGCGGCGCGATGACCAGCAGGCCCAGCGACACGGGAATCATGAGCAACAGGACGAGGTTAGTGCTCTTCAGGTAGACGCGCGATAGGCGCGGCTTGTCGTCCTGCAACTTGGCGTAGGACGGGAAGAGCACCTGGCCGAACAAGGTATTGCTGAGGATATCGCTGACGCGGGTCGTCAGGTCGAATGAACGGCTGTAGAAGCTGACGGCAGTGATGCCCAACGTGCGACCCACGAACCAGGTGTCCCACTGCGAGGCGAAGTACTTGAGCAGGCCGCCGCCCATCGTCGGCGCGCCGAAGCGCACCAAGCTCTCGGCCACTTCGCGGTCCCAGCCCGGCGGCCGCAGCCAGAACCACGGCCGGGCGAAGAACCACAACATGAGGCCGCGCAGCGCCTTGCCCGTCAGCGAGCCGATGACCAGACTCCAGACGCCATAGCCCATAAAGGCGAAGACGATGGCGGTAATGCTGCCGAGCAGATCGCTGATGAATTGGGACAGGGCCAACTGCTTGAAGCGCAGGTCGCGCCGCATGATACCTTCGGGCACGACCCACATGCCGTCAATGGTGATGATGAACGACAGGCCGATGACAATCGGCACCACCTGTTCGCCGCCGCCGATGAGGCTGGCCAATGGCGCGGCCAGCAGGATGACCAGGGCGTTGACCAGGATGCTGCCGGCCATGACGATGACGAAGGCGTAGTGGGCCACCTTCTTCAGGTCGTGGCGCGACTGCACGATGGCCTGGCGCATGCCCATATCGGTGAAAAGGTTGGTCGTGTTGAAGAGGATCATCGTCATAGCCAACAGGCCAAAGTCCGTTGGGTTCAGGATACGCAACAGGATGATGTCGAAGATCATCGTGATGGGCCGGATGCCCAACGTGACCGCGGCGGTGATCATGCTGCCGCGGGCCGTTTTCATTCGCAGATTGCTCACGAGATGTCCCCTTGCCCGGCGGCCCGGCGGCCCCGTTCCGGGTAGTCGGCGGCCGTCGCCGCCCGGCGGCCCAGCAGCCGCTCGTAGAGTGTCAGGTATTGAGTGGCCACGGCGTCCCAGGTTAGCCCCTGGCGCATGGTCTGCGCGGCGGCGCGGCTGTGGGCCAGGAAGCCGGGGTCGCAAAGGAAGCGCAGCATGGCTGCGGCGATGCTGTCGGCTGTGTTCTGTACCAGGAGGCCGTTGACTCCTTCGGTGACGAACTCGCGGTTGGGCGCGAAGTCGGTGGCGATGATGGGCAGGCCCAGAGCGCGATACTCCAGAATCTTCAGCGTCGGGTGGTACATCCAGTCGGCCGGCCGCTCGGGCACGAGGGCCAGGGCTACGTCGTGGGCCACCGTGGCCGCCGGTACCTGCTCATAGGGAATGGGCGGGCTGATGGCGACCAACGACTCCAGCCCATGGCGGCGGATGGCGTCGGCGTAGAACCCTTCGCTGGCGTCGTAGCCCATGAAACGGACGCGGAAGTTGTCGGTCTGTTGCCGCACGAGCGTGGCCGCGTCGAGGATGCGCTCCAGGCGGCGGCGGCGAGTCAGGCGGCCGACGTAGACGAACTCCACCGGGCGCGACGCGGCGCGTTCGGCCGGCGGCGCGGCGGCCAGGAATTGCGGGTCAACGCCCATCGGCACGACCGTGGCCCAGCGCGCCCAGCCTTCGCCCAACACGTGTTGCGCCCCGGCGGGGTGCAGGAAGGTGGTGTGGTCGAAGACGAGGCGGGAGTAGAGGACGCGGGCTTTGTTTTGCAGGGCGGCGCGGGCGCGGCCGAACAGCCCCGCGCCGTGCTGCTCGTTGATCTGGCGCACGTCGAGGATGAAGCGCGTCCGGCGTGGCATGAGCAGCGGCAGGAAGCGGTAGAGATCGAAGGCGTTGACCTGCACGATGTCGGGCCGGGTCTGGGCAACGAAGCGGCGCACGCGGCGGAAGCGGCCGATCTTGGTCAGCCGGCGGGCCAGCGGCCGGGGCAGCGCCGAACGCCCGGCGGCCACGGTGGCGACCACAGCCTGCCCATCGCGCCACTCTACGTCGCCGGCCGCGTTGGGCGTGCCGACCCAGACGGTATGACCGCGCGCGCGCATCTCGGCGGCGAACTTGTCATAGTCGGGGGTCGGTTGGCTGGAATAGAATTGCGCCAGCAGGATGTGCATGGTTCCTCGTTGTTCGGGCAGGGTTGCCAGATATAGAGGTTACTCCGGCGACATTACGGCTCGTCTTACGGGCGGCGTCTAGGCAGCGTAGCCCCGCGGGTGGGCCTGGTGCCAGCGCCAGGCGGAGGCGATGATGTCGCGCAGGTCGGCATGGCGCGGCTGCCAGCCCAACTCGCGCCGAATGGCCTCGCTGCCGGCCACCAGCGTGGCCGGGTCGCCCGGCCGCCGCGGGCCGATGAGGGCGGGAATGGGATGGCCGGTGATGACACGGGCCGTCTCGATGACCTCGCGCACGCTGTAGCCGCGGCCGTTGCCCAGATTGTACTTGCGGCTGCCGCCATCCAGCGCCTCCAGGGCCAGGATGTGGGCTTCGGCCAGGTCAATGACGTGGACGTAGTCGCGGACGCAGGTGCCGTCGGGCGTGTCGTAGTCGTCGCCGAAGATGGTGACGTGGTCGCGCTGCCCCAGCGCCACCTGGAGGACGAGCGGGATGAGGTGGGTCTCCGGGTCGTGGTCTTCACCGCGCTCCTCGGTCGCGCCGCAGGCGTTGAAGTAGCGCAGGCAGGCATGGCGCAGGCCATAGACCCGGTCGAGCCACAGCAGCTCGCGCTCCAGGATGTGCTTCGACTCGCCATAGGGGCTGCCGGGGACGATGCGCTCGGTGGCCTCGATGGGGATGCGCTCCGGGTCGTCAAAGAGGTTGGCCGTGGAGGAGAGGATGAAGCGGCCGACGCCGTGGCGGACGGCGCTCTCCATCAGGTTCAGCCCGTTGACGACGTTGTCGCGCAGGTAGAGAAAGGGCTTCTGCCACGATTCGCCGACGAGGGTGTAGGAGGCGAAGTGCATGATGGCGTCGGGGCGGTGCATGGCGATGGCGGCGTCAATGGCCGCGGCGTCGGCCAGATCGCCCTCGATGAAGACGGCGGCGGGGTGGACGGCGGCGCGATGCCCCTGGTAAAGATTGTCGAAGACGACGGCCGACGCGCCGTGGGCGATGAGCCGCTCGACGGTCACGCTGCCGATGTAGCCGGCCCCGCCGGTGACGAGTACTTTCATGATGCTTCTTCCCCCTGTGAATTGGAATAGACCAACGCGCGCGGAAGCAGCGCCGCCAGCGCGTCGGCCAGGTTGTCGAAAATAGTCAGGTTCTGCCCGGCCGCCAGCCGCTCCTGCTCCGCGCCGCGGCCGGTGCGCACCAGGGCCACGCGGCCGACGCCGGCGGCGCGCCCGGCAGCCAGATCGCTCAGCGCGTCGCCGATGAGGACGGAGCGCGGCAGGTCGAGGTCGAGGTCGGCCGCGGCCCGCACCAACAGCCCCGGCGCGGGCTTGCGGCAGTCGCAGCCGTCGGCGTCGGTGTGGGGGCAGAGGTAAACGGCGTCCACCCGGCCGCCGGCGGCGCGGATGGCGGTTAGCAGGTTGGCGTTGATGGCTTCGGCCTCCGGCTCGCTGAGCAATCCCTGGCCGACGGCCGACTGGTTGGTGACGATGACCACGGCCAGCGGCGCGCGGCTGAGGTGGGCCAGCGCGGCCAGCGCGCCGGGCAGAAAGGTGACATCGGCCCAGGCGCGCACGTAGCGCGCCCGATTCTCGATGATGACGCCATCGCGATCGAGGAAGACAGCCGGTTGCTTGCTCATGGCTCTGCCCCACCAGACCTTGTTCCGTTCACTCCCCCGCCGGCATCTCACGCAGGCTCTTGACCATCAGATGCTCCAGCATCAGATGGGCGTCTTCGACGTGCTCGATGCAGTCGGACGGGATGTGGAGATGCACGTGGGACAGGCCGGCCAGCGCCCCGGCGTCGAAGCCGGTCAGGCCAATGACCAGCGCGGCGCGCTGGTGGGCCAGCTCGGCGGCGCGCAGCACGTTGGGCGAGTTGCCGCTGGCGGAGATGGCGATGACGATGTCGCCCGCCCCCAGCACCGGCTCCAACTGGCGGACGAAAGCGTTCTCATAACCGTAGTCGTTGCTGAGGGCGGAGAGAAGCGCGATGTTGTCGGCCAGGCCGAAGACCTTGAACAGCGGCCAGCCGGGGCCGCGCGTGTTCTTGGACAGGTCGCAGACCATGTGGCTGGCCGTGGAGGCGCTGCCGCCGTTGCCCATGATGAAGACCTGTTGGCCGGCCAGCCGGGCGGCGTGCAGCGTGGCGATGGCCGCGGCCACGGGAGCCGGGTCAATCCGGTCGAGGATCGTCTGCATGTCGCGCAAATAGGCGCGGACGCTGAGCTCGTCCGCGGAAGAACTGATAATCATCTATGAACCTATCGTTGGTAATCGAAAATGACTTTGCTGCCGTCCTGCCCCAGGTTGAAGGGCAGTTCGCGCAGGTGGCCGAGTTGTTGGCGCAGGTGCTCCTGCCGCTCCGGCGGGCAGTAGAGCATCAGGAAGCCGCCGCCGCCGGCCCCGGCGATCTTGCCGCCCAAGGCCCCGGCGCGGCGCGCCGCGTCATAAAGTTCGTCCAGTTCGCTGCTGCTAATTTTGCTGGCCAACTGCCTCTTTAGCAACCAACTCTCATGGAGCATTTCACCTATGGCATCTACGTTGCCACCCTGTAATTCGACGCAGGCGCTATAGGCCAGAGCCTTCATCTGATCGAGGACGGCCAGACGGCGGCCGATGTTGTCCTGCTGCTCTTCCAGGATGATGTCGGCCTGGCGGGTGACGCCGGTGTAGAACAGGAGCAGGTTGTGGTTCAGGCGGCGCTGGGTGGCGGCGTCCAGTTCCAGGCGCGTGATGCGCACTTCGCCGCTGCCGGGCAGGAACTCAAAGAAGCGCAGCCCGCCATAGGCGGCGATGTACTGATCCTGGATGCCGATGGGCTTGCCCAGCACGTCTATCTCGATGTGGCACGCCTGGCGGGCCAGCTCTTCGGCGGTGACGAGTTGCCGCCGCAGGGTGTAGAGGGCGTGCAGCGCGCCGACGGTGACGGTGCTGGACGAACCCAGCCCCGACCCCTCCGAGGGGATGTCGCCCATCGTGTTGAGTTCGACGCCGTGGTCAATGCCCGTCAGGCGGAACGCCTCGCGGATCAGTTCGTGGCGCAGGTCGCCGACGGTGTCAACGAGTTCGGCGCTGGTATAGCCGACGCGCAGCTTGTCGTCGAAGCGGCGCTTGATGACCACGAAGATGTACTTGTCTATGGCTGAGGTCAGGACGCAGCCGCCATGTTCCAGGAAGTAAGCCGGGAAGTCAGTTCCCCCGCCGAACAGGCTGGTACGGAGGGGAGTCTGCACTATGATCATCTGAGTCCTCGCGCCGCGGGCTGGCCGCAAGCGCCGGCCCATGAATAGGATGGGGGGCCAGAGGGATTATAGCGCGGACGGGGGGAACGCGCACCGCGTCACGCTTCGCGCAGCAGCAGATCGTTGCCCAGCCGGCGCCAGTTCTTGCGCATCCAGTAGCCCATGTAGAGGTAGCAGGCGACGCGGTCGCGCGGGCCGACGGGGGAGCGTTCGATGGAGCGCAGGTGTTCGCGCAGCAGCCGCCACTGGGGGTAGGTGACTTTGCCGGCACGGCGCGGGTCATACCACGCCTGTTGGGCCTGCTGGGACTTGTTGCCGCCCCAAGACTGGGCCTCGTGGAAGCGGTAGAAGAAGAGGCGCTCCGGCACTTCATAGAACTTGCCCAGCAGGCTCAACTCACTGAGCAGCGGCCGGTCGGAGCCGGTGTACTGGCCGATGAGGCGCGTGCGGGCCAGCGCCGCGCGGCGCATGACGCCGAAGACGGCCACGACGGGGTGGGGGTCAAGGACGAATTCGTAGAAGCGCACCCGCGCCTGGGGGTCGCCGAAGTGGTGCTTGCCGGGGTAGAGCTTGACGGTGTGGCCGTCGCCGTCAATGGCCTCGGCCTGAGTGTAGGCCAGAACCACGTCGGGGTCGGCCTCCAGCGCGGCCACGCAACGCTCCAGGAAGGTGGGGGCGCACAGGTCGTCGTGGGCAGCCCACTTGAAGTAGCGGCCGTTGGCCATCTCGAAGGTCAGGTTGTAGTTGGCCGACGCGCCGATGTTGCTCTCGTTGCGGTGGTAGCGCACGCGCGGGTCGCGGGCGGCGTAGGCGCGGCCGATGGCCTCGGTGTCGTCGGTCGAGGCGTTATCGCAGATGATCAGCTCAAAGTCGCCGCAGGTCTGGGCCAGCAGCGAGTCGAGCGTGGCGGCCATGAAGTTCTGGCCGTTATAGACCGGCATCCCCAGGCTGACGAGTGGCTGGTAGGACATGCGTCTCTCTATGGTTGGCGGGTGATGGCGCGGGCGCTACTTCTGGATGCCCAGCGTGCGGGTCATGCGCCGGTAGACGCGCTGCACGGTGTCGCCGCGGCGCTGGTCAATGCCCGCCGGCCGCCGCTTGCCCAGCCGCGCCGCCAGATGGACGGCGCTGCGGCCCAGCACGACCGGCGCCTTGACCACGCCGCCCACGCCGACCGGCGCGGGGGCGTAGCCGAACTCCTTCATCTCGCGGCGCAGGGCCATCTGGCAGACGTAGATCTCCTGCGGCGACAGGCTCTGCTTCCAGCGGTCAACGGCGGCCTTGCTGATGCCGTCGGCGGCGTTGGCGGCGTCCTTGGTGGTGGCGTTGATCCAGCCCACTTGCAGGAACTCCGGCTGGAAGGGCACGTCGAGGAAGCGAACGATGTGGCGGATGGTCTCTTCGGGCCGGGCGACCATGTCTTCGTAGCGCACTGACAGGACGCGGCCGGGGAAGTTGCGGCGGGCATCGCGGGCCGAGTCAATGGACTCTTTCCACATGTAGCTGTCAATGAGCGGGTCGAAGTTGGTGGAGCGGTCGGGCGAGACGTTCTCCTGGGCCTCTTTGGCGTCGAGCCACTCATCGGTGCGGCGGTGCTTGCGCGAGGCCAGGGCGGCGCGGGGGTCGCGCACGAGTTCGATCACGCGGGCGTCGGGGCGGACGCTGAGGATGTGTTGCAGGAAGTAGACGTGTTCGGGCGTCTTCTCCAGCCAGCGCCGGCGGCCGTTGAGGCGGGTCAGCCCGTCCATGACCAGGCCGAACAGGGCGGCGTGGCGCTGGGGGGCGGGCACGGCGGCGGCGGCGGCCTTGGCTTCGGCCACCAGGGTGTCGAACTGGGTCTCGGTCAGATTGAAGGTAGCCAGGTTGTACTCTTCGCGCTTCTCGTTGGCCCGCTTCGTGCCCAGATAGGCCAGGGCGACGATGAGGTAGACGAAGTCGCGGAAGAGTTGCGGGTCGTCCAGATTGGCGAAACGATGGCGGTAGCGGGTCAAGTCCTGGAAGAAGTGGGTTTCGCCGGCGGCGGTGAAGATCGTCGGGTCGCGGCGCAACATGCTCTTCAGCAAGCTGGTGCCGGTGTGGATGTAGCCGACGATGAAGATCGGCCCGTTGGCGGTCGGGGGCTTGGTGGCCTGGGTCATGGTTCTTAGCTCCTCTCAGCGCGCCGGTTGGGCGGCGGTCGTGGTCATATGGGGGGCGCGCGCGGCGCTGTCGTTCAGCCGGTCGAGGCGGGCCAGCAGATCGGCGCACAGGCTGTCCACCTCCGGGCTAAGGCGAGAGACGCGCCCTTTGCCCACCGACTGGGGGTGAACGTCGCGGACGATGTGGTCGCCGGGGTAGGGGCGGCCGAGGAAGGCGTAGATGCGGCGCATGGTGGCCGCCGGGTCGGTGGCCAGGTCTTCGTAGCGGCACAGCAGAACGTCGGGATCGCCGTTCAGCCCCAGGTCGAAGTAGAGCCGGCTGCGCGCCCACCAGAAGAGGGCCGCGGCGTCGTAGGGGTTCATGTCTTCGCGGTAGAAGCGGCGGATGGTGTCGCGCGTCTCGGCCGTGCTGTGTTGCGAGCGCCAGTTGTCGGGGTCGTTGTGGACGAACGGCCGCAGGTCCTTGAGGCCGTTGTCCCCGCCGAAGGCCTTCAGGTTGGACGAGGCCACGTCCTGATAGTGGCGGTATTGCCACAGGACTTTGGCCCCCGGGAAGGCGGCGGTCAACTCGTGGACGCGCTGCGATTCGACCAGCGGCTTCAGGACGATGAGCGGCGCTTTATCGCGGGCCAGGCGGGCCTTGACCGCCGGCAGCGGGTTGAGCCGCACGTGCTCCAGCACGTCGCCGCTGGTCAGTTCGCTCGTCTCGCGGTAGATGCGGGCTTGCAGATCGCGCTCGAAGACCCAGTACATGAGGCTGGTGCCGGCGCGCTGGATGCCCAGGATAAAGACCACCGTCCGGGCCGTATCGTTGGCGCGGGCCAGGCCGCTGAGGCGCTGCGTCGCGCCCTTGTAGAGGCGGAACAGGCCGAAGGAGATGTTGCGGCGGTTGAAGTCGGAGAGGGTGAGGTTGGACATTGGTTGTCTTAGACCTCAGAGGTCTCAGAAGACCTCTGAGGTCTGTGGCGCGGTTTCGCTGTACCCTTGCCGCCACGCTTCGAGGCGGCGGCCGAGTAGTTGTTCGACGGTATGGACGTCGTCCTCCAGCAGCCGCCACAAGTCCAGCTTCGTCTCGCGGGCGAAGGCGGGCTTCTCGGTGATGGTGTTGGACAGCAGCCGGTGGCGGATGGGCTGGCGGACGGCGGCGGGGACGAGATTGCGCATCTTCTGGAAAGCGCCGCTCTTGGTGAAGTCACGCAACGCCTGGGAGCGCAGATAGGGCTGGCCGACGGACTGGTGCAGCGGCGTCGTGTCCGTCTCGTCGAAGGGGGCGGGGTCAAGGCCCAGGAAGTCGGCCACGCGGTTGAGGGCGGCGACCTGGTCGGCGGTGTACTCTTCGAAGACGAGCAGCAGCACGTTCTCCGGGCCGAACAGCTCCAGATAGGGGCGAAGCTGCACGCCGTAGCGGCTGCGATCCACGTAGCGCGGGTCGTCGAAAACGGCGGCGTCGGGCGGGCGCTTCTCGATCTCGCGCACGAAGTTGTGGGTGTAGAGGGAGATGACGCGCTCGACCGGCTGGCGCATGACGTAGATGAGCTTCAGGGCCGGGTTGTAGTCGTGGAGGCGCTCGGCCGTGCCGCGATACTCGGGGAAGAAGGTATAAAAGGTCGAGGCCTCGCCCAGCAGTTGGCCGGGGCGCGGGTCATAGAGGGCGTGGTAGCCGTCGAGACCGGCGCGCCAGTCGGCCGTCTGGTGGAAGTAGCCCGGCTCCTTCTCGCGGCAGAAGCAGACCTGCGGGTGGGCCGCCAGTTGGGCGGCCAGGCTGGTCGTGCCCGCCTTTTGGGCGCCGATGATCATGAAGTCTACGCGCATTTATCTCGCTTCCGATTCGTAGTAAGCGTAGCTGCCGTTCGGTTCGGCGCGGTTGACGACGACTTCGAGCGACTTGACGCGGACGTTGGACAATTGCTGGCGCACGGCCTGCACGTCGCCGCGGCGGGTCTGGGCCTGGGCCACGACGAGGATGACGTTGTCTACCGCCGGGGCCAGCACGGCGGCGTCGGCCACCGACAGCAGGGCCGGCGTGTCGAGGATGATGAAGTCGAACGTCGTCTTCAGT
>WBZP01002402.1_pt1 | contig 21571 bp, 22 predicted proteins | sample 5204301 | NCBI WGS metagenome assembly WBZP01 (sample SAMN12412401, study PRJNA552823) | activated sludge metagenome | isolation source: activated sludge from nitrification reactor of wastewater treatment plant... | place: USA: Pennsylvania | collected 2017
CGGCCTTCCTGGTGTTCATCACCCCGCCGGGCCGGATGGGCATCGCCGTCCTATTCGCCCGACTGCTGCTGTCGGGGCTGCGGCCGGGCACCTACCGCCGCGGCGGCAGCGAGCACCTGCGGGTGTGGCTGACCGAACGTCTCGCCGATGCCAGCGGCGCCGAGAACCTGGCCGGTGCACCGTGGTTGGTGTACTACGCCCGGGCGCTGGGTAATGACGTCGGCAAGGGCGTGGACCTGCACTCCGCGCCGCCGGTGACCGGGATGCTCACCCTGGGCCACCGCAGTTCGGTGGAGCCGGAGGTGGACCTGTCCGGGCACTGGATCGACGGCGACCTCTTCCACGTCGGCACCGTGACGATCGGCGACGACGCCACCGTGGGCGCGCGCACCACCCTGCTGCCGGGAGCCGTGGTGGGCAAGAACGCCGACATCGCGCCCGGCTCGGGCGTGGTCGGCAAGGTGAAGAACGGCCAGTACTGGAAGGGCTCCCCGGCGGTGAAATCCGGCAAGGCCCGCCACCCGTGGCCCGACCACCGGCCGCCGCTGGCGCCCTGGTGGGTGGCCGCCTACGGGATCTCCTCGATACTGCTGGGCGCGCTGCCGCTGCTCGCCCTTGCCGCGGGGCTGGCCGTGATCGGCTGGGCCGTCCGCGATGCGCCCACCCTGAGCGCCGCCATCGGTCCGGCCCTGCTGTGGGTGCCGGTGGCGACGCTGGTCTCCGTCGCGATCTACGCGGCGCTGACCGTCGTCGGAGTGCGACTGCTGTCGCTCGGCCTGCGCGAGGGATACCACCCGGTCCGCAGCCGGGTGGGCTGGCAGCTGTGGGCCACCGAGCGGCTGATGGACGCGGCCCGCAACTACCTGTTCCCGGTCTACGCCAGCCTGTTGACCCCGTGGTGGCTGCGGCTGCTGGGCGCCCGGATCGGGAAGGACACCGAGATCTCGACCGCCCTGCTGATCCCCCGGTTCACCGTCGTCGAGGACGGCGCATTCCTGGCCGACGACACCATGGTGGGGTCCTACGAACTGGGCGGCGGCTGGATCCACGTCGGCCCGGCGACCATCGGCAAGCGCGCATTCCTGGGCAACTCCGGGATCACCCAGCCCGGCCGCCGGGTGCCCGATGACGGCCTGGTGGCCGTACTCTCGGCCACCCCGCACAAGGCCAAGCGCGGGTCGTCGTGGCTGGGCAGCCCACCGATCCGGTTGCGCCGCAAGCCAACCGCCGCCGACGTACTGCGCACCTTCCACCCCTCGGCGTCGCTGAAGCTGGCCCGCGGCACCGTCGAGACCTGCCGGGTGATCCCGATGATGGTGACGTTCGCGATCGGCGTCGGGGTCCTGATCGCGTTGCAGGCCGCCGCCGGCGCGTGGGGCTGGGGCGGCGCCGCCCTGTCCGGCGGGGTGGTGCTGCTGATCGCCGGCGGGGTGGCCGGCGCCATCGCCGTCATCGCGAAATGGGTTGTGGTGGGCCGGATCCGGGCCGTCGAGCATCCGTTGTGGTCGTCGTTCGTCTGGCGCAACGAAGTGTCGGACACCTTCGTCGAGACCGTCGCCGCGCCCTGGTTCGCCCGGGCCGCCAGCGGTACCCCGGTGATGAACGTGTGGCTGCGCGGGCTGGGCGCGAAGATCGGCCGCGGCGTGTGGTGCGAGACCTACTGGCTGCCCGAGGCCGATCTGGTGACGCTCGAGCGGGCCAGCACCGTCAACCGCGGCTGCGTGGTGCAGACCCACCTGTTCCACGACAGGATCATGCGGATGGACACGGTGGTGCTCGAGGCCGGTGCGACGCTGGGCACGCACTGCGTCGCACTGCCGGCCGCCCGGCTCGGAGCGGGGGCGACCGTCGGCCCGGCGTCGCTGGTGATGCGCGGCGACGAGGTGCCCGCCAACACCCGCTGGCAGGGCAATCCGATTGCGCCGTGGGCGGATTCACGCAAGAAGCGCGGCTCCAAGGCCGGCCGCGGGGCGGCCGCGTGAGCAAACCCAAGAAACGGACCGCGGGTCCACCGGTCATCGACCCCTACCTGCCGGGCACCGGCAACTTCGGCTACCGGGTGTCGCGCTACGAACTCGAGCTGGAGTACAAGGTCACCATCAACCGGCTGGCCGGAACGGCCGACATCACCGCCGTCACCCTGGCCGCGCTGAAGACCTTCACCCTCGATCTCAGCGCGGCCCTCTCGGTGACGAAGGTGATGGTGAACGGCCGGCGGCCGGCGTCCTTCCGCAGCAGCGCAGGCAAACTGCACATCACGCTGGCCGCGGCGTTGCCGACGGGCGCGGCGATGCAGATCCACATCCGCTACGGGGGCTCGCCGAAACCCAATCACACGATCTGGGGCGACGTCGGTTTCGAGGAGCTGACCAACGGGGTGCTGGTGGCCGGCCAACCCAACGGCGCCTCGTCGTGGTTCCCGTGCGACGACCACCCCACCTCCAAGGCCAGCTACCGGATCCAGATCAGCACCGAGACGCCATACCGTGCAATTGCCAACGGGGAGTTGGTCTCTCGCCGCGTGAAGGCGGGCATGACCAGCTGGACCTATGACCTCGTCGAGCCGACGTCGACCTACCTGATCACCCTGCAGATCGGCGAGTACCAGATCCGCAAACTGCCCAAGGCGCCGGCGCCGATGCAGGCCGCCCTGCCCGAGCGGCTGGGGCGCGGCTTCGACCAGACCTTCGCGCGCCAGCCGCTGATGATGAAACTGTTCACCAGACTGTTCGGCCCGTACCCGCTGTCCACCGGCTACACCGTCGTCGTGACCGACGACAATCTGGAGATACCCCTTGAGGCACAAGGGATTTCGATATTCGGCGCCAACCACTGCGACGGCACCCGCCGCTCGGAGCGGCTGATCGCCCACGAACTGGCCCACCAGTGGTTCGGCAACAGCGTGACCGTGCGGCGCTGGCGGGACATCTGGCTGCACGAGGGCTTCGCCTGTTACGCCGAATGGTTGTGGTCGCAGGAGTCCGGCGGCCCGAGCACCGACGAACTGGCGCGCCAGTACCACCGCCGGCTCACCGATTCCCCGCAGGATCTGCTGTTGTCCGATCCGGGTCCACGGGACATGTTCGACGACCGAGTGTACAAGCGCGGCGCGCTGACCCTGCACGCGCTGCGCGGCGTGATCGGCGACGAGAACTTCTTCGACCTGCTGCGTGACTGGACCACCCGGTATCGGCACTCCACCGTCGTGACCGACGACTTCACCGGACTGGCCGCGAACTACGCGCAGACGTCGCTGCGTCCGCTGTGGGACGCCTGGCTGCATTCGACCCCGGTACCGCCGTTGTGACCGACGCCGGCACGCCGACCGGCCCGGTGACCCGCAGCAGCGTCACCCGGGTGGGTGCGGCGACGGCCGTCAGCGCATTGTGCGGCTACGCCGTGCTCTACCTGGCGGCGCGGGATCTCGATCCGGCCGGCTTCTCGGTGTTCGGGGTGTTCTGGGGTGCCTTCGGCCTGGTGACCGGCGCCGCCTTCGGACTGCTGCAACAGAGCACCCGCGAGATCCGGCTCGCCGCCCGGCACGACCCGACGGCTCCGGCGCCCACCGGGATCACCCGCCCCCTGCGCCTGGCCGCGACCGTCGGCGTGACCGCGGCCGTCGTCGTCGCCACCACCGCGGTGCTGTGGGCCCCGCACGTGTTCGTCGAGTCGCGCCGCCTCTCGGTGGTTCTGCTGGCCGTCGGGCTGGCCTGCTTCTGCCTGCACGCGACGCTGCTGGGCATGCTGGCCGGCGCCGACCGGTGGTCGCAGTACGGCGCGTTGATGGTCACCGACGCCGGCATCCGCGTGGTGATCGCGGTGGCCACCGTGACCCTGGGCTGGGGCCTGGAGGGCTTCCTGTGGGCCACCGTCGGCGGGTCGCTGTCCTGGTTGCTGCTCCTGCTGGCCTCCCCGGCCACCCGTGCGGCCGCGACCCTTGTCGCCCGGGAGAGCCCGGCCTCGTTCCTGCGCGGCGCGGCGCACGCGGTGGCCGCCGCCGGCGCCAGCGCGATCCTGGTCATGGGTTTCCCGGTACTGCTGAAAACGACCTCCGGCGAACTGGGCGCCGCGGGCGGCGTCGTGATCCTGGCCGTGACCCTGACCCGCGCGCCGCTGCTGGTGCCGTTGACCGCCATGCAGGGCAATCTGATCGCCCATTTCGTCGATGCCCGCGCGCACCGGCTGCGGGCCGTGGCACAGGCCGTGGCGGTGCTCGCGGTCGTCGGGGCCGCCGGGATCGCCCTGGCCGCCCTGACCGGCCCGTGGCTGCTGCGCGTCGGTTTCGGCGAGCAGTACCGCGCCTCCGGGGCGCTGCTGGCCTGGCTGACGGCGGGGGCCGTCGTCATCGCCGTACTCACCGTCACCGGAGCGGCCACGGTGGCCGCCGCACTGCATCGGGCGTACTCGTTGGGCTGGGTGTGCGCGACGGTGGCGGCGGCGGCGCTGCTCCTGTTACCGCTGGCCCTCGAGACCCGCACCGTCGTTGCGCTCGTGTGCGGACCGCTGGTCGGCATCGCGGTGCACCTGGCCGCGCTGAGGGAGCGCGGATGAGGCACCGACTGGTCATCGCGGCGGCGGTCCTTGTCGTCCTGGCCGTCGGATGGTTGGTGCTCGATCGCACTGTGCTGCACGATCGGCGACTCGGGAAGGATGCCGCGGTGGCGCACTGTCTGGCGGACCTGCGCGACGATGCGCAGCGCAGGGTCCACAGCGACGCACAGTTCGGCGAGCCGACGGTGATGCAGACCGTCGTGAGCGGACTCGAATCGCACAACACGTTCCTCTGCACGGCGCTCGTCTTCGACGACAACTCGGTCGAAACCTTCGCCCGGCAGATCTTTCCGTGAGCACCGACCGCGTACGCTGTGGGCATTGACGCGCACTACCCCGACGTCTGGATCGTCGTCCCGGCCTACCACGAGGCAACCGTCATCGGCGACGTCGTGGCAGATCTGCGCACCGAGTTCGGCAACATCGTGGTGGTCGACGACGGCAGCCGGGACGGCACGGCCACGGCAGCATTGCGGGCCGGGGCCCACGTCGTACCGCATCCGGTGAACCTGGGCCAGGGTGCCGCCATCCAGACTGGGGTGGAATACGCGCGGGCCCAACCGGGCGCCCGGGTGTTCGCGACGTTCGACGCCGACGGGCAGCACCGCGTCGCCGACGTCGTCGCGATGATCGACCGGCTGCGCCGCGACGATCTGGACATCGTGGTGGGCACCCGATTCGCCGGGGCGTCACCCGCTCGTGTGCCGGCCCTCAAGCGCATCGTGCTCAAGGCGGCGGCCTGGCTGAGCCCGAGCAGCCGGAAGCTGGGACTCACCGACGCGCACAACGGGCTGCGGGTGTTCGACAAACGGGTGGCCGACGGACTGAACCTCACCATGAACGGGATGAGTCACGCCGGCGAGTTCATCGCGCTGGTCGCCGAAAACCATTGGCGGATAGGCGAAGAGCCGGTCGAGATCCTCTATACGGACTATTCATTGGCCAAGGGGCAGCCGCTGCTCAACGGCGTCAACATTCTGTTCGACGGACTGCTGAGGGGAAGGTTGTCTCGATGAACTGGATCCAGGTCCTGCTGATCGGCGCCATCGTCTCGCTGCTGTTCTACCTGCTGCGCTCGCGCAGCAGCGCCAAGACCAAGGCGTGGGTCAAGGTGGGCTACCTGCTGTTCGTCATCGCGGCCGTCTACGCCATCCTGCGGCCCGACGACACGACGGTGGTGGCGCACTGGCTGGGCGTCGACCGCGGCGCCGACCTGATCGGCTACGTGCTGATCGTGGCGTTCGTCTTCACCACCATGAGCACCTACATGCGGTTCAAGGATCTCGAACTCAAGTACGCCCGGCTGGCCCGGGCGGTGGCATTGCAGAGCGCGCAGCAGCCCGAACACCCGAGCGAAAGTGCTTGAGCTACAACAGGAACGCGATCCTGTATGCCAGCGGTATCACCACGACGTACGCCACGACGCCGACCAGCACCCCGATGAGCGGCGAACGGTGGGCCCTCGCCGCGACGGCGGCCCCGACGATCGTAACGACGGATCCGACCCCCAGCGCGATCCATGGGATGAGTACCAGGGCGTTCTGACCGGCGGCCGACAGTCCGCATACGCCTGACTCGTCGTCCCCGTGGCATCCGTCGGTGGCCATCGCCAGCGGCAGGAGGGAGAGCATTGCGCCGATGACGCCGAGGATGGCGAGCACGGAGAAGATGCCGGCAAACCACCCCCAGTGTCGATCCGTCGCATCCGGCGGGCCGATCACCGGCTGCCCGTCCACGGGCCCAGGAACCGTCAGGATTTCACCCCACCGTCCGGAAGTACTCCACCGTCCGGCGCACACCCTCGTCCAGCGCGACCTTGGGCGCCCAGCCGAGCACCTGATCGGCGCGGCTGATGTCCAGGCAGGACCGTTTCAGGTCACCGAGGCGCGGTGGGGCGAACTCGGGGTCGTCGGCCGCGCCGACCGCCGCGGCGACCGCGGTGTGCAGCGCGCGGTCCGACGTTTCGGCCCCGGTGCCGACGTTGAACCGCAACCCGCCGCCGGCGGTGCCGGACGCCTTGACGAACGCGTCCACCACATCGTCGACGAATACGTAGTCGCGGGTGTTGCCGCCGTCCCCGAACACCTTCGTCGGCCTGCCCTCCAGCAGCGCCTGCGCGAAGATCGCCACGACGCCGGCCTCACCGTGCGGGTCCTGTCGGGGCCCGTAGACGTTGGCGGGTGCGATGTGCGAGCAGTCCACGTCGTAGAGGTGCCGGAAGGTGTTCAGGTAGATCTCGCCGGCGACCTTGCCCGCCGCGTACGGGGAGTGCGGATCCGTGGGCACCGCCTCGGAGGTCGGGAAGACGTCGGGCACGCCGTAGATGGAGCCGCCCGAGCTGGTGTGCACGATCTTGCGCACTCCGACCTTGCGGGCGGCCTCGGCCAGCCGGATGGTCCCGATCACGTTCACCGACCCGTCGAACTGCGGGTTGGCCACCGAGTGCCGGACGTCGATCTGCGCGGCCAGATGGAACACCACCTCGGGGTGGTACTCCTCGAGGATCGTGTCCAGGTCGGCCTCGACGATGTCCGCCTCGACGAAGAAGAACTCCGGGTTGTCGGCCAGGTGCTCGATGTTGGTGGCGCGGCCGGAGGCGAAATTGTCCAGACCCACGACGGAATGGCCGTCGGCCAGGAGGCGGTCGACCAGGGTCGACCCGATGAAGCCGGCAGCGCCGGTGACCAGTGCGCGCATCGGCTCACCCTACCCAGGTATGAAGGGGGGAATGTCCAGTCGCCGGGTGTCTGTGATCTGCGCCGCACTGCTGGCTGTCGCACTCGCCGTCCGTGCGGTGCCGGCGTTCGGCGGCTATTTCTATTGGGACGACCTCATCCTGGTCGGCCGGGCGGGCACACAGGACCTGCTGTCCTGGGGGTATCTGTTCGACGACCACGATGGACACGTGATGCCGGCCGGATTCCTGCTCGGTGGTCTGATCACGCGGGCCGCGCCGCTGGTCTGGTTCTGGCCGGCGCTGTCCCTGGTGCTGCTGCAGTTGCTGGCCTGGCTGGCTCTGCTGCGCACCCTGCACGTCATCCTGGGCCGGCGGCCGGTGCTGTTGGTGCCGTGGACGTTCGCGTTGTTCACCCCGCTCGGGCTTCCCGGCTTCGCGTGGTGGGCCGCGGGCCTGAACTCATTACCCATGCTGGCCGCCCTGGCCTGGTTCTGCGGCGACGCAATCCTGTTGGTGCGCACCGGGAATCGCCGCTACGTTGCCACCGGTCTCGCAGTCTTCCTGGGCGGTCTGCTGTTCTTCGAGAAAGCCGCGGTGATCCCGTTCGTCGGCTTCGCGGTGGTCGCTCTGCTCTATTACGTTGCCGGTGACCGTGATTGGCTCAGCACGGTGTGGCGCCGCGGCACCGGGCTCTGGGTGTCCGCGGGTGTGCTGCTGGCGGGCTGGGTCGCGGTATATCTCGTGGTGGTCGATCAGCAGCGCTGGAGCTGGGATCTGACGATGACGTGGAACCTGTTGCGGCGCTCCTTCACCCACGGCATCGTGCCCGGCCTGGTGGGTGGGCCGTGGCAATGGCAGCGCTGGGCGCCGGCTTCGCCGTGGGCGGTGCCCCCGACCACGGTGATGACGCTGGGCTGGCTGGCACTGGCCGCGGTCCTCGTGGTCTCCGTGCTCCGCAAGCGACGGTTGGCACCGGTGTGGCTGGCCGCCCTCGGCTACGCCGCGGTGTGCCAGGTTCCGATCTATCTGATGCGGTCGTCGCGATTCACCGCCCTCGAGCTGGCGCAGACCCTGCGGTATCAGCCCGACCTGGTCTTCGTGCTGGCCCTGCTGTGCGCCGTCGGGCTGTGCGCGCCGAATCGAGTGACCCCGCTGCTGGATGCGACCCGGTTGCGAGCGGTAGCGGTGGGCGGCGCGTGCGCGTTGTTCGTCGCCAGCAGCCTGTATTCGTCGTGGACGTTCCTGGCCAGCTGGCGGGACAACCCGACGAAGCCCTACCTGCAGAATGCCCGGGCGGCGCTGGCCGACGCTCGGGTCACGTCGAGCGCCCCGCTGCTCGATCAGGAGGTGGACCCCCTGATCCTGCAACGGGTGGCCTGGCCGGAGAACCTGGCCAGCCACATGTTCGCCCTCATTCGTGACCGTCCTCAATTCGCCTCCGGCACAACCCGGTTACGCATGCTGGACATGACCGGCCGGCTCATCGGGGCCAAGGTCACCTGGGTGCGGACCATCCGGCCGGGCCCGACCCCCACCTGTGGCTATCTGGCCCAGCCCGACTCCCCGGTGACCATGCCCCTGGACGGTCCGCTGCTGCCATCGGACTGGACCGTGGAATTGAACTACCTCGCCAACACCGAGGGCACCATCACGCTCACCCTCAACGACGGCCCCGAGACCAAGGTGCCGGTGCTGCCCGGGTTGAACCGGGTCTACGTGCGACTGCCCGGTGCCGGCGATGCGATCACCGTGCGCGCCCGGACCGCAGCGCTGTCGGTCTGCCTGGCCTCGGGCCCGGTCGGTTACCTGGCACCGGCGTAACTATGCCAAAGTAGTTCGCATGACTAATTGGCGCGATCAGGGCCTCGACGTGTTCCGGGAGATGCTGCCGGGCACCCTCCCCGACCACGTGCCCAACGAGAAGGTCAGCTTCGGCAGTGGATTCGCCTCCGAATTGATGGAGATCGGGATCGAGGGCATTTTCGGGCGGTTGTGGTCCCGCGAGGGGCTGGCCCGGCGCGACCGCAGCCTGGTGACCCTCGGCATCCTGATCGCGCTCGGGGCCGAACAGGAGATGGAGTCCCATTTCCGCATCGCGTTGCAGAACGGGCTGACCGAGGACGAACTGGCCGAGGTGATCTACCACGCCACCGGCTATGCGGGGTTCCCCGCCGCCAACGCTGCCAAGGCGGCGGCTGGGCGGGCGCTGTCAAAGGACCACGAACTGTAGCCGTTCGGCTGTCACACCCCGGTCCTACCGTGGGGCCATGACCACATGGATCAACACCGTCAGCCGCGAGCATGTGCTGCGTGGCGTCTCCGGCGGGTTCACCCAGGCCAACCACGGCAAGCCTGACACCCTCCGCCGGCTGCGCCGCGGCGACTGGATCGCGTTCTATTCGCCACGCACGGATTACCCGAAAGGTGCCGTGCTGCAAGCATTCACAGCATTGGGACAGGTAACCGACAGCGAGCCCTACCAGGTCGAGGTCACCGCGGACTTCCATCCGTACCGCCGGAACGTGGAGTTCATCGACTGTGCGGAGACACCGATCCGGCCGCTGATCGACCGACTCGGTTTCATCACCGACAAGCAGCGCTGGGGATTTCGCTTCCGCTTCGGCCTGTTCACCGTCGACGACGCCGATTTCGAGATCATCCGGGCGGCCATGACGGCCCGGCCGGCCGAAACCGGTCCGACCGGGCCGTAGATCCGCCCCGTCACAACGGAATTACCGGTTACCGGTGTTTCCGTTCACGGGCGGGCACGTCATGGCGTTCAGCGCGGTGATCGTGTTGCACCGCGGGGGACCCGCAGCCACCGCCGGAGCCGCTCCGGCCAGCGCTGCTGCGGAAATCACTACTGCTGCAATCAACTTGGACATTTTCACTACCTCTCAGATCTCTCCGCTGTACTGCTTCGAGGCCTCAAAAGGTTCATCGCTCGGGGGCTATGCAGGTATTCCCCGTATCTACGGGTATCCGAAAAAAAGAAATACCCGAACCCTGCACAGCGGTTCGGGTATGCCGATGTCCTGGGACATCACGCCGGAGCCGCCTGGGGGAATCGAACCCCCGACCTTCTCATTACGAGTGAGACGCTCTACCGACTGAGCTAAGGCGGCGTACCCGGCTCGCCGGGCGCAGCAGAGTCTACGGCAGGCGCGCCGACCCGCCCAAACGCGGCGAAACCACAGGACGTCAGTTGCGCAGCGACCGGCCGATGGTCGCGACCATGGCGTCGACCGCGAACTTCGGCTTGACGTTGACGGCCAGCGCCTCACGACACTGCAGGACGGCCTCGATGCAGCGCAGGAGGCGCTCCGGGGAGGCGTGGTCGGCCAGCGCGCCGGCCCGATCGGACATGTCGGGATGGTTCGGCGTCACCTGATCCGCGCCGCTGGACAGCAGCAGGGCGTCCCGGAAATGCGTCGCGAGGTCGATCAGGGCACGGTCGAGCGCGTCCCGCGACGCCCTGGTCTGGCGGGACTTCTGCCGTTTCTCCAGGTCCTTGATGGCCCCGGTGGCCCCGCGCAGGGCGCCCGCCGTGCCCTTGCCGGTGCCACCCGCCCCCAGGGCGGTGCGCAGTTCTTCGGTCTCGGCCTCGTTGCGGCCCTCGGTCAGCGCCTTGGCCTCGGCTTCCGCGGTGGCCACGAGTTCCTCGGCGGCGGCGTAGGTCCGCGACGGTGTGGCGGCATCCCGGGCCAGGCCGAGGGCCTGCGTGCGCCGGTCCCGCGCGTCCGGATCGGTGGCGAGCCGGCGGGCGCGGCCGACGTGGCCCCCGCTGACCGACGCCGCCCAGACCGCCTGAACGGCGTCGATTCCGTCGGCGTCGGTGAGCACCTGCGCGATGGCCGCGGCCGACGGGGTGACCAGGGCGACGTGCCGACAGCGCGACCGCAGCGTCACGGCGATGTCCTCCGGGTCCACCGACGGCGCGCACAGCAGGAACACCGTCGACGCCGGTGGTTCCTCGACGACCTTCAGCAGCGCGTTGGCCGCCCCCTCCGTCAGCCGGTCGGCGTCCTCGATCACCACGATCTGCCAGCGACCGGTGCTGGGCCGGCGCGACGCCGTCTGGACGATGGCGCGCATCTCGTCGACGCCGATGGACAGGCCCTCCGGCACCACCCGCCGGACGTCGCCATGCGTGCCGGCCATGGTGGTGGTGCAGGCCCGGCACTCGCCGCAGCCCGGGACCCCGTCGGCGGTGCACTGCAACGCCGCGGCGAAACACTGCGCGGCCACCGACCGGCCCGACCCGGGCGGCCCGGTGATCAGCCAGGCATGTGTCATCAGTCCGGTGGTCAATCCGCTGTGAGTTGAATCACCGCGCGCGGCGGCCGCGGCGGCCACCAACTCGGCCTCGACGGCCTGTTGACCCACCAATCGCGCGAAAACCCCTGACATCACTGCGCCAACAGTAGCGGCGCCGGCCGACGCAATCATGGCCGGCGGGACCCGGATCCGTTCGCGAGGTTCGGATCCGTCAGCCCGGACCGATACGGTTAGCAGGTGACCACCATGCCACTGAGCAGGCGAATCGGCGGATTCCTCCGCTGGATCGTCCGCACGCCGTGGCCGCTGTTCACGCTGAGCATGTTGCAGGCCGACCTCATCGGCGCACTGTTCGTCCTCGGCTTCCTTCGATTCGGGCTGCCCGCCGCCGACCGGATCCAGGTCCAGGATCTGCCGACCGTCAACCTGATGATCTTCCTCGTCTATCTGTTTGTGTCGTTCACCCTCGGCGCCATCCTGAGCCTGTGGCTACTGGCACCGGTGTTCCGCTGGCAGCGCAGCGACGGCCGGCTTGCGGTCACCGACCCCGCCGCCACCGAACTCGCCCGCACCCGGGCGCTGCGGATGCCCACCTACCGGACGCTCATCAGCGGCACCAACTGGCTGATCGGCGCCATCGTGTTCATCGCCGCCAGCTGGTCGGTCGCCAGCCACGGCGCACCGGTGATGGCGGTGGCGACGGCACTGGGTGCCACGGCGACGTCCATCATCGGATACCTGCAGTCCGAGCGGGTGCTGCGCCCGGTCGCGGTGGCGGCTCTGCGCGGCGGCGTGCCCGAGCACTTCCACGCGCCCGGAGTGATCCTGCGCCAGGTGCTGACCTGGGTGCTGAGCACCGGCGTGCCGCTGCTGGCCATCATCCTCACCGCAGTGGCCAGCCGGTTCCAGATCCTGCACGCCGAACCCGGCGAGCTGTTCACCCCGCTGCTGATCCTGGCGGTGGTCGCCCTGGTCGTCGGACTCACCGGCACGGTGCTGGCGGCCATGTCGATCGCCGACCCGCTGCGCCAGCTGCGCTGGGCGCTCGGTGAGGTCCAGCGCGGAAACTTCAACGCCCACATGCAGATCTACGACGCCAGCGAGCTCGGGCTGCTGCAGGCCGGGTTCAACGACATGGTCCGCGACCTGGCCGAGCGGCAGCGGCTGCGCGACCTGTTCGGCCGGTACGTCGGCGAGGACGTGGCCCGCCGCGCGCTGGAGCGCGGGACCGAGCTGGGCGGCCAGGAACGCGACGTCGCCGTGTTGTTCATCGATCTGGTGGGTTCGACGCAGCTGGCATCCACCCGCCCGCCCGGCGAGGTGGTGAACCTGCTCAACGAGTTCTTCCGGGTGGTCGTCGACACCGTGGACAAGCACGGCGGGTTCGTGAACAAGTTCCAGGGTGACGCGGCGCTGGCCATCTTCGGCGCCCCGATCGAGCATCCCGACGCCTCCGGCGCCGCGCTGGCCGCCGCCCGCGAGCTGCACGACGACCTGCTCCCGGTCATCGGCGACGCCGAGTTCGGCATCGGCGTCTCGGCGGGCCGCGCGATCGCCGGGCACATCGGCGCGCAGGCCCGCTTCGAGTACACCGTCATCGGCGACCCGGTCAACGAGGCAGCCCGGCTCACCGAGCTGGCCAAGCTGGAACCGGGCCACGTCCTGGCATCGTCGAACGCCGTCAGCGACGCGGCGGACGCCGAAGCGCTGCAATGGGACGTCGGCGAGATCGTCGAACTGCGCGGACGCACCAAACCGACCCAATTGGCCCGGCCGGTCCGGCTGGCCTCGGCCAGCCCGGCCGTCAGCCCTTCTTAGCGGCCTTCTTCGCCGGCGCCTTCTTGGCGGTCTTGCGGGCCGTTTTCTTGACCGGTCCCCGGGCGCGCCGGTCGGCCAGCAGCTCCGCGGCACGTTCGTCGGTAATGGACAGCACGTCGTCGCCCTTGCGCAGGCTGGCGTTCGTCTCACCGTCGGTGACGTACGGCCCGAACCGGCCGTCCTTGATCACCATCGGCTTGCCGGACGCCGGGTCGTTGCCCAGCTCGCGCAGCGGCGGGGCCGAAGCCGCTTGGCGCCCACGGCGTTTCGGCTCGGCGTAGATCTTGAGGGCCTCGTCGAGGGTGATCTCGAAGATCTGGTCCTCGGTCGCCAGCGATCGGGAATCGGTGCCCTTCTTCAGATACGGACCGTAGCGGCCGTTCTGGGCGGTGATCTCCTCGTCGCTGGCGGGGTCCACGCCGACGACCCGCGGCAGCGACAGCAGCTTGAGCGCATCCTCGAGCGTCACCGTCTGCAGGTCCATGCTGCGCAGCAGCGAACCGGTGCGCGGTTTGGGCCCGGTGGGCTTCTTGCCCTTCTTGGCGGTCACCCCGGAGTCGGGATCCTCCGGCGGCTCCGGAAGCACCTCGGTCACGTACGGCCCGTACCGGCCGTCCTTGGCGACGATCTCGTGGCCGGTGTCCGGATCCACACCGAGGCTGCGGCCCTCTTGCGGTGTGGCGAACAGGTTTTCGGCCAGCTCCAGGGTGAGCTCGTCGGGGGTCAGCGAGTCGTTGAGGTTGGCCCGCTGCGGCTTGAGGCCGCCGTCGGGATCGTCGGGGTCGACGATCATCCGCTCCAGGTACGGGCCGTTCTTGCCGACGCGGACGTTGACCGCGCGGCCTTCCTCGTCGTCGAAGAGCTTGATGGAGTTGATCGTTCGCGCGTCGATGTCCTCGAGGTTGGCCCCGACGAGTTTCTTGAGGCCGCCGGCACGGGCCACCGACCCCTCGACCCCGTGCTCGCCACCGAAGTAGAAGTTGGACAGCCAGTTGGTGCGCTGCTCGAGGCCGCCGGCGATGGCGTCGAGCTCGTCCTCCATGGCCGCGGTGAAGTCGTAGTCCACCAGCCGCGAGAAGTGCTGTTCCAGAAGGCCGATCACGGCGAACGCGACCCAGGACGGCACCATCGCGCTGCCCTTCTTGTACACGTAGCCGCGGTCCTGGATGGTCTTGATGATCGACGAGTACGTCGAGGGCCGGCCGATGCCGAGATCTTCGAGCGCCTTGATCAGCGAGGCCTCGGTGTAGCGGGCCGGCGGGTTGGTCGAGTGCCCGGCCGGGGTCAGGTCGTTGGCGGTGACGTGCTGGCCCTGCGTCAGGTTGGGCAGCCGGCGTTCCTCGTCGTCGGCCTCGCCGCCGGCGAGTTCGTCGACGGTCTCCACGTACGCCTTCAGGAAGCCCGCGAAGGTGATGGTGCGACCGCTGGCGGCGAAGGTCACCCGCTGGCCCGATCCGGCCTGCCCGGAAATCCGCAGACTCAGGGTGGTGCCGCGGGCGTCGGCCATCTGGGAGGCGACGGTGCGCTGCCAGATCAGCTCGTAGAGCCGGAACTCGTCACTGTCCAGCTCGGACCGCACGGCGTCCGGGGTGGCGAAGGTGTCGCCGGCCGGGCGGATCGCCTCGTGGGCCTCCTGCGCGTTCTTCACCTTTCGGGTGTACTGGCGCGGGGTGGGATGCACGTACTCCTGGCCGTAGAGCTGGCCGGCCTGGGTGCGCGCCGCGTTGATCGCCGACTGCGACAGCGTAGTCGAGTCGGTACGCATGTAGGTGATGTAGCCGTTCTCGTACAGCCGCTGTGCCAGGCTCATCGTGCGCTCCGCCGAGAACCGCAGCTTGCGCCCGGCCTCCTGCTGCAGCGTGGAGGTCATGAACGGCGGGTACGGCCGGCGGGTGTACGGCTTCTCCTCGACCGAGGCGACGGTCAGGCTCGCTCCGCGCAGACCGGCGACCAGTTCACCGGCGCTGGTCTGGTCGAGCACCAGCACCTCGTCGGGCTTGGTCAGCACGCCGAGCGAATCGAAGTCCCGGCCGGTGGCCACCCGGCGGCCGTCGACGTTGACCAGCCGTGCCGAGAACACCGGCGGGGCCGCGGTGGGGTCCGAGACGCTGGCGTCCAGCTCGGCCGCGATATCCCAGTAGTCGGCGCTGCGGAACGCCATCCGCTCCCGCTCGCGCTGCACGATGATGCGGGTGGCCACGGACTGCACCCGGCCGGCCGAGAGCCGCGGCGCGACCTTCTTCCACAGCACCGGGGAGACCTCGTAGCCGTACAGCCGGTCCAGGATGCGGCGCGTCTCCTGCGCGTCGACCAGGTTGTTGTCCAGTTCGCGGGGGTCCTCGGCCGCCGCGCGGATGGCCGGCTCGGTGATCTCGTGGAACACCATCCGTTTGACCGGGATGCGCGGCTTGAGGGTTTCCAGCAGGTGCCAGGCGATGGCCTCGCCCTCGCGGTCACCGTCCGTCGCGAGGTAGAGCTCGTCGACGTCCTTGAGCAGGCCCTTGAGTTCGGTGACGGTGGACTTCTTCTCGGGGCTGACGATGTAGAGGGGCTCGAAGTCCTGGTCCACGTTGACGCCCAGGCGCGCCCAGGGCTCGGATTTGTACTTGGCGGGCACGTCGGCGGCGGCCCGGGGCAGGTCGCGGATGTGCCCACGCGACGACTCGACGATGTAGTCCTTGCCCAGATAGCCCGCGATCTTGCGCGCCTTGGTGGGCGACTCGACTATGACGAGTCGCCGGACACCGCCGTTACGTCCGCCGCTACCGCGGTCATCGTCAGCCAACTGCGCCTACGCTCCTGCTCATGGTTGCCTATATATAGGCATACTTGCCGGGTACCGAACCCGTCGAACCCGGCGGGCAACTGCCAATTTTGCATCCGAAGCCCACCTACGCAAACCGGCTCCCCCGGTTGAGGGGCTCAAACCCGGGGCCAGGCGTCGAACGCCTCGATGCCGTCCGGGGCCTCGCCGATGTTCTCTACCAGGCGAGACAGCCGTCGGCGACCACTGATCCGCAGCGCCGGACGGGCCCCGCGAGTTCCGATCAGAGTCGGCGCGATTCCGGCCCGCATCAGCGCCGAGGCCAGCGGCGAGTGCGTGTCGGGCGCGTGCGGGTCCAGGCCGAGGAGATACCGGTCGTTGTCGGGGCTGCCCGCGGCCAGCGCCCAGGCCCTCAGCTCGCGCGACCCCGGCACCCACTGCGGGGGGACCGTCTTGACCGCCCCACGTGTCCACAGGGCGGCGATACCGAGCAGCGCAGTGTCGACGCCGGTCCGCACCAGCGGCGTGTTCTCCTCCGTGCGCAGCACCTCCGGCGTCAGCCCGCACTCGGCGATCATCTCCGCCAGCGCATCCGCCCGCCACGGGCGGTCGACGACCACGGACAGCCGCGCGCCCGACGCGCCGACGACCACGATCTGCCCGGATGTCGCGAGCAGCCCGGTGAGATCGGACACCGCGGGCGGCACCGAGTCAGCGGAGAAGAACGACAGCTGGCTCACGTCATCGACACTAAGCCAGACCGGTGCTCATGGCGGCTGACAAAACGCTCCGGCGGCCGAAAACACACCCCACCGGACAAAACACCCCGGGCGGTTGGACCGTCCGGGGTGTTTACGTAGCTGGGAGTCGCTCAGACGGCGCGAACGCCGGTGGCCTGCGGCCCCTTGGGGCTCTGGCCGACCTCGAACTCCACTCGCTGGTTCTCTTCCAGGGTGCGGAAGCCCGAACCCTGAATCTCCGTGTAGTGGACGAAAACGTCAGCGGAGCCGTCCTCGGGGGCGATGAAGCCAAAGCCCTTTTCCGCGTTGAACCACTTCACAGTTCCCTGTGGCATCTTTCGATCTTTCCTTACTGTGTACTTCGGGTGCGGTACACCACCTTTCGGCGTACCGGGCCCGTTGTCGACCGCACATCCTTCGCAGGAACCGCGACCGCAACGTCGATCCTGCGAGAGCTTTGACACCACACAGAAGCTGCGACCACCCTTATCCAATCATGAACTGGGCACTTGCAACAGTCGTGCATCGAGGAACCGGGTGAACAAAGGGCGAAAGTGACGACGAATTTCGGCGGTGAGCTGCTCGCCGCCGCGCTAGCGGGGACGGAAACCACCGAAAGCCCGATCCGGCACATCGCCGAGTTGCCCGCCCGGCCGGGCCAGCGCCAACCGTGGCCGGACTGGGCCGACGGCGACGTGGTGCGCGCCTTCACCGAGCGCGGTATCGCCGCGTTGTGGACCCACCAGCGCGACGCCGCCGAACTCGCCCACCAGCGCCGGCACGTGGTGATCGCCACCGGCACGGCGTCGGGCAAGTCGCTGGCCTATCAACTGCCGATCCTCGACGCACTGGCCCGCGATCCCCGGGCCCGGGCCCTGTACCTGAGTCCGACCAAGGCACTGGGCCACGACCAGCTGCGCTCCGCGCACGCACTGACGGCCGCGATCCCGGCGCTGGCCGGGGACTTCGCGGCGGCGCCCACTGCGTACGACGGTGACACCCCCGCCGAGATCCGCCGGTTCGCCCGCGAACGGTCGCGGTGGGTGTTCTCCAACCCCGACATGATCCACCTGTCGCTGCTGCGCAACCACGCCCGGTGGGCGGTGTTCCTGCGCGGGCTGCGCTATCTGGTTGTCGACGAATGTCATTACTACCGAGGCATTTTCGGCTCGAACGTGGCGATGGTGCTGCGCCGGCTGCTGCGCCTGGCCGCGCGCTACTCCCCCGACGCCACCATTCCGACGGTGATCCTGGCCAGTGCCACGACGGCGGCGCCGGGCCGCACGGCGGCCGAGTTGATCGGCCAGCACGTCGAGGAGATCACCGCCGACGGCGCCCCGCAGGGGGCGCGGACCATCGCACTGTGGGAACCCGCGCTGCGTACCGACATCACCGGGGAGAACGGTGCGCCGGTCCGGCGTTCGGCGGGATCGGAAGCGGCCCGGGTGATGGCCGACCTGATCGTCGAGGGCGCCCGGACCCTGACCTTCGTGCGGTCGCGGCGCGGCGCCGAACTGACCGCGCTGGGTGCCCGCGCCCGCCTGGCCGAGGTCGCCCCCGACCTGGCCGCCCTGGTCTCGTCGTACCGGGCCGGATATCTGGCCGAGGACCGCCGGGCCCTCGAGCAGGCACTCGTCGACGGTGGGCTGCGCGGCCTGGCGACCACGAATGCCCTCGAGCTGGGCATCGACATCGCCGGACTGGACGCCGTGGTGCTGGCCGGGTTCCCCGGCAGCGTGTCGTCGTTCTGGCAGCAGGCCGGCCGGTCCGGGCGCCGCGGCCAGGGCGCGCTGGTCGTACTGATCGCGCGGGACGACCCGCTGGACACCTACCTGGTGCACCACCCGTCGGCCCTGCTGGACGAGCCGGTCGAGCGGGTGGTGATCGACCCGGCCAACCCGTACGTGATGGGACCCCAACTCCTCTGTGCTGCAACAGAATTACCGATCGAGGAAGCCGAGATCGCACTGTGGTCGGCGCACGATGTGGCGGCGTCGCTGATCGACGACGGCCTGCTGCGCCGCCGCGGGGGGCGCTATTACCCGAGTCCGGGCGTCGACCCGCATCCGGCGGTCGATATCCGCGGCTCCGCCGGCGGCCAGGTCGCCATCCTGGAGACCGACACCGGCCGGCTGCTGGGCGGGGTCGGCGCGGGCCGGGCCCCGGCGACGGTGCACCCGGGTGCGGTGTACCTGCATCAGGGTGAGACCTACCTGGTCGACTCCCTGGACCTGGAGGCGGCGATCGCGTTCGTGCATGCCGAGGATCCCGGCTATTCGACCCATGCGCGGGAGGTCACCGACATCACGGTCACCGGGTCGGGTGAGCACACCGATCTCGGGCCGGTGACACTCGGCGTGGTGCCGGTTGCCGTCACGAACACCGTCACCGGATACCTGCGTCGCACCCTGTCCGGCGAGGTGCTCGACTTCGTCGAACTCGACCTGCCCCCGCAACATCTGCCCACCGTCGCCGTCATGTACACGATCACGCCGGAAGCGTTGGCCCACAACGGGATCGACCCGGTCCGCATACCGGGTTCGCTGCACGCGGCCGAGCATGCGGCGATCGGCCTGCTGCCGCTGGTGGCCAGTTGCGACCGGGGCGACATCGGCGGCCTGTCCACGGCCGTGGGCCCCGGCGGGCTGCCGACCGTCTTCGTGTACGACGGCCATCCGGGCGGCGCGGGATTCGCCGATCGGGGCTATCAGCAGGCCGCGGTCTGGCTGGGCGCGACACTGGATGCGATATCGGCGTGCGAATGCCCCAATGGCTGCCCGTCGTGCGTGCAGTCCCCCAAATGCGGGAACGGCAACGACCCCCTGGACAAGATGGGGGCGATCGCCGTGCTGCAGACGGTTCTCGCAGCACTGGAGGCCAACCGACCCCTCGACGGGCGGCTTCCAGGATGAATGCACGCCTCGACGACGTGCATTGCCGAAAGCTACCCCCGCTACCGAGCACGCCGCAACACCCCTGTCGCGGTGGCACGCACCGAACCCGGCGCCCGACAACCAATTTCGTCGCATACCACGGCTATCGGCACTGATATCGCAGTGCACGGAGCGGTTTGCGATTAATTTGCGCAGTTTCGAATTCCTTCATTCCGGGCCCGCCGGACCGGCCCGCGCAACCGCACGCGCTGTGCCCAGGTTCCAACCGGCCACCCGGACCGGGACCGCCACCGTGACGACGACGTCGAGTCGCTCGATCGCGCAGTGGGCCGTCGACATCCGCATGGCGTTCACCAGCTCGCGCGCGCGGTCGCACGCGGAGGCGGCCCCGGCGGGCAACGTCAGCGCGGCGGCCAGCGCACCGAGGTCCGCGCCGGTCTGCGCCCGGTGCCGGGCCAGCGCGGCCGCACCGATCGTGGCCAGCGCGATCGTCACACTCACCAGTACCGCAGCCAGGAACGCACCCAGAACGGTGGCCGCGCCGCGTTCCGCGATCCGGTCAGGCGGCCGGTTCGACCGCCGCGATCGACTCGGCCCGCAACGTGAGCCCCGGCAGGAGCGGAGCACCGGAGGAAACCGTGGCGACGACGAAGTCGCCCTCCCGGCGCACCTGCAGGACGGCGTTGGCCGGGGCCAGGGAGCCGAGCGCGCCGGACCAGGCCCGCTCGTCGCCGCGGGCCGCCAGCCGCGCCGCCTCCCGGGCGGCGTCCACACACCGGATCTGAGCGCTGATCGCGGCCAGACCGGCGGCGCACACCACCAGAACGACGACCAGGGCGGCGACGGCCAGGGCGGCCTCCACCGTCCCGAATCCGGCCTCACCGCTCAGACGCTGGTGTTCAGGGCCCGCGCGATGATGCCGCTGAGCGCGGTCACGATCGAATCTCCCGTGACGACGGTGTAGAGGATGGCGCCGAATGCCGCCGCGGCCACGGTGCCGATCGCGTATTCCACGGTGGACATCCCGGTGTCGTCGGTCACCACGACCGTCAACTTCTGCCGGATGAGCCGAATAGCCTTCTGTAACAATTGATTTCCCTTTCTTCGTGACACTTCTTCGGAGTTGGTGGGACGGTGGCCCGTTGCCACTCACAGCAGGCCGGAGGAAAAGGCGTCGCGGGCCAGGCCGGCCACCACCGGCACGACGCCCAGGCAGATGAACGCGGGCAGGAAGCAGACGCCCAGCGGCCCGGCGATCAACACCCCGGCCCGCTCACCCGCGGCCGCGGCATCATGTGCGGTGCGCTGACGCGTCTCGATCGCCAGTTCGGAGACCCCGTCGGCCAGGGCCGTCCCGGAGGCCGCCGATCGGCGCGCCAACCGGAACAACGCGAGGGCGGCGACACGGCAGTGCTCCTCTCCGACCGGCGCGGGTTCGGCCCAGGCGACCGCGGGCTCGGCGCCCAGCGCGAGCAGGTCGGCTGATCGCCGGAGCAGGACCGCCAGTTCCGCCGGAGCCGACGGGGCCGTCGCGCGTGCGGCCGTGGCCGGGGCCATCCCGGCGGACAGACAGGTGGCGAAGATGTCCAGGGCGGACGCGGCCGCGAAGGGATCACCGGCGGCGCGTTTCCGGCCGCCGTGGGCCGCAGCCGGGGCCCCGCTCCCGCCACGCATCCGCGCCGCGGCCGACCGCCCCGCGAGCAGCACCGCCAACGCGAGTGCGAGCGCCGCCGCGCTCACGTACCGACCCGATCGATGATCCGATCGGCCCAGAGCAACCCGGCCGCGAGCAACAGGACGCCGGCCAGCAGGCACCATCCGCCCACCCCGCCGCCGATCAGGAATCGGA
>WBZP01001626.1_pt1 | contig 21568 bp, 20 predicted proteins | sample 5204301 | NCBI WGS metagenome assembly WBZP01 (sample SAMN12412401, study PRJNA552823) | activated sludge metagenome | isolation source: activated sludge from nitrification reactor of wastewater treatment plant... | place: USA: Pennsylvania | collected 2017
GACGGAGGCATTCGTCCACGGCCTCGATCTCGTGGCCGTCGCACTCGCCGATCTCCTGGCGGACGGCCGCGCGCGGGATCGAGACGAGCTTGTCCACCATCACCTGCGACACCTGCTTCAGGCCCGTGCGCGGACCGGGCAGGAGCGTGGGGCGGAACAGCGGAGCGTCGACACACTCCGTCGTGACCGGGCAGACGGTCACGCTCGCGTGGGTCGGGTTGAAGAGGTCCGACTGGACCACGACGGCCGGGCGCGGCTTGCCCGTGGAGGCGCCCCGGGCGGCGACCACGACGATCGTTCCGCGCTTCACTTCCAGGTCTCGTCGTCGGCGACGTGACCGATGAAGTCGAGCGTCTCCTCCTCCGACCGGAGGCCGCTCACCAGGAGGGACTGACGCCGGGCCTCGCGGGCGGGATCGTCCCGCGCCGCGTCGGCGCCGAACGCGCTCTCGAGGGCTTCCCGGACCACGGCGCTCTTCGAACGATGGCCGCGTCGGGCGGCCCGCGCGATGAGGCGATCGAGCGCGGCCGGCACGCGCAGGGTCAGGACCGTCGAGGTCTCCCGTCGGGGCATCGCGGCTCCTCTGTATACACGAATACACTAGAGAATACACCCGTCCGGCCGAGGCCCGAGTCCGGTGTGTCGCGTCCCTCGCCTACTTCGCCGGCTCGGGAAACCCCCGCTTCCGCATGAGCGCCGAAATCCCGGCGTCGCGGCCGCGGAACCTGCGGTAGGCCTCGGCCGGGTCCACGGTGTTTCCGGCCGAGAAGACGTACTGCGTCAGCCGCGCCGCGACGTCCTTGTCGTACGGCCCGCCCTTCGCCTCGGTGAACGCCTCCCACGCATCGGCGCTCAGCGTGTCGGCCCACAGGTAGCTGTAGTAGCCCGCCGCGTAGCCGTCGTCCGCGAAGATGTGGGAGAACTGCGGCGTGCGGTGCCGCATCACGATCTCCTTCGGCATCCCGAGCGCGGCGAGCGTCTGCTTCTCGAACGCGTCGGGGTCGATCGTCGCGTCGCCGGCGAGGTGCAGCTTCATGTCGACGACGGCCGAGGCCAGGTACTCGATCGTGGCGAACCCCTGGTTGAACTTCGACGCGCGCTTGATCTTCTCGACGAGCTCGGCGGGGATCGGCTTCCCGGTCTGGTAGTGGACGGCGTACTTGTTCAGCACCTCCGGGGTGTCGAGCCACCGCTCGAGGATCTGGGAGGGGAACTCGACGTAGTCGCGGGCCACGTTCGTCCCGGCGAGAGTCGGGTAGGTGACGTTCGACGAGAGGCCGTGGAGAGCGTGGCCGAACTCGTGGAACATCGTCGAGGCGTCGTCCCAGCTCACGAGGATCGGCTCGCCGGGCTTCCCCTTCACGAAGTTCGAGTTGTTCGACACGATCGTCGGCACCTCGCCGTCGAACCGCTCCTGCGGCCGGTACTCGTTCATCCACGCGCCCGAGCGCTTGCCGGCCCGTGCGTAGGGATCGAAGTACCACAGGCCGACGTGCCGCCCCGCCTTCTTCACCTCGAAGACGCGGATGTCGGGCTGCGAGACCGGCACGCCGCTCACCGGGACGAACTCGAACCCGAAGAGCTGGCCGGCGACCCAGAACATCCCCTCGCGCAGCTTCTCGAGCTGGAGGTAGGGCTTGATCTGGTTCTCGTCGAGGTCGTACCTGGCCTTCCGCACCTTCTCGGCGTAGTAGCGGTAGTCCCACGGCTCGATCGTGATCTTGGCGCCCTCCTTGGCGGCGATCGCCTGCATGTCGGCGACCTCCTCGCGGACGCGGGCGACCGCGGGCTTCCAGACCGCCTCCATGAGCTCCGTCGCCTTCTCGGGCGTGCGGGCCATCTGATCCTCGATCATGCGGTGGGCGTAGGTCGGGTAGCCGAGGAGCTTCGCCTTGTCCGCGCGCAGCTTCAGGATCCGGGTGATCACCGCCTTCGTGTCGTTCTTGTCGCCGTTGTCGCCGCGCATCACGAACGTGCGCCAGACCTTCTCGCGCAGGTCGCGGCGGTCGGAGAACGTGAGGAACGGCTCGACGCTCGATCGCGTGTTGGCGATCGCCCAGCGGCCCTTGTTCCCGCGCTCCTCGGCCGTGGCCGCCGCCGCCGCGACGAACGAGGCGGGCAGCCCGGCGAGGTCCTTCTCGCTCTCGAGGACCGTCAGCGGGTCGTTCTCGTCGGCGAGGATTCTCTGGCTGAAGGTCGTGTAGAGCGACGCCAGCTCCTGGTTGACCTCGGAGAGTTGCGCTTTCGCCGGTCCGTCGAGCTTCGCCCCCGAGCGCGCGAAGTTGTTGTAGTAGACCCAGACGAGGCGCTGCTGCTCCGGCGTGAGCCCGCTCTTCTCCCGCGCCTCGTAGACGGCGGCGACGCGCTGGAAGAGGGGCTCGTTCTGGACGATGCGGTCCTGGAAGGCGGCGAGCTTCGGCTCCATCTTCTGCTCGACGGCCTGGAACTCCGGCGTCGCGAGGTTCGAGCTGTAGATGCCGTAGATGCTGTGGACCCGGGCGAGCGTCCGGCCCGACCGCTCGAGCGCGGCGATCGTGTTCTCGAACGTAGGCGCGGCCGGGTCCGCGGCGATCCTGTCGATCTCGGCGAGGTTCTCCGCCATCGCGGCCTCGAGCGCGGGCTCGAACTGCTCGACCTTGTACCTGTCGAACGCCGGGACGCCCTGGTACGGGCCCGTCCACTTCTCGAGCAGCGGGTTCTTCGCCGCCGTCTCCGCCGCCGCTCCGTTGCCGCTCACGAGCATCGCCACGCACCCCGCTGCCACGATCGCCATTCGATTCAAGAAGTTGGATGTCACGGAAGACCTCCCGAGGGATTCTAGCAACGCCGCGAGATCCGTCCGGTGGCCACGACGAGGGCTCAGGGCGTCGTCGGCGGTGCGTCCGGCACCCGCGCGTCCACGTCCGTGCTGACCGTGAAGCGTCGGAACCCGGCGTAGCGGGCGGTGGCGCGGCTCGGGCTGCGAAACACCGCCATCGGGGCGCCCGCCAGGTCCTCGTACGACTCGTGCATCTCGCTCGGAACCCACATCGCGAGCGCCGGCTGGGCCGAGTAGTCGACGGAGATCGACGCACGGGCGCAGAGGACGCGGTCGAGCTCGAAACGGAAGGCGACCTCGCTTCGGATCACCGTGCCGCGCGCCGGGTCGATCCAGAAGCGCCCGCTCGCCGGCAGATCCCCGTCCCGTCCGCGATCCACGATCGTGGGCCGGGCCACCTCGTCGAACTGGACCTCGACGGACTCGATCCCGTCGATACGGCGGCGTCCCCCACGGCTCCAGGCAAACCGGCCCTGGTTCGCCGGGTGGAGGAACGCCAGAGCCAGGGTCGGGAAGTTGACGGTCCGGATCGCCGGGCCGATGTTGTACCGCGAACCCTCCGCGAGCAGGAGGCGGGCTCGCTCCTGCGCCGTCGCGGAGGGCAGTCGGCCGAAGAGCGCCTCGAGCCGGGCCTCGTGATCCCGCACCTTGCGGCCATCGACCTCGTAGACGTCCCGGTAGGAGCCCCACGGTACCGGGCCGGGGAGGCGGACGAAGACGAGGTCCGCCCGCGTCGACACGCGGCAGAGCTGGCTCGGGCAGGAGAGGGCCAGGCCCTTGTTGATGGTGTCGCCGGCCGCCGCCCACTGCGTGTAGGTCTCGTCGGCGGCGAGGTCGCGGAACGACTGCTCGTACTCGAGCACGTAGCGCGCGGCCGCGTCGAGCACCGGGACGAGGTCGGCCGGGACCGGGGGAGCAGCGGCCGCGGCCGCGCGTGGGCGCACCCCTCCTCTGCTCGCGTCAGGCAGCGCGAAGGACGCCCGCTCCTCGGCGACGGCGTCTCCCTGACGGACGGTGGCGACGAGCTCGTACGCACCGCCGGGCAGCTTTCCCGCGGGCAGGCTGCCGACCCAGGCGATGCGGCCGTCCGCGCCGGGGGCCGGCAGTGGCGGAGCGAGAGTCGCGACCGTCTTCCCTCCGTGTCGAACCTTCAGCTCGAGCCCGACCGGGGTGGGCGCGAGCGAGGGGTAGATGGAAAGGAACAGCGGGATCGAAGCGCGTCCGCTCGACGCTCGTGCGGCTGGCCTCGCGGTCCTGGACGGCCGTGACGAGCGTGTAGCCGCCCGGCGGCAGCTGCAGCATCCGACGGAATGCGAGCGTCGTGCCGGCGAGGCGGCCGCGCTCGGCGATCGGGCCCTCGATCGGCCAGTCCTGGGAGAACCGCGCCACGGGGCGTCCGCCCTCGTCCCTGACGAAGCCGAGGAGCGCCAGGTGCGCGCGATAGGTGCCGCGGACCGGGTCTTCCACGACCTTCGCGCTACCGAGCGGCACCTCGGAGATCAGCAGAGCATCGCGATCGGAGCCCGCGGCGCCGAAGTGCAGCACCGTGGCCGCGTGGGCGAAGTCGTGCGGCGGCACGGCGGCGCCCATCGCCGCGAGCAGCGGCAGTTCGTAGGCCGCCACGGTCGGCGCGGAAGCCGCGGTCGCGAAGTAACCCGCGCGCGTGCGCAGGTTGACGCCCTTGCGGGTGGTCTTCGCCTCGATGCGCCGGAACCGCCCGTCCGGCTCGGGCCGCGTCGGCTCGTAGACGACCTCGTAGTACTGGCCGACCTCCTCGACGACGCGGGCGAGCCCCGCGCCGAGGTCGTTCGTGCCGTGGATCGCGAGGCCCCCCGTGTCGCCGGCGACGTGCTCGAGGAACGAGCCTTGCTTCGGGTTCGCGAGCCGGGCGGTCCGATCCATCATCGGACCGCTCGGGCCGTCCGCGCCCTTGTACTGGTTCCACTCGGCGCCCGCGAGGCCCATCGTGTCGCCGGCCTGCGTCGGGGCTGCGGCGGTCATCGCGCCGGCCGCGGCGCCCCGGTCGCCGGGCCGGGCGTACACCAGGCCGCGCGTGTCGACGGTATGGATCGCCACGTTCGCCCGGTTAGCGCCGCTCATCGTGAGGTCGTAGACGGCGGTTGCGCTCTCCGGGATCTCCCGGTCCTCGGCGAAGAACAGGATCGTCTTGCGGCCCCGGATCCCGCCGAGGCCACGAGCGAGGCCGGCGATTCCGTGAAGGGCGTCGTAGGCCTCGACACGCTGCGCGAGATCGGCGACTTCCTTCTCGACCTGTGCGGCGACCTCGATGACCTGCGTCGTGGGACTCCCCGGCAGATCGGGTCCGGCGGCCGCTCCGGCCTGGCCCGAACCGGCCGGGACCGTCACGGTCATCGTGGGCGCGGCCGAACCGACGGCGCGATTCGCCTCGTCGCCGCTCGTGGCGGCCTCGATCGCTGCGGTCAGCTCCTTCGGGTCGCTCGTGAAGGTCTGGAGCCGTCGCATCGAGCGGTCCATCTTGAGGCCGCGAACCAGGTGTCGGCGGGGAAGCGCTGCTTGAGCAGGTCGAGCGCCCCTTGCCGAGCCGCCGCCGCGTTCTGGACGGAGAGGCGGTCGAAGAGCAGGACGACGAGGTTGGCGCGGGCCGGGGCCGCGGGCGCTTCGCGCGCGGCTTCCGAGGCGGGCGCGGCGTCGGCGGGAGCGGCCGGCGTCGCGGGCTCGACTGCCAGACCCCGCATCAGGCGGAAGGACTCGATCGAGCAGGCCTTCCCGTCCTCGAAGATCTGGACCTCGTCGGCCCGCAGGTCGGGTACGGGCCGGCCCTTGCCGTCGCGGGCGACGACGTCGAGGACGACGACCTGCGACTCGGCCCTGTAGGTCGGCGGAGCTTCCTGGGCGGCGAGGACGGGGGCGAGGACGAGCGTCAGGGCCGTGGTCGTGATGCGGCTCATGGGCCGGCCTCCCTCGGGGACGAAGGACGGGTGGGCGCGAGCGTACACGACCGGAGACGCCTGCCGCTTCACACTTCTTCATCTTCCCGACAAACAGGCGAAAGGCGCGGCCGGCACCTTCTGTCTCGAGAGGCGCGAGAGACGCGCCGGGGTGAAGGGAGACGAGGAGATGAGCGAGACGAGCGGCACGAATCAGGAGACGCAGAAGACGTCGGGCAGCCGCCGGTGGCTCTGGGCCGGTGGCGGGCTGCTGGCCGGCGGGGCGCTGCTGGCGGCCGCCGCGGCGATCGCCGCGCCGCGGGTGATGGCGTTCCACGGCGGCGGGCACGGCTTCCGCGCGCACCCGCTCGCGGCGCGCTTCGCGCTGGGCCACGGCGTCGGCCGGCCGGGCATGGCGGCCCTGCTCGAGGATCCGGCGGCGGCGAAGGAGCACGTCGCGACGTTGAGCGACTTCGTGCTGCGCGGCGTGAGCGCAACGGACGAGCAGAAGCAGAAGACGAAGCAGATCACCGACCGCCTCGTCGACCAGGTGCGGCCGCTCGTCGAGCGGCACCGCGCGCTCCACAAGGCGATGGTCGCCGAGCTCGCGAAGCCGGAGATCGACCGCGCGGCCATCGAGAAGCTCCGCCAGGACGGGATGGCGCTCGCCGACGAGGCGTCGAGGATTGCGATCGCCGGTGTCGAGGACGTCGGCGACGTGTTGACGCCCGACCAGCGGAAGGAGCTGATCGAGCTGGGCCGCCGGCTCCACGGCGGCGCCGAGGCGAACTGACGGCCCTTCTCGCGAGCGGCCGGGGCGCGAACGCGCGTCCCGGCCGCCCGTCGTTGCTACCATCACGGGCCGAGGACCGATGGCCGAGCGGATCCTGATGATCGAGGACGACGCGGCGCTCGCGACGCTGGTCGCCGACTACCTGCGGCCGCTCGGCTTCGACGTGACCGCCGAGGGCACGGCCGCGGCCGGCCTCGCGCGCTTCGCCCGCGAGTCCTTCGCCGCCGTCCTCCTCGACGTGATGCTCCCCGACACCGACGGCTTCGAGGTGTGCCGGACGATTCGCGCCGGGGGCTCCGACGTGCCCGTCCTCATGCTCACCGCGCGGGGCCAGGACGAGGATCGCATCGTCGGCCTGGAGATCGGCGCCGACGACTACCTGCCGAAGCCCTTCAACCCGCGCGAGCTCGTCGCGCGGCTGCGCGCGGTGCTGCGGCGGCGCGCGCCGTCCGCCGCCGGCCGCACCGCGCCGCTGCGCTTCGGCCGTCTCGAGATCGACCGCGACGCGCGCGTCGTGCGGGTGGACGGCGCGGAGCGGCCGCTCACGAGCTACCAGTTCGACCTGCTCGTGGCGCTGGCCGAATCGCCGGGCCGGGTTCTCGGCCGCGAGGCCCTCATGGAGAAGGCGGGCCGCGACGCGGCCGAGGCGTTCGACCGCTCGATCGACGTCCACGTCTCGCGGATCCGCGCGGCGATCGAGGACGACCCGCGGAGACCGCGCCGGCTCCTGACCGTGCGCGGGGCCGGCTACGTGTTCGCGCGCAAGCAGGACGAGGACTGACGCGATGCGTCGCCTGTCGTGGCAGATCCACCTGACGATCGTGGGCGTCCTCGCCCTGTTCGCCATGCTCGGCGCTGCGGCCTGGATCCACGGCCCCGGCCTGCGCGACGAGATGCGTCTGGCCCGGGCCCTGACCGTGACCGTCGCGGAGCTCCTGCCCGGGCCGGACCGCCCGCGCGAGGAGCTCAAGGACGCCGTCACCCGGCTCGCCGGGCGCTTCAACGTCGACGCCGCGGTCTTCTCGCCCGACGGTGAACGGCTCGCGTGGTACGGCGCACCGCTCGGACGGCCGACCGGAAGGGGCCCCGGCGCCCACGTCGTCGGCCCCGGCTTCCGGAGCGGGATCATCAGCGTGAGCCTGAGGCTGCCCGACGGCCGGGTGGTCGTCGCGGCGCGCCCCCGGGCCTCGCTGCGCCACTTCGGCGCGCTCCTCGTGACGCTCGGCCTCGTGGCGCTGGCGGTGGCGGTCGGGGCGTGGCCGCTCGTGCGGCGCCTCACGCGCCGCCTCGAGAACCTCCGGCTGCGGGTGGAGGACCTCGGCCGCGGCGACCTCGCCGCGCGCGCGCCCGTCGAGGGCCGCGACGAGGTGGCCGACCTCGCCCGCAGCTTCAACCGCGCCGCCGACCGGATCCAGGCGCTCGTCGAGGCGCAGCGCCGGCAGCTCGCGTTCGCCTCGCACGAGCTGCGCTCGCCGCTCGCGCGGCTGCGCGTCTCGCTCGAGATGATGGCCGGCGACCCGTCGCTGAAGGAGCGCGCCGAGCGCGACGTGGCCGAGCTCGACGGCCTCATCGACGAGCTCCTCGAGGCGAGCCGGCTCGGCGCCCAGCGCGAGCTCGCCCGCGTCGAGGACGTCGACCTCCTGGCCCTCGCCGCCGAGGAGGCGGCGCGGGCCGGAGCGGAGGCCGAGGGCGAGGCGATCGTCCTGCGCGGCGACGCGCGGCTCCTGCGCCGGCTCGTGCGGAACCTCGTCGACAACGCGCGGCGGCACGGCGGGGGAGCCGCGGCGACGGCCCGCGTGGCGCGGCTTCCGTCGGGCGGCGCGCGCCTGTCGGTTCTCGACCGTGGCCCGGGCGTGCCCGAGGCCGAGCGCGAGAGAGTGTTCGAGCCCTTCTACCGTCCGCCCGGCGCGGCGGAGACGGGCACGGGCTACGGCCTCGGCCTGGCGCTCGTCCGCCAGATCGCTCGCGCCCACGGCGGCGAGGCGCGCTGCCTGGCGCGCGACGGCGGCGGGACCGTGATCGAGGTGGACCTGCCGGGGAGGAGCGGCCGGCGCTAGAATCGGCCGAGGGCAAACCATGATGAGGTGGTTTCCCGGGCTCCTCTCCGTGACCGCGCTCTTCTCGCTCGGCCCGCCCGACGTCGACGAGGCGGCCTTCGCCCGCGCGCGGGAGGACATGGTGGCGGCCCAGATCGCGGCGCGCGGCGTCCGCGACGCGAAGACGCTCGCCGCGATGCGCGCCGTGCCGCGGCACGAGTTCGTGCCGCCGTCGAGCGGGCGCCAGGCCTACGAGGATCACCCGCTGCCGATCGGTCACGGCCAGACGATCTCGCAGCCGTACATCGTCGGCTTCATGACCGAGGCCCTCGAGCTGCGGGGCGGCGAGCGCGTCCTCGAGATCGGCACCGGCTCCGGCTACCAGGCGGCCGTCCTCGCGCGGATCGCGTCGCGCGTGTTCTCGATCGAGATCGTGGCGGCGCTGGCCGCGGAGTCCGGCGAGCGTCTGAAGCGCCTCGGCTGCGACAACGTGCGGGTGCGGGCGGGCGACGGCTACGCCGGCTGGCCCGAGGAGGCGCCGTTCGACGCGATCATCGTCACCGCCGCCGCGCCGCACGTCCCGGAGCCGCTGAAGCGCCAGCTTCGCGACGGGGGACGGCTCATCCTCCCGCTCGGGGACGACGTGCAGGAGCTCGTCGTCCTCACGCGTCGGGGGGACGCTTTCGTCGAGCGGCGCGTGCTGCCCGTCCGCTTCGTGCCGATGACCGGCAAGGTGCGGCAATAGGCCGTCGCCGCGCTATGCCGCGTTGACCGGGGCCGGTGGCCCCCCTAGCATCGGTGCGTCGGCGGACGCCCCATCCCGGCCGACAGGAAGGAACCCCGAATGGAGGCGCTCGTCCTCCTGTTCGCGCTCGGCGTGGTGCTCGTCCTGCTGGTGTCGCCCGTCCTCGCGTTCGTGGCCCTGGCGCGCACGGGCCGCATGGCGCGCGACCTCGAGCAGGCCCGGGCCGACATCGAGGCCCTCGAGCGGCGGCTGCGAGCGATGGGGCGGGCGGCCGGCGCCGCCGGTGCGGCCGAAAGAGCCACCGCGCCCGTCGAGCCCCCCGTCCCGTGTGCGGCGGCGGCGATCTCGGTGGAGGCCGGGGAGCCGGCCGCTCCGGTCGCGGCAGTGACACCACCGGCGACGCCGGCCGCGGCCGCTCCCGCTTCGACCGCTCCCGCTCCGACGCCGGCCGCTCCGGCTCGCCCGACGCCCGCGCCCCCCGTGCCGCCGGCGCCGTTCGCGTCGCCGCGGCCCCGCTCGTCCGCGCCCCGTCCCCCGTCCGACTTCGCGACGAACCTCGGCCCACGGCTCCTCGTCGGCGCGGGCGCCCTGGCCGTCGTCGTCTTCCTCGGCTACTTCGTCCGCTACGCGTGGGAGAACAACTGGGTCGGGCCGACCGGCCGCGTCCTGAGCGGCGCCGTCTTCTCGCTCGGCCTCCTCGCCGCCGGCCTTCGGCTGATGTCGCGCGTCTACCGCCCGCTCGGCCAGGGCCTCGCCGCGGCCGGCCTCGCCGGACTCTACGTCACCGCCTTCGCCGCGCACGCGGTCTACGCCCTCGTGCCGCGGCCCGCGGCCGGGGCGTTCATGTTCGCCGTCACCGTGGCCGCCGTCGTGCTGTCCGAGCGGCTCGACGCGCGGCTCCTCGCGGCCCTCGCCTGGACGGGCGGCTACCTCGCCCCGTTCCTGCTCTCGACCGGCGAGGACCGGGCCGTGAGCCTCTTCGGCTACCTGCTGCTGCTCGGCGGCGGCGCCGTGTGGCTCGATCGCCGCAAGCCCTGGCCCGAGACGCTGCCCCTGGCGCTCGTCGGCACCGCGATCCTCTACGGCGGCTGGTACGCGTCCTTCTTCGGCCCCGCGCGCTTCTGGGTCGCCACCGCGGGCCTCGTGCTCCTCGGCGGGCTCTTCGCGCTTGGCGCCGCCGAGAAGGAGCGGCCGGCCTGGCTCGCGGTCGTGGCCCTCGTCGTGGCGGTCGGTCTCGCCGCGCTGGCCAACGACGCCGGCCGGCCCGAGGTCCTGCTGCCGCTCTCGCTCCTCGCCGCGGTCGCTCTCCTCCGCGCGCCCGGCGTGCAGCTCGCCGCCCTCGTCGCGCCGCTCGTCGTCGCGGTGCCGTTCTTCGGCTGGACCGCGCGGCACTACCAGCCGGAGACCTTCGGCATCGCCGCGGCGTGGGTCGCCGCCGGCGCGCTCGTGGTCGCGCTCGGCCGCCCGGGCTCGGCTCCGACGCTGCCGGCGTCGCTCATGCCGGGCGTGGCCGTGGTCGGCGGCGGACTCGTCGCGGTCCAGCTCGCGTCCTCGAGCGACCGGCCCTTCGGCATCCTGGGCCTGCTCCTGGCGCAGGCGGGCCTCGCCGTGGTGGTGCGGCGCCGGTTCGGCTGGTCGGAGGCGGCCGGCGCAGCGCTCGGCGCGGCCGCGGTCCTGGCCTGGCTCGACCGGTACTTCGCCGCCGGCCGCGAGGCCGAGGCCCTGACCCTCGGCCTCGCCGTGGCCGCCTTCTACTTCGTCGCGACGACCGTCCGCGGGTTCGTCGGCGAGCGGCTGGGTCCGGCGGGCACGGCCGCGCACGTCGCCGCCGCGGGCCTCGCCTGGGCCGTCTGCTATCGGGTGCTGGACGCGTCGGCGCCGTCGCTCCTCGGGCCGGCGGCGGTCGCCCTCGGCGCGGTGCACCTCGCGACCGGCCTCGTCGCTCGTCAGCGAGGCGACGACCCGCTGCGGGTCCGCGTGACGCTCGGCCTCGCCGCCGCCTTCCTGACGATCGCGATCCCGGTCCAGCTCGGCCTCCACGGCATCACGATCGGCTGGGCGCTCGAGGGCCTGCTGCTCCTCTGGCTCGGCGTGCGGAACCGCTCGTGGCTGACGCGCGCCGCGGGGTACGGCGTCCTGGCCCTCGCCGTTCTCCGCCTGCTCGCGCGCCACCTGCCGCTCCACCCGGCCGGGGCGTTCACCCCGCTCGCGAACCCGGCCTTCGGGACCTGGCTCGCCGTGATCGCGGCGCTCGTGGCCGCGCGCCTCGTGGCGCCGCCTCTCGCGCGGGCCGCCGGCTCGAACGTCCTCGAGCGGCTCGGCGCGCGGTCCCTCGTCCCGCTCGCCGCGGTTCTCCTGTTCGCGCTCCTGACCGCGGAGACGAGCCAGACCTTCGGCCAGATGGCGCGCGAGGCCTTCGCGGCCAACGACGCCGCAGCCGCGATCGCCGCGCGCCGCCAGGGCGATCTGGCCGTCTCGGTCCTGTGGACGGCGTTCGCGACGGGCCTCCTCGCCGCGGGCCTCGCCGGCCGCAGCCGCGGCCTCTTCTACGCCGGCTACGCCCTCTTCGCGATCACCGCGGCGAAGGTGGTGTTCGTCGACCTCGCGCAGCTGCCGACGCTCTACCGGATGGTGGCGTTCCTCGTCCTCGGGGTTCTCCTCCTCGCCGGCGCCTGGCTCAACATCCGCTTCCGCGAGCGCCTCGAGGACGCGGCGGCGGACGGCGCGTGAGGCGCCGAAGGGCGGTCGCGGCGGTGGCGCGGCTCGCCGTCGGGGCGGGGCTCGTCGTCGCCGTGGCCTCGTCGGCCGCGGCGCCGGCGTTCGAGCGGGCGATCGCGGTCGGCGCTCCGGGGCGGGTCGCGGTGCGCCTCGACCGCGACGTCTACGAGGCGGCCCGCCCCGATCTCGGCGACCTCCGCGTGCTCGACGCGTCCGGAGCGCTGGTGCCGTTCCTCGTCGACCGCGGCGCGGTCTCTCCGCGCGCGGACGAGAGGCGGCCCGCGCTGCGCAACGCGGGCCGCGTCGGGCGCGGCGAGGCGACGGCCGACCTCGACTTCGGCGGCCCGGCTCCGAAGTCGAGGCTGCGGCTGCGGCTTTCCGGTGACAACTTCCGGCGGGCCGTGACGGTCGCGGGCAGCGCCGACGGTCGCGAGTGGACGACGCTCGTCGAGGAGGCGTGGGTCTTCGCCGTCCCGGGTCCCGACGCGGCCAGGTACGAGACGATCGACCTGCCGGCGAACGACTTCGCGCTCCTGCGCGTCCGGGTCCGCCCGGGCCCCGACGAGGACGGCCGGGTCTCGATCGAGGAGGCGTGGGCGCCCGCCGAGGCTCGGCGGACGTCGCGCGAAGACGTGGTCGAACCGCGTCTGTCGCGTGCCGTGGACGCCTCGCGGCGCGAGACGTGGCTGACTCTCGACCTCGGCGCGGCGCACCAGCCGTTCGACGGGATCGAGCTCGACGTGGGCGACACGCGGTTCTTCCGCGAGGCCGTCGTCGAGGCCCGCCGCGACTGGCCCGGCCGCGAGGGCCGGCCGGGCTCCGTCTCGTGGGCCGAGATCGGTCGGGGCGCTCTCTACCGGCTCGGGGCCGGCGGCCGGCCGGCCGAGGACCTGCGCCTCGACGTGCGCGGCCGCGAGAGGGTCGTGCGCGTGCGGCTGCTGAACCGGGACGACCGCCCGCTCGACGTCCGCTCCGTTCGCGTCCGGGGGCCCGTGGAGCGCGTCGTGTTCGAGGCCGGACCCGGTCGCGACTACCGGCTCGTCTACGGGTCGGCCGACGCGGCGCCCGAGTTCGACCTCGCGCGCACGGTGGACGACGTCGCGGCCTGGGCCGCGGGAGCGGCCGAGGCCGGTCTCGGCGCGCCGCGGAAGAGCGCGGCCGGGCCGTCGGCCGGCGTCCCGTGGACCGAGCGTCACCCGACGCTGCTGTGGGCCGGGCTCCTCGCGGTCGTCGCCGCCCTCGGCGCGCTCACGTGGCGGGCCGTCCGGGCGAGCTGAGACGCCGCGGTGCTACGATCGGAGCCGATGACAAGGATCCGCGCGTCCCTCCTCGCCGCGCTCGTGCTCGCGGGCGCCTCGCTCGCCTCCGCCGCGCCTTCGGTCGTCCCCCTCACCCTGCCGTCCGGCAAGGTGCTGCAGGTCGAGGTCATGGTGAGCGACGAGGACCGCGCGATGGGCCTCATGTTCCGCCCGTCGCTCGCGGAGGACCGCGGGATGCTCTTCCTCTTCGAGACGCCCGACTTCCACTCGATCTGGATGAAGAACTGCCGCTTCCCGATCGACATCGTCTGGCTCGACGACGAGAAGAAGGTCGTCGACGTGAAGGAGGCGGCGCCGCCGTGCAAGGCGGACCCGTGCCCGGTCTACCAGCCGATGCGCCGGGCCTCGTGGGTGGTCGAGATCAGCTCGGGCCAGGCGAAGCGCGAGAAGCTCGTGCGGGGCGCGGCCGTGAAGTTCGACCTTCCGAAGTAGGGCGGCCTTTCACCGGCGGGCCGGCTACTCGTCCTTCGTCCGCTTCTTCCCGAACAGCCAGGCCACCAGCACGCCGAGGAGGTAGAGCCCGACCATCGGCGCGGCGAGCGCGGTCTGCGTCACCACGTCCGGCGTCGGGGTGATGACCGCCGAGATCACGAAGGACCCGAGGACGGCGAACTTCCAGGCGCGGAGGAGCATCGGCGCCGACACCAGGCCGATGCGGGCCAGCACGAAGATGATCACCGGGATCTGGAACACGAGCCCGAGGCCGAGCAGGAACCACGAGTAGAACGACCAGTACTCGTCGACGCGCGGCAGGAACTGCATGTCGGCGCCGCTGAACCCGATGAGGAAGCGGAAGGTCATCGGGAACAGGATGTAGTGCCCGAAGAGGGCGCCCGCGGTGAAGAAGAGCGAGCCCATGCCGACGAAGGGGATCGCCCAGGCCTTCTCGTTCTTGTACAGGCCGGGCGAGATGAACGCCCAGATCTCGTAAAGGACGAACGGGGCGGCCAGGAAGATGCCGACGAAGAACGACATCTTCATGTAGAGGAAGAACGCCTCGGCCGGCCCGGTCACGAGGAAGCGGTCCTTGAAGCCCGCCGCGCGCATGGGCTGCACGAGGAACTGGAAGATATGCTCGTGGAAGATCCAGCACACGGCGAAGCCGCCGGCCAGGTACACGAGGGCCCGGACGAGCCTCTGGCGCAGCTCCTCGAGGTGCTCGAGGAACGTCATCTTGTCGGGATGGGGGCGCGGGTGAGGGGAGGACAAGCTCTACTTCGGCTCGATCGGCGTCGGGTCGTTCTGGCGGCTGACCGTCTCGGGCACCGGCTCGCGCGGGGCCTCGGGGGCCGGGGCGACGACGGTCTCGGAAGGGACGGTCTCGGAAGGGACGCTTTCGGCGGCGGGCGCGGCCTCGCCGGCCGGGCTCTCGGGCGGGGTGGCCGGAGCCTCGCCGGCGACCGCTTCGGTGGGGGCTTCGCTGGCGGCTTCGGCGGTCGCGGTGGTCGCGGTGGTCGCCGTGGTCGCGGCGCCCGACTCGAGGGCGTAGGGCGGCGCGGCCGGCGGGGTCTCGACGCGCATCGACTCGCGGATCTTCTCGGCCTCGACCTCGCTCTCGATCGTCGACTTGAACTCGTTCGACGCCCGGCGGAACTCCGCCATCATCTTGCCGAGGCTCTTGCCGATCTCGGGAAGCTTGCGCGGCCCGAAGACGATCAGGGCCACGACGAAGATCAGGAACAGCTCCGGTCCGCCCAGGGTGCCGAACATGTCTCGTAACCGCCTTTTCTGCCCGCCTTTATCGGCCGATAGTAGCAGACGACTCCTGCGTTGACACCCCGCGTGCGCGTCCCTAGAGTTAGGCCATGCCCCTGAGGCGGGTCGCCGCCTTCGCGGCCTCCCTGGCGTTCGCCGCCGCCACCACGTCCCGTGCCGAGATCCCCGTGGTCGAGCTCGACGGTGTCGTCCACGCCGTGAGCGCGGCGCACGTGGTCCAGGCGATCGACCGCGCCGAAGCCGCCGGCGCTCCGCTCGCCATCATCCGGATGGACACCCCGGGCGGCCTCGACAGCTCGATGCGCCAGATCGTCGAGCGGATCCTCCGGGCGAAGACCCCGGTCGCGGTGTTCGTGGCCCCTTCCGGCGCCCGCGGCGCCTCCGCCGGGTTCGTGATCGCGGTCTGCGCCGACGTCGCGGCCATGGCCCCCGGCACGAACATCGGGGCCGCCCACCCGGTCTCGTCGATCGGCCAGATGGACGAGACGATGGCGAAGAAGGTGACGCAGGACGCCGCCGCGTACATCCGGGGCAAGGTCGCGCGGCGCGGCCGCAACGTGGAGCTCGCCGAGAAGGCGGTGGTCGAGAGTAGGTCCTTCACCGAGAAGGAGGCGCTCGAGGCGCACCTCGTCGACCTCGTGGCGAACGACGTCCCCGACCTCCTCGCCCGGCTCGAGGGGCGCGAGGTGAAGCGGTTCGACGGCTCGACCGTCGTGCGGCGCCTCGCCGGGCAGAGGACGGCGGACGTGCGGATGGACTGGCGGCAGGCCGTCCTCGCCGCGATCGCGAGCCCCGAGATCCTGTTCCTCCTGCTCCTCGGCGCCCTGGCCGGGCTCGGGGCCGAGATCTCCCACCCGGGGCTCGTCTTCCCCGGTGTGCTCGGCGCCGTCTGCCTGATCCTCTTCCTGTTCGCGAGCCAGGTCATCCCGGTGAACTGGGCGGGCGTCCTGCTGGTGGTCCTCGCGATCGGCCTCTTCGCGGCCGAGGTCAAGGTGCACTCGTTCGGCCTGTTGACGATCGGCGGCCTCGTCGCCATGATCCTCGGCGCGATGATGCTGGTCGATTCGCCGGCGCCGGCGCTCCGCGTCGACGTCTGGCGCCTGCTGCCCGTCGTCGTCGCCTTCGCGGTCTTCGTGCTCGCCATCGTCCGCCTCGTCGTCCAGTCCCAGCGGCGTCGGCCGGCGACGGGCGCCGAGGGCTTCGTCGGGGCGCACGGCCGGGCGCTCGGCGCCCTCGACGGCTCCGGCGAGGGCTGGGTGCTGGTGCAGGGCGAGCGTTGGAGGGCCGGCGCGGGAGAGCCGGTGGCGGACGGGGAGCCGGTCGTCGTGGTCGCGGTGCAGGATGGGCTCGTGCTTCGGGTGAAGAAGGGGGCGTGATGTCACCTCTGGTGTTCGTCGTCGGCGCCTTCGTGTTCTGGCTGCTCCTGTCGGTGAAGGTCCTGAACGAGTACGAGCGGGGCGTCGTCTTCCGGCTCGGCAAGGTGCTGCCGCAGCCCAAGGGGCCGGGCCTCATCATCGTGGCGTGGCCGATCGACCGGCTCGTGCGGGTCAGCCTGCGCACGGTCGTCCTCGACGTGCCGCCGCAGGACGTGATCACGCGGGACAACGTGACCGTGAAGGTGAACGCGGTCGTCTACTTCCGGGTCATGGACCCGCTGAAGGCCGTGATCTCGGTCGAGAACTACCTCTACGCCACGAGCCAGGAGGCGCAGACGACGCTGCGCAGCATCCTCGGCCAGGCCCACCTCGACCAGCTCCTCTCCGAGCGCGAGCATCTCGGCCAGATGCTGCAGGAGGTGATCGACCTGCACACCGACCCGTGGGGCGTCAAGGTCACGCAGGTGGCGGTGAAGGCCGTCGACCTCCCGCAGGAGATGCAGCGGGCGATGGCCAAGCAGGCCGAGTCGGAGCGCGAGAAGCGGGCCAAGATCATCCACGCCTCCGGCGAGCTCGAGGCGAGCAAGCAGCTCGCCGAAGCGGCGGGCCAGCTCAACTCGGAGCCGGTGTCGCTTCACCTGCGCTACCTGCAGACGCTCGTCGAGATCGCGGCCGAGAAGAACTCGACGATCATATTCCCCGTGCCGATCGACTGGATGAAGGCGCTCATGGGCCTGAACCCTCCCGGCGCCCCCGGCGCCCCCGGCGACAGGAAGGCCTGACCGCATGTCCGACAACGAAGAGCCCCTGGAGGAGGAAGGCTTCATCCTCCGGGGCGAGATCGAGGAGACGAGCGTCCCGGAGCTGCTCAAGTCCGTCCTCGGGTCGGGCGAGTCGGGCGTCCTCACGTTCCGCAAGGGCCACGTCCGGAAGAGCGTCCACCTCCACATGGGCCGGATCGTCTACGCCCGCAGCAGCGACCCCGACGAGCGGCTCGGCGAGGACCTCCTGCTCCGCGGGCGCATCACCGTCCGCCAGTACGTCGAGGCGAGCCGCCTCATCGTGCCCGGACGGCGGCTCGGCACGATCCTCGTCGAGCTGGGCGCGCTCGAGCCCGAGGACCTCGTCGGGGCGATCGAGCACCACGTGAGGGAGATCCTGATCGACGTCTTCACGTGGACCCACGGCGAGTACGAGCTCGTGATGACCGAGCCGGGGCCGGACGACGTCGTGACGCTCAACCTCTCGACCGAGGCCCTCATCCTCGAGGGCATCCGCCGCACCCGCGCGTGGAGCCGGATCTTCCGGGGCATCGGCGGCGACCTCGACTCGATCCCGATGCCAACCGGCAACACCGACGTCCTCCTCAAGCTCGACCTCTCCGAGGAGGAGCAGGAGGTGCTGTCGCACGTCACCGGCCGCGCGACGCTCGAACAGATCTGCCAGGCCTCCTACATGTCGAACCTCGAGACCTGCCGCGTGCTGTGGGCGCTCACGGTCCTCGGGGCGGTGAAGAAGGGCGCTCCCGGCGAGTCGGCCGCCCGCGAGGAGGGGATCGCCCGCCGCGAGCAGGAGCTCGACCTCGAGAGCATCGTCGAGCGGTTCAACCAGATGCTGAACCGCATCTACCAGTTCCTGACCGGGCGGCTCGGCGGCGACGGCGCCGACTCGTTCATGGAGGAGGCGCTCGTCCGCATCGCCGGGCAGTACGAGCTCCTCTTCTACGGCGTCGACCTCAAGCAGTACGGCCGGGCCGACTACGACCAGATGCTCGCGAACGTGGCCGACCTGCCGCCCGACGAGCGGCGGCGGCTGATGCTGGCCGGCCTCAACGAGCTCGTCGCCTCGATCCAGCTCGGCGTGCGGCAGGCCCTCGGGGCGCAGGAGATCGCGGTCGTGTCGGGCATAATCAAGGGGGCCTACCGCAAGTTCGGCGTCGCGTAGCGGGGCTTCGGCGAAAGGGAACGGATTGGCCCAGGACGACTACTACTACGAGATCCAGCTGACAAACAAGCAGCTGATCTTCTACTTCATGGCCGGAGCGGCGGGGCTCGTGCTGAGCTTCCTGGCCGGGGTCATGGTGGGCCGCGGCGTCGAGGGAAGCGCCGCCGCCGCGGGCGCGGAGCCGGCGACCCGCGTCGCGGAGGAGAAGGTCGTCACCGAGCAGACCCCCGCGCCCGCGCCGACGGAGTACAGCTATCCGCAGCGGCTCGAGGCCGACCGTCCGGCCGAGGGCCTCGAGCGGCCGGCTCCGGCGGCCGGCGCGCCCGGGCTCGCGCGGTCGACCCCGGCTCCTGCCGCGACGCCCTTGCCCGCGACGCCGGCTCCCGTCCGCGCGACGCCCGCCGCGGCCGCCCGGCCCACCCCGGCGCCCGTCCTCCCGACTCCTCCTCCGCGCGCGACGGCGCCGACGCCCGCGCCGGCGCCGGCCGCGGCCGGCCTGCCGAGGGCGCTCGGGCCGACGGCGAAGGGCTTCGCGGTCCAGGTCGGCGCGTTCAAGGACAAGGCGAGCGCGGACCAGATCGTCCGCAGCCTGAAGGCGCGCGGCCTCCCGGCGTTCTCCGTCGCGCCGGCCGCCCGCGCCGGCGGGCTGTTCACCGTGCGCGTCGGTGCGTACCGCGACCGGGCCGACGCCGAGGTCGTGGTCGACCGCCTGCGGGGCGACAAGTTCCAGCCCTACGTCATCAAGCAGTAGGCGTGCGGTGAGCGCCGACGAGAAGGCCGTAGCGCCGGCCGGCCCGCGCCTGCCCGCGTGGGCCCGAAAGCCGGGGCCGCTCGCGCCCGGGGCCCGCCCGATTCGCGTGCTGCTGCGCGAGAAGGCGCTCAACACGGTGTGCGAGGAAGCCCGCTGCCCGAACCTCGGCGAGTGCTTCTCGCGGGGCACCGCCACGTTCATGCTGCTCGGCGACCGGTGCACGCGCCGGTGCGGCTACTGCTCGGTCGGCACCGCCCGCCCGCTGCCGCCGGACCCGGAGGAGCCCGCGCGGGTGGCGGCCGCCGCCGCGCGCATGCGCCTGCGGTACGTCGTGCTCACCTCGGTGAACCGCGACGACCTGACCGACGGCGGAGCGGCCCACTTCGCCGCCACCGTGCGCGCCGTGCGCGCGGTCCTCCCGGGCGCGGCGGTCGAGGTCCTGACGCCGGACTTCAAGGGCGACCGCGCGGCTCTCGCCTCGGTTCTCGCGGCCGCGCCCGAGGTCTTCAACCACAACATCGAGACGGTGCCGCGGCTGTTCCCCCGCCTGCGGCCGCAGGGCCGCTACGAGCTGAGCCTCGACGTTCTGAGGGCGGCGCGGGACGTGCGCCCGGGCCAGGCGACGAAGAGCGGCCTGATGGTCGGCCTCGGCGAGACGGCCGAGGAGGTGACGGCCGTGCTGCGCGACCTGCGCGAGCGGGCCCTCGTCGATACCGTGACCATCGGCCAGTACCTGCGGCCGACGCGCGAGCACGAGCCGGTCGACCGCTACTACCGGCCCGAGGAGTTCGCCGCGCTCGAGCGGGCGGCCCTCGACCTCGGGTTCCCGACCGTGTACTCCGGCGTCTTCGTGCGCTCCTCGTTCAACGCCGAAGAGGTCTTCCACCGCGGGAGCGCGCACTGAGCGGGCGCCGGCGCGAGGCCCTGGCCGCGCTCTCGGGCCTCCTCCTCTTCCTGTCGTTCCCGAAGTTCGGGCACGGCGCCGTGGCGTGGGTGGCCCTCGCGCCCCTCCTGATGGCGATCCCCGGCACGAGCGGCTGGCGGGCGGCGCGGCTCGGCTACGTGACGGGCGCGGTGTCGGCCGTCGGCCTCCTGTACTGGACGGCCCTCGTCGTCGTCCAGTACGGTGGCCTGCCGCTGCCGGTGGCCGTTCTCATCATGCTCGCCCTCTGCCTCGTGTTCTCGGTCTTCCCGGCCCTCTTCGGCTGGGCCCTCGGCCGCGTGACCGCGTCTTGCGGCGTGGCCGGCCTCGCCGGGGCGCCCTTCCTCTGGGTGGCCACGGAGATCCTCCGGGCGAAGACCCTGTTCCAGTTCCCGTGGTGCCTGCTCGGCTACAGCCAGCAGGAGCTCCCGGAGATGATCCAGATCGCGCCCGTCACCGCGGTGTACGGCGTGTCCTTCCTCATCGTCCTCGTCTCGTCGCTCCTCGCGCTGGTCGCCCTCGAGACGCGCCCGTCGCGACGGCGCGCGGCGGCGGCGGCGATCGGCCTCGTCCTCGTCGGCACGTTCGGCTACGGCCGTTGGGCGATGGGCCGGCCGCCCGTCGAGACCGGCCGCGTCACGGTCGGCCTCGTGCAGGGCGGGATCCGCCAGGAGGACAAGTGGGTGCCGGAGAACGCCTGGCAGAACGTCGGGCGGCACCTGCAGCTCACCGAGCAGGCCGCGGCGGCGGGCGCGCGCCTCGTGGTCTGGCCGGAGTCGGCGGTGCCCTTCCTGTTCGACGAGGACGCGGCCCTCGCCTCGATGCTGCGCGAGGTCGCGGCCCGGCGGGGGATCTACCTCTACTTCGGCAACGACGACCGCGAGCGCCCGGCCGGCGGCGGCCGCGGCCGGATCTACGTCGGCGCGAAGCTCCTCGCCCCCGACGGCGCCGTCGTCGCGCGCTACCGCAAGAACCAGCTCGTGCCCTTCGGCGAGTACGTGCCGCTGCAGCCGCTCTTCACCCTGGGCGGCCGCTTCGCGGCCAAGCTCGTGCAGGAGGTGTCCGACTTCACGCCCGGGACGGAGGCCACGACCGGCGCCGTCGACGGCCACGCGATCGGCGGCTTCATCTGCTACGAGGCCATCTTCCCGTCGCTCGTGCGGCGCTTCCCGGCGGAGGGGGCCGAGCTGCTCGTCAACGTCACGAACGACGCGTGGTACGGGACGACCTCCGCGCCGTACCAGCACCTGGCGATGGCCGCGTTTCGCGCGGTCGAGAACCGGCGGTACCTCGTCCGCGCGGCGAACACCGGGGTCACGGCCGTCGTCGACCCGTTCGGCCGCGTCGAGGCCGGCACGCGGCTCTTCGAGACGACGGTGCTCGTGCGCGAGGTGCCCTTCACCGCCGGCGAGACCTTCTACGCCCGCCACGGTGACCTGTTCGCCTGGGCCTGCCTCGCGGCCGCCCTCGCCATGGTCGCGGCGGCCCGCGCCCGGGGCGGGCCGGCCGGCCCGGCCGGCG
>WBZP01002405.1_pt1 | contig 21566 bp, 18 predicted proteins | sample 5204301 | NCBI WGS metagenome assembly WBZP01 (sample SAMN12412401, study PRJNA552823) | activated sludge metagenome | isolation source: activated sludge from nitrification reactor of wastewater treatment plant... | place: USA: Pennsylvania | collected 2017
GCGACAGTGGACCCGGACGACGCCGTCGATCTCCTCCTCGGATTCCACTGTCCAGCCGAAGAATTCATCGACGCGCAGATCCTGCTGGATGACGGCCAGGCAGTGTTCGAAGTGGTCGAGCACCTCGCCCTTGGTCGCCAGGTAGGACGGCGTCTGCCCCAGCGTCCAGGCGATGTTGCCGGCGGTGAACATCTGGTGGGGCTGGTGCAGGCGGACATACGGGTAGGTGTCCACCCACATGCCGCCGGCGCGCGGGCGACGGTCCACCAGGATCACGCGTTGATCGGAGGTCAGATATCTACTGGCGACGAACAAGGCGTTCATCCCCGCCAGGCCCGCACCCATGATGCACAGGTCGCACTTCTCGACGGTGTCCGACATGCTCCACCCCCCGGTAGACGCTGGTGGCGTCAGCGTAGACCCAGAACTTCGTCATGTCAGGATGCCTCGGACCGGACATATGTTTGGACACTGTTCCAATACCGGGCGGAGGCACTAGGTTGTAGCTCATGCCTCAGACAGTGCGCGGTGTGATCTCCCGGTCCAAGAAGCAGCCCGTCGAGTTGGTCGACATCGTGATCCCCGATCCCGGTCCCGGTGAGGTGGTGGTCAAGGTCATCGCGTGCGGGGTCTGCCATACCGATCTGACCTACCGCGAGGGCGGGATCAACGACGAGTACCCGTTCCTGCTGGGTCATGAGGCCGCCGGGACCGTCGAGACCATCGGCGAAGGTGTGACCAACGTCGAGGTCGGCGACTTCGTCATCCTGAACTGGCGGGCGGTGTGTGGTCAGTGCCGGGCCTGCAAACGCGGCCGTCCGCACTTGTGCTTCGACACCTTCAACGCGACCCAGAAGATGACGCTGACCGACGGCACCGAGTTGACCCCCGCGCTGGGGATCGGGGCGTTCGCCGACAAGACCCTCGTCCATGAGGGCCAGTGCACCAAGGTCGATCCCGAAGCCGACCCCGCCGTCGCCGGCCTACTCGGCTGCGGAGTGATGGCCGGCATCGGCGCCGCCATCAACACCGGCAACATCGGTCGCGATGACACGGTCGCCGTCATCGGCTGCGGCGGTGTCGGGGACGCCGCGATCGCCGGCGCCGCCCTCGTCGGAGCCAAGAAGATCATCGCCGTCGACACCGACAACAAGAAACTCGACTGGGCCCGCGAATTCGGCGCCACCCACACCATCAACGCCAAGGAATTGGATGCCGTCGAGACCATTCAGGACCTGACCGACGGGTTCGGCGCCGACGTGGTGATCGACGCCGTCGGCCGGCCCGAGACCTGGAAGCAGGCGTTCTATGCCCGCGATCTGGCCGGAACCGTTGTCCTGGTGGGTGTTCCGACCCCGGACATGACGTTGGAGATGCCGCTGGTGGACTTCTTCTCCCGCGGCGGATCGTTGAAATCGTCCTGGTACGGCGACTGCCTACCCGAACGCGACTTCCCCACCCTCATCAGCCTCTACCGCCAGGGCCGGCTGCCCCTCGAGAAATTCGTCTCCGAACGCATCGGCCTCGACGCCATCGAAGACGCCTTCCACAAAATGCACAACGGCGAAGTCCTACGGTCCGTGGTGATCCTGTGAGCGGCATCCAGCGGGTGGTCACCAGCGGCACCTTCGAACTCGACGGCGGCAGCTGGGACGTCGACAACAACATCTGGCTCGTCGGTGACGACAACGAAGTCATCGTCATCGACGCCGCCCACAACGCGCAAGCCATCGAGGACGCCGTCGCCGGCCGCCACGTCGTCGCCGTCATCTGCACCCACGGCCACAACGACCACATCACCGTCGCCCCACAGCTGTCCAAGGACCTCGACGCACCAGTGTTCCTCAACCCCGCCGACGACATGCTCTGGCGAACAACCCACGGCGACACACCGTTCCGCGCCATCGAAGACGGTCAGGTATTCACCGCCGACGGGATCGAACTACACGCGATCAGCACCCCCGGACACTCCCCCGGCTCCACGTGCCTGTATGCACCCGCCCTGGGCGCAGTGTTCTCCGGCGACACCCTGTTCCAGGGCGGCCCGGGCGCCACCGGCCGATCCTTCTCCGACTTCCCCACCATCCTCGGGTCCATCAAGGACAAGCTGGGCAAGCTGCCGCCGGACACCGTCGTCTACACCGGCCACGGCGACACCACCCGCATCGGCGACGAGATCGTCAACTACGACGAATGGGTGGCCCGCGGCCACTGACGATGCGGTGCGAGGAACGAGCAGCGAAGAGGAAGTGGCCCAACCAGACGAAGCCACTGACGATGCGCGGCGAGGAACGAGCTGTTAGGGCGCTACTGGGGTTGGCGGCCGCCATCGCCCTGGCCCTGACGGGCTGCACCGCGGAGTCGCCCCGGCACATCGACCCGACGCCGCGGCGGGCCAGCTTCGGCACGTCTGGAAACTCCCTGACGATGGACGGAAAGCCTTGGTGGCCAACAGGTCTGAACGCCTATTCGCTCGGCACCAATTGGGCTGTCAACGCCGGGTGCGGACCGCAGGTCGACCTCGACACCTACTTCTCGCAGCTGCCCCGCCGTTCGCTCACCCGGGTCGCGGTGGTGCCGAACATGGCCGTGAACAAGCACACCGGTCGCCTCGACTTCAGCGCACTGGACGCGGTGTTCGTCGCGGCGGAACGTCATGACCAACTGCTCATCCCGGTGCTGTCCGGGCAGGACGGCCACTGCGAGAACGAGTTCTTCAAGGACTACACCTGGTATGCCGGCGGCTGGCGCACCGACACCTCGCACGGTGCGCCGATGCCGTTTGCGCAATGGCTGGACACGGCAGTGACCCGATGGGGCGACTCGCCCGCCGTGGCGGGCTGGACCCCGGTCGGCGAGCCGACGCCGAGCATGTGCGTCGACGGCCAATGCGATTGGCGCACGAACACGTGCCCGGCGGACGCGGCCGCAGTGCTGCGCGGATTCTTCGACGCGACCGGCGCCCGTATCCGGGAGCTCGATCCGGGGGCAGTCATCTGGGATGGTCGCGTGGGCGGGAGCCAGTGCGGCTCGGTCGGTGACGATTACCGCAGTGTGTCGACATCCGACGGCATCGACGTGCTCGAGTACCACGACTACGAGCAGGGCGGCAGTCTGCCCGGTCACGAGGCCGGCGATCTGGGACAGCGATTGGATCAGGCGCGCGCGGTCGACAAGCCGCTCGTGGTCGCCGAGATCGGGATTCCCGCCGGGAGCTGCCGCAGCCTGGACGACCGGCGCGCCGGCCTGGCCGAGGTCATCCGGCGCGAGCGCGACGCCGGCGCCGCCGGCGCGCTGCTGTGGGCGTTCGTCCCCGAGCCGCGGGTGCACGACTGCACGCTGGACATCGGGCCGTCCGATCCGGCGCTGAAGCTCCTCGGCAGTTAGCTCTGATCGAGCACCCGGCGTTTCTCCTGCTCGAACTCCCGCTGAGTGAGGGCACCGGAATCACGCAGTGCGGCAAGGTGTTTGATCTGCTCGATGCGGACACCTTCATCGGTGGGGAGGTAGGCACCCGCGGGCTGCGGCGCGGACGTCACCGTGGGCGCCACAGCGGGTTCCGGTGTGAAATCCGCCGAAAGGTCCGACTGCCCGGATAGATCCGGCATGGACCGTCGGCGGGACTTCCACACGGTCGAGATCACGACGTCGACGAGGGAGACCGCCAGCAACGCGCCGAATACCCACGGCAGCCAGCCCAGCTTCGATCCGTGGCCGAAGGCCAGCCGCGGCTCGATGAACGCACTGACCTTGCCGTCGGCGGCGATCCGATAATTTCCGTCGGCCGGGATGTGGGCAACCCAGACGCGACGGCGGATGTCGTTGTTGACACTCGTGGTGCCGCCGAAGTTCTCGACGACGTCGGGATCGGCCACGCCGGGCGGCGGTTCGATGTTCATGCTCAGCTCCGGGATCGGCAGGCCGCCCCCGCTGGCCGAGCCGACCGCGTAGGTGTGCAGCGTGATCGCGACCTCACCGGCGGGCAGATGCAGGGTCGCGGTCCCCGGGATGGGCACCTCACCGTAGGCGTCGTACTTGTCGAATACGAAGGCATTGAGCGCGATCGAACCGATCAGTCCGAGGAGGGAAACCACCAGGGTGACGATCGCGAACCTCAGCAGCAACGCCGGCACGGCACGGAGACCTCCCATTGCCGAAGTGTGTCACGGCGCATCGCCGACGACTACCGTGAATGACCATGGATGCAACGGCCGTCGGCCCGCGGGCGGGCTGAGCATTGCCCGAGTCGAGCATCGTGGTGCGGCCGGAGTCGCCGGAGAGTCCGGCCTATACGGCCGCTTCCAGACTGAAGGCGGCCGGACTGCATTCGGCCGTAACGCTTTTCACCGGTGTCGCGGGTTCGGTGCCGATCCCCAAGCCGCCACACCCGGTGGTGCTGGCCGACTACGGCGCGGCAACCGGGCACAACTCGCTGCTTCCGCTGGGCGCCGCCATCGACGTACTGGGCGCCCGCATCCGCAAGGACCAGGCGGTCCTGGTCACCCACACCGACGTCGCCGACAACAACTTCACCACGTTGTTCCAGACCCTGACCGACGATCCCGACAGCTATCTGCACCACCACCCCGCCACCTTTTGTTCGGCCGTGGGGCGGTCCTTCTACCAGCAGATCCTCCCGTCGGACAGCGTCACGCTGGGCTGGTCGTCCTGGGCCATCCAGTGGCTGTCGCGTACGCCGGTGCCGTCGGGCGACCACCTCCTGCCGACGTGCAGCGCCACCGAATCCGTGCGCGCCGCGGCCGAGCGGCAGGCCGCGCAGGACTGGCATGAGTTCATCGCGTTCCGCGGTCGCGAACTGGTGCCCGACGGCCGCCTGATGGTCCTGACCGTCGGTCGCGACGAATCCGGCGAGGTCGCGATGCGCCCCCTGATCGATACGGTCCAGGCCGCGCTGCAGGAGCTCGTCGCCGACGGCCTGATCACCGCCGACGAGGTCGCCGGGATGGCGATCCCGATCGTCGGCCGCAACGAGAAGGACCTGATCTCACCATTCGCCCCGAAGGACCGGTTCGAAGGGCTCTCGGTCGAACATCTCGAGGTCAGCAAGGCCGAAGACCGGTTCTGGCATCAGTTCCAGGCCGATAAGGATGCCGACGGGTTCGGGGCGAGCTGGGCGGCGTTCCTGCGTGCATCGGTGTTCGGCTGCCTGTTCAACGGGCTGGCCGGCGGTGCCGCGGATCCCCGCGTGCCCGAGTTCGCCGACCGGCTCCAGCGCGGCACCGCCGCACGGCTGGCCGCGGCCCCGGCGCCGGTGCCGATCACGCTCGCCAGCGTGGTGCTGGTGAAGAACCGCCCGACCTGACCGGTCAGCGGATGGTGCCCGCCCCGGGGATCAGGGGCAGATCCAGCGGCGTGACCCAGCCCGGGGGCAGATCGTTGACGGCCGGTACGGCGTTGAGCGCTCTCAGGCCGGTGGCCAGGCAGCCGGCGGTGGCCGCATCACGGCCGGAGCCGTCGGTGAACCGGAATGCGGTTTCCTGGAAGATGCTCGGGGTGCCCTCGATGTCGACGCGGTACACGTCGTCGTCGTTGCCCGACGGCCAGTCCGGCGCGGCATCGGTGCCGATCCGGTTCACATGTTCGAGCTGAATCCTGGTCTCGCCCTGGTAATTCCCATTGATCGTGAACCGCACCGCGGCGACGTTGCCGGGCGCGATGACGCCCTTTGCGGTCTTGCGTTCGGTGGGGGTGACCCACTTGTCCCAGGTGGTGGTGACGTCGTCGAGTTCGATGCCCGCGGCGTGCGCCATCATGAACACCGTGGCGCCCCAGGCGAAGATCAGGATGTCCGGGTTCTCCAGCAGCGGTCGGAATTCCGGCTCACGGCCGATGCCCATCTCGAATTCGTAGTCGCCCTCGTAGTTGGTGTAGTCGAGCAACTCCGAGGCACGCACGGTCCGCACCTCCGAGCACAGGCCCATCAGTGTCATCGGGAACAGATCGTTGGCGAATCCGGGGTCGATGCCGGTGGTGAAACAGGACGCCCCGCCTTCGGCGCAGGCCTCCGCGATGGGCGTGATCCAGTTCGGCGGGTTGAGTTTCATCTGCGGCCAGACCCACGGTGTCATCGCGGTGGAGCAGACGTCGATGCCGGCGCGCAGGAATCTGGAGATCAGTGCGATGTTGTCCTCGGCGTGGGCGGCGGTGGGCCCGTAGTGCACCAGCGCGTCGGGTTTCAGAGCGATCAGGGCGTCGACGTCATCGGTGGCGACGACGCCGATCGGGGCGGCGAGTCCGCAGATCTCCCCGGCATCCCGCCCGACCTTCTCCGGGTTGCTGACACCGACGCCGACGAGTTCGAAGTGCGGATGATCGGCCAGTTCGGCGATCACCATCCGGCCGACGAAGCCGGTACCCCAGATCACGATCCGTTTCGGAGCGGTGTTGGGCATCAAGCTTCCTCTCGGCGGTCGGTATGGCGCGGTGACACCACTGTGGCACGGCGGGATCCGCGCGCGTACGCGATCACACCGTTCCATTGGTCAGCGAATCGAAAACCGGTGAAATATAGCCAATTGGCAAACTTTGTGATTACCATCCTGTGCTAGTTGACGCGACATTTATGCACGTAATTCACACAGGAGCAAATAATGGGGAGTATTGGGGGCAACCATCGCGCGATGGAGCCGATGGCCACACAGCGAGGGGTGACGGGCAGGGCCGCGCAGCGGATGCGCGCGGCCCTGCCCGTCGCGGGCCTGGTCGGCGTCGCCGTTGCGGGGGCCGCGGTGATCGGCGGAACGCCCAGCCTGACCGCCGCCACCGAGTTGGCCGCCAAGACCTACTACCTGCGGGGCACCAACATCGGCACGGTCCCGCCCGACGATCAGTACGCGGCGTGGACCGATGCGGTCATCGACCAGACCGTCGGCACCCACGATCCGGCCGAGAAGGTGCCCTACCCCGGCGGCTTCTGGTTCTTCTCCAAGGGTGGGTTCGCCGATCCGACCTACGACAAGTCGGTGGCCGAGGGACTCGCGACCCTGAAGGACATGACCGGCGACGACACCGGCGTGATCATCTACGGGTACTCGCAGGGCGCGGTGGTCGCCACGGAGTACAAACGCGAAACCGGCGCCGTCGGCAACACCTATGTCCTGGTGGCCAATCCGAACCGGCCCAACGGCGGCATCCTGGAGCGGTTCGACGGCGTCCACATCCCGATCTTCGACGTGTCCTTCAACGGCGCGACCCCGACCGACGGGGACACCACCTACGACATCGCGCGGCAGTACGACGGGTGGGCCGACTTCCCCAAGTACCCGCTGAATCTGCTGGCCACCGCGAACGCCCTGCTCGGGATCGCCTACCTGCACGGCAAGTACGACGCGGATATCGACCCCGCCGTGCTCGACGACCCGACCAGGACCGACAAGTCGGTGCACGGCAACACCACCTACTACCTGGTCCACACGGACCGGCTGCCACTGCTGATGCCATTCGAGTGGATCGTGCCGGGCCCGATTCTCGACATCTTCGACGCACCCCTGCGCGTGCTCGTCGAATTAGGTTATGACAGAAAGGATTACGGTGATCCCCAGCCCGCGGGTCTGACGCCGGCCGTCAACCCGGTGAGCCTGGCGAAGGATCTCGGTGACGCCAGCGCACAGGGGGTCGCGACCGCGCTCGCCGCCGCGACGGAGCCGGCGGCCACACCGGCGGCCGCGCCCGTGGAGCGGTCCGCCCTACGGTCCGGTCCGTCGAGTTCCCGTTCCGGCGGCACACAGAGCGACGGCGACGCCGACTCGTCCGATACCGGACACACCGCGCAGCCGACGGGCTCCGGTTCGAACACCCCCGCCGTTGACGACCTCGACACCGACAACACCGGCGACGCGGGCGATACCGATGGCACCGACGACACCGACGACACCGACGACAGTGGCGATAAGGGTGGCGCCGACGATTCCGCCGCGGACGACAGCGGCGCGACCGGATCCACCACCGATCAGGGCGCCCCGAAGGACACCGGGGGGAACGCCGGCGGCCCGAGCAGCGATGCCGGGGCCACGAAGTCGACGGATTCCGACGCCGCGAGCTGAGCCGCGGAGGGCCGTGAGAAGGTCGACCCATGAGTCGACTGGACGGCAAGGTGGCATTGGTGACCGGGGCCTCGGCCGGTCTCGGCGCGGCGACCGCGCGACTGTTCGCGGAGCGCGGTGCATCGGTTTTCGGCATTGCCCGGGACACCGACCGGATGACGGAGGTGTTCGCCGATGTGCCGGGCGGTCGGTTCGCGTCGGTCGACATCGCCGATCCGGACGCCTGCCGGCAGGCGGTGGCCGACTGCGTGGCGGCCTTCGGGGGTCTTGACGTGCTGGTGAACGTCGCGGGCTTTCACCAGATGCGCCACACCGTGGCGACCACCGACGACGACTGGCAACGCGACCTCGCCGTCAACCTGAACGGCCCGTTCTTCCTGTGCCGCGCCGCGCTGCCCCATCTGCTCGGGGCCGAGGGCGGCAACATCGTCAACGTCGCTTCGATCGCGGGTCTCGAGGGCGAGGTCTACTCGGCCGGATACTGCGCCGCCAAGCACGGCCTCATCGGCCTGACCCGGTCGCTGGCCATCGAATTCACGCGAGAACGGTTGCGGGTCAACGCAATCTGCCCGGGTGGCATGCTGACCGCGCAGGTGACGGATTTCGCCGCGCCCGACGACGCCGACTGGGATCTGATCATGCGGATCGCGTCCCCGCGCGGCTTCATGGACGTCGTCGACGTGGCGAAGACCATCGCGTTCCTCGCCAGCGATGACGCGGCCGCCGTCCACGGGGCGGTCTACCGGGTCGACAACGGCAAGGGCGCCGGCTGAGGGTCGCCGGACGCCGCCGAAGACACGCCACGCAATCTGTGCACAGATTCGGCCCTGTGGACAACTTGCGTTGTACCTTTGCTACGGCAGTTACCAGTGTGACTCAAGAGACATGTGGGACCAGCGATGACGGAACCGCGGCACCTCCTCCGCCTCACGATGACGGCGTGCGCGGTCGCAGTACTGACCGCCGCGCCGCCCACCGCCCTCGCCGATCCCCCGTCGAGTTCGGTTTGCCCCGAGGGGGCACTGACCTCCGTGCCCGACGGCCGCCTGCAGTGCCGGGCCGGGCAGTGGCAACCGTCCACCAACATCGACCCGGCCGGTGGCCAGTGGCTCACCTACGGTCCGCCGCTGACCCTGTCGGGCACCGGCCGGCGCAACCCGGAGATCGCGTCGGGCAGCTGGGTCGGCCAACCGCAGGAACCGAAGTCCCGATGCCATGCCGAACAGGTACCACTGGCCAACCCGGCCGAGACCGCGGCCGTGGCGACCGGCGACCCCGGTCAGCCGCTGAGCGTGCACATCCCGCCGAGCCTCTACTCGATCACGCTGTCCGGCGACTGCCTGTGGCAGCGCGTCAGCTGACAGGTCACAACTGTCGAAGAGGTTGATAACAAGGCGATCACACGCGGCGCGCGCGATACGGACAACCGCCGACCGGACCGTAGCTTGCCGTTGTGAAGCGACGACTCACCGCACTGCTCGCCGCGCTGCTGCTCATCACCGTGCCCGCGGCACCGACCGCGCACGCCTACTCCAGCGTGGCGCCCGTCGAACAGCTGGACGTGCCGTCACCGTCCATGGGCCGCACCATCCACGTCGCGTTCTACAACGGCGGCCCGCACTCGGTGTACCTGCTCGACGGCCTGCGCGCGCAGGAGGATTTCAGCGGCTGGGACATCAACACGGCGGCCTTCGACTGGTTCAACGGCTCCGGGATCTCGGTGGTGATGCCCGTCGGCGGTGAGTCCAGTTTCTACACCGACTGGTATCGGCCGGCCAAGGGCAACGACGGCGTCAAGACCTACAAGTGGGAGACGTTCCTGACCCAGGAGCTGCCCGCGTGGCTGGCCGCGAACCGCGGCCAGAGCCCGTTCGGCAATGCCGTGGTCGGCCTGTCCATGGCCGGTGGCGCCGCGCTGACCCTGGCCGCCTGGCACCCGCAGCAGTTCGTCTTCGCCAGTTCACTGTCCGGGTTCCTGAACCCCTCGCAGGGGTTGTGGCCCACACTGATCGGACTGGCCATGAGCGACGCCGGCGGGTACAACGCCTACGACATGTGGGGCCCGTCGGGCAGCGCCACCTGGCAGCGCAACGACCCGATGCTGAACATCAACCGGCTGGTGGCCAACCGCACCGCCCTGTGGATCTATTGCGGCTCGGGACGTCCCACGGACTTCGACACCGGCACCGACATCGGTGTCAACTTCAGCGCGCAGTACCTCGAGAACATCACCCTGAACACCAACACCGAGTTCCAGCAGCGCTACCGCGCCGCCGGCGGCCGCAATGCGGTCTTCAACTTCCCGCCCAACGGCACCCACAGCTGGGGTTACTGGGGCGCCCAGCTGCAGGCGATGAAGCCTGACATGGTGCGCATCCTGAACACCCCACCGCCCGCGCCACCACCGCCGGCACCCGCGCCCGCGGCACCCATCGATCCGGCCGCGGCCGGAGCCCCCGCGGCGGCACCTGCGCCCGCCCGGTAGGCGCGGGTGTGGCCTGCCCTCAACTCCCCCTGGCCGCCGGCACCGAGACCGGCACCGGCATGTGCAGCGCGAGTTGCCCTTCGGTGACGACGTCGAACCGCAGGGCGCGCAGGGGGCGCAGCGACCGCACGTCGTCGGCCATCCGGCCCTGCCCGAGTCGTAGGTCGACGCCACGCGGGAAGAGCGCGGTACCCGCGGCGAGCACGTTGGTCTGGCTCAGCGTGGAGTGCCACCGCCCGTCGAGTGACGTGTACGACGTCAGCGACGAAACATGCTTCCCAGAACGACTTTTCGACTGATCCGGGGTCCTGGCCGACAGCGCGATATCCGTGCCGCCGTCGGCGTCGGCGACCCGCGCGGACGTGCGCTTCGCGTCGATGTCGACATCCAGGCCGGTGACCCATTTCGGGAACCCGTAGCCGTCGTGTCCGCGGACCTGGGCGATGTCGGTGCTCACCGGCAGGGACAGCACGTACGAGTGCAGGTGATCGTCGGCCAGTGCGGCCGCCAGGTCGACGACTCCGGGTCCGCCGTGCCGCGCGGGCCGCACCGCGACCCCGACCGCGGCCTCGGTGTAGAAGTCGATGTCGCACACGTCGTAGCGGAAGAACATCACCGACATCAGCCCGAATCCGGGCAGCACCTCGAGCGGTGCCAGTTCATCGGGCACTCGTCGCCGAATGGCCCGCGACGGCGCCAGCATGGTCAGCCGGGCCGTCGAGATGCGGTAGTAGAAGTTCGGCGTCAGCGTCGGTCCGATCGGCGAGTCGACCCGGGTCTTGCTCAACGACCGGAAGAAGTCGATGCCCGGCACGCGCGGGTCGCGGGCCACCTCGTCGAGGTCGGCGGCCATCCGGAACCGGTCGTAGTAGCCACCTTTCGGGACATGGACCGTCCGGCCGCCGAGGTCCACCGTCACCGTCTCCGGTGCGTTCGTCGCGTTCATTTGCCTGCCTCCTGCAGAATCCGTCGGGAACCCAGCCACTGCGAGTAGGTCCGCAGCGCGCGTCTTTGCACCAGCTGATCGGCGGCCAGCGCCACCACCGGGCGCACCCGCGGTGCGGGGTCCTTCCCGGCGGCGATGCGGCGCATCTGAGAGCGCACCTGCGCCATGCCGGCCATCGATGCCACCGGCTTGTTGGACCAGCGCACCGGTCGCAACGCCGTCGTCGCCTCGCGCCGGGTGCGCCAGCGGTCGGGAAGATCGGGGGTGACCGCCAGCGCGGTGCCCATGCCCACCACCGCCACGTTGTTGGCCAGCACACGTTCGGCGGTCTCGCGCCGGGAGATCCCACCGGTCAACATCAGCGGGATCGGGCTGGTTCTCGCCAGGTCCGTGGCCAGCTCCAGGAAATAGGCCTCGCGGGCCGCGGTCCGGTCGTCGGTGGGGCGACCGGTCATGGCCGGGCTCTCGTAGCTGCCGCCGGAGATCTCGACCAGGTCGACGCCCAGCGGTGCGAGCAGGTCGATCACCCGGCGGGCGTCGTCGGCGTCGAACCCGCCGCGCTGGAAATCGGCAGAATTCAGTTTCACCGCAACGGCGAATCCCGGTGAGACCGCGCCGCGGATCGCGGCGACGACCTCGAGCAGCATCCGGGCCCGGCCCTCGAGGGTTCCACCCCATTCATCCGTGCGCGTGTTGACCAACGGCGACAGGAATTGCGAGAGCAGGTAGCCGTGCGCGGCGTGCACCTCGACACCGTCGAAACCGGCCTCCTCGGCGCGGGCGGCGGTGGTGGCGAACCGGGCCACGGTGTCGCGGATCTGCCGGGGCGTCATCGCGGTGGGCCGGGCGAACTGCTTGGACAGCCGGGGACCGAGGTCCACCGGCTTGTCCGAGGGGCCCCACACCACGCCGGGCATGTTGGCCTGGACCTGCCGGCCGGGATGGTTGATCTGCATCCACACTGATGCGCCGCCGGATTTCGCCGCGCGCGCCCAGGCTGCGAAGGGCTCCAGCGGCGAGTCCGCGTCCAGCACGACGCCGGCCGGACCGGTCATCGCCTCGGCGTGCACCATCACATTCCCGGTGATCAGCAGGCCGGTGCCCCCGGCGCTCCAGCGGCGGTACAGGGCGACCAGCCGATCGTCGGGCAGCTGCCCCTCGCCCGCCAGGCCCTCCTCCATTGCCGCCTTGGCGATCCGGTTGGGTAGTACCTGCCCGGACGCCAGCGTGATCGGCTCGAACAACGTCACGTCATCGCTCCTCATCAATGTTAACGGTGCTTACTCGAATCTCCTGCTAACATAGGCACAAATGTAAGCGGTGTCAACACGTGTGAGGACCAACACAGATGACGACGGTCACCAAGGCCGGCGGGGCGTACCACCATGGCGATCTGCCCGGAGCACTGGTACGCGCCGCCGTCGAACTGCTCGAAGAGGGCGGCAGCGGCGAGCTGTCCCTACGGGCCGCCGCCCGGCGGGCCGGGGTGTCGACGGCCGCTCCCTACCGGCACTTCGCCGATCGTGATGCCCTGTTGTCCGCGGTGGCCGCCGTCGGGTACCGGGAGCTGGCAGCAACGCTCGCCGACGCACACCCCGACCCGCGCACACCCGACGACCTGGCCGATATCGCGATCGCGTACGTGCAGTTCGCGCTGACCCGGCCGGGGCTGTTCCGGGCGATGTTCGCCGAAGCGTGCGACCCCACCACGCCCGAGCGGGTTGCCGCGGTGGCCGATATCACGGCCTATCTCAATGCGATTGTCCGACAAGCGCTTCCATCGTCGGATCCTGATGCCATGGCCACCGCGGTGTGGGCGCTGGTGCACGGCCTGGCCTTCCTGCACCTGGACGGCAAGTTCGACGCCGGCTCCGCCGACGAGGTGGCTGCACGGGTCCGTGCCGCCGTGCGCGCGGCGCTCAACGCCTGACACACCACCAGCGGGTACCTTGCTGCGTGTGGCACCGCGAGTCCTCCCCGCGCTCTGGGCCGTCCTCCTGGCCGGCTGTGGTGCCGCGACGCCGGCCGGCACACCCTCCGTAGCGTCGACAACCACCGCGACAACGACGACGACGGCGATAACGACCACAACGACGACAACCTCCCGGGCACCCCTGACCCGCAACTGGTTCGAACTCGAACCCGGCGACTGCCTGACCGCTATGCCACAGATCGAACTCGGCGACGTCGCCGTCTCCGTGGTCGACTGCTCCGCCCCCCACGTCGCCGAGGTCTTCCTGCGGGTGCCGGTCGAGGTCGACGCGGCCATCACCGGCGTCGCCGACCAGAAGTGCCGCGCCGGACTGCCCGCATACACCGGTGGTCACACGGGGTACTCGGTGACCTACCTGATCGACTCCAACATGGATCGCACGGGCCACACTCCCCTGCCGAGCACCGTGATCTGCCTGCTGCAATCGCCCGGCGGACAGCCGCTGACCGGCTCCGCCGGACACGGGTAGCGCACTACGCTAGCCGCCGCCGCGGCCCCGGAGCAGTCTTCCGGTCATGAGCAGTGCCGCCCCGGAGCTCGCCAACCTGGCGGGGCGCCGGGATCCGCTGCGGTGGTCCACCTACCGCCGCTGGATCCTGGCTGCCGCCGGGGTCAGCGCGGCCGGCGGCGTGATCGTCTTCGCGTTCCTGATGTACTCCGCCCCCATCGTCCTGACGCCGTCGGAGACCCGAAAACTGCTGCTGCGCAGCGGTTCTGCCCTGGTGATCTTTCTCGTCGTCGCGGTGCCATTGCTGCTGCGGATGCGGCGCAGGCGGTTTGCCGCCAGCACCGCCTGGATCCGGCAGGGCCGCCGGCCCACCGAGGCCGAGCAGCGGATGGCGCTGGGCGCCCCCGGGCATGCCGTGCGGGTGTCGGCGGCCATGTGGGCACTGGGTGCGGTGTTCTTCGCGGTACCCAGCGCGCCCGCCGAACCGGCGGCCGCGCTGTACATCTTCGCCACCGTGATGCTGGGCGGCGTCAGCACCAGCGCGGTGTGGTACCTGATCGTCGACCGGGTGATGCGGCCGGTGTCGGCGCGGGCGCTGGCCGGCGGGGGGTTCGGCCCACAGTTCGGGCCGACGATCCAGCACCGGCTGATGATGGCCTGGACGCTGGGCACCGGGGTTCCCCTGCTGGGCATCGCGGTGCTGGCCGTCGGCTACCTGTCCGGGGTCGAGTTCGAGGTGCACCGCACGTTCGGGGCGATCCTGCTCCTGGTCTGCGTCGCACTGCTCGTCGGGCTGTTCGCCATCCTGATGGCGGTGCGCTCCGTCAGCGAGCGGATCGGCGCACTGCGCGAGGCCCTGGTCCGGGTGCAGGCCGGCGAATTCGGGGCCCGGGTCGTCGTGGACGACACCAGCGAGATCGGCCGTCTGCAAACGGGTTTCAACACGATGGCGGCCGGGCTGGCCGAGCGTGAACGCATCCGCGACGTATTCGGCACGTACGTCGACCGGGACGTCGCCGATCACATCCTGCGGTCCGGCGCGACGCTGGCCGGCGAGGAGCTCGAGGTGACGATGATGTTCGTCGACGTGCGGGGGTTCACCTCGCTGGCCGAACATCTGCAGCCCGTCGAGGTGGTGCGGACCCTCAACCGGCTCTTCGAGCGCATCGTGCCCGTGGTGCATCTGCACGGCGGCCACGTGGACAAGTACGCCGGCGACGGGCTGTTCGCGGTGTTCGGCGCGGCGCGTCGGCACCGGGATCACGCGGACCGGGCACTGGCCGCGGCCGTCCAGATCGCCGACGTGGTCGAGGACGAGTTCGCCGGGGCACTGACGGTGGGTGTCGGCCTGAACTCCGGCCCGGTGGTGGCCGGCAACGTGGGCGGGGCGGGGCGTCTCGAGTACTCGGTGATCGGCGATGCCGTCAACGTGGCGGCGCGGGTGGAGGCGGCGACCCGGTTGACCGGTGATGCGGTTCTGCTCAGCGAACGCACCCTGGCGATGCTCACGGCGCCGCACTGCCGATTCGCCGAACGGCCGGCGATGTTGCTCAAGGGCAAGGCCGTGCCGGTGCAGTTGTACGCGCCGCGCTGACTTCCGTTCCGCCGGTAGCACATTCGGGCCCGAAGTGGCCGCACAGCAAACTGTGAAAATCCACGCGACGGTGTCACTTACACCGCGATAAACTGAGCTGCTGTCAACCGGGGAGGTGGGCGGATGGACGGGGGTCCCCGAGCGTCGATCGACGAGTTGCTGGATCGCGCTCTGCGCGGCGGCAACCCGGAACATCCCGCTGCGCGCACCCCGGCCGACGAGGCCCTGGGCCCGGATTCCGGGGAGCCGGACGACGGCGACGACGATCTGCTCGGCGGGGTGGACAACAGCGGCGAAATCCGCCGTCTCACATTGATGTTCATCGATCTGGTGGACTCGACGGCGTTGTCCACCCGGGTGGAGCCGGAGACCTACCGGACGCTGGTCAGCAGTTACCGCACCCAGGCGGCCCGGTTCGTCGAGCACTACGAGGGGCATCTGACGTCCACCAAGGGTGACGGATTGCTGGCGGTGTTCGGCCACCCGCGGTCGCACGAGGACGACACGCACCGCGCGGTGGCCGCGGCGCTGGACATCGCGCGGCTGGTATCGCAGTTCAGCGAACAGGCCGAGCAACGCTACGGCGTGCGGGTCGAGGTCCGGATCGGCGTGCACCGCGGCCTGGTCTACCTCGACACCGTCGAGGACGACGTCTACGGCTTCGCGGCCAACTTCGCCTCCCGCATCTCGAGCCTCGCGGGACCCGGGGAGGTCACGGTGTCCGACGCGCTGGCCGCCCTGGTCGGCGACGCGTTCGAACTGATCGAATGTCCGGCCGCGCTGGTCAAGGGCGTCGACACCCCGGTCACCTACCACCGGGTCATCGGCGAGCGACCGCACGCGCCGCCGGCGCCGTCGACGCCGCTGATCGGCCGCAGCCGGGAACGCAGCTGGCTGCAGCGGGCCTGGGGCGCCGTGTGCGCCGCGCAACCGACGGGGGCCGCGGTGGCCTTCCGCGGCGAGGCCGGCATCGGCAAGACACGGCTGGTCCGGTCCGTGACGGACGCCGCCGAGACCGCCGGCGCGGCGGTGGTGGAGCTGCGGGGTTCGCCGCTGCACACCGGCAGCGGCCTGCACCCGGTGCGCCGCTTGTTGGAACGCCGGTGCGGCTTCACCCGTTTCACCGACGACGCCGAGCGGTTCGGGCTGCTGCGCGCCGAGATCGACACGGCCGGACTGGATCCCGCCGAGATGCTGCCGCTGCTGGCCCCGATCCTCGACATCGGTCCCGAACACGGTTACCAGCCCGCCGCCGCCGAGGGCCTCTCGCTGTACCAGATGATCAACGCGGGTGCGCTGCGCTACGTAATATCTTGTGCCGCAAGCGGTCCGGGTCTGCTGGTCGCCGAGGACGTACACTGGTACGACCCGTCCACGCTGGAACTGCTGGATGCGGTGCTGATGGCCCGCGACGATTCGCTGCTGGTGGTGCTGACCGGTCGCGACGGTTCCTGGCTGCGCCCGCACTGGCCGGTTCAGCTGTTCGATCTGGGTCCGCTGGATCCGCGGGACTGCGACGCGCTGGTCGACGTGCTGTGTCCGGACGCCACCATCGCGCAGCGTCTGACGGTCCGGCACCGCTGCGACGGCGTGCCGTTCTACATCGAGCATCTGGCCGGGATGTTGCGTGCCGACAACCCGCACGCCGGCGTGCCCGAGGCGCTCTACGACCCGCTGTTCACCCAACTGAACACGCGATCGGCGGCGTTGCCGGTGCTGGAGGCCGCCGCCATCATCGGCCGCAGCGGCGACATCCCGCTGCTGGGTGCTGTTCTCGACCCCGCCACCGCACTTCCGCAGAACCTCGACGACGTCGTCGGGGAGCTGTTCGCGGCCCGGGTGCTCGAACCCAGCGGGACCGACGGCTGGCGGTTCCGGCACGAACTCTTCCGGGACGTTGCGGCCGAGATATCGCCGCCGAGCCGGCGCCGGGATCTGCACGCCCGCACCGCCGAGGCCCTTGCCGCGGCGCGTGGCGCCCAGCCCGACTGGCGGGTGGTGGCCGAGCATTACGCCCAGGCCGAGCGGCCCACCGACGCCGCCGCCGGCTACCGGAAGGCCGCCGACGCGGCGCGCCGGCGCGGCGCCCTCCTCGAGGCGGTCGGCTGCCTGACCGACGCGCTGACCCAGCTCGGTGCGTGCGTGCCGTCCAGGGAGCGCGACCTGGACGAGATCGCGATCCGGCTGGCGCGCGGATTCCTGGTGGCCGCCACCGTGAGTGCGACCACCGGTGAGGGTCCGGCGGACCTCGAGCGCTGCCTGCAGCTGGCCACGGCCGGCGGCTACGACGAGCAACTGCTCACCACGCTGATCACGATGCTGGGTTACTACATGCCGCGGGCCGAGCTGCGGTCGGCGCGGGACCTGCTCGAATCGCTGCCCGCCCGGATCGGTGCGGCGGACCGGCGCTGGACCCACCCGGTGCTGACCTCGTCGCTGGGCACGGTGTGGTGGCTGGAGGGCCGGTTCGACGCCGCCGAGGAATGCCTGCGCGACGCGGTCGCACGGTGCGCCGACGCCGATCCCGGCACGATGGACGCCGGCTGGATGGTGACCACCGACCCCATCGCCGTCGCGCACACCTACCTCGCGCTGACGCACGTGCTGCGGGCCGACGTCGCCGGCGCGCGGGCGGCGATCAGCGAGGCGGAGCGCCGCTGCGCAGAGCTGACGTTCCCCTGCAGCGCCACCAACCGGGCCCACACGTATTTCAAGGAGATCTGGGTCTGCCTGGAAGGGGGCCGACTCGAGGAGGCCGCCGACCTCGCTTCGGCGATGCACCGGTGCGCCGAGGACGCCGGCATCGACATGTGGAAGATGGTGGCCGGCACCCAGCACATCACCGTCCGGGGGCTGACCGCGCTGGCTGCCGGAGCCGACGCGGACACGCTGCGCCGGCGCGCCGCCCGGCTGAGCGCTGTGGTCGACGCCGCCCGCGGTCTCCAGCTGCACATCTACCTGACCTATCACGACGGGGTGATCGCGCGGCTCCTGCTGGCCGCCGGCCTGCCCGCACTGGCGCGGGAACGGATCGACATGTCGCTGCGGCTGGCCGAGGAGTCCGGCATGCGATTCGAGGACGCCGATCTGTTGCGGCTGCGGGCGCACACGCTGGATCAGCCCGGGGAGCGGCTGCAGGCACTGGACATCGCGCGGGGACGCGCCCGCGAACAGGGGGCCACATTGTTCGAATTGCGTTGTCTGCTGGACCATGTCGACTTCAGCGGGAAGCCCGACAAGAATGTCCGTGCGGCTCTGGCCGAGTTGGTGGCCGGCCTGCCGCCCGACCCCGCGCTGCCGGAATGGGCTCGCGCACAACGGATCCTGCGGTGAGCACGGTCCTGGTGCTCGGCGGCGGGGTCGGCGGGCTGACCGCCGCGCACGAACTGGCCGAGCGCGGATTCGACGTCACCGTGGTCGAGTGGCGGCCGGACTTCGGTGGTAAGGCGCGATCGATGGACGTGCCCGATTCGGCGGCCGGCCGGCGGCTGCCGCTGCCCGGAGAGCACGGATTCCGCTTCTTCCCCGGCTTCTACCGCCATCTGCCCGACACCATGGCCCGCATCCCGCTGGGTGCCGGCCACGTCGTGGACCACCTGGTGCCGACGTCACGAATCCTGTTGGCACAGGAGGACGGTCGGCCCGAACTGATCGCCATCGCCGAGCGCCCCGCCACCGGGACCGACTTCGTCGCCGCGCTGCGATTCCTGCGCGACTTCGCCGCCAGCGTCAAGGTGCCCACCGCCGAGTTCGCCGCGTTCGCCGCCGGCCTGATGAAGCTGTTGTGCGCGTGCGACGAACGCCGCTACCAGGAGTACGACCTGCAGAGCTGGTGGGAGTTCAGCGGGGCCGAGCAGCGCTCGGCGGCGTTCCAGAAGTTCCTCGCCAACGGTCTGACGCGCACGCTGGTGGCCGCCCGCGCCCGCGAGATGTCGGCGCGCACCGGCGGGCTGATCCTGTGCCAGCTCGCGCTCGATCTGGTCCGCGCCGACGGGCGGATGTCGCGGGTGCTCGACGGGCCCACCAGCGACCGCTGGATCACCCCGTGGCTGGCGCACCTGCGCGGACTGGGGGTGGTGCTCCGGGGCGGCTGCGAGGTGGCCGGCATCGGCTGCGACGGGCACCGGGTCACCGGCGTGACGATCAACACCGACGCGGGCACCGAGACCCTGGTCGCCGACCACTACGTGGCCGCGCTGCCGGTGGAGCGGCTGCGCCCACTGCTGTCGCCGGCGTTGCACACCGCCGATCCGCGGTTGGCGGCGTTGTCCCGGCTGGTGACGCGCTGGATGAACGGCATCATGTTCTACCTGAAGCAGGACGTGCCGATGCAGCGCGGCCATTCGCTGTTCATCGACTCCGCGTGGGCGCTGACGTCCATCTCGCAGGCGCAGTTCTGGCAGTCGGCGGGGTTCGAGTTCGGCGGGCGCGGCGACGGCGCGGTCAACGGCATTCTCTCGGTGGACATCTCGGACTGGACCTCCCCCGGCAGCAACCACAAGGTCGCAATGGCGTGCACCGCCGAGGAGATCAGGGCCGAGGTGTGGCGGCAACTGGTCGACGCCGTCGGCGCGGACGTCCTGGACGAGGCGAACGTGCACAGCTGGTTCCTGGACCCCGCGATCCGGCCGCCGAACCCGACCGAGGCCACCAACCTCGAGCCGCTGCTGATCAACACCGCCGGTTCGTGGGCCGACCGGCCCGATGCGGTCACGCGGATCCCCAACCTGTTCCTGGCCGCCGACTTCGTCCGGACCTACACCGATCTGGCCACCATGGAGGGCGCCAACGAGGCGGCCCGGCGGGCCGTGAACGGCATCCTGGCGGCCACCGGTTCGGGTGCCACGCCGTGCGACGTCTGGCCGTTGAACGAGCCGAAGGCGCTGGCCCCGTTCCGAGCCCTGGACCGGATCCGGTGGCGGCTGGGCCGCCCGCAGGGGGATCCGCCGATGCAGCTGGATCCGGACGGCGAACCTCGGCCGGCGGACCCGATCGCCCGCCTGCTGTTCAAGGTCGGCGACGCGCTGGGCTGACCCGGCGACGGAACGCCGGCCGGACATCGGCGGGATGGTCGGCGATGCGGTCGAGCGCCCGCAGGTTCTTCGCGACGTCGGAGCTCTCGCCGTGGCCGAGCAGCCACACCAGCAGCGGCACCAGCGTCCACGGCTTCTTGGGCGGGTTCAGGTACCAGTAGCCCAGCGCGGCGGTCCATGAGGTGTGGTCGACGTGCAGCTTGCGCACCTGATCCGGGTTCATCGCCAGATCGACGGCAAACAGCCAGGCGCCCTTGCGGAATCTGTCCAGCACGTTGCCGATCACGTACTTCTCCGGCGTGATCAGGGTGAACCACCGGAATCCCGGGGACAGCCGTTCGAAGGTCTGCACCATGGCCGGCACCTGCGTCTGCACGACGTCGGTGATGGCGTCGAAGTCGTGCTTCAGGTCGTCCATCGGGACCACCGGGACGGCGGCGGCCGCGACCCCGAGGTCGAAGCAGATGTGCGCGTTGAGCCCGGCCAGCATCTGCTGCAGCATGGTGGACCTGGCGTCGTGCCCGACGAGGGAAACCGCCCAGGCCAGGTTGAGCTCGCCGGCGTCGGCGGGATGGAAGTAGGCGTTCAGCGCGTCGAAGTAGCGCTGCGCGAACACCACGTCGAACTCCTCCATCCGCTCGGGGTTCTCGAACAGGCGCAGCCGGATCGCCTCCCGGATCGCCAGGGTGGAGCGCTTGTAGAGCACCGCGAAATACCCGATGGTGCTGCCGGTGTCGATCGACCAGGCGATGATGCGGTCCAGGTTGTCGATCACGTCGTCGATGCTGCGGGCCTGCTCGAGGAGCGCGAGTCGGGGTGTCGCGGTTATCGTCGTCATGCCCCCAGCGTGACGCAATGGGTGTCGGTCGGCGTGCGTATTCCACTACCCGAGTCCTGTTCACATCGGCGACGCCGGTTGCGCACATTCTGGAAACATGGGCGGGTGAGACTGACCCGTCCGCACACCGGCAGGAGAAGTCAGTGACCGATGTCGTAAGCCCGAC
>WBZP01002406.1_pt1 | contig 21559 bp, 18 predicted proteins | sample 5204301 | NCBI WGS metagenome assembly WBZP01 (sample SAMN12412401, study PRJNA552823) | activated sludge metagenome | isolation source: activated sludge from nitrification reactor of wastewater treatment plant... | place: USA: Pennsylvania | collected 2017
GTACGGCTTGTTCGGGTTGTCGGGGACCAGGGTGTCGAGCGAGAAATCAAGGCGTTCAGCCGGATCCTGCGACGGCAGGCGAGGCGGCTTGTCGCGGTTGTTCGAGGGCAGGAAGCTGATGAAGCGGCGCAGCATCATCAACGCTTCCACGTCGTTCTCGAAGGCGAGGTCGGCGACGCCGGACTTCGTCGTGTGCGTTATGGCGCCGCCCAGCTCTTCCGAGGTCACGTCCTCGTGCGTCACCGTCTTGACCACTTCCGGGCCGGTGACGAACATGTAAGACGAGTCCTTGACCATGAAGATGAAGTCGGTCATCGACGGACTATAGACCGCGCCGCCGGCGCACGGGCCCATGATGAGCGAGATCTGCGGAATGACTCCGGAGGCAAGAACGTTGCGCTGGAAGACCTCGGCGTAACCGGCAAGCGATGCGACTCCTTCCTGGATGCGCGCACCACCCGAGTCGTTCAGGCCAATCACTGGCGCGCCGACCTTCATCGCGTGGTCCATGACCTTGCAGATCTTTTCGGCGTGCGCCTCGGAGAGCGAGCCGCCGAAGACCGTGAAGTCCTGCGAAAAAACGAACATCAGCCGACCATTGATCGTGCCGCAACCGATGACGACGCCGTCACCCGGTACGGACTGGTCGGCCATGCCGAAGTCGTTGCAGCGGTGCTCCATGAACATGTCCCATTCTTCGAATGAGCCGCTGTCGAGCAATAGCTCGATCCGTTCGCGGGCAGCCAGTTTGCCCTTGCTGTGCTGGTTGTCGATGCGTTTCTGGCCACCACCCAGACAGGCCGCCGCGCGCTTTTCTGCAAGCTGGCGAATAATGTCGTGCATAAGTTCTACTCCCTAACGGTCGCGTCAATCAGAACTACTCAAACAAGTCGGAGGTCTCGCTGCAATTGTTTCTGCAATCAGTGCTTCAGGTAGGCCAACAGTCGCGCTGCCGCCGCGCCGGGCGTCGTCCGCCCTTCGGCGACATCGGTCGACATCACGGGCAGGGCCGAGCGGACTGTCGGGTGAGAATGAAAATGGTGGCGCAGGCCCGAATCGATCAGGTTCCACATCCAGTCAACGGCTTGCCGGCGGCGTTTCTCGTCGAACTCGCCGCTGGCCATCATTGTCGTCCGGTAACGTTCGATCTCGCCCCAGAACTCGCTGATGCCGCGTTTGGCCAGGGCGCTGACGGTGAGAACAGGCGGCCGCCAGTTGGGGCTGCTGCTGCGCAACATGGTCAGCGCGGCGCGCATCTGGCCCCGCGCAAAAGCTGCCGCGCGCTCGTCGATGTCGGCCTTGTTGAAGACGACGAGGTCGGCGATCTCGACGATTCCCTTCTTGATCGCCTGCAGATCGTCGCCAGCGTTCGGCAACTGCAAGAGGACGAAAACATCGACCATGCCGGCGACTGTTGTCTCGGATTGTCCGACGCCGACGGTTTCGACGATGATCACATCGAAACCGGCGGCTTCGCAGACGAGCATTGCCTCGCGCGTCTTGTCGGCCACGCCACCGAGCGAACCGGCCGACGGGCTCGGCCGGATGAAGGCTTCGTCGCGTTGGCAAAGCATCTCCATGCGCGTCTTGTCGCCGAGAATCGAGCCCCCGGAAACCGACGAGGAGGGGTCGACGGCAAGCACGGCAACGCGTTTGCCGGCTTCGATCAAATAAACGCCGAGCGTTTCGATGAAGGTCGATTTGCCGGCACCAGGGGCACCCGAGATGCCGACGCGGATCGTTCGGCCGGTATGCGGCAGCAACGCGGCAAGCACGTGTCGCGCCCGCCGCTGGTGGTCGCTGCGCGTCGATTCGACGAGCGTGATGGTCTTTGCCAGCGCCCGCCGGCGCCCGCCGAGCACCCCTTCGACGAGATGCTGGTCGGCAACCGCAAGGCCGGCGCCCGCTGCGCCGCCGGCAGACGCATTGCTGCTCTGGTCCATGGCCAAGACCACGCGGCTAGGCAGCGACCTGCGCGCGCGCCTTGCGGATTTCGTCGAGCACGGTCATCGCCGAATCCTCGATGCGCGTTCCCGGACCAAAAATGGCTCTCGCACCGGCCTGGTACAGGAAGTCATAGTCTTGCGCCGGAATCACTCCACCGGCGAAAACGATGATGTCGTCGGCGCCTTGCGCCTTCAGCGCCTTGACCAGGGCCGGCAGCAGCGTCTTGTGTCCAGCGGCGAGCGAGGAGACGCCGACGGCATGCACGTCGTTTTCGATCGCCAGGCGGGCCGCTTCCTCCGGCGTCTGGAAGAGCGGCCCGACATCGATATCGAAACCGAGGTCGGCGAAAGCGGTGGCAACGACCTTGGCGCCGCGGTCGTGACCGTCCTGGCCGAGTTTGGCGATCATTACGCGCGGTCGCCGTCCTTCCTCTTCGTTGAACCTGGCGATTTCGGCTTTCAGCTTCTCCCAGCTCGATATGCCTTCGACGACCGCACCATAGACGCCGGAAACCGTTTGCTGCGTGGCGCGGAAACGACCGAACACTTTCTCAAGCGCATCGGAGACCTCGCCGACTGTCGCTCGCCGACGCATCGCCTTGACCGCCAAATCGAGCAGATTGCCTTCGCCGGTTTCGGCGCAGCGAGTCAGATCGGCGAGTGCGGCATCCACCGCGGCGCTGTCGCGCGCCGCGCGAACCTGCGCCAGACGGGCGATCTGCGCCTCGCGCACGGCGTTGTTGTCAATGTCGAGAATGTCGATCGAGTCTTCCTTGGCCAGCTTGTATTTGTTGACGCCGACGATCACGTCCTTGCCCGAGTCGATGCGCGCTTGCTTGTCGGCGGCGCAACCTTCGATCTTCATCTTCGCCCAGCCGGATTCGACGGCGTGCGTCATGCCGCCCATCGACTCGACTTCCTCGATGATCTTCCACGCTTCGTCGACCAGATCCTGCGTCAGCCTTTCCATCATGTACGAGCCGGCCCAGGGATCGATGACATTCGTGATGTGCGTTTCTTCCTGGATGATGAGCTGCGTGTTGCGCGCGATGCGGGCCGAGAACTCGGTTGGCAAAGCAATCGCCTCGTCCAGGGCATTGGTGTGTAGCGACTGGGTGCCGCCGAAGACGGCCGCCATCGCCTCGATCGTCGTCCGCACGACGTTGTTGTACGGATCCTGCTCGGTGAGCGACCAGCCGGAAGTCTGGCAGTGCGTGCGCAGCATCATCGACTTCGGGCTCTTCGGCGAAAACGCCTGCATGATCTTCCACCAGAGCAGGCGGGCGGCACGCAGCTTGGCAACTTCGAGGTAGAAGTTCATGCCGATGGCGAAGAAGAACGAAAGCCGTCCGGCGAATTCATCGACGTCGAGACCGGAAGCAAGCGCGGTCTTCACGTACTCGCGGCCGTCGGCCAACGTGAAGGCGAGTTCGAGCGCCTGCGTCGCGCCAGCTTCCTGCATGTGATATCCGGAGATCGAAATCGAGTTGAACTTCGGCATGTTGTGCGCCGTGTAGCCGATGATGTCGGAAATGATCTGCATCGACGGCTTCGGCGGGTAGATATACGTATTGCGGACCATGAACTCCTTGAGGATGTCGTTCTGGATTGTGCCCGACAGCTTTTCCTGGGCAACGCCCTGCTCCTCAGCGGCGACGATATAGCCGGCCAGGATGGGCAGGACGGCACCGTTCATGGTCATCGAGACGGAAACCTTCTCCAGTGGGATGCCGTCGAAAAGGATCTTCATGTCTTCGACCGAGTCGATCGCCACGCCCGCCTTGCCGACGTCGCCGGTGACGCGCGGGTGATCGGAGTCATAGCCGCGGTGCGTCGCCAGGTCGAAGGCCACGGAAACGCCCTGTCCGCCGGCAGCCAGCGCTTTGCGGTAGAACGCGTTCGACGCCTCGGCAGTCGAGAAGCCGGCGTACTGGCGGATGGTCCACGGACGGACGGCATACATTGTCGCCTGCGGACCGCGCACGAAGGGGGCCAGACCGGGCAGCGTATCGCTGTATTGCAGATCCTCGACGTCCTTTCTGGTGTAAAGCGGTTTGACGACAATTCCTTCCGGGGTGACCCAGTTCAGGGCATCGACATTGCCGCTGGGTGCCGATTTGGCGGCAGCTTTTTTCCAGGCGTCGAGGTTGGGGGAATGTTGTGGTGCAGCGTTGTTCGCGTTGGACATGACGGAACCTTTCACGAAATCTGTGGATTGAGGCGTTGCTCGCATCGTGTGCGGAGGGGGAATCGCACCGCCCGAAGAGGCTGGACCGACTCGCAAAAAGCGACATTAGCGCTTGACACCCCGCCCGACGAATAATACTGTATCCATAATTATGAAAGCAAGTTCCAGTGTACAAGCTCAGCAGATTGGTGGGTAAAAAGCTATGGGTCCGAGTCGCATAGCCCAGACGGCGCTCTACCAGGAAGTTGCCGAGAGATTGCGGCAGCGGATTTTCGCCCACGAGCTGCAGCCTGGAGTCCGGATCGACGAGCAGGCGCTGACAATCGACTATGGGATCAGTCGAACGCCCCTGCGCGAAGCCCTCAAGGTGCTTGCCGCGGAAGGCCTGGTGACCTTGAAGCCGCGGCGTGGTTGCTTCGTGACCGAGATCTCAGAGCAGGACCTGGATGAAATCTTTCCCTTGATGGCGATTCTTGAAGGTCGCTGCGCCTTCGAAGCGACCGCCAAGGCGCAGGCACGGGAAATCGCCGTCCTTGAGCGGATTCACCGCCAGCTCGAAAGCTTTACCGCGGACCGCCAGATCGAGCGCTTTTTCGAGACGAACCAGGAGTTCCACGCGCGCATTCAGGAGATGGCGGGCAATCGCTGGTTGCGGCAGACGGTACAGGATCTGCGCAAGGTTCTGAAACTGACGCGCCTGTTGTCGTTGAGTATCGAGGGGAGGCTCGAACAATCGCTGGCCGAGCATGAAATGATCCTGACGGCCATGAAGGCCGGCGACAGCGCGCTGGCGCAGAGCGCCATGCACGATCACATTCTGTCGGTTCGTCAGGCTTTGGCGAGAAGCCAGGCACAACAGGAGACGACCCGATGAGCGGCAACATTTTCGGTACGCGCGAAGGATCCGTCGCCACGCTAACCCTGTCGAATCCAGGCAAGCGCAACGCCCTCGACCTGGCGATGTGGCAAAGGTTGAGCGAGGTCGTCGAAGACCTGTCGGCAGACGAGCAGGTGCGCTGCCTTGTCGTGCGTGGGGATGGTGGGGAGGGATTTGCCGCTGGCGGCGATATCGAGGAGTTCCGCATCCAGCGCGCTACAGTCGATCGAGCGATGGCGTATCACGCAACGGCAGGCGCGGCGCTGGCGGCGCTCTTCAACTGCCGGCAGCCGACGATTGCGCTGATCGACGGTGCCTGCATGGGCGGCGGTGTGGAGATCGCTGCGCAGTGTGATCTGCGCATCTGCAGCGCATCTGCGCGTTTCGGCGTGCCGATCAACCGGCTGGGCTTCTCGATGTACCCCGGTGAGATGGAAGGTCTGCTGCGTTTGCTCGGTGCGCCAACGATGTACGAGCTGCTGCTTGAGGGGCGCATTCTCGGCGCGGCGGAGGCGCTTGCCAAAGGCCTGGTGACGCGCGTCGTCGCCGATCATGAAGTCGTCGGCGAGGCCTACGCCTGTGCTCGGCGCATCTGCGACGGCGCGCCGCTGGTTGCTGCCTGGCACAAGCAGTGGATCCGCCGCCTGCAGAATGATGTGCCGTTGAGCGAGGACGAAAGACGCGCCTCGTTCGCCTTTCTCGCGACGGAAGATTACCGCGAAGGACTGAACGCCTTCATTGAGAAGAGGAAGCCGGTATTCCGCGGGCGCTAGAGCCGCCCTCAGGCAAAAATGCCCCAGCACATCTTGGCGGCAAGGAGAATCAGGATTCCCGCGAACACGCGCTTCAGTGTCTTCACGGGCAGGCTGTGGGCCAGACGTGCGCCGAGCGGTGCGATGAGCATGCTGGCCGGGACGAGCCAGAGAAAGGCCGGCAGGTAGACATAACCCAGGCTCCAGGCAGGCAGTCCGGCCTCTCCCCAGCCGTTGACGATGTAGCCCAGCGAGCCGCCGACGGCAATCGGAAAGCCGACGGCCGCCGAGGTGCCGATAGCGTTCTGCACGCGCACGTTGCACCAGGTCAGGAAAGGCACGGTCAGCGAGCCGCCGCCGATGGCGACGAGGGCGGAGATCGCCCCGATGCACGTGCCGACGGCAACGACACCGGCGGTGCCGGGCAACTCGCGCGACGACACGGGTCTGGCGTCGAGGATCATCTGAACGGCAATCAGGCAGACGAAGCCGGTAAAGAACAGCGCCAGCGGCCGCGCCGGCACGCTTGCCGCGAACAGGGTGCCGAGCATGGTACCGAAGAGAATCCCCGGCGTGATCCGGGCAACCACAGACCACAGCACGGCGCCATGCCGGTGATGGGCACGCAGGCTGGCCAGCGCAGTAAACAGGATGGTCGCCATGGACGTGCCGAGGGCGAGATGCAGTACTTCTCCGGGCGGGAAGCCGGCCTGTGCGGCAAACATCAGGGTTAGGGTCGGCACCATGACGAGCCCGCCGCCGATACCCAGCATGCCGGCAAAGAAGCCGGTAAACAAACCCAAGGCAATGTAGGCCAGCCACCATCCCACGTCGAACTCCCGTCACGCGCAGCGCAGGAAAAGCATCATGATCGCACGCTTTGCCGCCCGGCAAGCGGTCGGCGATCACTCTAGCGGTCGAAAAGCTCGTCGAGCATCCGCTCAACGCCGGTCTGCCAGGGTGGCAAGGTCAGGCCGAACGTTCGCCGCAACTTGTTCGTGTCGAGCCGCGAATTGCACGGCCGCTGTGCCGGCATGGGATAGGCTGTGCTGGGGACCGCTTCGATGGCTTCGGGAGCGATGCGGAGCACGCGGCCTGCCCGGCGGGCATACTCGATGACGTATCGGGCGTAGCCGTGCCAGCTTGTCTCGCCGCTTGCCGCCAGATGGTAGACACCGGCGAGCTGCGGGCGCTCGCCCAGGCAGCGCACGACCTGTGCGGTGACGTCGGCGAGCAGCTCGGCGCCCGTCGGCGCGCCGATCTGATCCGCGACGATCTGCAGGTGCTCTCGCTCGCCGGCAAGACGGAGCATCGTCCGCGCGAAGTTGTTGCCGCGCGCCGCATAAACCCAGCTCGTGCGCAGGATCAGATGATTCCGCCAGCCGGCGACGGCGTATTCGCCGGCCAGCTTGCTCCGTCCGTAGACGCCGAGGGGGCTCGGCTGGTCGGTTTCCCGCCACGCTGTTGTGCCTGTCCCGTCGAAAACATAGTCGGTGGAGTAGTGCACCAGCCAGGCGCCCAGTCGCGCGGCTTCCTCGGCGAGAACGCCTGGGGCATCGGTGTTGATCGTCGCTGCCAGTTGTGGTTCGCTTTCCGCGCGGTCTACGGCGGTATGGGCGGCTGCGTTGACGATCAGGTCGGGTGCAACCTGTCGTACGCTGGCGGCCAGGCCGGAGAGATTCGTGAAATCTCCGCATAGCGCGCCGTTCCCTTCCGTGTCGAGGGCGATGACCTCACCCAGCGGCGCGAGGCTGCGCTGCAGCTCCCAGCCGACCTGTCCGCGTTTACCGAAGAGGAGGATTCTCATTCTTGCCGCTCGCTGTAGTTCTTTGCCAGCCAGTCGCGATAGGCGCCGGACTGAACGTTTGTCACCCAGTCCTGATTCTCCAGATACCACTGGACGGTGAGACGAATCCCGCTGTCGAAGGTCTCCGCCGGCTGCCAGCCGAGCTCGCGCATGATCTTGCGCGCATCAATCGCGTATCGGCGGTCGTGACCTGGCCGGTCGGCGACGTAGGTGATCTGTTCGCGGTAGGGCTTTCCGTCAGCGCGTGGCCGCAACTCGTCAAGCAATGCGCAAACGGTATGCACAATCTCGATGTTCGGCTTTTCGTTCCAGCCGCCGATGTTGTAGGTCTCCCCGGGACGACCCGCCACGAGTACGCGACGAATGGCGCTGCAGTGGTCCTTGACGTACAGCCAGTCGCGAATCTGCCGACCGTCGCCGTAGACCGGGAGCGGCTTCCCGGCCAGCGCGTTGACGATGAGCAGGGGAATCAGCTTTTCGGGAAAGTGAAAAGGTCCGTAGTTGTTCGAGCAGTTGGTCGTCAATACCGGCAGACCGTAGGTGTGGTGGTAGGCACGCACGAGATGATCGCTCGCTGCCTTGCTCGCCGAATACGGGCTGTTCGGTTCATAACGATGGGTTTCGCTGAAGGCTGGGGCATCCGCCGTGAGCGAGCCGTAGACTTCGTCGGTCGATACGTGCAGGAAACGAAACGCCTGCCGGGCAGGCGGCGGCAGCGCCGACCAGTAAGCGCGCGTGCTTTCGAGCAGGTGAAACGTGCCGACGACGTTGGTCTGGATGAAGTCTTCCGGACCGTGTATCGAACGATCGACGTGCGACTCGGCGGCGAAATTGACTATCGCCCTTGGCTGGTGTTGCGCCAGCAGGCTTGCCGCCAGTTGCAGGTCGCCGATGTCGCCATGCACGAAGATATGGCGCTCGTCATTGTCCAGCCGGGCCAGGTTGTCCCGGTTGCCGGCATAGGTCAGTTTGTCGAGGTTGACCACCGGCTCGCGCTCGTCGCTCAGCCAGTCGAGAACAAAGTTTGCGCCGATGAAGCCGGCGCCGCCGGTAACCAGAATCATGGCAGGTCCTTGACCGCAGTATTGTTGAGATGAAGGTAGAGGAAGCGGGCACGCTACGACTCTCGGTGGCGGTCACATGCAGGGCCGTCCTAGCGCCCGTAGCTGTCCTGCAGGCGAACGATGTCATCCTCGCCAAGATAACTGCCGGACTGGACCTCGACGATCTCGAGGTCGATCTTGCCGGGGTTTTCCAGACGATGGACAACGCCGAGCGGGATGTAGGTCGATTGGTTTTCGGAGAGCAACAGCGATTCGTCGCCGCGCACAATCGTCGCCGTTCCCTTGACGACAACCCAATGTTCAGCACGATGGTGATGCTTCTGCAGGCTGAGGCTCGCGCCGGGCTTGACCAGAATCCGCTTCACCTGATAGCGCGGACCGTCGGCGATGCCTTCGTAGCTCCCCCAGGGGCGATGCACGATGTGCCGGAACTCCGTTTCGGTGCGTGCGCCGCGCTTCAATTCGTCCACCAGCGTCTTGACATCCTGTGCCTTCGCCTTGTCGGCGACGAGAACGGCGTCGGGCGTGGCGATCACGACCAGGTTCCTGACGCCGACTGTGGTCAATAGTCGTCCCTCGGAAAGCAGCACGCAGTCCTCGGTGTCGACGCTATGGACGTCCCCGCGCAGCGTGTTTCCATTGCGGTCGCTCTGGCCGAGTGCGGCCAGGGCATCCCAGGCGCCAATATCGTTCCAGCCGGCATCGAGCGGTATCACTACGCCACGGTCGGTTTTTTCCATTACCGCATAGTCGATCGAGTTCGACGGGCTGGCGCTGAAGGCTGTCGGCTCGAGGCGAAGGAAGTCGAGGTCACGCTGTGCTGCACCGACCGCGCGGTCGACGCACTGACGCATTTCCGGGGCGAAGCAGTCGAGTGCTTCGAGAAAGCTGTCGGCACGGAAAAGGAACATGCCGCTGTTCCAGTAATAGTCGCCCGAATTCAGGTAGGACTCGGCCCGCTCCTTGTCTGGTTTTTCAACGAAACAGTCGAGCAGATAGCCGCCAGTCACCGGCTTGCCGCGACGAATGTAGCCGTAACCGGTCTCCGCGCGATCGGGAACGACGCCGAAAGTCACCAACTCGCCGCGGCCGGCGTGTGGCAGGGCCGCTCTTACCGCATTCCTGAAAGCCTCGACATCAGCGATGACATGGTCCGAGGGGAGGACGAGCAGCAGGGGAGACGCATGCGGTTCTTGCGCTTCATGCCGCGCGTGCACAGCCGCCGCGGCGACGGCCGGCGCCGTATTGCGCGCCGCTGGTTCGAGCAGGATATCCGCCTTCAAGCCGATTTCGAGCAGTTGCTCGGCGACAAGAAAGCGGTGGTGTTCGTTGGCTACGGCGATCGTTGCCCCGATCCCGGGCAGCCCATCGAGCCGGCGCAGCGTGTTCTGCAGCAGCGAAAACTCGTCCGCCAGGCGCAGGAATTGCTTCGGGTAGTGAGTCCGTGAAAGCGGCCACAGACGGGTTCCTGACCCTCCACAGAGAAGTACAGGACGGATCACGGGTATATTCATACGGGGTTTCCCTTCTGGGCAGCGCGGTTCCTGCGCGGGAGACGGCAGCGAAGGCAGGATTATAGTGCTTCGCTCGACCGGCGGAGCGGTGCCCTGCCAGTCAGCGCCGATCATCTCCTATAATGTGCGTCTTCCGTCAGACGCTTCTTCCGTCGCCGACTTGCTCATCGATGCGCATCCTGCTGGTAAAAACTTCATCGCTCGGTGACGTAATTCACAACCTCCCGGTGGTCAGTGATCTGCACCGCGTTTTTCCTGAAGCGTCGGTTGCCTGGTGTGTCGAAGAGACTCTTGCCGACATTCCGCGCCTCCACCCGGCCGTTGATCAGGTCATTCCGGTTGCCTGGCGACGTTGGCGCAAGGCACTGGGGCGACTGGAGACCTGGCGGCAGATGGGCGACTTTCGCCGGGCAATCAGCGCGGCCGATTATGATGTGGTGCTTGACACGCAGGGCTTGCTGAAAAGCGCCCTGATTGCCCGTCAGGCGCATGGAAGGCGCTGTGGCTACGCAGCGGAGGCGGCGCGCGAACCGCTTGCCGCGCGTTTCTACGATGCCACTTTCGTCATTCCGCGCAGCGCGCACGCTGTACTGCGCAATCGATGGCTGGCTGCTGCGGCGCTCGACTATCCGGTCGACCTGCCGTTGGATTATGGCATCCGCCCGCCGGCAGGCGACTTGCCCTGGCTGGACGGCGAGCAGCCGGTCGTTCTCTTCACCGCCACCAGCCGTGACGACAAGCTGTGGGACGAGGCAAACTGGTGCGCGCTCGGCCAGGAGCTGCTGGCGCGTGGCTTGACGCCGGTACTGCCAGCCGGCAGTGCCGTTGAACGGCAGCGCACCGTGCGCATTGCGGCGGCGCTCACTGGTGCGCTGCTTCCACCACCGCTGACCTTGCCGCAGATTGCCGCTCTGCTTGGCAGGTCTCGCTTGGCAATTGGTGTCGATACGGGTCTGGCGCATCTTGCCGCCGCGCTGGACATCCCGGTCATTGCGCTCTACGTGGCAACCGAACCCGCACTGACCGGCGTCCACGGCCGTGGTTTCGCACGCAACCTCGGTCGCTGCGGCCAGCCGCCGTCGGTGGCCGAGGTCTTGGCGCACGCCGACCAGGCATTGAGAGCAAGTCAATGACTGGACGGCAGGCTGGATCGGCGGCCTCAGCAAGTTCGTCGCTTTTCGCCTGGCCGCTTGCCATGGCGCTTCGTTCGCTTCCCTTCGCCGGGCATCTCGGCCGGCCGGAAAAGCGTACTGCACAGGCACTCCCGCGATGATTCGCCTGTTCTATGCGCTGCTGTTCCACTTGGTCATGCCCCTCGTCTGGCTCCGTCTCTTCTGGCGGGCCGGCAAGCAACCCGAATACCTGAAGCACCTTGCCGAGCGACACGGCTACTACCGGCAGCGACCCGGCAGACCGCTGATCTGGCTGCACGCCGTGTCGGTCGGCGAAACGCGCGCCGCCGAACCGTTGATCGACGCGCTGTTGCGCGATTACCCGACGCATGACCTGCTGCTCACGCACATGACGCCAACCGGCCGCGCGGCCGGCCTCGACACGCTGAACAGGCATCCCGGCCGTATCATTCAGGCCTATCTGCCTTACGACCTGCCGTTTGCCTGCCGTCGCTTTCTTGCTTTCTTTCAACCGCGCATTGGCTTGGTCATGGAAACGGAGATTTGGCCGAACCTGATGGCCGCAGCCCGGCGATGCGGTCTGCCAATCGCCCTGGTCAACGCCCGTTTGTCGCTTCGCTCACAACGCGCCTATGCTCGCTTGCGGCCGCTCATCGAGCCGGCAATTGCGTCATTTGCAGTCGTCGCCGCGCAGACGGAGGCCGACGCCGACCGTCTGCAACAGCTCGGTGCTCTTCGTGTCACCGTCTGCGGCAATCTCAAGTTCGACGTTACGCCGGTCAGCGAACGGCTGGACCTCGGCGCACAGTGGCGACGTGCGATCGGCGACCGCCCGATCTGGCTGGTGGCGAGCACGCGCCAAGGCGAGGAAGCGTTGATCCTCGACGCACTCGCCACAATCGACCTGGCGGGTCTGCTGCTTGTTCTCGTGCCGCGCCATCCGCAGCGTTTCGACGAGGTGGCAAGTCTCCTTGAGCAGCGTCGAATCGGCTATCGGCGGCGGAGCGACGGGCTGCTGCCGGGCGGCGAAACCAAGGTCTGGCTTGGGGACAGCATGGGGGAAATGGCCGCCTTCTACGCCCTCGCGGATATCGCGCTGATCGGCGGCACCTTGCTGCCGTTCGGCGGGCAGAACCTGATCGAAGCGGCGGCCTGCGGATGCCCGGTCCTTCTTGGCGAGTATACGTTCAACTTCGCTCAGGCCACCGATGACGCGATCGCCTGCGGCGCTGCCCGGCGCGTGGCCGACGCCCCGCAGGCAGCGGCTGCCGTCGGACAGCTGCTCGGTGAGCGGAGGGAGTCGCTTCTCGCCATGCGCGCTGCCGCGCTGCGTTTCAGCCGCGCACACCGCGGTGCGGCGTCGCGTACGGCGGATCTGATCCGCTCTCTTATGGAGTCTCGAGCAGCGCGTTGATCTGTTCGACGTCGGCTTCGCCCAGCGCGCCGACCGAGGCCTTCAGCTTGAGCAGCGCGAGCAGCGTGTCGAAGCGGGCTTTCGCCAAATCTCGCCGGGTGACGTACAGCTGATTCTCAGCGTTCAGGACGTCGATGTTGATCCGCACGCCGACCTCGTAGCCCAGGCGGTTCGATTCGAGTGAGCTGAGGCTGGAGACGAGGGCCGCTTCCAATGCCCGCACCTGTGCCACACCGCTGACCACGCCGAGATACGCCTGGCGGGCGTTGAGTCCCGAACTGCGCCGGGCATTCTCGAGCGCCGAGACCTCGGCCTCCCGCTTGGCCGCCGCCTCGCGCGTTCTCGAGGTGACCGCACCGCCCTGGAAACTTGGGATGTTGCGCTGCAACCCGATCTGACGGGTTCTGCTGTCGATGTCGCCGATGCCAAACTGGCCCGGGTTGCTGTTCACCGAGTAATTGGCGACCACGTCAACCGTCGGGTAGTGGGCGGCGCGATTGATCTCTATCGATCGGCCGGCCGCCTCTGCCGCAGCCTGCTGTGCCTGGACCAGGAAGTTGTTGCTCTCCGCCGCCTCGACCCATGGCTCCATGCCGGCCGGTTGCGGCGGCTCAACGATCGCTTTCAGCTTCAGCGGGTGTAGCTCGCCCGGATCCTTGCCGATCAGCACGCGCAGCGCGTAACGCTTCAGTTCGAGTTCACTATCGGCGGCGATCTCCTTGGCGCGCGCCAGGTCGAAGCGCGATTGTGACTCGTAGGTGTCGGTGATCGTTGCCGTTCCGACTTCGAAATTCTTCTTCGCCTGCTCGAGTTGTTGAGCGATGGCGGTTTTCTCCGCCTGCACGGCGCGCAGGTTCTCTATGGCGAACAGTACGTCGAAGTAGGCCTGTGCAACGCGTACGATCAGATCCTGTCCTGCCTGCGCCAGGCTTGCCTCGGCCTGCATGACGAGCAGCTTGGCCTGGTCGTACTGCACCCAGTTTTGCCAGCGGAATAGCGGTTGCGTCAGGTTGGCAGCGTAGCTGTTGGTGTTGTAACGACTCTTGTAGCGTTGTTCTGCACCACTGGTCCTGCTTTCGTAGCGACTGTCGTTCCAGTACGTGTTGCCGGTTGCGCCGACTGACGGCAAGAGGCCGGCCAGCGCTTGCGGCTGCTTTTCGCGGCCTGCTGCCGCTGTTGCCCGCGCCGCCGCGTACTGCGCATCGTAGGCCAGGGCCTCGCGGTAGACCTGCACCAGATCGGCGCCAAGAGCGCTGCCGGCCGCGCAGGCGGCAGAGAGGACGACGGCAAGCTTTCCAGCCTTCGATTTAATTGACATGGCCTCGTCCGGTCTCTTGTTGCAGCCGCATTCGGCTAGAAGACAAAGCGTTGTTGGGGCTTGGCTATCTTCAGCGAGGGAACGACCGTTTCGAACAGATTGATCGTGGTGAAGGCTTTGTCGGCCGTCCGTGTGATCAGCTGGGCGTGCATCACGGGTGCCTCGCCAATGAAGGCAAGCAGCCGGCCACCCAGCCGCATCTGTTGCAGAAACGCCTCCGGCAGACGCGGCAACCCACCCGAAACAACAATCACGTCATAGGGCGAGGCGGCCGACCAGCCCGCCGACGCGTCGCCGGTGTCGACGGTGACGTTGACGATCCCTGCCTGGCGAAGGTTGCGCCGCGCGAGCTCGGCGAGCGCCGGATCGCGCTCGACCGTATGGACAAACTCGCCGCGCGAAGCGAGGAGGGCCGCCATGTAGCCGCTGCCAGCACCCACTTCGAGCACGACGTCGGTGTTCCTGACGCCGACTTCCTGCAGAATTCGCGCTTCCATCTTCGGATGAAGCATCGTCTGGCCATTACCGATCGGTAGCTCCAGGTCGGCAAAGGCGAGGGCCCGGTGCGCCGGCAGGACGAAATCTTCTCGTTTGACTACCGAAAGCGCCCCGAGGACCTCCGGATCCAGGACCTCCCAAGGGCGAATCTGTTGCTCGATCATGTTGAAGCGAGCCTGCTCCATATCCATCGTTACCGTAGCCATCACGTTCCCCGTCAGCATTTCAAGGCCAGACTGCCTGACATTTCTGTCGCGCGGACATTATAGCGTGGATCGGCGAGTGGTCGCGCGGGCCTCGGGCGATTCCACGCCGGACGACATGCTCGGCCGACGGTCTGGCTGAGGGGCCTCCCCGACAGCCCGCGCGGCAGTCGTCAGCGAAAAAGAAACGGCGCCGCAAGGCGCCGCTGTGGCTGCTCCACGAGCCGCCTCCTGATCAGGCTGCCAGCCCCTTGATCTGGGCAGAAAGGCGACTCTTGTGACGCGATGCCTTGTTCTTGTGGATGATCTTCTTGTCCGCAATGCGGTCGATGACGGCGACGGACTCCTGGTAAATTCCCTGTGCAGCCACCTTGTCGCCTGCCACAATGGCTTTTTGCACGCGCTTGACCGCCGTGCGCAGGGTTGAGCGCAGACTGGCGTTATGGGCGCGTTGCTTGACGGCTTGGCGGGCGCGCTTGCGAGCTTGTGCGCTATTGGCCATGAATTCTTGTTCCTAAAAAACGCGTGTACGGGGTCGAAGAGGAGGGATTCTACACACCCGCAGTTTGTGACGCAAGAGAGAAGCGCTTGAAAAAGGGGAAAGGGAAGTATCGGTCACCGGGTTGATTGGCACATACGGCGGCGGGCGCGCAACGTGCGGGCAGGGATTCAGGCGCGGGTTCGTCTTGCCGGGCAGAGGCCGACCATCGACCTCGCAACGGACAACGCTCGCTTCGACCGCAGCTTCTCGCATTTGCGTCGCAGCGGCAGGATTGCTTGAGTCACGGCAGCTTTTCCCCTGTGCGGGTACGGACGCTCTTGTGACTGTACTCGGCGCGAACCGGGCGCCTGACATTGCCGCGCGCGAGCAGGTAGTCGACGAAGGTCTGGGTATAATGGAGATAGGTGTTGACGCTACGCCCGGCGCGGTGAACGGCGGCCAGTTCGGCATAGCCGTCGCCGCCGCCGGCAAGGAAGTCGCTGGTCACCACCGTGTAGGTGCTGTCCATTGCGAGCGGCCGCCACGCACCACTGGCCTTGAGCTTCACCTCGAGGTTGGCTAGCCGGCTGCCGCGCGCCTGCGAAAGGTCAAGGTCCCAGCGCAGGCCGGCGGCGTAGGGATGAGATCCGTCCGAGCCGCCGTGGTCGAGGTGATTGGCCAGCGCGTCTTCGAGCACGCCGACGATCTCGCGGCCAGTCAGTTGCAGCTCGTACAGCACATTGGTGAACGGGAGCACTGTGTAGGCGGTATTGAAAGTAACGTCGCCCGCGCGCATTGCCGTGCGGATTCCGCCCGCATTCTGCAGCGCAATGTCGGCCAGTTTGCTGGCCTCGCGGTAGGCTTCGGCGACAAGCTGTGCGATGTCGCTGCCACGCGCCAGTTGGTTGGCGGTTTCGCAGCCGGCAAGTCCGCTGCTGCGGTTGGTCGACTCGCCGGGGACGCGCACGAGGCAGAGCGCCTCGTCGGCGATGCCGATCTTCTGGCGCTTCATGTCGTCAAGGCGGCTCGCGTAGCGCGCCAGTTCGGCTTCGGCAATCGGGTCGGGGCGGACGACGCGGACGGCGCTGGCGCCGTCCGGCAAGCGGGCGACGATCTGCCGGCGTCTCGTCGCATCGACCGGGGCAAACTCGCCGGATGCGTTCTTCTGCCGGAAGTCGTCGCCGATCGGTAGCGTCAGCTCGCCGCTGCAGGCAAGGACTTTCGCCTGGTCGTCGAAGCGGACCTTGAGCAGACCGAAAGCCTTGGCGTACTCCCAGGCCTGGGCGATGCAGACGGGGTCGCCGTCACGGTTCCTGACTACCGTGGGGTAGGGGCCGGAGGCGGTGCTGATGCCGACCGCCGAAAAGTCGCCCAGCAGCGTATGTGAATCGCCGCCGATGATCACGTCGACCTCGCTCAGTTGGGCAGCCATTGCCAGGTCGGCTTTGTAACCCTGGTGTGTGACGAGAACGATGTGGCGGATTCCCTGCGCGCGCAATTCGTCAATCGCTTTGCGTGCACTTTCGACTTCGTCGAGAAAAAGCGTGTCAGGCAGCGGGCGTGAGGAATGCATTGTCTTGTCGCGCACCTCGATGCCGACGATGCCGACCGTCAAGCCGGCGAGCTTCTTGCTGATATGGGGCTGCACGTAGTCTTCCGCGGCCCTTGGCGCGAGCGGCGAGCCGATCGTCGGTTTGACGTTGGCGGCGAGAACGGATGTGCCGCAAGGTCCGCTGCGCAGGTGGTCGAGGAAGCGACGCAGGCCGGAATCGCCCTCGTCGAACTCATGGTTGCCAAGTTCGAAGGCATCGAAGCACACGGTGTTCATCAACGCCGCGTCGGCCTCGCCGCTGTACAGTGTGTGATAGAGCGTGCCGGTCATTGCGTCGCCAGCGTGTATCTTGAGCAGCCTGGGCAGTGCGGCGTGTTGCTTGAAGAGGGTAGTCAGGCGAGGAAAGCCGCCGAGGGTGACGCGCGTTGCGACGCCGTCGATGCTGAGTTCGAAGTCCGCGTGCGCTTCAAGATTCGAATGGTGATCGTTGATGTGCGCGATGTTCAGTTCCAGGTCGCCGGCACCCGCAGCGGCCGAAGGGAGAGGTGTCTGGCAGGCGGTCAGCATCAGCGTCGTGGCAAACGAGGCGAAGGTCAGCAAACGGAACGAAAGCGATGGATGCATGGTCTGGATTCCCGGGCAGTCGCGATGAGATGCGGCAGTATTCCACATTGCGCCGACGAATGGGGGGCTCGGGGGCACCGGGTAGCGTGGTGTCGAGGATGCTTCGGGAATGGGCCGGCGTCTATGACAACACGCTGGCAACTGCTAGACTGCCTGGCGCGCCTTGGTCGTTTACCTGGCGCAGGGTTGCTCCGGCGCGAGGTTGCGCTGCTTTTCGAGGAGGTGGAAATGGGTTTTTTTGATTTCGTTAAACATGCAGGCGAGAAGCTGTTTGGTGCCGGGGAAGTCGAAGAGGCATCCGAGGCAGCGGCTGGCGCTGCGGACGATGAGGCGGCCAAGGTTCGTCTTGACGAGTTGAACCGGGAGGCGGCTGCCGCGATCGAGGCCTATATCAGCACGCAGGACTTGCCGGTGACCGGCTTGACGGTCACCTTTGATGGTTCAACCGGCGTGGCGACAGTCTTCGGTGTTGCCGGAGATCAGGCCAGCAAGGAAAAGATCCTCCTTTGCTGCGGCAACGTGAGCGGTGTTGCGCAGGTCAACGATAGGATGTCGGTGGACCAGAGCGAGCCGGAGGCTACCTTCTACACGGTTGTTTCGGGTGACAATCTGTCAAAGATCTCAAAGGCGCACTATGGTGACGCGAACAAGTACATGCTGATCTTCGACGCAAACAAGCCGATGCTCGGCCACCCCGACAAGATCTACCCTGGCCAGGTGTTGCGTATTCCACCTCTGTAAGTCGACAGACGCCTTGCCGGCGTTTGCCGTCGCAAGTCCGCCGCGCGGGCTGGGCGGAGATGACCGCCGAAGCCGTTGGTTGGGCGAGCCGGAGGGAATTCGGGGCCCTCTGGCCGGTGGGCAGCAGGGAATCATCTGAGAAAGGGAGAGATCATGGGAATTATCTGGACGATCATGCTTGGCTTTGTGGTCGGCGTGCTTGCCAAGCTCATTCATCCGGGCAAGGAGAACATGGGCTTCATCGTGACCGTTCTGCTGGGGATCGCCGGCTCATTCTGCGCCGGCATTGTCGGCCAGTTTCTCGGCTGGTACCACGCTGGAGAAGGCGCCGGCCTCATCGCCTCGGTGATCATGGCGATCGTCCTGCTCGTGATTTACGGCAAAATGCGCGGCGGTTCGTCGTAGCCGGCCGTGTCTGCACCATCGCCTGCTGCCCTTATTCGCGCGCTTGGCGCGGGCTGCTCAGACGCTCGATCATCGAGTGCACCGCCTTGATTTGTCGGCCATTACGCGTCTGATAGTCGCCTCCTGTGTAGCCCCACCAGTCCCAGCAGGCGAGGGGATTGTTCATCCATTTCCACGACCACAGTGCCGGGCCATAGCGCGGCACGGTTTGCGGATAGAGAACGATGATGCGGTTGGTGTCGGCCCAGCGGTTGTAGCCGGCGCCGTCGATGAAACGCCGTCCGATTTGCGCGGCACTCTGACGACAACCGTGGAAGCTGACGTGGATTCGGCAGGACGCGCTGCGGCAGGTGCGTGGGACGTAGAGGAAGCCCTCGTCCGCCAGGCTGGCGTCGACGGCTTTGCCGTCGATGTACGGCTGCTGGTTGAAGGGCAGCAACTCGCCGGTCAGGTCTGCCGCCGGCGGTTGCAGTGGGCCGAGCAAATGGGCCAGAATTTCGCCGGCCGCGTCAAGATCGCCGCAGCGGTTGATGTAGGGTGAGGCGAATGCTCCGCAGGCGTTCGGCTGCGCCTCGCTTACCGAGATCATGGCGTGCGCGGCTTGCGTGTGGCGAACGAAGCGGATCGCCGCCGGCGGCAGCCACTCGGCGTAGTACTCGGCCAGCCGTTCGACGACCGGCGTCAATACCGTTTCGTCCTTGCTGCCCGAAAAAAGCCATACGCGATCGTCGCGCAGCCCGTCGAGTGAATCGATGAGATTCGCTTTCGCGAGGGCTTCGCTGCGTTGCCGCAATTCGGTGACCGATGGCAGCGGTGCCCATGACGAAGGCGACATGCACTGGGTCAGGGCGCGCCACGTCGACCCGTCGGCGCACGCGTATGGGCCGCCGGCGAGGACTCCTGCGCCGCGCACGAGTCGGGCGTGCGCAACCTGGAACTGAACCGCCATGTAAGCGCCGGAAGAGACCCCGGAGACCGTCAGTTCCTTCAGTTCAGCGCCGAGCGCCGGCAGCGGCGGCGGTTCAGCCGCCGCCGGCGGGAGGACAAGGGCGGGCATGAGGAGCGCCGATGCCAGGCGCCAGAAGAGCCCTTTCTTCATCGTTGCTTGTAGCCGTGGCGAGCGCTGCCGATGCCAGCCGCCGGCTGCCGGATCTCTGTCATTTGAGGGTGCGTTTCGACTGGCCGGAGTGACGGATTTGCCAATCTGCGCCTTGCGCGATGGTCCTGAACTCGGCAACTTGGGTGACGGGTCGCACATCGATTCACTCTCCTCTCGTCGCGCTGGCGGCCCCGCTGGAGCATGGTCCGCCGCCGTTGGTATGGCCGCACCCTGCGGGCCAAGGGTGGGGCTGGTGAAGCGACGAAACGAGGTTTCGTCTCCTTGTCTCTTTCAGTGTCCGATTGATGTCGGGCTGGAAACTGCTCCACTGGCGGCCGCCGGTTCGACGATCAAGGCGTGGGGGCAGTGTCAGTGCAGCAGTTCTCATTTCACTCTCAAGGCAGAGCGGGTGGCGAGGGTCACGACTGTTCTTCGCGCGTGCGCGCTGCGGACAATGCGGACAATGCGGACACGATCTTCTGATCGCCTTCTCCGGCAAAGGGCGCGGCGTGTGCCCGGCGCATGGTCGAGACCGCCCAAGCTACAGACGAGCCGCTCCATCGCTAGGCAGCGCGATACGCCCGGGGCCTGCTGCTTGTCCGGATCCATGAGTTGGATCGGGTGCCCCAGCCACTGGTAAGGTGTAACCCAGCCGCTGGTAAGGCGTAACACAGGGCCAGCTCGGGCGCCGCCCGCCTGATCAAACGTAGCGGGCCGGCGCCGGCGGGGGGATCATGCGGGGGACCGATCGGCACAGCCGCTCGCGGAAGGGTCTGCCGGCAGTCGTGCAGGCAGAAGGGACCGACGAGCGAACCCGGCGTGCGTGCCCCGCGCGCCGAGGCGGTCAAGCAACGTTCCCTCGCCCGTTCTTACAGAGCTTGATACTTGGTCGGGTCGGACATCTTCTCGAGTGCTTTCGTCAACTCGGGAAGGGCAATTTTTTCGTCGTAGATTCCTGCGCTGACCTGAATCCCCGTGGTAAAGGACATGTCTGCGGTCAAAGCGTACGAAAGCTTGCGCGAGAGGCGTCCAGCACCGGGCTTTTGCCACACGTATTCGACCCATCCGCCGCGTGCATCGCTGCCGGCTTTGCACAGTTCCTTGAAAATGAACCGGCCCGTATTGTCCGTGATCTGCATGACCGGTTTGCCGACCAGATCGGGCCGCATCGGGTGGGCCATCATTCTGTCGCGACGGCAGTCATAGACGAAAACATAGCTGTCCTTCCACACCCACTTGCCATCCTTGTTGTTGAACTCGGCATAGCCGGCCGATCCCTTGTCGTGCAGGAACTTGGCTGCAGCGCGCACGTTGTTGACCGCCTCTTCCGCGGTTGCAGCGTCGCCTTCTGCTGCTGCGACCCGTTGGCCAGTAGCGCCGACAGCGACCATGGCCAGAAGTACAAATGTTCGTCCAAACTTCATAAGGTTCTGCTCCTTCATGACTTGTCCATACCTGTCCGCAGCGCCTTTGCTCGTGTTCCACACAATGTGGAGGAGCGGTCGCTGCAGGCGACTTCAACTGATCCAGGGCTTACCCACCGGGAGGATGTCGCGCCCGAACACATCGGCATAGATGATGTGGGCCATGATGTACCACGCCATGGCGGCGGTGGCCATCAGCTCGTAGCCCGCGACGACCGTCAGGTCCGGGTAACCGAAGTGGGCGAGATCCAGGAGAATGAAACCGATGAGCAGCAGAGTGAAAGTCAGCGCGAGCGCACCATGGATACGCAGCGAACCGATCCACAAGATCGCGGTAAAGACGGTCCACGCGACCAGGAACCAGCCGACGTCTGTCTTGCTGGAAGTGTAAAGGTCATAGTGATTGCCGATCAGGAGCAAGGCGAGAGCGATCCAGAAACAGCCGTAGGCGGTAAACGCGCAGTAACCGAAATTGTTCCCGGTCTTCATCTCCTGTAAACCGGCGATCATTTGCGCCAG
>WBZP01002407.1_pt1 | contig 21555 bp, 19 predicted proteins | sample 5204301 | NCBI WGS metagenome assembly WBZP01 (sample SAMN12412401, study PRJNA552823) | activated sludge metagenome | isolation source: activated sludge from nitrification reactor of wastewater treatment plant... | place: USA: Pennsylvania | collected 2017
GCAGCCAGGTACCTCGCCCTCCCGGAGGCGTCGGTCGTGACCGTGCCTGCGGAGGTCCCACTCGAGACCGCGGCCGCGGGGATACTGCAGGGGCTCACTGCGCATTTCCTGGTCCGCAGCACGTATGCCGTACGCCCCGGCGACTGGGCTCTGGTGCACGCCGCGGCCGGAGGTGTGGGCCAACTACTCGTGCAGTGGATTACCGCTCTCGGTGGGCGGGTGATCGCCACCGCGGGATCCGAGGAGAAGTGCGCCACCGCGCTCCGCCTTGGTGCAGTCGCCGCACTGGATTACACCCGAACCGAGGACCTGGCGGGTGTCGTGCGCGAGCGCACCGGTGGGCAAGGCGTCGATGTCGCCTATGACGGGGTGGGCCGCGACACCTTCGACGCTTCGCTGGCCAGCCTGCGGCTGCGCGGAATGCTCGTGCTCTTCGGTGGCGCCAGCGGTCAGGTGCCGCCCTTCGACCTGCAGCGACTCAACGCCGCGGGTTCGGTGTACGTCACGCGTCCATCCCTCCCCCATTACCTTGAGGGCGAGGGTGAACTCGCGTGGAGGGCAGGGGAACTCTTTTCGGCCATCGCCGACGGAACCCTGAGCGTCGCGATCGGGGGACGCTATCCGCTGGCCGAGGCCGCGCGAGCGTATGCCGACCTCGAAGGCCGTCGTACCCAGGGCAAACTTCTCCTGCTGCCCCACGAATGAAGGGAGTCACCTCAATGGACGTCACCATCTTGCACAACCCTCGGTGTTCGAAGTCCCGAGCAAGTCTCGAGCTTGTGCCGGACGCGCACGTCGTGAAGTACCTGGACGAGCCTTTGGACCGGGAGGCGGTCCTCCAGTTGCTGGCGGAGCTTGAGGACAGCCCCTCCGACCTGGTGCGTCGGGACCCGCTCTTTCACGAGTTGGGCCTGACCAACGCCGACGTCGAATCCGCTGAGCAGGTGGCTGACCTGCTGTCGGCGCATCCGCAACTCATGGAACGCCCGGTCATCATCCGGGGCAACGCAGCGATCATCGGCCGCCCTACCGAGCGGATCGCTGCCTTCCTCGCAGACTGAGGCGCCCATCGCGAGATCAGCTGGAGCTAGCGGCGGGCTGCCAGTCAGTTAGATGAGTTTGCGGCCCATCGCCCACGCGGTCAGCTCGTGCCGCGAGGAGAGTTGGAGCTTGCGCAGCACCGAGGACACGTGGGTCTCGACCGTCTTCACCGAAATGAAGAGCTCCTTGGCCACCTCCTTGTACTGATAGCCGCGCGCGATCAATCGCATGACCTCCCGCTCACGCACGGAGAGCCGGTCCAATTCCTCGTCGACCTCCGCCAGCTCCCCGGCAGCCGCCCCGAAGGCATCCAGGACAAAACCCGCCAGTCGTGGCGAGAAGACCGCGTCGCCGTCGGCGACCCGACGGATGGCCACCAAGAGATCACGCGCTCCGATCGTCTTGGTGACATACCCGCGCGCACCTGCACGGATGACGGCAATGACATCCTCGGCCGCATCGGAGACCGATAGTGCCAGGAAACGCACCGGCGCCCCGGCGAGCGACTCCACGGCAACGCATCCGCGCAGCACGTCCACGCCGCCCTGACCGAGCCCCCCTGGCAGATGGACGTCGAGGAGCACCACGTCCGGCTGCTCCTTGCGCACCACGGCCACCGCCGTCTCCACATCGGCTGCCTCCCCGACGAAGTCGACCACCCCAGCCGAACCTGCCTCGGAGAGCTCCGCACGAACCCCGCTACGGAACATCCGATGGTCGTCGACGAGGACTACCCGGATCGGAACCCGCTGCGCGAGAGGGGTACTCATAGTGTTGCTCCTTCTGAAATCACCGGGGGGAGGTGCAACTCGACCTCGGTGCCATCGTCACGGCGCCGGACCCGAGCCGAGCCGCCATGTCGTTCCATACGCTCCATGATGGATCGCCGCACGCCGAGTCGATCGCTGGGCACGTCTTCGACGTCGAAGCCCGCACCGCGGTCCCGCACGAACGCCTCGACGCCGTCGGCGCCGATCTCGACATATGCCGTGACCGGCGCCCGACCGTGTCGAACGGCATTGAGCAGGGCCTCTCGGAAGGCCGCGACCAGGGCCTGCCCATGCGGCTCGAGCGGCCGATCCCCGGTGACGACCAGATCGATGGGAATGCCATGCAGGTCCTCGACCTCGTGTGCCGCCGAGGTCACGGCCGGACCGAGGGTGCTCCCCTCACCCGAGGGCACGGCATACAGCCAGGAGCGAAGTTCCCGCTCCTGCGCGCGCGCGAGCCGGGTTACGGCGGCCGGGTCGCCGGACTGTCGCTGGATCAGTGCCAGGGTCTGCAATACCGAGTCGTGTAGGTGCGCGGCAATATCGGCGCGCTCACTTGCCCGGGCGGCTGCCTGTTGCTCGCGCTTGAGGTCCCCCCAGAATCGCACGGCCCAGGGCGCCCCGATGATGCCCACGCCAAAGAGGACACCGACCGCGGCCAAGAATGAGTCCCACGTCGTGGACAGGCTCTGCCCGTGGGTCAGCAACACCAGAATCCCCACCACCGCCAGGCCGACCCCCAGGGCCACGCGCAGCCCGACATACGGGAGCCGTCCTCGCCGTGCCCCCAGCCACGCGGAACGCTGAGCATCGTCGAGATTCGACCAGGCGATCATGGCGCCCACCGCGATGGCCAGCCCGGGCAGGAGAACCGACCCGGCCAGGCCACTGCCTGTGGTGAAGCTCCCCGAGACCGCCGCCCCGGCCGCCAACACGACCGCCCCGACAATGACCACCGTGCCCCATCGAGAACGCTCATCGTCACGTTCCTGATCGTCGGCGGCCGCTGCCTGATCGTCGGCAACGCTGGTCTTGGGCATGAGCGCCCACAGGAAGCAGTAGGCGGGCACCGAAGCACCACCGAACACGGCCAAAGCCACGGCGATCCAGCGCGTTGCCGACACCGAGATCCCGAGGTGTTCTGCAACCCCCCGACAGACGCCAGCGATCATCCGGCCGCTGCGGGCTCTGCGAAGCGGCGGCCGAGTCGTCACGCCGGCCGCAGGCACGGTGGGCCAGGGCTCGGTGGACCGGTCATAGGGGGTGGGCACCCCACCATCCTCGCGCACGAGCAGCCCCTGCCCCAGCCCCCTGAGGGATCGGTCAGGGGAGCGTCAGGGGCGACCCTCATGGCCCGGCGATCGAGATCGGGAGAGGATCGAGGCATGAGTCAGGCCCCGACAGACCCCATCGACCGAGCGAGTGCTTGGACCCGATCACTCGGCATCACCCGCCCCTCCGACGAGGCCTGGTTTGCCGGGGTGTGCGCCGGGATAGCCCGCCGCTTCAACGTGGATCCGATTCTGATTCGTGCCGGCGCGGTCGCTCTGGCCATGCTCGGTGGCTTCGGCGTCGTGGCCTACCTCGCCTTGTGGCTTGCCCTACCGGGTAGCGACTCGCGCATTCTGGGCGAAGAAGCCGTCCGCCGCGGCAATGTCTCGGGCGTGCTCCTGCTCATCCTTTTGTTCCTCGTTCTCGTGGGCGGGCTCGGCTGGTCCGCCGATGGCGGTTGGCGGCTCTGGCTGGTCATCCCGCTGGGGTATCTCGCGTACCGCATCTTGCGACGAGATGGCCAGACTGCCACCCCCTTGACCCCACCGACCCCCGCTCCCCCACCCCCAGGAGTTGCTCCTATGGCAGCACCCACCGTGACCGCCGAGCTCGCCGAGCGGTACGCCGTCCACCCCGGGACACCTGCGGGCTATGCCCCAGCCCCGCACGGCTATTCGCCCCCAACACCACCCCTGGCGCCCGTGCCCCCACGCCCGCGCCGGCGGCGGCCGAGTGGCTTCGTCGGGCTGATCAGCCTCGGTCTGGCGACCGTGGCCTTCGGTGCCGCCTTCGCGATCGCCCGGGCCAGCTCATCGACCGTCGAGCCGCTGATCGCCGGCACCGTGGCAGCGCTGACGATCACCTCCGTGGTCGCCATCATCCTGGGCCTTCGGGGCATGGCCTCAGGTTTCACCGGATTCCTGGTCGCGGGCCTGCTGATGATGGCACCGACAGTCGCCGTGGGGCTCAACCTCCGGGACGTTAGCGGCGGCGCTGGCACTCGCTACTGGGTGCCGAGTAGTTCGCTCAGCCAGGAGTACACCCTTGGCGCCGGGGAGGCCACCCTGGACCTCACGCCACTGGCTGAACGCCCGCTCGCCGGGCCCGCCGAGATCCGGGTCCGCGCCTGGGCAGCCTCCGTGCGGATCATCGTGCCCGCGAACCTCGATGTCACCATCAATGCGCGCACCGACCTGGGCACGGTTCGCGACTCCACCGGGGATTCCGTCACCAGCGGCAGCACATCCCAGACATTTACCGGCGCCGGCCCCACCTTGATTGTCGACGCCGACGTGTCCATGGGCGAGATCATCATCGAGTACTCAGGAGAGTCGCAATGAACCCCCCGATCAAGACCGGCCCGGCACCATTCGCCATCATTGTCGGCGTCCTGGGTTTGGCCATGGCGGCCCTCCTGACGGTCACCGAATTGACCACCGTGACCATTCCCTGGCGGGTCGCCGGGCCGATATCCATCGTCGTCCTTGGCGGCTTGATCCTGGCGATTGGGGCCTTCGGCCTGGTGAGTAGTCGTCGGCGGGAAGCCGCGTCACTGATCGAGCATCAGTCGCCGAGGATCGACAGCGCCGACAAGGCGGCCTCCGCAGTCGAGACCAACGAGAGCTTTGACACCTCTGACAGCGGCACCCAGGCCGCCGCCGACGTCGATCCCCCCACGTCGTGAACGATCGGCTCAGCCACCGTGTGGCAGCGCGCGCGGTGAATGAGTCGAATGGCGTGATAGTCCTCGGGTCCAGTTCGCGATACCCCCAGCCAATGCATGCTGGTGACCAACGCCAGCACCACCTCAGTCACCGACTGGCCAGTCTCCTCGAAGACCTCGCGGACCACCGCGTCCCGGGGCTCCTCATCGGCGTCGACACCACCACCGGGCAGAGTCCACATCCCAGGGGCCTCGGTCTGGTCGGAGAGTTCGGTGAGCAGCAGGCGCCCGTCCTCGACCACGACCGCGTATGCCGCCACGCGGCGGCGTGGGTGGGCCAGGGCACGCTGGGTGACCGACAAACCCGGGCCCGCCGCCGGTGGTGCGGTGACCTGCGCGACTGTCGGGCGAACGGCATACGAGAACAGCAGGTCGGTGCCGGTCCCGGCGGCGGTCACCGCATCGGGTTCCCAGCCATGAGCGCGCAGGATGGACTCAGGGTCCTCGCCATGCCCAAGTGGTTGATCGACGACGAGAGCGCCGCTGTGACTGGCCTGGAGGCGGATCACGGCGCCCCGGCTCTGTGGTACTCCGCCAGCGTCTGCTCGAGCATGGCCGGCCAGGAGTGCTGCACCGGGGCCTCGCGCACAGCGGTCTGCATCCGCCGCAAGGCGTCGAGCTCCCGACCGAGGTCGGCGATGCGGCTGGCCAGAACGTCATCGCTGGGCGCCAGAATGCCGTCCACGCCGTCGGTGACGAAGTCCTCGACTCCCGTTCCGGACCGGGCCGCGACCACCAAGCCCGCGCACCTAGCCTCAAGGGCGGCGATCCCAAAAGACTCCAACCTCGCGGTGGAGAGGTAGATATCGCTGTGCCAGTATGCAGTTCGCAATTCGTCGCGACTCACGCGACCAGCCAGCCGCACCCAGTCCATGCCCTCAGCGTCGAGCATGCGCAGCAGTCGAGTGCGCTGCGGCCCGTCCCCGAAGATGGTCGCATCCAGAGCAATGGCCGGATCCAGCAGGGCCCGAGCCCGAGCCAGGACATCGATCACCGCGTGCGGGCGCTTACGGCTGGCGAGACGAATCGCCGAGACCACACGCAGGCCACCAGCCGGCTCGCTCGGCAGGTCGGCGGGCCGACGCCACCGCTGCGGGTCGATGCCATTGCCGAGAACCGCCACGGGCGCATCGGCGATCGCCTCAACACGGTCAGCGGCCATCCGCGACACCGCGCTCAGCGCGACGCCGGCCTGCGCCCACCGGCGGGCCCGCCCCAGCAGGCGGTGCCAGGGCGCAGATCGATCGATCACACAATGCCAGGTGATCGCCGTCGGCAACCCGGCCTCAAGCGCCACCGGAACCAGGCTCACGGCGAAGGGGCTGACCACCCCCATGTGCACATGGGCGACGTCGAAGTCGCCCTGCGCCAAGAGGCGGCGTACCTGCGGCGGCGCGAGCGGGTTGATCGGGATCCCACCCGGCAGCGGCAGGTCGAGTCGATGGACCTGGATGCCGTCCTCGATCCCGCCCGGCCCCCCGCCGGTAGCGGTGATCACGGTCACCTCGTGCCCCGCAGATTGCAGCTGAAGAGCCAGGTCATGGACCTGCACCTCGATCCCACCCAACCTGGGCAGGTAGCAGTCGGAGATCAGGGCCACCCTCACGAGAGCACAGCCTGCCATGATGGAGCGCGATGACCCCGCACGCTGTCTTAGCTCCCGCTCGCGCCCGGACGCTGGTGGCCTTCCACGCACACCCTGATGACGAAGCCCTCCTGACGGCCGGCACCATGGCCAAGGCGGCCGCGCAGGGTCATCGCGTTGTCCTGGTCCTGGCCACCGATGGTGCGCTGGGACTGGCGTCCACGGCATACGGAGACCCGCATCAGGTGGCGAAGGCCCGCGCCGAGGAGGCCCGGCGCAGCGCGCAGGCCCTCGGGGTCGCCCGGGTCGAATGGCTGGGCTATGCCGACTCCGGTCTTGACGATGACCTTTTGCCCGACCCGCAAGGCCAGGTGCGCTTCGTGCGGGCCCCCGTGGAGGAAGCCGCCGAGCGGCTGGCCGCGATTCTGCGTGAGGAGGCCGCGGACGTGCTGCTCAGCTATGACGCCAATGGCGGCTACGGACACCGCGATCACATCCGGGTTCACCAGGTGGCCGCCCGCGCGGCCGTGCTGGCTGGCACCCCACGCGTGCTCGAGGCGACCGTTCCCAGGGACCTGATCAATCGGGCCATACAACTGGTGGCCCGGATCTACCGGTTCCCGCCCGAATTCGATCCCACCAGCTTCGAACGGGCATTCTCGGCCCGGTCAGCGATCACTCACCGCATCTCGGTGCGCCGGTATGCCGCCGCCAAGCGGGCTTCCATGCGCGCCCATGCCTCGCAGGCGACGGCCGATAAGGGCGATCGGACGCTGGCGGCATTTCTACGGATCCCGCGACCGGCATACGATCTGGTCTTCGGGCGCGAATGGTTCCGGGACCCGGATCATCCAGTGGGGGCGCCCCTGCAGCGTGACATCTTCGAGGGGCTGACGTGAAAGCAAAGCAGGTGATCCAGGCAGTCATCGGCCTCGGTCTCGCGGCGGTGCTGCTGATCTGGGGGCTGCCCTATTTCGCCAAGACCTCGTGGGCGGACATCTGGGGGGTCGTTCGTCACATCCCCTGGCATCAGGTACTGATCTTTCAGGCGCTCATGCTGGCCGGCCTGTACTGCTACACCTTCACCTTCACCGGATCGTTGCGCGGGCTGAGCCACTCGCGTGCGCTGATCGTGAACCTGTGCGGCTCCTCGGTCTCCAACTTGCTGCCCGGCGGAGGCGCGGTCGGCTTGGCCGCGACCTACGCGATTCTGCGGTCCTGGGGCTTTTCTCGGCGTGCGACCTCGACGTCGGCCATTGTCACCGGCGTGTGGAATCTCCTGGCCCGCATCGCGCTACCGGTTGTGGCGCTCTTTGCGTTGTGGTGGGGCAACCGGAATCTGCCGGACGCCCTGGCCACCGCTGCCGTGGCCGGATTCGCGTCTGGCGTCGGCATCCTGGGGCTTTTTGTGGCGTTGCTGGTGAGTGAGCCCTTCGCGCTCTGGCTCGGGCGCCTCGTCGACCGATTCATGCGTCGCTTCTTCCCCAAGCGAGTGGCGAGGCAGTCGATGAGCACCGAGGACGTCGTGCGCGATGTCCGTCATCGCACCAATGATGTGGTGATCCACGGCTGGTGGTCGATGACCTTGGGGATGGTCGGCTTCTTTGGACTGTATTTTGTGCTGTGGGTGCTGATCATGCGCGGGACCGGCGTGATGCTGCCGCTGGGCATGCTCTTCGCCGCCTTCGCGATCGGCCGCCTGCTGACCGCGGTCGGAGTCACTCCGGGCGGACTCGGCGTCACCGAGACCGCCGCCGCAGCCACGCTGGTGGCCTGGGGCGCGCCACCGGCGGCAGCCACGGCCGGAGTGGTGCTCTTCTCGGTCTTCACTCACCTGATGGAGGTGCCCTTGGGGGCCTTGGGATGGGTGCTGTGGACGATCTCGCCGAAGTCCGAAGTGAGTGATGAGGAGCAGGCCGTCAGTTCGGGTTGACCTGCCCGAGGTCAATTTTCCGTATTCCTGTATCGGACCCCAGTCTTCCTGATAGGGTCGAAAAGGTTCCGCTCGGGGGAGTGGAACGTCCAGGGGAAATTGTTAGTACGGATGGGGAACTCCGATGTCTGCCCACATAGGTCAAACTGCCACGACCGACAACGCTGCCGGAATGCGGAGATGGACCCTGCGGTCCATCGCGATCGCCGCGGTGGCGCTGCTCGCGCTATGGGCGCTCGCTGTGCCGCGAAGCTTCCTTCCGGTTGCGCGCGCGGATTGCACGATTCCGGCGGCACAGGTCCAGGTCACCGTGCTCAATCAATCCGGGACCAATAGCCCTACGAATGCCTGGGACTGGTTCGACGTTGGGGTGCAGCTCACGGACCTCGATGGCATGGCACAGGGGTGCACCGCCACGGTCCAGTTGCCGTCGATCTTCGGGGGGATGCAGGCCACCACGCTCTACCTCAATGCCGATGGCGGATACACCACGACCCCCCAGGCAGACACGGTCGCCACGATGAGCATTGATCCCGACAGCCGGACCATGACCTTCGTACTCACCGACTATGCCGCCACCCACCAGGACGTCTCGGTCTTCGGCACCGCAACAGCGCAGATCGACTCCACGATCGAGCGCGGAGTGACCACTCCCATCACCCTGCTGGTGAATGGGACGACCACTCCAGGAGGGGACGTGACAGGCGGGACCTGCGACACGGACTGCCCAGGCCCGCCCGATGGGTACGCCAGCAAGTGGGGCACCGCCAATTCGGACGGTTCGGGAGATGTGACCATCGTGTCGCCGGTGGCCCCGACAAGCGGGACGGTCATCACGATCACGGACATTCTCAACTCCGCGGACCAGTCGATCGATGGTGTCTTGTGGGCGGCCGGCTACAACTGCACCAACACCTGGGGTGATCCGGGTGTGACGCAACCCGGTGGCTCGTGTGACACCTCGCAGGACTTTCCAGTCACTGTCAGCGGCACGAACGGCACCTACCAGATCACCACCACCGTGCCCAATGAGTTCGTCCGCCTGAAGCTGGCGATGACCTTCGAGGGCGCGGGCCCCTGGCGCGATACGGCACGGGTCGAGATCGACGGCACCCCTTACGAGACCACGACGGTCGTCAAGTCCTACTCCGCAGGGGGCGGTGGCACCGGAACGGAGTCTCCGACTCCTACGCCGACGCCGACCGAGACCCCCACGGAGACGCCCACGCCGACGCCGACGCCGACCGAGACCCCCTCGGTGACGCCGACTCCCACGCCGACGCCGACCGAGACCCCCTCGGTGACCCCGACTCCCACGCCGACGCCGACCGAGACCCCCTCGGTGACCCCGACGCCCACGCCGACGCCGACCGAGACCCCCTCAGTGACCCCGACACCGACCCTGACTGCCAGCGAGACGCCGGGACCACGCTTGGCGTTCACGGGCGCCTCCGGGCTCACGACTTTCGCGCTGATCGGCGGGGCTCTGGTCCTAGGCGGTCTGCTCCTGCTGGTGCCGCGCGCGTCCGCTAAGCGACGCCACTGAGATGCGCCTGCGCCAGGTGACCGTGAACGGTCACCTGGCGCAGGCGCGTCCCGCCCAGCTGGGCGGTGCCGTTAGCGAGCTCGGGTGAGCCGACGCACCTGACGGGCATGGGCCTCGTCCGCCAGCCGATCGTCCATGACACCGGGCTCGAAGGGCCGCCCCGTGGCCCGCTCGGCCGCCAGCGCGATGAGGTGGTCCGCCAGCGCCGGGTTGGCGGGGAGGATCGGCCCATGCAGGTACGAGCCGATCACGTTGCCGGTCTGCGCGCCCTCCATGGCGTCCTGCCCGTTGTTGCCGAAACCGGCCACGACCTTCCCGAAGGCCGCCTGGCCCGAGCCGAGGGTCGTTGCGCCGGAGTGGTTTTCGTAGCCCACCACTGAACCGTATGCCGTGTCGAGCACGACGGGGCCGATCATCCGGGTAGCGCCACCCTGGGTGGTCACATCGAGGATGCCCAGGCCCGGGAGGGTCTTACCGTCAACGGTGATGAAGGCGTTGCCAAAGAGTTGGTACATCCCGCAAATCATCAGCATGGGCAGGCCGTCGCCCGCCATCGCGCGCAGCGTGTCCGCCTGCACCGCGAGGTCGTCCTCGACCCGGACTTGGCCAGAGTCCTGGCCGCCACCACCCAGGAGCACGTGCGCGTCAGCCGGCAACTCGCCCCCCGGATGGTGGTCGACCACCCGCGCGGTGTAGCCGTGGCGGGCGATCCGGGCGGCCAGGCAACGGGTGTTGCCCAGGTCGCCATAGATGCTCATCTCGCGCGGATACAGGTGGACCAGGGTGATGGTGCCCTTGCTCGCGCTCTCGGTGCTCATGCGGACACCTCCTCGCCAAACTCCGGCAGGCCCAGCCGCTGCGCCAAGGTCCGGCGTAGCGCCATCATCGCCGTATAGGTGCAGAAGACCCGGCGCGGTTCATTGGGGTGGGCGGCCACGAAGGCGTCCAGCGCCGCGATGAGGTCCGGTTCGACCGAGTCCACCCGCACGTCGTCATAGTCCAGGCGCAGCGCCATGTCATAGGCCCGCACCCCGCTGGTCATCGCCACCCCGCGATCCCGCAGGCTGGCGAAGCTCACGTCGTACAGCCAGGACACATCCCGCCCGTCGGCGTCATTGTCATTGATGGCGATCATGGTGGCGACCGGTGACGAGCCGTAGGTGGACAGAGCCACCGTGAAGCCGGCCGGGTTCTTGACCAAGACCAGCTCCAGCGGCATACCGCCGACCTGAACCATCTCCCCGCGGCCGAAGGGTGGGTTCACCGCGGCCAGTGCCCGAGCGGTCACCGCGGGGTCGAAGTCCGGCCCGAGCAGCATCCTGGCCATGGTTGTGGCAGCGGTGGCATTGATCATCGCGGCTAGACCGCGCTGCTTGAGGGTGAACGGGCCAACCCCGGATGCCGGATCGGCGCCGAAGTTGATCCGCAGGGCTCGGTCATCCACGGGTGCCAGCGTCCCGTCGTCATCACCGGCCACCGGCGCCACATAGTCGTCGGTGAAGCGCACATCCTGCTCCAGCACCTCGGGCAAGCGATGCGCGATCGAGGCGTCCACCCCGAACCAGCGCCGTTCGACACCGGGCCGCAGCCCATCCTGGGCCCGCGCCACGAAGGGGTCATCGAGATTGAGCACCACGCCCCGGGTCACCTGGGCAGCGAGCCGGGCCAGCAGGTCCGCGGTGTGATCGATTTCGGCGAACCGGTCCAACTGGTCGCGAGCGACATTGAGCAGCAGCGCATGAGTGGGAGTGACCACCTCGGTGAACTTCAGCGCATGCGCCTCGTCCAACTCGAGCACCGCCAGGTCCGCGTGAACCCGGCCGGAGAGCGGGAGGTCCTTGAGCATCGAGGAGATCACACCGCGGGTGAAGTTGCTGCCGGTGGGATTGGTGAGCACCGATCGGCCATGGGCCCGCAGCACCGCCACCAGCATTTTGGTCGTCGTGGTCTTGCCATTGGTGCCCGAGACCACGACGATGCCGCCCTGAACTCCGGCGAGGGCGTGGGTGAGGAAGGCCGGATCGACCCGCTCGGCCACCAAGCCAGGGAAGGCCGAACCTCCACCACCCTTGACCCGAGCCGCGAGGCGGGCGGCCTTGCCGGCGATGACGGCAGCGGTCGTCCTGAGCACAGGCAGGAGTCTATGCCGCCGGGCGCTGGCTCACTCCCACTCGATGGTGCCCGGGGGCTTACTCGTGATGTCGAGCACGACGCGGTTGACCTCGCGAACCTCATTGGTGATCCGGGTGGAGATCTTCGCCAGGACCTCATACGGCACCCGCGTCCAGTCCGCGGTCATGGCGTCCTCGGATGAGACCGGCCGCAGCACGATGGGGTGGCCATAAGTCCGGCCGTCGCCCTGGACTCCCACCGAGCGCACGTCGCCCAGCAGCACCACCGGACACTGCCAGATATCGCGATCCAGTCCAGCCGCGGAGAGTTCCTCGCGGGCGATGGCATCGGCGGCGCGCAGGACATCCAGGCGCTCGGCCGTGACCTCACCGACGATCCGAATGCCGAGGCCCGGGCCGGGGAACGGCTGGCGCCACACGATGACCTCGGGCACCCCGAGCTCCAGGCCGACCTGGCGCACCTCGTCCTTGAAGAGCAGCCGCAGCGGCTCGACCAAGGTGAACTGCAGGTCGTCCGGGAGCCCACCGACATTGTGATGGGACTTGATGTTGGCGGTGCCAGTGCCGCCACCGGACTCCACGACGTCGGGGTACAAGGTGCCTTGGACGAGGAACTCCACGGGGTGATCCTCGCTCCCCTGGTGGGAGCCGACGATGTCGCGGGCGGCCTGCTCGAAGACCCGGATGAACTCGCGCCCGATGATCTTGCGCTTCTCCTCGGGGTCGGACACGCCAGCAAGCGCGGAGAGGAAGCGATCCCGGGCGTCCACGACGACCAGGTCGACACCCGTGGCGGCCACGAAGTCTTGCTCGACCTGCTCGGCTTCGCCAGAGCGCAGCAGGCCGTGGTCGACGAAGACGCAGGTCAACTGGTCGCCGACGGCCCGCTGAACCAGCGCCGCTGCGACCGAGGAGTCCACGCCGCCGCTCAGTCCACAGATCACCCGGGAACTGCCGATCTGCTCGCGCACCTGCCCCACGAGCTCTTCCACGACATTGGCTGCCGTCCAGTCGGCCGCCAGGCCCGCACCGCGGACGAGGAAGTTCTCGAGCACCCGCTGGCCGAACGTGGAATGCATCACCTCGGGGTGCCACTGCACGCCATACAGCCGTCGTTGGTCATCCTCGAAGGCCGCGACCTCGGCGCCCGCGCTGGAGGCGGTGACGCGCATCCCGGCCGGGGCCACCGTAACCGAGTCGCCATGGCTCATCCACACTGACTGCTCAGCGGGCTGACCGTCGAAGAGCGTCGAGGCGGTATCGGCAATCTGGACCGGCGTCGAGCCGTACTCACCGAGCCCGGTGTGCGCGACCGTCCCGTTGAGAGCCTGGGCCATCGCCTGGAAGCCGTAACACATCCCAAAGACCGGCACTCCAGCGGACAACAGAGCGGGGTCCAGCTCGGGCGCGCCATCGGCATACACCGAGGAGGGGCCGCCCGAGAGGATGATGGCGGCGGGATTCCTGGCCAACATCTTGGCAACCGACATCGTGTGCGGCACGACCTCGGAGAAGCACTTGGCCTCGCGCACGCGGCGGGCGATGAGTTGGGCGTACTGCGCGCCGAAATCGACGACGAGGACGGGTCGGGCGGAGATCTCGGCGGGGGCGTCGGTCACGTGAGCGAGCCTACTGGCGAGCGGCGTTGATGAGGGGCTCGACCTCGGCGGCCGTGCGCCGCTCGATCACGAAGGCCACGAGGGGGATGCACGCCGCAATGACAATGCCGATCATTTTGGGCAGGCTCCAGCCGATCTTGAAGCCGAGGTTGACGGTGGCAAAGACGAAGGCCATGAAGATCACCCCGTGCACCGGGCTCCACCAGGACAGCACGTCATTGTCGAAGCCGTACTTGAGCACCATCTCGGTGATCAGGACGAACATCGCCACACCGGCGATGATCGCGGTGATCTTGAACAAGGACAGGGCCGAGGCAACCTTGGCGGGGTCAGTCACGGGGCGAGTCGTCTGAGTCACGCTCACCATTCTCACCCCTGCGGGCCTCATCCCTGACCATCCGCCACCACATCCAGACAGCGAAGGCCGCGAAGACCCACCACTGCAGGGCGTAGGCCGCATTGCGCACCTGGATGCCGGTATCCCCCAGTGGGGTGGGCACCGGGATCACCCGAGGGTCGGGCGCGGCGGGATCCTCGGACTCGAGGAACACGAAGGCGTTGTAGCTCCCCTGCGGCCAGGCGTTGACCAACGCGGCGACATCAATCGAGCCCCGTTGTCCCCTGGGCAGCGGCGTCGGGTCGCTCACCGGGGACTCTCCAGGAGCGAGGCCACCCCGGATCGTGCGCGTGCCAGTCGGGCTGGGGGCGTCCACCACGGCTGGATCAGTCGTGAAGCCGCGAAGCACCGGGATCGCCACCCCCGTCGCCTCGACCACGAAGGGCGCCACGAGCCAGTAGCCCTTGCGATCCTCCAGGCGGCGGGCGGGGACAAGGAACTGGCCGGTCGCGGCATACGCGCCGGTGGCGGTGATTGGGCGCGAGCTGAGATCACCTTTGAACCGGTCCCCGGGGGCGAGCACAGTGGTGAGTTCTGCGGCCGGGGTAGAACGGGCGCGCTCGACGGCCTCCCGTTGGGCCTCGCCTCGGGCGACACCCAATTGCCATTCACCGAGCTTGATGAAGGCCACCACGATGAGCACAACGATGGCGAGCAGCCCGAGCCACTTGGGGGTCAAGGCTGTGCGCACCACGCTGGCAAGGCTAACCGAGCGCCCGTGCCGTCCCTGGCGGAGGCTCCGGAAAGTCGTTGGCCAAGGACGGTGCCCGCGGCATACCGTCGAGGTCGTATGTCGTCCACGTCACCACATCCCGAACCGCCCGCCACACCGTGGCCCCGGTGGGACCTAGGCCTGCCTGACGACGCTCAGGTACCCACGCAGGTGGACCCCTTCCTGCTCTTCCTGGCCCGGCATCAGTGGCGCACGCTGATCGGCGGGGGGCTGCTGGGGGTCTTCTGGATGGTCCCGGTCGCACTCATGCCTGCCGTGATCGGTCAGGCCATCGACCAGGGAGTGGTCGCTCGGGACGCGCGCGCCCTGCTGCTCTGGTCAGGGGCGGCCCTGGGCTTGGGCCTGGTCGCGGCGGCCGCCGGAAACGCGCGCCACCTCATGGCCGTCTCCAACTGGTTGACCGCGACCTTCCGCAGTGGACTCTTGGCGGACGCCGCCGTGCGACGCTCGGGCACGGCACTGACCAGCAAAGTGCCGGTCGGCGAGATTGTCACCGTGTTCTCGACCGATTTCGGCCGGCTGGGCGGCGCCTTCGATGTCACCGCTCGGCTCACCGGAGCGATCGTCAGTTTCGTCGTGGTGGCCGTCATCCTGCTCAATGGTTCGGCCCCCCTCGGCCTGGTCATGCTGCTGGGCGGGCCCCTGCTCGTGGCCTCCCTCGCCTTTGTGGTTCGCCCGCTCGAGCGCCGCCAAGAGGCCCAGCGGGCCGCCCTCGGCGCCATGACCTCGGCAGCCGCCGACACAGTGGCAGGCCTGCGGGTGCTGCGCGGCATTGGCGGCGAGAGCACCTTCCTGGACCGGTATGCCGCCCGCTCCGACGAGGTTCGCCGGGCCGGGGTGCGGATCGCCTCGCTGCAGGCGACCTTGGATGCCGCCCAGATCGCCTTGCCCGGGATCTTCGTGCTGGTCATCACGGGGTTGGCGGCGCGTCTTGCCGTCCTGGGTGAGATCTCAGCGGGTCAGCTCGTCGCGTTCTACGGATACACGGCCTTCCTCGTCATGCCCCTGCGCACGGTTGTGGAGTATGCCGAGTCGCTCACGCGCGCCCGGGTCGCGGCCCGGCGGGTGGTTCGCCTTCTCGCCGGCGGCGAGGAGGAGGGCGAGTTCACGCTGCCCGCGCAGGCGCCGGATCGCCCGGCCTTGGTCGTGCAGCCCGGCTGCCTCACCGTGGTCGTGAGCGCCTCGCCCGATGACGCAGCAGAGGCTGCCCGCGGCGTGGCCCACGCTGCTGGCCCAGGTGAGTCGTTGGTGAACGAGCCGATGGCGGCGCTGTTCAGCGGCTCGATCCGTGAAGAAATGGTCGCTGCCGGCGCCGCTCCGTCGGCATTGGCCGGTGCCCTTGACGCCGCTGACGCCACCGATGTCATCGAGGCGCTCGACCACGGCCTGGACAGCGCGCTCTTCGAGCGTGGTCGAACCCTCTCAGGGGGGCAACGCCAGCGGCTTGGTCTGGCCAGGGCTCTTGCCCGCGAGCCCGCGCTGCTGGTCCTCATTGACCCGACGAGCGCGGTGGACGCGCACACCGAGGCACGGATCGCGCAACGAGTACGCACCGCCAGGCAGGGGCAGACCACTGTGGTGACCTCGGTGAGCCCACTGTGGCTGCATCACGCCGATGAGGTCGTCCTCATCAGGGAGGGGGCCATCGTGAACCGCGGGCCGCACACCGATCTCTTGGCGCGCGACGCGGACTACCGGGCGATCGTCCTCCGAGGGGAGGAGTGATGTCCAGCCAACCGAGACGGACCGACTTCTATCGGCGCACGCTGCCAGTGGCCACCCGCGCCACGGTGATCGCCGAGTTGCGCGCGCTCTGGCGTACCCATCGACGCACCTTCCTCACGGTCACCGGCTGGCACCTGTTGGCAGGCGTGGCCGGCCTGGCCGGGCCGTGGGCCATTGGAGCCATCGTCCAAGAGGTCACCACGGGCGAGCACGACCTGGGTGCGATCCAGCGCTATGTCGCCGTCATGGCGATCGGCCTCACCGTGCAAACGGGCGTGACCTGGGTGGCTCGCCGGGCCGCGCTGGTCCTTTCGGAGCAGGTCTTCGATGACATCCGCCGAGAGTTCATGGATCACGCCATGGCGCTGCCGCTGTCCACACTCGAGCGGGCTGGCACGGGCGATCTGCTCAGCCGAACCACTCGAGATGTCGGCAACCTGGCGTATGTCATCCGCGACGCCCTGCCGTCCCTGATCATTGCCATCGTCGCGGTGGCCGTTGCCTCGGTGGGGGCCTTCGTCACGGCACCCCTGGTCGCGCTGGCCATCCTGCTCGCGCCGCTGACCTTTTGGCTGCCCACGCGTCGGTACCTACGCCAGGCCGGCCCGGGCTACCTCTGGGAGCAGGCGGCATACACGGATCTGGGTTCGGTCGCCGCGGAGACCGCTGAAGGCGCCCAGACCATGGACCGCCTAGGTTTGCAGGATCATCGCGGCAAGCGATTCCAGGACGCGCTCGATGAATGCCTCGATGCCGAGCGATACACCCTGCGGATCCGGCTGCGCTTCTTCCCTTGGCTGGACTTCGGGCTTTTCCTGCCGATCGCCGGGATGCTGCTGTGGGGTGGCTGGCTGGCGTGGAATGGTCACGTCACGGTGGGGGCGCTGACCACGGTGGTGCTCTATACCCAGCAACTGCTCGACCCTCTGGGCGACCTCATCGGGTGGCTCGATGAGTTGCAGTACGCCTCAACGTCGGCCGCGCGCATCATCGGGGTCGCCGAAGTCGAACCGGATCGCTCGGCCACCGGCGAGCAGCCCGCAGACGACACCATCACCGCCCGCGATGTCCGCTATGGCTACCGCGCGAATCGTGATGTGCTGCATGGGGTTTCACTCGATCTTGTGCCCGGCGAGCGACTCGCCATCGTCGGGCCGTCTGGGGCTGGCAAGTCCACCCTCGGCCGTTTGCTGGCCGGCATTGACGGGCCCCGCGAGGGCTCGGTGACCTGTGGTGGCGTGCGGCTGGTCGATCTGGAGGTGCCCGTGCTGCGGGGCGAGGTCGCTCTCGTGACGCAGGAGCATCACGTTTTTGTGGGGACGGTCGCCGACAACGTACGACTGCCTGCGCCCCACGCCAGTGATGACGAGGTACGGGCGGCCCTGGCCTCGGTGGACGCGCTGGAGTGGGCGCAGGCGCTTCCCGAGGGACTGGAGACGGTCGTGGGTTCGGGTGGGCACGCGCTCAGCGAACCGGAGGCCCAGCAACTGGCCTTGGCGCGCTTGGTGCTAGCCAATCCGCACACCCTGGTGCTGGATGAAGCGACCGCCTTGCTAGACCCCAGGGCAGCCCGCCACCTGGAGCGCTCACTCGCGGCCGTGGTCTCGGGCCGCACGGTGGTCGCCATCGCCCACCGGCTGATGACCGCCCACGATGCCGATCGGGTCGCGGTGGTCGAGGACGGCCAGATCATCGAATTGGGTACCCACCACGAGTTGATCGCCCGAGACGGCTCGTATGCCGCGTTGTGGCGCAGTTGGCGAGACGCCTGAGGCCGCGACGGGGGTCCGACCAGCCTCAGTGCGAGGGCCGCACCGGCGCGACCGGGGGGCAGGCGGCATACGCCTGGTCCTGGCCCGGTCGAGGGTCGGCCTCACCGCGGTTAGGCCACATCGAGAACACCCGCTCGGCCTGGGCGGTGATCGAGAGCGACGGGTTCACCCCGAGATTGGCGGAGATGGCCGCGCCGTCCACGACGGAGATGTGCGGATAACCCCACAGCCGCTGGTAGGCGTCGACGACCCCGCGCTCGGGGGACTCACCGATCACACAGCCACCCAGGAAATGCGCGGTCATCGGGACGTCAAAGACCTCGGGCCACGAGCCGCCCGCCACGGTGTACTCTCCCGTCGCCTCCTCGAGGCGGCGAGCGAGCGCGCGCATGGCCTCGTGCCCTGACGGGATGTAGGTGGGATTGGGCTCGCCATGCCCCTGCCGGGAGGTCAACTTCCAGCGGCCGGAGCGCCCGCGAACCCCGGAGACGATGATCGAGTTGTCCAGCGTCTGCATGACCAGGCCGATGACGATCCGTTCGCTCCAGCGCTTAGCCATGGGGAACATCTTCAGCAGCGGCTTGGGGTTGGCCACGATCTGCCGCAGAAACTCCACGGGGCGGGCGCGCCCGGTGTCTCCAGGCACCGCGAGGGTGGACAGCAGGCCCATCGAGTTCGAGCCCGGCCCGAACCGACAGTTCTCTACATGCGTATCGGCGTCCGGGTGGAATGAGGTGGTGATCGCGATCCCGCGCGTGAAGTCGACCCCGGCCGGGGCATCGGCGGTCATGGCGCCGAGCAGGGATTCGGAGTTGGTGCGCGTCAGGTGCCCGAGCCGCTCCGAGATCCGGGGCAGTTCGCCCTCGCCTTTCATGGCGTGCAGCAACAACTGGGTGCCCCAGGTTCCGGCCGCCAGGACCACGTGGGAGGCGGTCACGACACGTGGGTCCTGGCCGGCGCGCGGTCCGGTGCGCTCATGGAGGATCCGGTATGCCGGTTGCTCGCCGTCCGCCCCAGGCAGCTCACCGATCCGGGTCACCGTGCGCATCGGCTCGATCACCGCGCCCAAGCGCTCAGCGAGGTAGAGGTAGTTCTTCATCAGGGTGTTCTTGGCGCCGACCCGGCAGCCCACCATGCAGTTGCCGCACTCGGTGCAGCCGGTGCGCGCCGGTCCGGCACCCCCAAAGAAGGGGTCAGCCTGGGTCTCGCCGGGCCGGCCGAAGTACACCCCGACCGGCGTATGCCGGAAGGTCTCCCCCACGCCCAGATCTTCGGCCGTGGCCTTCATCGCCCGCTCCACCGGACCGTCACAGGCGTTGGTCACGACGCCAAGCATCCGGCTCGCAGTCGCATAGTGCGGCGTCAACTCGGCTTCCCAGTCGGTGATCCCGCGCCACTGCTGGTCCTCAAAGAAGGGCTTGGGAGGTACATAGAGCGTGTTGGCGTAATTCAGGCTGCCGCCACCCACGCCAGCACCCGCGAGGATCATCACGTCGGGCAATTTGTGGATGCGCTGCACGCCGTAACACCCGAGTTCGGGGGCCCACAGGTACTTCTTGACGTCCCACGAGGTCTGCGCGAAGTCCTCGTCCTCGAACCGGCGGCCGGCCTCAAGGACGAGGACCGAGTAGCCCTTTTCGACCAAGCGCAGCGCCGCGACCGAGCCGCCGAAACCGGATCCGATGACGACGACGTCGACGTCCGTGGCGCTCACTGCCAGGCTCACTTGACGCCGAGCGCCTTGAGCGCCCGCAGTGAGACCGTCAGAGCCTTGGCGAACATTTCGTCCGAGACGCCCCGCACGCCGCCAAAGCCAACAAGGTGCTGGACGGTGACATTTTGAGCTTCGGTGTATTTCAGGATGCCCTCGCGGCCGTGCCTGCGGCCGACGCCGGATGCCTTCATGCCACCCATGGGCGCGCCCACGCTGCCCCAGGCGGCGGCATACCCCTCGTTGATATTGACGGTGCCGGTCTGGATCTGCGCCGCGATGGCTCGGCCACGGGAGATGTCGCGGGTCCAGATCGAGGAGTTCAAGCCGTATTCGGTGTCATTGGCGAGCGCGATGGCCTCCTCATCCGAGGCCACGCGGTATAGAGCGACCACGGGCCCGAAGGTCTCCTGGTCGCGGCATTCCATCGCCGAGGTGACGCCTTCGAGGACGGTCGGCTCGTAGACAAAGGGGCCGAGGTCGGGGCGGGCGCGACCACCGGCCAGGACACGAGCACCCTTGGCACGGGCGTCGTCGACGTGCCGAGTCACGGTGTCCAACTGCTTCTGAGAGACCAGGGAGCCCATGTCGATACCGAAGTGCAGGCCGGTGCCCAGGCGCATGGCCTTGACCGCGGCGACAAAGGCTGCGACGAACTCGTCGTAGATCTCGGCGTGGACGATGACGCGCTCAGCGCTGATGCACAACTGGCCGGCCGAGGAGAAGCACGCACGCACCGCACCCTCGACCGCCCGCGGGATGTTGGCATCGGGCGCGACATACATCGCGTTCTTGCCGCCAAGCTCAAGGCTGAAGGAGACCAGCCGCCGACCCGCAGCCTCCGCGACCTTGCGGCCGGTAGCGGTCGATCCGGTGAAACAGACGTAGTCCGCGAGGTCCACCACAGCCTGACCGGTCGGCTCACCATGACCAAGGACGACCTGGAAGACTCCATCAGGCAGGCCCGCTTCGGCCAGCAACTCGACCCCGAGCAGCGCGCTCAGGGTCGCCTGCGGGTCGGGGCGCAGCACGACCGCATTGCCAGCCATGAGCGCCGGCAGGGCGTCGGTGATGGCCAAGCTCAGCGGGTAATTCCACGGCGAGACGATGCCGATCACGCCCTTGGGCCGGTGGCTCTCGACCGGCTGCGAGAGCACCGGGAAGGCACCCAAGTGCCGGGTGTCCTTGAGGTATGCCGCCCCCCGGCGGGCGTAGTGCCGGGCGACGATGGCGCAGTCCGCGACCTCCTCGAAGGCATGGCGCCGGGCCTTGCCGGACTCCAACTGGACCATGTCGAGCAACTCGGATTGGCGCGCCAGCACGCGGTCATGGAACCCAAGCAGCACCCGCGCCCGGGTCTCCAAGGGGGTTCTCGCCCATGCCTTTTGGGCAATCCGGGCAGCAGCGACCGCGTGCTCGACATCATCGCGGCTGGAGATCGGGAAGGTCGCGAGCGGTGCCCCGCTCATCGGGGTATAGGTTGTCTCCTGGGGGGCGCCCGGTGAGGCCACCACGCGGCGGAGCAACCGGCGCACTCGCGCAGGGTCCACGGCATAGGTCGCAGTGACATCGGTGTCGGGATCCACGAGCAGCTCA